>Ga0115031_1002645_pt1 | contig 13328 bp, 15 predicted proteins | sample Maine_Asex4_meta_FD_87301 | JGI IMG/M metagenome (GOLD analysis project Ga0115031, IMG submission 87301) | Marine algal microbial communities from Maine, USA - Maine_Asex4_metaG | ecosystem: Host-associated > Algae > Red algae > Unclassified | place: Maine, USA | collected 2015-01-05 | reverse complement strand
ATCTCATCGCAGAGATGACAACCTTCGCGATAATACACTATGAGCGTGTTTTCGTATGCCACTATTTTTCTGACACCCCTTCTGCTTTAAACGCTAAGAACCTAGCAGCGCCATCTCTAATCACGAGAATCGCCATGGTCTTATCTTGTGCAATGTCCTTACTCAACGTTTTGAACTCCTGAACACTCTCTACAACCTTTCCATCAAATTGAGTAATGATGTCTCCACGCTCAGCCAACGCACTGGTTGCTGCTTTGCCTATGACCCGCTGAACTAAAATACCCCCTTTATCAATACCAACCGACTCACGAATCTCATTATCGATATCTTCTACCGCCATGCCCAATACAATATCAGACGTTTGCTCTTCAGCTTCCTCGACCTCTTCAAGTTCCTCTAATGGCGCTTGCTTTTTAAGCTCGCCTAGCTGAAGGCTCACGAGCAAATTAGAACCGCTGCGTTTAACCAAGATATCGACTTCTTTATCCACAGGCGCAGAGCCCACATGAAACGGTAACGTAGCTGAGCTTTCGACCGTTTTACCCGCAAACTCCAAAATCACATCGCCCGGCTTTAAGATTTTATCCGCAGGGCCTTCGGGCATCACTTGAGCAACTAAAGCCCCTCTTGGAAAATCAAGACCAAAGGTTACCGCTAGCTCCCGAGACACCTCTTGAATGTAGACGCCCAACCACCCACGCCTGACTTCGCCAGTGCTTTTAAGCTGATTAATCACATTTTTCGCCACATCCACCGGAATTGAGAACGACAACCCCATAAAGCCACCCGTTCGACTATAAATCTGCGAGTTTATCCCAACAACTTCGCCCCTAAGATTAAACAGCGGGCCGCCAGAATTGCCAGGGTTAATAGCCACATCCGTTTGAATAAAAGGAATGTAACTTTCAGAAGGCAGGTTGCGCTCTTTTGCCGATACAATACCAGCGGTGACACTGTGATCAAAACCAAACGGCGAGCCGATTGCAATGACCCATTCACCCACCTCAAGCTCATCAGAACTGCCAAAACTCACAGCCGGTAAATTCTCTGCATTAATTTTTAACAACGCAAGATCGCTGCGCTTATCTGTGCCAATAATTTTTGCAGGAAGTTCTCGACGATCACTAAGATTGACTATAATTTCATCCGCACCATCAACCACGTGGTGATTAGTCACAACATAACCGTCTTCTGAGACAATGAAACCAGAGCCTAACGAGCCATTGCCGTTTTCATCATCTTCTTGGCCAAAGTCAAAGAAGCGTTTCAGAAATTCATCCAAAGCGTCGTTTCCGGTTCCACCTTCAGGAATTTCTATTCCAGGGGGAAGTTTAGAGCGGTTGGTTGTGCTATTTCTCTCTGTGCTGATGTTAACCACCGAAGCACTTTGTTTTTTAACAAGGCCCGTGAAATCGGGAAATTCTTTCGCCGATAAGGGATTAAAAACACACAATAAAAATAATAATGAAAGAGGAATGCTGAGCAAGCTTGCCTTTTGAGGCATTTGAATTGTTCTCCAGAATCGTATTGGGAAAATGCTTATAGGTGGTTATCTAATCACCAATAACGGTTCAGTAGATTATAGCCTAAGCTAAGTTGTTCGCTTGACTAAATTCTATGACTTTTTCTTCACTTTCGCTTTTACCCAGCATAATTGGCTCAAGCTTACCGCAGACTTTGATATTCGCCGCCGTGCTGTTAGCGGCAAATAAACCAAACCCTAAACCACAAACCCCTAAGATAATACTGACCAGTTCAGAGAAAAAAACCTGACCAATAAAGGAAAACACGAGTAGGCAGAAAATCGGCAGTAGATAGGCAAGCATTGAACTGAAAATAAGGTTTACCGAATGAATACCCACCATGACATGCTCACCGGGGGCTGCATTATCGAGGTTGTCGATTTTTACTGTTCTTTCGGATTTTTGCTTTAGAATGCTGCTTAGAAAAGATGAGGAGCAACTAGCAGCTGACGGACACCCCGAACAGCCAGCCGAACGGAGCGGCGAGACCCAAGCGTATTGGGCATTGCTACTAATTACTAATGCTTTTTCTTCAATCATCATGACAAACTACCCCTGACGAGATGAATTCCTAAACTTAATTTTTACCACTGTACCTCAGATTTCTGAAGATATCTTGCATCGTGGATTTAGGAATCTCCCCTACTAGTGTGATTCTGTGATTATTTTTTTGTGTCGTCAACACATTAAGCGCGCCAGAATTGATTGTAGAGTCAACTTTCGGCTGAGCGGTAGTCATTGGTGAAATAAAGATCGAAACTGAGCTCAAACCGTCAGTCAACATGAAATGCTCAGTGTCCGTACCCTTCTTTACTTCAGACTCCTGACTCAGTGGCAGCTCACCAAAAGTAAATCCTTTTGGCAGCTTGGCAATGGTCCAGTTACCTTTTTCACGAGAGTAACTTTGAACATAAGTCTGTGGTGGCAAGGTAGTACTCGATAGGACTTCAGCCTCAGGTCTTGTTATTGAAACCTCCGTAAATGTAAAGCGCTCAACGGTCCTGCGATTATTATCGATGAGTGAATAATCCAAAGGTAGACCCGTGAGTTTATCCACGCAGTACTTTTGAAGATAACGCATCTTGTCTTTGGGTCGGGCAATTAGCATTTGACAGTCACGCATGGCGACTTTTTTCTTAGCACCAACATCTAGCGCGTAGACCGCTTTCATCCGCTCTATCGTCTCTGGCACTCTGACTAAACTAAATGTTGGGGTTTGACTTGATACGGACTGGTTATCAACATTTAAGCTATTGACAATTTCCTCTGCAACACCGTCTTTTAACCTATGGGTTAGGTGTAAGGTATTAACGTCACTGCCTTTGATATGAACCAGCGTACCGGAGTAGTTCATTCTATGTAGCGCATCATTCATCTTAACGAGTAAACTAATTCCCGTCTCGTTGGCAATCGCCTGTGAAGATGACAATATTAGAAGCACTAGCCCCATTTTTTTTAACATTTTTTAAAAATCCGTTGAGTAGCTGACAGCCCTTACTCGAGGCATTAATGTGCTAGAACTTGCGTAGCGCAAATGATGCGCGACATATTTGTCGATCAGGTCTTTTATTTCAGCATCTGGCATCTGATACGCTTCCGCAATTGAATAATCGCTTTGTGCAGTAGCGCTATCTGGCTCAACACGATTTTCCCCTGTAGCGGGCAGTAGACTGTTAATACGAGCCTGATTATCAGTTGGCTCTGGCGTTGCAAGTGGCGCGCTGGCTAACTGTTGATTGACGTTTTGATCGGTCGTTGAGAAATTTTGAAAACTAATCGCAGCAACAGCCACAACAGAGGCTGCAACCGCGTAACCCAATGCTTGGCGTGGAAAGTTACGTTTCTTTTTATTATTTATAGCCCCTTCATTAACAATCACGGCGTCATCTTGTACTGTTTCAAACGGCTTATCGTCGGCTATAGCGCGTTGAATGCCTTCCAAAAATGACGAATTTGCAACCATGGCTTCAGACTGCGAACGATTTTTGATTGACTCGCCAATCAGCGCAAAGCTAGATAGCTTGTCCCGCATGAATTGATCTGTGGCAAGCTGATCACAGATTCTATGCTGCTCAAAAGAACCTGCTTCGCCGTCAACAAACGCTGACAAATATTCTTCTTTCGTTATATGACTCATAGTTACACCCAATTTTGCCCTTTCAAGCTGAACCCTTCATAAGTCCCACAATTACAATAAAGGCTTCAGTTCTTTCTCTATCGCTTCTCTGGCCCGAAAAATACGCGAGCGCACCGTTCCTATCGGACACTCCATAGCTTCGGCAATCTCTTCATAGCTCATCGCCTCAAGTTCACGAAGCGTAATGGCCACTCTTAAATCTTCAGGCAGCGCGTTTATCGCCGTCATTACCGTCTGATGAATTTCATCTTTCAGCATTTCATGTTCTGGCGTTGCAAATTCTCTTAGCGCATCGGCACTGCCATACTGCTCAGCCTCCTGAGCATCGATATCGCTATCGGGCATGCGGCGATTTTTAGACACTAAATGATTCTTAGCCGTATTGATCGCAATGCGATACAACCACGTATAAAAAGCACTATCGCCTCTAAAGTTCGCCAATCCACGGTAGGCTTTAATAAAAGCTTCCTGCGCAACATCCATCGATAAATGTGGATCGTGCACGTAGCGGTTCACCAAGTTGATGACTTTTTGCTGATACTTAAGAACCAATACGTCAAATGCTGATTTATCACCTGCCTGTACGCGTTTGACTAGTTCTAAATCGGTTTGGTTCCCGCCCATTAGGGCAACACTCCTTGATTGTCGACCATCCATCAATTTTGTCGGATAGTACATTAATGTCTCACGAAGTGTAAACCATAGCATTTACACTGTATCTGACCTGATAGGGGTGAATAGTTCCGTGAGGTAAAAATTATCGTTACAAGCGGTAGCCAATTGACTCACCTACCGCATATTACGATACACCATCGTCAGTTGGATTTAAACCTTCTAAACGGTTAGCGGCCCGCGCATTGCCAAACCAAAACTTTAGTACCGGGCTGTATCATGTATCTAGAAGCCCCTCGGTTCATTCGCAATAACATATTCAGGCTGACGCCCGTTGTTCTCGCAATAGATGACAATGATCTTGGGCGCTGTGGGGAGTGATAGCGTTTCATGGACTTGCCACGCTTAACTAAACGACTCGCCCGCTTGAGTTTTTGAGAAGAGACATCGCGGCAGGCAACACGGCTTTTATTGTTAGCCACTTTATACAAGTTTGTGACACGCGCCCGACCGGGTTTGCGCTTCCACTTGTAATCAGGCTTTATAAAGTGCCCTCTGTTTGGGTTACGTTTAGCAGCCTTTAGTGCAGCAGCATTGTCACCAGACCTACGATTATTGGCAGCGCTCACTTTAATTGTAGAGGCTTTACTAGAACGATTAACCAAAACCGTTGAACTTCCCGCCGCTTGTAAGCGGCGATACACCATCATTACGCGGCGCACATACTCTTTAGTTTCTTTGTAAGGCGGGATTCCAGAATAACGATCAACTGCGCCCTCGCCTGCGTTATAGGCTGCCACTGCAAGGTGCAGATTGCCTGAAAACTTGCCTAACAGAAACTTTAAGTACCGCGTGCCACCCCTGATATTTTGAGCAGGGACATACGAATTTTTAACGCCAAAGCGTTTAGCCGTTGCAGGAATTAACTGCATTAAGCCGCGCGCATTCATATGAGATCGTGCACGATGATGAAAACAACTTTCCGCGGTAATAACCGAAATAATAAGCGCTTCGCTAACCCCGTAGCGCTGACTGGAATTTCTTATCGCGGGTTGAAAAGAGTCTGCTCTATCGCGCAAAGTTGCGGCAGATGATTTATAGCATGCACGTTTAAATCTGCGCCGCTTAGCCACTTTGGCTTTTGGCTTGGATACACGCTGCGCTTTAGAAGCAACGTTATCTTTACTCGCCTCTTTGATAGCCGTTTTAGTTGATACGGCGCTTGATGAATTAAATTCCTTTAGGCGGTTTGCCAACGAATTTTCATCAGCACTTGCTGCAAATACACTGTGACTGCTCAAAACAAGCAAACAAGCAGCGACGTAGCCCGATAATCCGAGCGGTTGTTTTTTAATACTCAATTATACAATTCTCTTAAAACCAATAATGCCTTGAGACCCACACGTTCCAACACCTTATTTTTTGTATTCTGCTGATGTATCAGCTGCGCAGTATAACGTAAGATAGTCCTATAATTATTAAAATTTTGTAGGGTTGGGGTTGACCTTAAGTCATCAGCACCAGCTGCTCAAGCTCCGCTTGACTAAAGCCTGCTTGAAGTCTCGCCTCACTGTGAAGCGGCCCCCTAAGCCCACCTCCCATGTATTGCTTTAACAGCTCCCTAAAGGTCAAATCAGGCTCTACCCCTTTGATTTCACAACAATAATTAAACCAACGTGAACCAATCGCCACGTGCCCTATTTCCTCGCTCAATATAATTTCCAGTATGGCTATCGTTTCAACATCACCTACCTGCTCAAGGCGTTTTATCATCCCTGGCGTGACATCAAGCCCGCGAGCTTCTAGCACGCGAGGCACTAGTGCCATTCTAGTTAATGCATCGTGATCAGTTTTTACCGCCATTTCCCACAGGCCATTGTGAGCAGGCAAATCACCGTAGTGATAGCCCATTATTTCTAAGCGATTGCGTAATAAATTAAAATGTTTTGACTCCTCAGCCGCCACTAGCAACCAATCAAAATAGTATTGATCCGGCATATCGCGAAACCGATAGATCGCATCTAGGGCAAGGTTGATCGCATTAAATTCAATATGCGCCACCGCATGCACTAAGCCTGCACGACCCTGCTCTGTAGTGAGTTTGCGGTGCTTTACCGATTTGGGGTCAACCAACTGGGGTTTGTCTGGACGCCCTGGAATTGTAATTGCCACAGGCTCGGCTGGGGGATTGTCTTTTTCTACCACGCCAGATTCGGTAATCTCAGCATAAAACGACTGTACCATCTGCGTCTTTATTGCAGGGTCGCACTCCATTAAGCACTGATGAGCACGTTCATAAATAGATACTATCATTGAGTGAATCCCTGAAAATGAAAAACCCCGCCATTAGGCAGGGTCAGTGTCGTTGATGTGTCGGTCAAACTAGACGTTGAATGAAGAACCACAGCCACAGGTTGTCGTCGCATTTGGATTACGAATGACAAACTGAGCACCTTCCAAACCTTCGGTATAGTCAATGTCGGCGCCGACTAAATATTGAAAGCTCATAGGGTCAATGAGTAAGGTTACGCCGCTATTTTCCACTGACGTATCGCCGTCATTCATATTCTCATCGAAGGTAAAGCCATACTGAAAGCCTGAGCAGCCGCCGCCAGAAACAAAAACGCGCAGCTTTAGCGCCTCATTGTCTTCTTCTTCAATCAGTGTTTTAACCTTTGCCGCCGCCGCATCTGTAAAGTTAAGCGGTGACATTTCCTCTGCCGTCATTGTCTGTACTGACATATCTTACTCCTAGTTCCACCAGCGCTTATATACTTGAGCGTAGGTTTCCTTTTCCATTTCTTTGTATAAAGAAATAGTGATTAAACTGAAAATTTAGCCTGCGACACAGATAAACTTAAATCGATGTTCTCCGCAGGCATTTTGATTTGCTCAGATAGTTCGTGATGAACCAGCTTACCGTTGACCCCTGCACCCACCGCCATTTCTAGGAGATTATAATGCAAGTCGCCATTAATGCGTGACTTCTCATACAGTTCGACTTTATTCGATGCCAGTACGTTCCCATCTATTCGTCCATTGACCATGACATTAGATGCCTTCACACTTCCTTTAATGTGTCCTGCATCGCTCAAAATCAAGGTACTATTATCATCATCTGAAATAAGATCCCCCTCAATTGTGCATTCAACGTGCAAAATCCCTGAAAAGTGTACGTCCCCTGCAATCTTTAGCCGTCTGTTTAACATAGCATCAACCTTAGGCCGATTTTGCTGTGCATTAACAGCAACTGGTTTTTTATTTTTCTTTTTAAACATACTAAACCCCTTTACTCTTAGCCTCGATCCAAACAGTTTTTATTCGTATCGTTAGATTGCAACTATAATACACCCTAGTACTAAAGCGGTAATCTTCATTACGATTTATGGCAGCATTGCAGGATGACGAAGCGCTTCTGTCTCATCAAACCCCAACATTAAATTCATATTCTGCACCGCTTGACCTGCAGCCCCTTTCACTAAATTATCAATCACAGACAGGACAATAATACGATGACTATTGCCGGTTCGATGCATCGCGATACGACACATGTTGCAGCCTTTGACCGACCTTGTCTCAGGTTGAGAGCCTGCAGGCAACACGTCGACAAAGTATTCATCTTTATAACGGTTTTCAAACAAATGCTGCACATCAAGCGATCCGTCATCTTTAGTATACAACGTTGCGTGAATCCCCCGAATGATCGGCAGTAAGTGCGGACTAAAAGTTAAGTCAACAGAAGTACCCGCAGCGGCGGCCAATGTTTGAGCAATTTCCGGCTGGTGACGATGCCCACCCGTTGCATAGGCTTTAAAGCTTTCCCCTGCCTCACTTAATATATTGGCAAGCTTCCCCTGCCTGCCTGCACCACTAATTCCAGATTTTGTATCGGCGATTAAATTCTCTAAATCCACCTTGCCCGTTTCAATCAGTGGCAACAAACCCAACGTCACGGCCGTTGGATAGCAACCGGGGTTGGCGACAAGTTGCGCATCTTTAATGTGGCTGCGATTAATTTCAGGCAAACCGTAAGCGGCAGTTTCAACAAGCTCAGGGCAAGCATGCGTCATACCGTACCATTGCTGCCAGACGTCAACGTCCTTGATCCGAAAATCGGCGGCCAAATCGATCACCTTAACCCCTGATTTGAGTAGTTCAGGCGTGTGCTCCATGGCAATACCATTGGGTGTTGCAAAGAAAACTAAATCGCAATCGCCCAAAGCATCGCCTGAAGGGTCGCTAAACTCACAATCACAAAAACCGCGAAGGTTAGGAAACATAGCATCGACTCGGGTGCCAGCATTGCTGCGCGAGGTAACGACGCTCACCTCAACACCGCTATGCATCGCTAACAGCCTTAACAACTCTACGCCGGTGTAACCCGTCGCGCCTACAATACCGATTTTTTTCATGATAATTCGCAACCGTTGACAATTGGGTCGTATAATATCGGGGTTTGGCATACCAATCTACGCCCCTTCGCAAAAACGATTACACAACCCACATTAAAGGTTAGCTCATGTACTTATGGCTTAAAGCATTCCACGTGATTTTTATGGTGACGTGGTTCGCCGGACTATTTTATCTGCCCAGATTGTTCATCTATCACGCGATGGAAGAAAATAAATCGAGTTTTGAATTATTTAAGCTTATGCAAAAGCGCTTGTTTGGAATAATGACCCTAGGCGCGCTGCTGACGGTTATTTTTGGAACCGCGTTAATCGCCATGAATTGGAGCTACTTAATTGCCAGCCCTTGGTTTTTAGTTAAGATGCTGTTTGTCGCAGCTTTGTTTGCTTATCATTACTGGTGTTTTAAAATTATGATCCAGTTTCGTGAAGAGCGCAATAAACGCAGTCATGTGTGGTATCGATGGTTTAATGAGGCGCCGGCAGTGGCTTTAATTGTGATTGTAGTGATGGTTGTTGTCAGACCATTTTAGGCCTGACAACCCCCTTTACACAACCTTCGTGTTTGACAGCAACGGTCCAAGCTCATCAAGCGCTTTTTCGTATACTGTCCGTTTAAAGTACACTACCTCTCTGATTGGACGATGGTAATGTACCCAACGCCAACCATCAAATTCGGGCACATCTGTCGCCCGTAAGTTGACACAGGAATCATCTGACGTCAGTCGCAACAAATACCAAACTTGTTTTTGACCAATACATAGCGGTGTGGACCGCCTGCGTATCAGATGTTTAGGCAGACGGTACGTAAGCCAGTTTGCCGTAAATCCCATAACTTCAACGTGTTCTTCTAAAAGCCCTATTTCTTCATGAAGCTCTCGATACATTGCTTCAAGTGGTGTTTCACCTTCGTTAATACCACCTTGAGGAAACTGCCATGACCTTTGGCCAATACGCTTTCCCCAGAACACTTTGCCGTCACTGTTGGAGAGGATAATGCCTACGTTTGGTCTAAAACCATTCTCGTCAATCAAGGCACTCTCCATTGTCTAACTTTATGTGTCGATTTTTTCATAACTATCATGAATCAGCAAATGTTAGCCGCTATAATGTGCATATTTTTGTGCTAATTAATGCTGCAAGCGATATTCGGTACAATTTTTCACCAATACAATGAGAATATATCTATGGCACTGGCCCTTTTTGACCTAGACAACACGTTACTTAGCGACGACAGTGATTACCGATGGGGTCAGTTTTTAGTTGAAAGAAAGCTGATTGATAGCGACAAGCACAGCCAGATAAATCAAAAATTCTATCAACAATACGTGGATGGGACTTTGGATATCCACGAATTTTGTGCCTTTAGTTTTGAGTTTTTATCCAACAAAAGCATGGAAGAACTGGCTATCCTTCATGAAGATTTTATGAAAACACATATCCAGCCGTCGATGTCGTCCAAATCAAAAGCCCTCATCGCACAGCACAAAGCGATGGGGCACACACTAATGGTCATTACCGCGACTAACAGCTTTGTCACCCGCCCTATCGTCACAGCATTTGGTATTGATCACCTTATCGCCACCGAACCTAAAATAGACAATGGACGCTATACCAGACAAATTGATGGCGTACCGTCTTTTAAAGAAGGCAAAGTCACTCGCTTAAACACCTGGCTTGAAAATAATAACGAGACGCTAGACGGCAGTTATTTTTACAGTGACTCACATAATGACCTGCCGCTGCTTGAGATTGTCACCACACCCATCGCCGTTGATCCAGATGCAAAATTGGAAGCCATCGCAAAAGCACGAAACTGGGACATTATTTCACTGATTGATGACTAATCTAGCCTCTGGTACCACTTGGCTCACGGGCTATCTAATATTATTCTTAATCCAAGAAATCTTGAACACAAACTAATCTAGCGACCTGCTACAATAAACCACATATTTGATTAGACATGACCACTTGGAGTCACCGTTATGGAAGCACTACTAGATACTGCCACTTACGATGGCATGAAAGAATTACTTGAAGATGAATTCCCCGCCTTTCTCGACATGTTTTTTTCTGAAAACCAAGAAGCCTTAAATAATATTAAAGCGGGACTGGATAATGGGGACGCTGACACCGTACGAGCCGCCGCTCACAATCTAAAATCGAGCAGTGGCTATATCGGCGCCATTAAACTGGCTGACCTTGCGCGTGATATTGAAACGCAGGCAAGCACCGGCAGTACTGAAGGCATTGGCGTAATGTACACCGAATCGGTGAGCATCTTTGACACTTTAAAGGCCAATTTATCTTAAACTAACTTTTAGCCGTCGCACCGTTTGCCAATCGCTCAACAGTTACCGAGACGTTTAACTTAAGCGATCAAGTAAACGCAGGCATTTAGAAAATGCATTAAAAAAGCCACCGCCGAATCGCTTCGAAGGTGGCTTTTAATTTGATCGTTTACGTGATTATTAGAGCTTAAGCATTAACGTGTTTAGCTTGTGAACAAACCCTGCAGGGTCTTCAAGCTGTCCACCTTCAGCCAATAGCGCCTGATCAAACAAAATGCTCGCCCAATCTTTGAACTGCTCATCATCCGTTTCGCCTTCCATCTTAGTCAATAGTGGATGCGTCGGGTTGATCTCAAGAATTGGCTTGCTAGATGGCATATCGTGACCCGCCTGCTTCATTAGCTGCTGCATATACAGTGCCATATCGTGCTCACTTAACACAATACAAGAAGGCGACGTAGTTAAACGATGCGAAATGCGCACATCTTCAACTTTATCTGACAACGCTTCTTTTAACTGCTTTAACAGTGACTGAGCTTCCTCTTCAACTTTCTTTTGCTCTTCTTTGTCTTCCTCTGAATCCATTTTACCCAGATCCAGCTCACCTTTTGCCACCGACTGAAGCGACTTGCCATCAAACTCAGTTAAGCCATTAATCATCCACTCATCAACGCGGTCAGACAGTAACAACACCTCGATTCCCTTTGAGCGGAATACTTCCAAATGCGGGCTGTTCTTTGCAGCCGTAAAGCTATCTGCTGTAACGTAATAAATCTTCTCCTGACCTTCTTGCATGCGTGAGATGTAATCTTCAAGATTGACATCCTGCTTTTCAGTGTCAGTGTGTGTTGAAGAGAAACGTAACAATTTAGCAATTTGCTCTTTGTTCGCCGCATCTTCATGTGGGCCTTCTTTTAACACCTTACCGAACTCATCCCAAAACGACTGATACTTCTCAGCATCATTTTTTGCCATCGAGCTAAGCAAACCCAGCACTTTCTTAACCGACGCCTTTTTCATGCTGTCGATGGTTTTGTTGCTTTGTAAAATCTCACGAGAGACATTTAGCGGCAGATCATTTGAATCAATAACACCGCGCACAAAACGCATGTAGTTAGGCATTAGATTCTTAGTATCATCTAAAATAAACACCCGCTGCACGTAAAGCTTAATGCCGTTGCGCTGCTCTGGCTCCCAGAGGTCCATCTGAGCTTTGGCTGGTACATAGAGCAGTGATTTGTACTCAAGGCTTCCCTCAACATGGTTATGCGACCAGGCCAATGCATCTTGCCAATCGTGAGCAATGTGCTTGTAAAACTCCTGATACTCCTCATCTTTAATCTCAGATTTGGGTAATGTCCAAAGCGCGTTCGCTTTATTAACCACTTCCCACTCAGGCTCTTTAGCCTCAGTTTCTTTCTCTTTGCCTTCCTCATCGTAATCAGGCATTTCAACTTTATACATCATAACCGGCAGTGGAATATGGTCAGAATAGGTTGAAATAATGTTACGCAAACGATGATTGTTAGCGAATTCTTTTTCTTCTTCTTTTAAGTGAATAACAATTTCAGTGCCGCGAGTCGCTTTATCAGCCGCCTCTAGCGTGAAACCGTTTTGACCATCGGACTCCCACTTCACAGACTCCGACTCACCGGCAGCACGCGTCGTTAGTGTTACTTTATCAGCAACGATAAACGCTGAATAAAAGCCCACACCAAACTGGCCAATCAGATTAGAGTCTTTTGCCTGATCACCAGACAGCTTAGATAAAAACTCTTTAGTACCCGACTTTGCAATGGTCCCGATATTTTCGATAACCTGTTCGCGTGTCATGCCGATGCCGTTGTCGCGAACAGTCACCGTGTTGGCTGCCTCATCAAACTCAACCTCAACGCGTAAGTCACCGTCGCCTTCGTACAGTGCTTCGTTTGAAATCGCGTTAAAACGCAACTTGTCACAGGCGTCCGCTCCGTTGGAAATCAGCTCGCGCAGGAAAATTTCTTTATTAGAATACAGAGAGTGAATCATCAGCTGCAGAAGTTGGTTTACCTCTGTCTGAAACTGCATCGATTCTTTAGCTTGTGCGTTTGCCATTTAAATGTTCCTAATTTGAATTAACGTTGTGAGTGGAATTTTGGGGCTTCACACACAAATTCAAGGGATTAGATGACTGAAAGCGATAATATTTTAAATTAATGCCATTTAATCGATCAACCCGTGCAGGCTTGCTGATATTTGGGACCGTTACCGATAGCGGCGATTTGAATCGCCCCAAGTTTGTCGGAGGCTAACTTTGGAGTTCGATTGGCAGTGTCATCCAATCGAGAGTCGTCTAAAACAACCACAGTATTGTAGT
>Ga0115031_1002643_pt1 | contig 13339 bp, 11 predicted proteins | sample Maine_Asex4_meta_FD_87301 | JGI IMG/M metagenome (GOLD analysis project Ga0115031, IMG submission 87301) | Marine algal microbial communities from Maine, USA - Maine_Asex4_metaG | ecosystem: Host-associated > Algae > Red algae > Unclassified | place: Maine, USA | collected 2015-01-05 | reverse complement strand
GCACGTCCAGATCATTACGGATCGCACTGCCGATGATCGTCATCAAGTTCCCCGCACGCTCCCCTGCGGCAAGCGAACCCTTAAACAGCCAGTTCTTACGACCCGTCGCTACCCGTTTGACGAATTGCTCACACTGCCCTCCTTGTATTGGGTGTTCATCACATGCGCGGCCAATTTTCTGGCATGACCTCGACTGGAGTTGTCAGTTCTGCGGGCGTTGGCTCGAATCCTGACTTCGGATGCGCTGCAAGTTTTTGGAGTCGTTCCAACTCTGATTCGTTGGCCCAGTAGATCCATCGGCGACCAGCCTGTTTCGCCTGCACCCAAGACCGATGACGCCAGCCTGTAAGGGTTGCCGGACTAATGCCAACTTTTTTCGAAAGCTCAACCGATTTCCAAAATCCCTGCGGCAACTTTGGACGTGAGCCAATCATTCCTTTTTTTCGCAACACCAATAGCAACGCGTTGATATTGATGAGTGTAAATTTTGACTGACGGGCAGGATGAAATCCTTCATCGTTCAAGGTGGCAATAAGGTCTTTTCGAGGATAGCCGAGATTGTAAAGCTGTTGGGCGCGTCCAAGAAGCAGTTCCGAATCTTTTAGCTCATCAAACGTTGCGACGGTTCTTCTGGTCTCATGGTGGCTCTGGTATCCGCCAGTCCAGTGAACCGCAACCGAAAGAAGCTCAGATCCTTCAACAACCTCCACAACGATCTGCTCAATGAGAATACGTACCAGCTCCTGCCGATCCTTGCCGCTGGTGTTATCACTTGACCAGAGCGAACGAAAGTCGTTTGCCAGCGATTCAATTCTTTCTTTGTCTTTGATCGATAGAGCAGTTGGCGCCTCTTGTTGAAAACGATTTAACGTTGCCTCACACGCTCGCTGGGCCGTGAGTTCATCCTCCCACTGCCGTTCAAGTTCAGCGGCAACCAGCCGATTATCAGGATCAACTTTTTCATATCTCCGCCGTGCCAAATCAGCGTTGTACGTTGCCCGATCAACCGATCGTTTGTGATGAGCGTTAAGACGCTCGCGGTCAGCCTCGACATTCGCAGCTGCTTCGACACTCAGTTTAATCGATGCGGGCTCAAAAGCCTGAATGACCAACTCTTCGATCATGGGTTCAAGCCAACGTGCGTTAAACGATTGACACAGCGCTCCACCGTGATGCATGCGTGCGATACTGCAATCAAACGATGGGGTTTGATCACGATAGTGGACTGGCATTCGCGCACCACATTTTCCGCAAACGATTCTGCCAGTCAGAATCGAAGAGCCTCGCGCAGCACCGAAGCTGGATTTTGTGCTGTTTTCCTTTAGCTTTTTCTGATTTCGCTCCCATTGCTGCCAAGTAATGTAGGCCGGCAGTTTGTCCTGAATCAGCACCTCCCATTGTTCTTGGGGCAGCCGGCGCTGGACCGTTTTACGATCGCCACTGGGTGTACTGGTGGTGGTCAATTGGGTCCGGCCGTAAACATAAGCGCCGGCATAAACCGGGTGTCGCAAGATATGCAGGATGGTACTCCGATTGGCCGCTTGCCATGTGAGCTCATCTGGTTGGAGGCCGTTGCACTTTCGTTTTCCGATCTGAATGTCGTTAGCGACAAAGTATCTGAGAACGGCATGAGCACTGCCCAGCTCTTCAAACTTGGCAAATACCAACCGCACAACCTCCTGGGCTTGAACATCTGGCTCCAACAGAACTCCAGCGCGTGTTCGCACGTAGCCGATCGGCGCTTCGCCAAAATGCTCGCCACGTCTGGCTTTGTTCTTTTTGCCTGCGTTAAGCCGAGACCGAAGCACGTGCAATTCTGCTTCGCTCATCGTTCCTTTCAATCCCAATAGCAGGCGATCATTGTGGTCACGAGGATCGTAAACGCCATCGGCGTCACCCAAGAGCGTCCCAAAAACCGCACATAGCTCAAGCAGCTGATGCCAGTCACGACAGTTTCTGGCAAGCCGGCTCATCTCAATTCCCATTACAATACCAACGTGTGCCAATGAGATCTCCGCCAACATTCGTTAAAAGCCACTGCGCCCTTCAAGGCTCTTGCCGCTGAGCCCAAGGTCGTCATCGATTACCTCGATTCGCTGTTCAGGCCAGCCATAGACCTCAGCGCGATGAGCCAAGTCGTATTGAAGCTGAGTGGACTCGATGTTTTCACGCACTTGGCGAACACTGGACTGACGCACATACACGACCGCTGTGCGGGCCAGATGTTGAGTGTCGATTTTCGGACTTCTCAGCAGCTGCGCACTGGCGCCTACCGGCCCCTGAGATTCTCGTGAATGACTATCGATCGTTTTCATGCTTCACCTCGCGCGATTGAGGATCTACATGTGATTTGAGCATTCGAGTTGCAATCGCCAGCAGCTCTTTCTGAGTCTGGTCGGGCAAGCGCTCCCAAAGCCCCGTCAGCTTCAGCGTTTGCCGTGGGTGAACCTGTTTTTTTGGATTTTGGCTTCTGACATCGCGTTCCTCCTTGAACCTTAAGTTGCCATTGGATTGCCTGCAAAAGTGCAGAAATGCCTACTTTTATCCGATTTCCCTCGGTCAAACAACCGATCTTTACCGCCCCACTGTGGCGCGCTGATCTTCATTAACTGCTCGCAATCGTTGTTGTCTATCGGAATCCGCGCGTCCTCGGTGAAACGGCCCAACGCCTCTCAGTGACGACGCACATACGCCGCCGCCATCCCAAGATTACTCTTGGGCAACACCTGCGGTGAACTCATCGACGCGCTGCTTAAGTACGATACGATCAAGCCCAACACGTGACGCGACACGCTCTGCCGACGCGCAAGACGCGCCTCGTCATCGAACTTGGTCTTCGACGTCGTAAAGCAGCCGGATCAGCGATTCCAGTTTCGCCACCTGTAGCGGGAACGCACTGCGGCACTCGTCGATCTTGCTGCGCGCATGAGCCCAACACGCCGCGAAGGTAATGCGGGAATCACTGCGCACGTTGATCTTCTGAAAACCTGACCAGCAGTCGCCGACCAACGTTCCTTCGTAATCGCTCAAGATGTCATCGGGGCCGTCGCGGTGACGACTGACGGTGAAGTCGAACGCGACCACCGGAAGTCGCGATGTGTAATAGCCCCAGAAGTTTGCTTTGATACTCGGCTTGCCGGCGAGTATCGCTTTTTCAAAAACCTCCGCGATGCGCTGGCCGCGCCGATGATGGCTGAGATCCGGCATCGCAGCAGGCGTGATCAGCACCACCGATGTGTCATCGCAGCCAACGCTGGTGTCGGTCTTGAGGTACGACCTAAGGCATTGAGCCAGCGGCTGAAGCGCGAAGGCAACCGACGTTTCGATATTGCACAGCGTGCTTCGGCCGGGCGTCCAACCGCTGCCGGCGAACATGTCTTGCTGACGGTAAAACGGAAGGTGGTAAAAGTACTTCCAAGCCACCACCGCCACGCCGATCGAAGCGTCTAAGCGATCGCCCGCGACTAGCCTCTGGGACGCTCGGGACTGGTGATGACTGAGGCGGGAGTGGTTCGGACTTGCAAAACTCAGCAATCGTCATCTGGGACTGAGCGAAACCTTCAAGCCGTTAAGACCACAGGGCGGCGGTTTCGGATCGAGTCATGGAAATTATCCGTTGAGCAACGAGGCAAAAACCACAATTCGAAAACACGCGCCTACAAGGGCTGCCATGTACGGCTACCTTAAGAATGCCAAAGTTGCAAACGAAAAGGTGGCGTTGGGAGTCGGCTCGGGGTGTTTTTTCCAGTCCAACTCTACTTTTTCGATTGCAGACCAAATAATTTTTGCAGTAGATCTTCCACCTTCAAATTGGCTGCAGTGCGCGTCAGGTATTCGTGGTTGGCGTGATCACCGAGGACCTTCATCACGCGCACAACGTCATCCCATTGTCTCTCTGATACTTCGTTTCCCAAACGATACCATTCAAGCTTGCTAAGAATTGTGTCTTCAGGAGATGCAATAGGAACCTCAAATTTGCTTTGCGAATCAACTTTTCCAAGCTTGGCTCGCTTCATCGAAGCCTTATCGAAGTCACGGTTTTTAAAAATGAAGACGTCTACTTTAAAAGAAGATGACAAGTGAATGAGGTTGAAGCACGAACAGCGTTCAATTGCATCAATGATCGCCGAACTGCTCACGTAATATTCGTCTTGAAGTTCTTCGACCAGTAGCTCTACATTTTCGCGTTTTAGATCTGCCACCAAATCGACATCCAGCGTGGAGCGCGAGGCGCCGTGATACGAGCTGGCGACCGAACCGCCGACATAAAAACGGACGTCCATTGACTGAAGCGCCTTAGCAACAGGTTTTAACGCTTCGACTAACCCCGGAGTCTCACTCATCATTCACCAGCCAAGTACGCTCGTACGTTGTTCGCAATTTCTGGACCGTAGTTGAGCTCAATAAAACGTAGCCTTACTTCGTCTTCAGATATTCCGGAATTTAGTCGGCGGATAGCATTTTTACATTGCTCCGCCACTCGATTACTCGCCAAAACAGCTTCTTCAACTCGCCTGGTCGGTGGCTTGTCTCGAATTAATTGAATCAGAACTGCTTCTGCTTCTGGAGTGGTATCGAGAATAGCTGCTGGTTTTGACATAGCTGTATTATAGCGTATTCCAATTAAAAACGAATTTGAATTCACCATGACAAATTCTGGTTCGAACCAAGCTCATCTACCACGAAAAAGTAGCGTTGGGAGTCGGCTCGGGGTGCTGTTGAGGCAACCAGTTGAGGCCACCAGTTTTGATCACTCTATTTTTGGGCTCAGGTAACTCCGTTGGCCGTAAAATGATTGGATTTAGGCACAGAGTTTTTGAAGCAAGTCAGAAACAGCATTTCGGTTGCACTTCGTTCAATGAGTCTTGGTCGGCTGTTTTGCCAAGAATCTTCATGACGCGTCCGACACCATTCTTATGGTCGTTTGGAAATGTCATTTCTTATGCGATACCCTTTAAGTTTGCTGAAGCGCCGCTTTCTTTTTGGCAACGCGCAACCAACGGCAGCCTTGATTGGGATATCTGAATTGTGAGCAGCCTGTGAATTGAAACACGGCATCATTGATTGCGGCGACCTGAGCAGAAAGTCTCGGTCGAGGGTTGCGATGGCGAAAATCAGCCCACCGACGATTCTTGGTGTTATGAAGACTGGAAAGGGCAATTTCAATAAAACCAGTTAGTCCCTTAGGGATTATCAAAAGCTTTTATCTGAGTTTTCCTATTCTTCCTCCCCGATCGATTCTTCTAACTCTCCGCGCGAACCGCGCCGAAACTAAATAAATGTCAGTCTGCTGATCCCCCCCCACTTTGGACACCCCACCCATGACACAGGCAATCGCGATCCGAACTTCACTGCTAACTTCATTTACGCTGCTCTTGTGCCATTCGATTGTCTGCGCAGAGGATGGCGTTACGATAATTTCCGGAAACCTGACAGTCCCAGTAAACAGATCGGAATCAATCGCAACCTTAACCATTGAGCCGCCGGCCGAAAAGAAGGTTACTGATTCCAACCCAGCCGAGGAGCAGCCAAGCTCGGCGATACCGCAGGTTCGTCCTGGCGAACGAGTCTCCAATCCCAACCACTTAATCTTAAATTCCGACACAACGCTTGGCGGTGTAGAAGTCGAAGGAAGCAGTCCAACGGATTATGGTTACCGAGGACCTGGTGACATGAGAACTCATCTGTGGAATGGGCACTCAAACGAGCTAATTGAAAATGGGATCACCGAACACAAACTGATGGCGATGACGAAGCCTGAAGTTCAACAATGGCACAATTATTTTCACGGCGTCGAAGGCTCTCCAGATGATCATCTTGACGATGACGAGCAAAGTCGTGCTATCACGTTCGTCGAGCAAACGACGATGCCTCTGTCGCCAAACTATGTTGGTGAACCAGTTGATGAAACGATCGATTATGAAATGATCGTTGATGGACATTATGAGTATGACAACTCAGCGTATTCTCAGTCTGGATACGGCCAATCTGAATTCATCTACGAGCAAGGTATCATCATTGAAGGGGCCACATCCTATGAATTTGAAACTCAAATACAGCCTACCATTCTGAGCCAGGACGTATTTCAATTCGAGCCGTCTGATCGTTGAGGGCCGGTAATCATTCCGCCTTCAAATTCGCAATCAGTTCGGAGCCAAGTCGCCGCAGGCCCTCCGCAAGATCCTGGCATGATGGTGGATCGGTCTTTCGCGGTGTCTAACGAACGCTTGGGCGCAATTGCGTACCGTTATAACAAGGCCATTGTTTAACAAAGCCATTGTTTAACGAACCGGCAATGCGAAGACGCGTTCATCTAAGACGGCCAAACCGCCGCTTCGACGTCGACGCCACGCAGCGCGGCGAGCTTTGAACCACGTTAATTAAGCCACGAAAAATCCTCCATCAATCCTCAACACGAAAGATGTTAAGCAATCTTCGCAAAGCAAATATTTTCGCAAAGCAAATATTCAAACTTGATTAACCATTCCTTGTCCGTTTCTTAACATAGATTCCCTACGATTCCGCCTTCTGATCAAAAACTTACTTGTTTAACGATGGTGTGAGAAAATGGAACTTTCAAGATCGAAGAAGTCCGGATTTACTTTAGTCGAATTGTTGGTGGTCATTGCGATTATCGGCATCCTGATTGCGATGCTGCTGCCGGCAGTTCAATCGGTACGCGAAGCCGCGAGTCGAGTCAGCTGCATGAACAATATGCGGCAACTGGGCCTGGCGTTGCATAATTACGAAAGTGCTCACAGAGCCTTTCCGCCGAGCCGTTTAGCACCGGACGACCAAGCGATTCCTAGTTCAGTAAGCAATCACTCAGGCGCTGAATCCGCCTTTCAAAGCTGGTCAACTTTGATATTGCCGTTTGTCGAACAAGGTAATCTTGCGAATCAATTCGACTTTCGTCAGCCTTGGTTTGATCAAGATAGTTCCAACAATTACTCAGTGATCGCAACGCAGGTCAATTTGTTCAAGTGCCCATCTTCTCCGATAGAAGCTGGCATTGATCCTTACCATTGTGTTGGGGCTGCTGCTGGCGACTATGGATCGATCAACGAAGTCAAAAAGAAAGTCTACTCGAAAGTGTTAGAAGTTTCGGTTCCACCGGCTTCGGCTCGCAGCGGATTGCTGGCCAAGTTCAATAAGAACCCTATCGCTGCCGCCACTGACGGGACCAGCAACACCCTATTTGTCGCCGAATGTGCGGGGCAACCAGACGTTTACGTCGCGGGTCATAGAATGTCGATGGACGAGTTCGCGAACTACGGCGACGACAAAGTGGTCAACTTCGATGGCCAACTCTGTCCTGCCGACGGGACGGGTTGGGCGGATCCCGATTGCGGTTTCAGTATTAACGGTGCGACCGCTAACGGATTAGATAAGTACGGGCCCAAAATGATCAACGCGATCAATGTAAGCGAGGCTTATTCGTTCCACCCCGGCGGTGCATGTTTTGCGATGGCCGATGGGTCCACACACTTCCTTTCGGACACGATTGACGCAAAAACTTTCGTCGGATTGTGTACGCGATCTGGTGGCGAAGTGAATAACGACTATTAAACATACCGCCTGACATGGACTTTATTAGCCTGCACTCAATCGGAGTGCAGGTGTGATCTGACAAGTGTCGTTTTCATCTTTTCAATGGACTAAGCCATGACCTTTGCGCTCTCATTATTTGACAAATCTGCTTTCGTCGCCATCCTGCTCTGCTTTCTGGCAAATGGCAATCCAACCAATATAGAATCCGACGCTGGTATTCGTTTGGCAGGTGTGGGTACTGTCGCCGGCACGGCCGTCGACGCATCGGGGTTGAACGAAAAATTCGTTCCCGCCCAAGGCACAACGGCTGACGAGGTTCCCTCGGGCCGGTGTTTTTATAACAACCTATTGGGTGGCATTTCGGCTATCGCGTGGACTGGCGCCGACGACACCTACTGGCTACTGCCAGACCGCGGCCCCTTGGATGGTGCTGTCGACTGGACCTGTCGCATCGAAAAGGTACGCATTGCTTTGCCCGCTCTGCCGCAACAGTCGGTTTCCGTCGAGCTACTGGAAACAATAATACTGAAGAATTGTGACGGCATCCCCTTCACCGGATTGGCTTCCGCTTACGAAGCCACCAAAGAACACACCCGCCGGTTAGATCCTGAGGGAATCCGAGTCGGCAAAAACGGTAATCTATTCATCTCAGATGAGTATGGCCCGCGTTTGATTGAATTCACAACGGAGGGGACCTTTGTGCGTGAGTTTGAATTGCCAGATCGCTACCTCGTGGACACCCCTGGTGTCTCAAAGCCAAAAGAAAACCCGTTCAACCACTCAGGCCGACAATCCAACCGTGGCATGGAAGGCCTGGCCTTCGGTGATGGCGGGAAGATGATCGGGTTGATGCAAAGTCCTCTGCTGCAAGATTCCTATCGCAAATCAAATTTAGATAAGCCTGCGGGTTTAAATTGCCGGATGCCGGTATTCAGTTCCGATGGAAAATGCGAGTGTGAGTTTCTTTATCAGTTGGAGAATCCGAAAAACAAATTGAACGAAGTTTTAAACTGCGGGGGAGGGCAGTTCATCGTAATTGAGCGCGACGGCGAGGTTGGTGATCAGGCTAATTTCAAAAAGCTGATTCTCGTTTCAACCAAAAATGCCACCGACATTAAACAACACAATCAGTTGCCGCCGTTTCGAGCTCCTGAAGGTGTTACGCCGGTCAGGAAGCGTATTTTGATAGACTTGCTGGACAGGAAATGGGGGCTGGCCGGTGCGAAGATGCCTGAGAAGATCGAAGGCTTGGCTTTTGGTCCGGATGTGGACGCGGAGCATCGGTTGCTATTGGTGGCTTCAGACAACGACTTTGTGCCTGAACAAGAGACTGTGATTTTCGCATTCGTGGTGCCTCGTCAACTGCTGGAGACTGAGTATCAAGTTTCGCTGAATCATTAATGGAGACGTCAATCGTACCCGGCGGTTGATTACGCACAAACTTCGTGGCCGCATGCCTAACAAGGCGTGACAAACTTCATCATCGGATCTCGCGTAGGTCTCGGTTTTGACAACAACTCCACCTGCGTTATCCCAGCGCGATTCTGGACCGATCCGTTTGGCCCGCGTTGCACCGGGATTCGCTCGATTTATAAGCATGCGAAATTTGAATGTGGCCTTTCGCAGCAAGTGGGCCGACGGGATTTTCGAATCCCGTGATTTTCCTAGGGTCGTTCTTTACCCGCGACGCGGTGATTCGGCGGACGTCGTCCATCCGAGGCCGGCAAGCTTCGGGTTGCAGCACCTTCGCGACTTCCGGCGGACAATGCGATTTATCTGAGCCGCCTTTGCAGGCAGATCTTAAAAATGCAGTCCCAAATCTCTTCGTCTCTTCGCACAGCTTACCACTGGATAGGCATCATTGTTGCTTTATAGTTTTTCATGTTAAAGTAGGTTGCGTCATTACTCGCCTACAAGAATTACCGTTCAAATGGAACCTATTACAACTTGGTCTCTACTTACCGGCGCAGTTCTTTTAATAGCCGCTTTGGGCAAGGGACCGCTGAAGAGAATTCCTGTCTCTCTCACTTTTTTGTATCTGTTAACGGGTGTCGCCATTGGGCCTTGGGGGCTGAAGTTATTGGACGTCAACGTGTTCGATGATACCAAGCTGGTTGAAACGTTGACGGAGATCGCCGTGGTCGTTAGTTTGCTCTCCGCAGGGTTGAAACTGGACCCTTCGTGGCGGCACATGTTACATACACCAATACCGCTGGCAACGGGAACCATGCTGCTGACCATCGCCGCTGTAACCGCCATCGGAGTTTGCTTTCTAGGCCTTCCGTTGGGGGCAGCCATACTTCTTGGCGCAATCATTGCGCCCACGGATCCGGTTTTGGCCAGTGAGGTCCAAGTAAAACATCACAACGACACCGATCAACTCCGTTACGCATTGACCGGTGAAGCAGGATTCAACGACGGTGCGGCGTTTCCATTTGTGATGCTGGGCCTTGGAATTCTGGGCTTGCATGAGATCGGCACGTACGGCTGGATCTGGTTCGCGAAAGATCTGCTGTGGGCGACGTTCGCCGGATTGGGATTTGGTTGGATGTGCGGTTGGGGGATCTCGCGAGTGGCAAGCTGGTTGAACGACAAGTCTGATAAACCAGAAGTCAGCGAGGAACTTCTTACGCTCGGCATGATTGGATTGAGCTATGGCGGTGCCCTATTGATCCACTCCTACGGGTTTCTGGCCGTTTTCGCTTCCGGAGTCGCCATGCGATTTTACGCAGACTCAGAACAAGAAGACAAGCATTCTGGTGACTTGATGAAGTCAGTGACGATGGTCAACGAACGGGTGGGCCAACTAATGGAAGTCGCATTAGTCGTTTTAATTGGTGCCATGCTTGCCAATCATTGGTCGATCGACACGCACTGGTGGGTGGCAATTGTTTTATTCTTCGTGCTCCGGCCGGTGGCCGTTGCCGTTGGATTGTCCTTCGGCAAGCTAGATTTACCGAGGAAGACGTTGATCGGATTTTTCGGTATTCGAGGAATCGGTTCGGTCTATTACTTGTGCTACGCGATCGACCATGATTTCGTTTCACAGAATGCAGAGCTGGTAGCTGAGGTGACCTTTGCCGTGATCGCATGCTCATTATTTATACACACAAACGCGGCTTCGGTGATTATGACTTTCTATTGTCGCCAAGAAACCTAGTTTCTGATTGGCCGATTTTTGCCGAAAAAATTCGGCTCATACGCTTGTCAGAGTTCATCGGTGGCCAACGCCATATTTAAAAAACCTTAGTTGACCGCGTTACTTTTGAATCAAAACACTGTTTTTTAAGCGGCAGCAAAACTGTGAGCGGCCAAGGCCTTAGCGGCCGGTGCTGCCCACCATTGATCGGCGGCGAGCGCTTAGTTCAACGAGCTCGAGTGCTTAATGTGAATCTTCTACTACAGACGCCCCAATCTGTTTGCCGCTACCGATTGAAGGTTTAAAAAACTGTAACACTTCAGCCGTCGGAACTATTATAAAAACTGGCGTGTTTAATCGAGGTAGCCGGAGTCGCCAGACTTCGGGAACTGCCAGAAAAACTGAAGTCTGGTGACTCCAGCTACCGAATTGCTTCAGACGGCTAAACTGCTGTTACAAAAAATTTGGCTTGACCAGCGAAGACTTATCATTCCGTCGTACTGGCGATGCCATCGCTTTGAATGTATTGATGAGTGAAGGTGTATGATCAAAATTATGGCGCTTCGGATAATCAGCTTCGACCGTCATCCCAATGGCATACCGATTGCCACAGACTTATTTAATACGCAGGCCGCAATTCAATAACGTCCAGCAAAGGTCAAAGAAGACCAGAAAGCAAACCCATAGATGTTTATAGACTTACCGATAATCGATGTCGTTTTACGCGGATTGATCCTCACGACCCTCGGAATAATCTGGATCGTGATTCTGGTCCGCGTAAATGGGTTGCGATCGTTTTCCAAGATGACAAATTTCGACTTCGTGGTGACCGTCGCGATAGGATCATTGCTCGCTAGTGCCAGTCAGTCGACCAATTGGCTTGCTTTCACGCAAGTAATTTTAGCGATGGCGACATTGTTCTTTGTACAGTATTCAACGGCACGACTTCGCAAAGCCTCAGATTCATTTGAAACGCTGGTGCAGAACAAGCCGATTGTGTTGATGCGAAATGGGGAGATGATCGAAGACGCACTCGTCGCAACCCGTGTCGCTAGAGACGACGTGATCGCCAAACTGCGTGAAGCGAACGTTCTTGATTTAGCCAAAGTTCGCGCGGTGGTCCTAGAAACAACCGGAGACATCTCGGTTCTCCACGGTGACGCGTTTGCTGATGAGCTGTTGCAGGGAACCAAACGCGTCGATGTGTAGCGTGCAGTCCCGGCGGTTGTGACTCCCGGCGGTTGCAACTCCCCGGCAGTTACAACATGCGTCCAGTGCCTGCTCTGCTGCGGTTAGGGCTTTTTGGTTAAGTCGGCTTTCGATTTTTAATGTGAGCCGTTTGGGCGATAGCCCCGGTTTTGCGATGACCAAACCGACGCCAGGGCCTAAGCGGCTCACTTGATCAACAATCCCGCCCAGCGGTTGATCGTCGATTTGATGTTATCTTTAAGATTGCCCGCCACGGTATAGCGTTACAAAACGCGGCATAGCCTGATTCACGATAACGTGAATACTCTGGCATCTCTTCAGTCGATCGCCGGTTATGCAACTGAACGCCGTTCGACCAGAATGACCTTCTCGCAACCAATGCACTTTCATTTTCCATAAACGGGTAACTCACCAACTGGATGTCGCGCGGTTGGGTAGTTTTACCGGTCCGCAATTTTTCAGGTCACCAGTACGACATTTGCAATATTGGAATTCAAAAATTCAGTTTGCCACGCGTCGTTAACTTCAACAAAAGACGGATCGTTAAACAACAATCCCGAAGGCAGTCGTTATGCAATTTACAGCTGGCAGCTCCTAACGAATTCATGTCGAAGTTCGAAAACGAGGGGGTTGGTTGCGACAGTGTCGTTGATTTCCGAGAAGAGCTTGAAGCTGATCGACGCGATGAAGCTGGACTCTAAAACTTTGCAAGTCCAGAACAGTGATCACACACGGCAGCAGGATCTGGTCCACCGATTCAGTAACGAATCGAAGCAGAAACAACTCGGCATGAAGTTCCGATACTGTCGTAACCAACGCGCGGGATCGCCGCTGTCAATTCTATTTAAATCCGACCAAAAAAGTTGGAAGTTCAAAACTTAAATACTTTACGGTTTTTTCAACCGCCGCCGCGTCGCCTGAAGACGGTACTGCTTGCCAGCATCGGCGATGAATGTTTGCAAAGGAAGTTTGATCCACGAGATTCGACACATAAAGCAACTTCGACAACGCGGTGAGCTTTAAACGATGGCACGGCAGTTGCACGAAGCAGCTTGGATTTATAACGGTGAAGGAAGAAACCTCATATATTAAGGCAATTAAGGCAATACGATGCACGTTCCACAAATTACTTCAAAAGAAGACGCGGCGACCGGCGAAATGGGCCAAGAATATCTCGCGACAGGGAAGCAAGTTGCGATGCGGCGTTGGGAAGAAGACGTTTGCGATTTCGGCGACGCGCGAAGCCGAGACTATGAAACGGTCGGCTACGTTCTTGAAGGCGGCTTGGAGCTTGACCTTGAAGGCGAAACGGCCAAACTTGAACCCGGCGACTCATGGCTGGTCCCCGCTGGTGCAAAACATCGCTATCGAATCACTGCATCGCTGATCGCAATCGAAGCCACCAGCCCACCGGCACGGTTCAATGACAGCGACGAACCG
>Ga0115031_1002642_pt1 | contig 13345 bp, 17 predicted proteins | sample Maine_Asex4_meta_FD_87301 | JGI IMG/M metagenome (GOLD analysis project Ga0115031, IMG submission 87301) | Marine algal microbial communities from Maine, USA - Maine_Asex4_metaG | ecosystem: Host-associated > Algae > Red algae > Unclassified | place: Maine, USA | collected 2015-01-05 | reverse complement strand
TGGGGTGTCTGGGTTGTGGTGCGTCGGGGTGGGGTGGCTTTGTGTGCGGGGCCGTGGTTGTGGTTGGTTGTGTGTGTCTTCGTCCCGGTGGTTGTTTGGGGGGCAAGGGGGTTGGGGGGGGGGGGGGGGCGGTACGGGCCCCACCTTGGCGCCTGCTGCCTGCCAGGCTCCTCTAGCCAGTGGCCGCACCCTTGTGCCATGTAGTCACCAAGAAAAGAAAGATCATAGGTCACAATGTCACGCAGAGTCCACGCAGAACCAGGCAGACTCACCCCAAACGTGAACAGTGGCGACAAACAAGAAAGCCAAGCGAGGACGACAGTGCCGTCGTTTGAACAGCATGAGCCAAAGCACACACAATGAGCCAGGAAGCGATAGCGACCTGGCAGCCAAAAAGAGCGGCTGCACCGACCCAGGCAAAGAGGAAGGCGCGTGTCAAAAGCGAAAAACAATCACAACAATGCATGCACAATGGGGTGAGAAAAGCGCACCTCTCAACCGATGGTGACAGCGGCAGCGCCGCTGCTCACCAATGCCAACGCTGGCAGACTTGACGCGCGCCTCGCGCAGCCCAAGCCGGCGCCGCGCAAGCCATTTCCGCCCGGCTCAGCGCCCGTCCTCATCACGCTCGTGGTTGTGACGATGCGCCGCACCTGCGGGAACTCTCAAAAAGCTTCGGTGCCGCCTTCCGCGCTACTCTCCGCGTCGCCGGCCTCCATCGCAGGATCGTCCGTCACGGCACTTTCCCCGCCCAATGAGGCGCCCAACAGTCTGGCACCGACAGCAAGACAATCCCCCCGGCGGTGTCGCCCCCTGGCGCACAGCCTCTGGGTGCGAGGCCAACCCCGTCGGCGCTGCTAGCACCGACGGGGCTGCCACCACTCGCGCTGCTGACGTCAGCCAATGCGCTGCTGCCAGCCACGGTGCCGCCGCCGCCACCAGGAGCCTGTGGTAAACGAAAGCGTCCGCGCTTACCGACAATAGGTGCCAGCGCCACATCGAACTCAAAACGACGCGTGTCATTGTCGTCCGTGAAGACGAGGCCATTCCACGGAGCGGTGTTGTTGGGCAGGAGGTCCTTCAAGCCCTCGAGCTCCACCCGCCAGAAGTCGTACCACCTATTGTCGACTCCCGAGCGCCGACGTCGTCCCGACGCAAAGAGCGTGAGTGCATTGCGCACGAACATTAGCGCCAGGGCGTAGTGCCCCGACGTCCCGTGCGCCGCCTCTACGTCGCCGCAGTGCTTGGGCGCGCGGATGCGGTCGGAAACGCCCAAGTTGATGTACATTGCGTGAATGGCGACCGTCATTGCCGGGCGCCCACGGGCTGATGCCATGAAGCGCGCCTGAGACAGCTCCTCCGGCTTCTTCCTGGGGTTCACGTCCGTCAGCCACTCGGCGGCCTCTGCTGGCGTCATGGCCAGCTCCGACCTCTCGACCGCCTCAAACCACGCCACCACGACGGGCCGCTTGATCGCCTCGTACATGTGCGAGATTGACTGCATCACAGGCTGGTACGCGCGGCGCTTCTCCGACGGGTTGGAATTTGGCTTCTCCTTTCCGTTCTTGGCCTTAAAAGCTTCGGCCCGCTTCTTCTCAGCAGCCACCTGCTTGGGCGTTTTGAGACGCGGCTCGGGCCCGGCAATCCAGTTGGTGAGGTACTTGCACGCCTCCGCCTCATTCTTCTTGTGCTCGTCCATGGTCACCTCTATGACCATCTCAAAGTCAACGTCAGGGTGATGCATAACGTCCTTGGTGATAACAGCACCGCCGACGTCGCCAAAGGAGCGAGACTTGAAGCGGGCCCGAATATTCAGCATTATGAGAGCGCCCTTTTTCATCTCCGACAGCTTGACACCAGCCTTGGTGACATAATCGGCGGCCTCCGAAAGGATGGGGACGCCATACCCGAACATCTAGATGAGCTCCTCATGGTCAGAGTACTCCTCGACGTCGGGGGGCACAAAGCTTCGGGTGGGGCGGGGGCGCTTCTGGAACTCTCTGATAGCGACACCCAGCCGCTCGATGGAACCACCTTGCGTCTACACCTCTTGCTACATGCTCTTGACCTCCGCGGAGAGGGCGGACACCAAGCCGGTCGCCGTCGTTATCAGCTTCGCCAGTGTATTCATCTCGGACTGCGTCGCGACTTGGTCGCCCACAGGCCCGTGTGACACGGCTTGCCCTGCAGCCCCAATCGAGCGGACAGACTTGATGCCTCCATTGCCTCGCCCGCTTGCATAAGTACCATGCGGCGCGCGAGTGGAGGCAGCTGCGCGCGGCGACGACTCGATGGCAGCACCACACGCAACAGGGGGTGCAAGGTGCTCCGTCGGGGGCACACAGGGCGCGACCGGGGGGGCGGCAGACACCGCCAAAGGCCCAGTACTGGCCGACGCGCGGCTCGGCACAACAGCAAGGAGCGAAGCAGCCGGGAGAGCAGCAAAGAGGGTCGAAACCGGCGGGACCATTGGCACGGCAGGCGCCAACCGGCGAGCGGCACCATCGACAGGGGGCGCAGCAGCGAATATTGGTCGCGCAGCAGGCTTTACCGGGCGTGATGGGGGCGCCACTCGGCCCGACCCTTGCGGCAAACTCGGCGCCGCCACAATCCGCGTGCGGCGCGGACCGCTGCGACGGCCAGCCCGCCTGAGCGCCGGTGGAGTGGCGGGACGCACCAAAGGAGGAGCAGCAACACGAGCCAGCGTAGTGGGCGATGTCGCTTGCGAAGTCGCGGCCAGCGATGACAAGTGGACAGTCGGAGAACGGCTGGACGATGGGTTCGTCAATGCCGCACCAGGAGCTGCCGCACCGGGCGAAGACGCCGCCGGCGCCGGCGTCGTCGGAGAAAAACTTACCGCAGGCGCCGCCGCTGCGGACGACGGGGCGGACAATGACGACAAAGCCGCGGCGCCAACATGAACAGGAGGCTCTGACGCTGCAGAGAAAGTGGGCTCGTCGGGCTGCCAGCCGGCGGCAGCAGCGCGCCAGACTGGGCGTTGACGGCCATCGCCGTCCCAAAAAACGAGTTGGTCGGGAACGGACCCATCATTCCCGCCGGCGTCATCGGCGTCACCCCGGGCGGCATCATCTGCGGATGAGCCATGTGCGGCTGCGAGCCGTACGGGCTGTACCCTGGAACAGGCATGCCTGGCATACCAGGAAAGCTCATGGGCGGTGGCATGCCAGCCGTCGCAGTCATACTCGAGGAGAACGGGAACAGCGGCGCCTCGAAAAGCGGCGGCGGCGGTGGGGCGGTGAACTCCACCATTGGCGCGATGGCCGACCCACCAGAGACGTTGGGAAAAGCGGTCGGAATCTGCCCCTCCGCCGCTCCGTTGTGGATTGGCACGCCACTAGGGAAGACCGCGGCAGCACTGGCGTTAGGCGCAAGCGGAGTGGAAGACGCACCAGCTTGTACGCCATCCTCGGCGTGTTCATCCCGTACCGACGGTGGAGCGGCCGCGCCGGCCGCGTTGGCAATGCGCGGCACTTTGCGACCCTCATTATCTGCACCTGAGAACAACGCGCGCTTGCCACCATGACCGCCTCGGCCCGCTATGTTGATGGAGACGGCACACACAGAAACAGCAGCTGCGGAGGGAGCAGGCGGGGCGTGAGACCCAGGGGGCCCGTGGGGTGTGGCAAGGGAGGGGGCCAATGCCGGAAAACCAGGGGGGGGCAGGTGAAGGGCGTGAGTGGGATGAGAGTCTCACTGAAGGGGCGGAATCGGCCTCAAGAAGGCGCTACTTATAGTGCCACCTCGCGCTCTCCGCTCGACGGATGGGAGCTCTGCGACACGGGAGAACCAAGGGATCAACCAGCGCGACCCAACGCACACAAGCAAGCAAGAACGTACCAGAGGCGTCGGATAGCAGCCATTTCGTGGGAACCAAAGGGCCAGAATCTCCACGACGCCGCAGACAGCGAGTGGTGTCTGCCTGTCTCGGAAAGGGTGCATGGCGTGTCTGCACAGCCAAAGGGCCAGAATCTCCACGACGCCACAAACAGCGAGTGGTGTCTGCCTGTCTCAGTAAGGGTGCATGACGTGTCTGCAGAGCCATTGACAAGAACAGCCCGGGCAGGACAAGTCATCTTGCGCACGTGCCAAGCGTCAGTACCATACGTTCCACGACGCAGAAAGGCGACCAAAATCGCCTGATCATGAGGCGATGGCATGATGCAAGTGAGCAAGAACGATCCACTGGACAGCATGACGACCAAGGACCGCACGCAAACGAGACAAGGACAATCACCACCGGAGCACCTCAAGCGGGGGCGTGCAGGAGATAGAATCGACCCGCAGCAAACTACGGGCGGAGAGGGACAAGCGGACGGCTGTCTAGCGGCTGTGAAGTCAGGCCGTCTGCCGCCCTGTCGGGCAAAGATCATGCTGACGGTGACTGAAAAAGAAGGGCAAGGCGTAGAAAAAAGAGCGAATGGAGAAGTGACGGCAAGGCTCAACAGCGCTTGGACAGTGGTCAGCTCAATGATCGACCACGATGGTGGACCAGGGCGTTGTCAATACGACGCGCAGACAGCGTCCGAGACAGGCCAAGCCATTGGCATCGTGGTGCTCCTCCCCCACTCACGACCTTGTACGCGCAACACCGGTACTGTATGCCGCTGACGTGCGGACGGCGACAGCTGCCTCCGTCGCACCCCGTCTTCGTCAAACGTGTGAGAGTCCTGCATACCTGCTCGCAGCGGTACAAGCGTCAAACGGGAAGCAGTGGGCGAAGGTCAACAGCGTTTGTTTGAGGGCGGCTCGACGACGTGCTGTCCACCGACGTAGCGCCACCTCGGCCCATCGCCATTTCAGCTCTCGGCGGAGCATCTCGGCGTTGAGCTCAGGTCAGGGCCAAAGCTGGTGGACTGAACCGACCGACTTGACTATTCCCAGCCCAGATTTTCTTGCACAACTTAAAAACAAAGTTTTCAATACGAAAAAGAAGCACCCTCCGTCGTTTTCTTGACAAGACAGCACACTGGCCCAAGACGTACAACGCCAGCAATATTTGGCTTGCACCTGGTGAAATGGTGCGGGTTCTCTTGTGCCTTTTTTGTAGTTAGAGGAAACGTCGTCTGTTCGGCAAGTCACACTCAAATATTTGTTTGCTCGTACGTCGTCAGCTCGTTGCCAGTGCGTGCCTCAATGCATGCTCTCTCTCCCAGAGTTGGCCTCTCTCTTTCCGACGACGACTGCGTGGTGACAGACACGTTCTGTGCCACCTCCTGCGTCACGCGACGTGCTGTCACTTGTCTGTTGGCGTGCTGCCCAACTCTCCCCACTCTAAAGTTCTTGCTGTCGGACACCTCTCACTTAAGCGTGTCACGCCTTCCGACGGCCACGTCGGTTTTTAGTTGCCAGTGTCCGCGTCGTAGACGTCTGCTCCGGTGGGAGCTTGCACCTGCCACAACCGTGCCCTAGCATAGTGGCCGCGCAAGTCATGAAGCTACCTGCAACGTGTAAGTTTGGTGATGTTGACAGGTGTTGCTGAACATCCCGCAGTGCTCGAAGGGGTTTGTACTGGTGGATACCTGCACTGCAGCGCCGTTTCTGATATGCCGTTCTCGTGCTTTGCTGCATGTTAGTTTCTGTGCATTCTTCTGTGTTGCGATGTTGTGGTATCCAGGCATTTCACGCCGCCCCCGCGTGCAATCCCACACCTCATTCCGCCCTTTTTAACAGCGGTGGCGTCCACCATCCCCGGTTCTCAAAGCACGACCAACATTTTCCGCCTCAACTGAACAAGCCTCGTGCCGTCTACCCCCGTGCACCTGGCAGTCGACTCTCGTTGGGGTCCCACCGTCGGCGCTCCTTGAAGTCCTGCCGTCGGCGCTCCTTGGCGTCACGCTGTCGACGCTCCTTGGCGTCCCGCCGTCGGCACTCGTTGGCGTCACGCCGTCGGCACTCGTTGGCGTCGCGCTCTTTGGCGTCGCGCCTCAGGTGCTCGTTGCCGGCGCGCGCCCCCCCGGCCGCTGCCATCGTTGGCGGCACCTCCGTGACGGCCATTAGGTTTCACTCCGGCCGTGCCCCGGGGGTGGCCGCCTCTGGCGCAACGAGGTCGCCCAACACTTGCTACGCGTTGTATCACTCTAGCGTGGCGCCGTCCGTACCTGTTGCCGGTGCCAAGGTGTCGGCCGTCGCCGACTCCCTCTCGGTTCTCATGGCTGGCGGCCCGTCGGTGCCCGCCAGGGAGACCAAAGATGTCCGACATCTCTCCTGGGGGCGCTTTTTTGGGTGAAGGAGGCGGGGCGGCGCCCCGGCCGTCCGTGCGGCGCGCACTTGACTGCCCTCAGTGCGGATTTCCCGCAAAGTCGCGCTCTGGCCTCGTATGGCACCGCATGAACTCCCATTTGCGCAAGTCCAATGCCCGAGGTGAGCTCGACGCTGCTGTCTCCATCCGAGATGCTGCTTTGGGCGCGCTCGGGCGGATGAGCGGTACTGTGAGGGCCGGTGTTGTCTCGGGGGAGGTGTTGAGAGGGGCGTCCGGTCCAGATGGAGCAGCTGTCAGCGGCACAACGGGCGGGGTCAGCACGGCTGACAAGGCTGGCAGCGCGACGGGCGGCAGCACAGTTGAAGACGACGGCGAGGTCAGGGCGGTGTGACAACACGCTCAGCCCACCCCACCCAGTTGGGGGGAGGGCGAGCCAAACCGTGTCGCCGGGTAGTCCTGTCGGGGAATACCCGCCCCGGAAGAAAACCCCAAAGAGCACACACGGACGGCGTCGACCGGGGGAAGGCGCCCCGAGCGACAAACACGAGTTGTGTGACCGGTCCGAGCGCCGGGGCAGGGATCGACCAGTGTCGGGAGGGGGTGCGTTCCCGCCGTGCCACGCAGCGCGCGATCCGCGACTGAGGCACGGGGGTGAGTGGCCCCGCGCCGCGCGGTCCGGGCGACGGGGTGCGTCACCGCCGTGCCACGCGACGCGCGATCCGCGACCGTGGCGCGGGGGACAGTGGCCCCGCGCCGCACGGTCCGGTCGCCGGGGCTGGGCTTTCCCAGTGTGGGGCCGGGGTGCATTTCCGCCATGCCACGGAACGCGCCATCCTCGACCGTGGCTCGGGGGTGAGTGGCCCCGCGCCGCACTGTTCGGGCGCCGGGGTGCGTCCCCGCCGTGCCACGCGACGCGCGATCTGTGACTGTGGCGCGGGGGTCAGTGGCCCCGCGTTGCACGGTCCGGGCGCCGGGGTGCGTCCCCGCCGTGCAACGTGACGCGCGATCCGCGACTGTGGCGTGGGGGTCAGTGGCCCTACGCCGCACGGGCCGGGCGCCGGGGTAGGGCTGCACCGGTGTGGGGTAGGGGTGCATCCCCGTCCTGCCACGCGGCGCGCGATCCGCGGCCGTTGCGCGGGGGTGAGTGGCCCCGCGCCTCAGGGCAGTGCGTCGCGCCCTGCACCGGTGTGGGGCGGGGGTGGGTCCCCATTGTGCCACGCAACCCGGCCCAGGGAGGTGCGTAGCCCTGGAAGTAGGGCCTCCTGCCAGTGCACAGGGGCCCATAAGACCCAGATCAGGGGCGGGTGGGTGTAGTACGGGGTCCCGGTGGGACTTCCAGCGCTTCCCGGCTGTACCACCGGACGAACCCCCCCCACCCGTTCCCAACCTCCTTGCTCCAGCGTGTCACCCCCGGATCGGGGCGACCCTCCCCGCCCTCCACTTTTGGGGTAGGAAGGAGCGGCACGGCCTACAATGCCGACGCCGGGGTCAGTGGGGGCCGGCGTAGGTAACGCCGGCCGAGAGCCGGGCCGACGGCCAACCAGGGGCGGGGGTGGGGACGCCCTTGCCCCGAGCGTGGGGTGGGCGGCTGTGTCGTCGCCGCGCTGGTCGAGGGGGCGCAGCTAGAGCCTCCGGACCGCAGCGGTAGGAGCCCACGCAAGTGGTGGCGCCCGCTCGTGGGCACCACCGAGTCTAGCGGTGCCGCACCGTCTCTACGGCCCCCGCCCGGTGCAGTCGGCCTGCGGCGTCGTTGTCAAGTCCGGCGGCAAGGCGACGGCACAGGGCGCCGAGACTTCAAGCGATGGTGCCGTATCGGCGGGCGCCCGGTGTCGTGGGGCGCCGCTGCCATCGGCAAGGAGGGGGTCGGCCCGCTCCAGCCTGCGGGGCGAGGCGGGGAGGGGGGAACGGGGGGGGGCGCCGCGAGCGGAGGCAGCGGCGGCGACTTCCCCTGTCCCCACCCCGTACTAGGGGTGGGGGAGCTGAGGCCCTCCTGCGCACCTTGAGTTGGTGGCGCTGGCAATACTGGCGGACCTTTTCAGCCGGGAGGTCCTCCACGTAGGGCCAGGAGTCCTCCCGGGGTCCATACCCGAACCATCTTACCTTGAGCACGAGTCGCTCCTTGTCGTCATACCCCTGTCCGAAAAAGTGGTCGAAGACAGCCCCAATCGATTTACTTGCCGATGAGGGGAGGGAGGGGATCCGCCACGCGGCCAGTGCCCGTGCCCACGCAGGGTCACCCTCGGGTGGTTCCGGGGCCCGGGAGGCGTGGTTCCCATTGATGGTACGAATACCATCGTCACTTTCGATGGTGAGCTGACGCCCGTCTGTCTTCAAGATCTGGTAGCGTCCCAGTGTCTTGAAGACGAGTTTACCCCCTTGGTTCTCGTGGGACTTCACGGATACCCAGTCTCCAACCTGAAGGGCTTCGCGGCGAGTCTGCACGCGCTTGTCGAAGACTCGTTTGTATGGGGCCTGCGCCTTTTCCATGGTATCCCGTACTACGGGGATCAGGGAGTCGAGGCGCTGGAGGAAATTCTCCATGGCCCGCCGCGGGGTTATATACCGGGATTTGCCCGGTGCTACTATGCACTTGTGAATTGTACGCCGTTACTACCAGGCTTAAGTACCGGGACAACGTAACTACGTGGTCACTTACGTAGTGTCGTAGTTGCTTAATTAAGGTCTTATTAAACCGTTCGACCTGCCCATTAGTCTGGGGGTGGTAAGAGGTGGCATAGTTAGTGTCAATACCCATGGTCTTGAGCACTCCTTGCCAGAGTACGGCAGCGAATTGGGGTCTGTTATCCGATAGCACTAAATCAGGGATCCCATAGCTAGCAACCCACGTGTCGAGGAACGCGCTGAGACCGTCCAGAGCCGTGATGTCTCGAAGCGGGACCGCCCGAGTGACCTTAGTAAATCGGTCACAAATAACAAGGATGTACTCATATTCTTTAGGGGTCCGGGGCAGGGGGCCAAGTAAGTCAATGGCCAGCGCTGCGAAGGGTTGCGTCGCGGGGAACAACCTCATGAACGCTTCACTCTGCGTACCCATGAGCCGGTTCTTTGCACAGGTGGGGCAAGCTGCCACCCACCCTAACACGTCCATCGCCAGCGAGGGCCAGTGGTATTGGTCCCGCAGGGTCTGGTACATGCGCTTCCCACCTGGATGCGCAGCCAAGGGGCAGGATTGCTCCGCCCGTAATACGTCCTTGACATTGCACATACCCAAGAAACTCCTTAGTTGGGTTCGGGTCTGGGGGAAGATGGCCTTCTTGATGGCCTTGAGGCTCTTCTCGTTCACACTCAAGCGTCCTGGCCGCACTACATGGCCAAAGTACTCCACCTCGTTACTAAAGAGGTGGCACTTCTGTGCCTTGAGGGTGTTTCCATGCTTCCGGAGTAGGGTGAGCACCGTGTCAAAGTGGGAAAGGTGCGACTCGGCATCGGCGGATAAGATGATGAGGTCGTCCAAGTAGACGAGCACATTCTGCCACTTGACTTCGGATAGAATCATGTCAATAGCCCGCTGGAAAGTGGCAGGGGCATTGCACAGGCCAAACGGAAGACGCGTACACTAGTACGTCCCACAGTGGCAAGTGAATGCCGTCTTAGGCTTATCCTCGTCGGCTCGGGGGATCTGCCAGTATCCCGCGTTGCATTCCAACGTGTAGAAGAACTGGGCATCCCTCAGGAGTCGAGGTTGCCGTCCATCCGGGGTAATGGATACGAGTCGCGTACTGTGCGCTCGTTCAACTGCCGATAGTCGATTCAGAACCGGGGACTCCCGTCGGGTTTCGGGATGAGGACCACCGGGCTAGCCCATTCATTCTGGCAGGGCTCTAAAACTTCGAGCTTGAGAATTCGGTCGACTTGGGCCTTGATGAGTTCCCTAGTTCGAGGACCCATCCGGTAGGGGTTGAGCCGGACGGGCTTGGAGCCCAGCTTCAACTCGATCCGGTGCTCCGTGGCCTTGATGGAGCCCAAGTGCGCACTCCAGAGGGCTCGGTGCTTCTCCAGTAGGGCGAGCACTTGAGGCCGCAACCCCTCGGGCACGTTCGAAGTATGAACGTGGGGCTTATCCACGGGGTCTGCCGCGTCGGGCGCGGTGGTCGGACTGGGACTGAGTGCAGCACAGTCCTCTTGGGATATGGCGGCTACCGTACCGCAGTAGGCCGACATATGCCCTAGGACCATGCCCTTGGGGAATCGCTTACTCGTGTTCCCCGTATTGGCTACCTCCACTCACCACGTCTGGTTGGCGGTGCAGGCCATGGTGCCAGTTGCAACATGCACGCGGTGGCGCTCATACACTCGATGGCGCTGGGTGATTACCCAATTCCCTTGGAATGACGTCTGTACTGGGACGTATCCCCGGGACCGCGGGGTAGGACCACCTAGTGTACCAGGCGCACCTTGGCGTCCGCCTCACTAGCGGCATCAGACTTGCTGAGTTGGTCCGCCCTGGCATACGACACCGTCTTACCGCGACAAAGGATGGGGACCTTACATCCATTTTGTAACCGGATGTACCCCTTGGGCTCGCAAATGTTGGCATCATGGACGTCAGTGTAGTCGGTCCCTAGGAGTAGAAGGACCGACATGCCGCGCACTACTCCACACGTGACTGGGGTGGAGTAAGTGCCGACTCGCACCGTAAGAGTCACGGTGCCCGTGATGGGAAGGAGTCCCCCATTCACGTCAAATAACTGGGCGGTCGCCGCGTTTAAGGGCGCCACCTTCATCACCGGGGGGAGTAGCGCTTCCCGCACTAGGGAGACACACGATCCCGTGTCGACAATGACGCGGAGGGCTAACTCACGCCCCGCGTCTAGCCAGATGCGACTGGCCACCTGATAGTTGGACCCCGTCAGGATGGCCACCACCTTTCGGCCGTCCACCCCCTTCAGGAGGGGCGCGTCCCGAGAGCGTATCCCCTTGGGTCGGGATTGGATGCCTACTGGCATCACATTTACGCCCCGGATTGGGTCCACCGGTTGCCGCGGGGAGGGCCCAACACCGGTGGCTACTCGTTTCCCTCCTCGGACTCAGAGGAGGTGGCGGGTCCGCACTCGGGCTCGGTCTGCGGTTCTTCCTTCTCAAGTGGCGTCGGCTCCTCGCCGCTTGAGCTGGATAACTCGTCGGGAGTGGCAACGGCTACTCGCCGGCTCGTTCTCTGGGTATCACGGGAGCCCGAGGACGTCTCGAGAGGGGACCACCGACTGGCTATGGCCAATCGGTCCCGTAGGCGTGCGTCTAAGTCGGGGCACAGCTCGGCCCAATGAACCACCTTGCCACACTGCCAGCAGAGGTACTCTCCCGCCCGGGGCTTGGGTCGGGAAGGCTCATCCCTCGGTCAATATCGGTAGCGCGTGTTGTCGCCGCCCCCTGGAGTCGAGCTGCCCGGGGCCTAGGGTCGGGACCCATCGTATCGGGGGCCCGGAGTTGGGGCACTTACGGAACCGACGGCCCAGACGGGGGCGTCCCGCGGTTGGTAACCCCGTTTTACCCGGGTGACCTGGGGAAGGGCGGCCGCACGAGCTTTCCGCCGGAGCCAGGCCTCCTCCGTGAGCGCATATCGCTCCTTGGTCCGCTCCTCAAGCTGCTCAAGTTGTAGCCAGCGGTGTTCGTCGCCCTTAGGCTAGGCGACGTGAGCCAGCTCCGCCATAGTCATATCGGGGGTGTTTCGCTCGCGCACACTGGAGCGCACCGCGCGGTGGACACCTTCCACAAAGCGTCCCTTGAGAGCGCCTTCCCCGTACATGAACCCGCACTCCGTGTTGAGGCGGCTGAGGCGCTCGGCGAAGGACAAATCGTCCTCGTCATCCCGTTGGACCGCGACGTTAAGGGTCTCGACTAGAGTAGCCACTGAGCCCTCGTCGACGTGTCGCCGGAGCATCCATTTGATGAGCTCCAGGTAGAAAGCGACCTCGCCGGGGATACCCGCCCGGCGAGTTGGCTACACATCATCACCTCTGACTTAAGAGGTTCCTTCGTCAAGTCTTGGAGGATGTAGAAGGCTTTGCCATCGGAGATGACGTTGTCGTCACAGGCTTTAGCGAACTTGCGCAAGAACTGGAAGACCTTGGCCGGGACGGAACCGTCCCACTCTTCTTGTACCCCGAAGGACTGAGCCACCTTCTTCTTGCGCCGGCCCAAAGTACGGGCCTGGCGCCGCGTGTAGACGACCGAATTGTTGTCTAGCGCGTAGGCCTCGCAATCGAACATCATCCGGTAGTATGGGTGGTTCACCACAATCTTGGGCGGCACCACCCGAGTTGGGGGTGTCGGGGAGGTTTGAGTCGGCCACCCCTCCGCCTCCGGACCGGTCGGGCATGGCCGGTCTTGCAAGTGCCCCCTTTCTGCTTTACAAGACCATTGGATTCGATGCCCTTCATGTAAGTGACCTGCTTTCCTTTTCTCTGGTGGCAACGCCCGTGTCGTCTTGATTGAGCACCGCATCAGTCTTTACCCGACCTTTTCCGGCCTACCCACAGCATGCTTACCATTGCCATCCCAGCCCCTTTTCGTGATTATTGGGTGCCCCGCTGCTGGTGCTCTCCTTCATGCTGCAGGTTCTGGACTTTGGTGTCATGAGGCTGTTGGTGCCCAACCTCGTGCGCGTGTTTTCCCACATCTGCGAAGGATACTACCCACTGTGTGAGACAACTGCAGCTACTTTGCGGGTGGCGAAATAGCGCATAGAGTTCATGCGGCGCCGAAGGAGAGCAAGCACTGTTCCAGGACCGGAATACGTTTCCGTTTTCGCAACAGTAAGGCTGTCGCCGAACACGCATTGGCTCAACATGCACGTGTTCGTCGCGCGCTTGTGATCGGTCATCTTCTGACCTACAAAACAATCCCATCTTGAGCCCAACGACTCTCGCAGTGTCTATCTGCCACCACCCAGCATGCGCGGTTAACGCCGACCTGACGGCTGGTTTCCATAGGTGCCTGTATGGGGCGGTGACAGACGTTTTGGATCGCCACGCACCAACTGCGGATGCAGGGGCGTACCTGGGCAGTGCAATCTGCTTTCCAAGACACCCGAAGACGTTTGGACTGCTCAAGTGCCGCCCCGCAGCATGCGCCGTGGACGATGCGCTGACATGCCGTATTGGCCGG
>Ga0115031_1002632_pt1 | contig 13354 bp, 13 predicted proteins | sample Maine_Asex4_meta_FD_87301 | JGI IMG/M metagenome (GOLD analysis project Ga0115031, IMG submission 87301) | Marine algal microbial communities from Maine, USA - Maine_Asex4_metaG | ecosystem: Host-associated > Algae > Red algae > Unclassified | place: Maine, USA | collected 2015-01-05 | reverse complement strand
GTCACTCAACTCTCCATTTCCCCCAAGCTACCCCGCTTTCCCCAAGAGACGGGCTTTGCCCGTCAACGCGCCGGGGACGTCACCTTCCACCTCGTCACTCAACTCTCCATTTCCCCCAAGCTACCCCGCCTTTCCGAAGAGACGGGCTTCGCCCGTCAACGCGCCGGGGACGTCACGTTCCACCTCGTCACTCAACTCTCCTCATCATAGTCCGCATCCGTAAGCCCTGAAGGGGCGTCCCATACTAGCCCAGGGCAACGCCCTGGGTACCGACCCCACAACGACCCAAGCCCTGAAGGGGCGTCCTAGTGGAACCGCCAAAACCACGATCACTGCCGAACTTCGCGCACCGTCCTGTGCCAAATTATCGTCGCGTTCCACCTCATCACTCAGCTCTCCACCAAGTCACTCATGAATCCCACGCGACCACTACCTTTCCTATTTCTCTTTCTCGCCACCGCGCTCCCCGCCCTCCCCGCCCAAGACCGCGGCAAGCAGCACAAGTCCAGCCAGGCCCCCTTCCTCAAGCCCGACGAAGCCGTCGCCGCGATGGACATTCCCGACGGCTTCGACGTCTCCGTCTTCGCCAGCGAACCCACCATCGGCGAACCGATCGCCTTCACCTTCGACAACCGCGGCCGCGTCTGGGTCGTGGAGAACTACAACTATATCAACCGGCGCAGCCACAACGAGGAGGAGATCCTAAGCCGAATCCAGATCCTCGAGGACGTCGATTCCGACGGCATGTTCGACACCGCCAAAACCTTCAGCGACCAGATCACCTTCGCCTCCGGCATCGCCGTCGGCCACGGCGGCGTCTTTCTAGGCGCCCCTCCCAATCTCGTCTTCATCCCGGACGCCAACGGCGACGACATCCCCGACGGCGAACCAGAACTCCTCCTCGATGGCTGGGGTTTCCACGACCGCCACGAAACCCTCAACAGTTTCATCTGGGGACCCGACGGCTGGCTCTACGGCTGCCACGGCGTCTTCACCCGATCCTACGTCGGCAAGCCCGGCACCCCCGACAAGGACCGCACCTTCATCGATGCCGGCATCTGGCGCTTCCACCCCGTCACCAAGGAGTTTGAGATCTTCGCGCGCGGCCTCTCCAATCCCTGGGGCTTCGACTTCAACGACGTCGGCCACGGCTTCGCAACCTGCTGCGTCATCCCGCACCTCTTCCACGTCGTACAGGGCGGGATCTATCACAAGCAGTCCAAGCCGCACGTGAACCCCTACGTCTACGACGACATCAAAACGATCCGCGATCACACCCACCTCAGCGCTCACGGCGGCGCGCGCTTCTATCTCGCCGACACCTTTCCCGCCGAGTACCGCGACCAGCTCTTCATGTGCAACATCCACGAGCACGCCGTGCTCACCGACATCATGGTGCCCAAAGGAGCATCCTACGTCGGCACCCACGGCGAGGACTTCATGCCGACCAACGACCTCGCCTGGGTCGGCTTCTCCATGGAAATCGGACCCGAGGGAGGCGTCTACATCCTCGATTGGCACGACACCGACATCTGCGGCAACGCCATCAACTTCCCGAAGAGCGGACGCATCTACCAGATCATGCCCGAAGGCGCCAAGCCGATCGAGCGCCCGAACCTCAGCAAGCTCTCCGACCTCGAACTCGTCGGCCTTCAGAAGCACCGCAACGACTGGTACGTCCGCCAGGCGCGAACGGAGCTCCACTACCGAAGCACCACCGGCAAGCTCGACCGCCCCAAGGTTCACCGCGCCCTCGACGCCAACTTCGCAGCCGCAAAGACCTCCGCGCAACGCCTCCGCCAGCTCTGGGCCAGCCATGTCACCGGGCGCTTCCTTGGCTCAGCAGAAAGCGAGCTCATCGCCCTGCTCGATCACACGGACGAACATGTCCGCGCCTGGGGTATACAGCTCCTCTGCGAAGACCGCGAACTCAAGGCTGAGACCGTGAAGCTCCTCGTCCGTTTCGCGATGACCGACCCCTCCCCGACGGTTCGCCAGTATCTCGCCTCCGCCGCCGGACGCCTTCCCATCGCGCAACGTTGGGAACTCCTCGCCGCTCTCGCGAACAACGGCGAGGACGTCGATGACGCGCTCATCCCGCGTCTGGTCTGGTACGCACTCGAACCCGCCGTCACCAGCCATCCCGAGAAGGCGCTCGCGGTGGCCACCGAAGGAAAGTTCCCCTTCCTCACGGAGTCTGTCGCCCGCCGCCTCGTCAGCGGCAAGGCCAGCACGAAGCCCGGCAAAGGACCCCACAGCCCCGAACGGCTCGCCGAGTGGAATCGGATTCTGAAGGACTTCGCCCCCGGCTTTGAACCCGGCAGTGTCGGCGAAGGCGGGATCCGGCGGCTGGTCGAGTTCCGCAATGAAAAAGGATTCCAGACACACCCCAAGAGCCTGCAGATCCCGTGCACTCTCAATCGCAGGTTCGCGGTCCCGGAGGGCAAGACCACCAAGCTCAAAGTCCGCGCCAGCTACCACGCCCACGGCGACTGGCAGCTCCGCGTCCTCGTCGGAAAAGAGATCCTCCACGATCAGATCGTCTCCAACGAGACCGTGAACGGCGAGTGGCTCGACCTCGAAATCGACCTCAGCCGCTTCGCTGGCCGCGAGATCAATCTGGTCGTCGAGAACCGCGCCAACGATTGGCTCAACGAGTTCGGCTACTGGGGCAAGATCGAGGTGCTCAGCGAGTAGCCAGCAAAATCAGCACTTTCAAAAACCATGATTCGCAGTCTCCTCACTTTCACCGCCGCGCTTTTCTGCGGTATCGCTCAGGCAAAACCGCCGAACATCGTCTTCTTTCTCGTCGACGACCTGGGGCAGCGCGATGTGGGTTGCTACGGCAGCGAGTTTCATGAAACCCCGGCGATCGATCAGTTGGCGAAGGACGGCATGCTGTTCACCGATGCCTATTCCACCTGTCACGTCTGCTCGCCGAGCCGCGCCAGCATTCTAACGGGCAAATACCCGGCCCGGACCAACCTTACGGAGTGGCTCGGCGGACGGCCCGAGCGGGACTACGAGCCGCTGCATCACGCGGAAAAGCTGACCGCCTTACCGGACGAGGAGGTCACCCTGGCCGAAACCCTCAAGAGTCACGGCTACGCCACGGCGAACTACGGCAAAGCTCATGTGAGAGTGGACCCGAAGACCTATGGCTTCGATGAGGAAATCACCGGGTGGGTGCGGTCCTATCACTATCCATTTGGTGGTGACTACAATGAGAAACTGCCGGGGAAAGAGGGCGACTACTTCACCGACAAGCTGACCGATGCCGCGCTGGATTTCATCGAGCGGAAGCAGGACCAGCCCTTCTTTGTGCATCTCGAGCACTTCGCGGTGCATGACCCGATCCAGGGGCGCCCGGATTTGGTGGAAAAATATCGCAAGAAGCTCGCGGCGATGCCGGAGCAGGACGGGCCGGACTTCATTCTCGAGCCCAACCCGGATGGGCCGCCGATCACGGAGGCAGAACTTACGGCCCTCGCGGAGAACGACGAGCAGCAAGCGCATCGGGACGCGCGCGTCTGGCGGGTGAAGCAGAAGCAGGACAATGTGGAGTTCGCCGGCATGCTCGAGGCGACCGATGAAAGCCTGGCGCGCATCCGTGCGAAGCTGAAGGAACTCGGCCTGGAAGAGAACACCATCATCGTCTTCACGGCGGACAACGGCGGCATGTCAGCGTCGAATGGGTATCGATCCAATGCCTCTCGCGAGCAGCTCGATGCCCGTTTTGCTTCGTCCAATCTTCCGCTGCGTGGCGCGAAAGGCTGGAACTACGAAGGCGGCGTTCGCGTGCCGCTGATTGTCCACTGGCCCGGTCGCACCGAACCGAACTCAACATCTGAGGCAGTCGTCACCGGAACCGATTACTACCCGACGCTGCTCGAGATGATGAATCTACCGGCGGTGCCGGAACAGCACATCGACGGAAAAAGCTTTGTTCCGGCGCTCAATGGGGACGCCTACGAGCGAGGCCCGATCTACTGGCACTTTCCTCACTACAGCAATCACGGCTACCAAAGCCCCGGCGGAGCGATTCGCTCGGGCGACTTCAAACTACTCGAGTACTACGAGAACGGCACGGTGCAGCTCTTCGACCTAGCCAATGATATCGGCGAGAGCAACAACCTCGCAGCAGAGCGGCCCGAGTTGGTTGCCCAGTTGAAGAAGCAGTTCAAGGACTGGCGGAACGAAGTCGATGCCAAGATGCCGTACCCCAAGATGGAGACCTCGAAGCCAGCTCCCAGCACGCGTGTGCCCGCGCCTTCTCGATAGGCTGACGCCTCTTTTCCAGAGTGCCCCTGGTCCTCCCCCTGAAAACGACTCTTCCCTGTTCCTGCCCGCAAGGCAATGGTCCCGGTGCCTGCCCCCTGGGCAATGAGTGTATTGCCTCGCCAAGTGGCAAACGGCCTCGTTTGTGGTAGCTAATGCTCATGAGTGAAAGCGCGAGTTCAACACCCCGCGAATGGGAAGCCGTGCGCTGTGAAAATCTTGATGAGATGCGCACTCAGGGTATTCTCTTTTGGCAACGCCAAGGAGGAGCAGCGATCCGAGCTGCCGCCTGGGAGATGGTGGTGGATGCCTGGAGCCTAAAGAAACGAGATCCTGATGAACTCCGATTTCAAAGACATGTTACGGCTGTTCGCCGAGTTTGAAGTGCGGTATCTCCTTGTGGGTGGCTACGCGGTCATGCACTACGCACAACCTCGCTTCACGAAAGACATCGACCTCTGGCTTGAGCCGTCTCCGGAGAACGCGCAGAAGATTGGCAAGGTATTCGAGAAGTTTGGGATCCCCCTGATCGACGCCTCTCTGGAGGACTTTGAAAAAGAAGGGTTTCAATACATGGTCGGCAGGTCTCCGGTTCTCTTCGATTTTCTCACTTCCTTGCCCAACCTGGATTTCCAAAAATGCTGGGACTCGAGAGAGCTCGATGACGCAGAGGGATTCCCCGTGGCCTACCTCAGCAAGACCGACCTGATCTACGCGAAGAAACAAGCAGATCGACCTCAGGACCGGATCGATCTGGAGGAAATTGAGCGAGCCGGCGAAGGATGACACAGCGGAAGGCTTGGGTTGGCCGGCTTCGACCATCCATGAATGGCGCGCCCCAGTGTTACCGGCAACCGGATCTTCAACCGCGCGCCCGTCGAATAGACGCAACAGATCTCTGCCCTATCTCGATCTAGTGACCGCCTCTGCTCTTGACCGCGTTCAATCGAACAAGTATACGACAGCATGCCGAGGAGCGTAGTCAGTCTCTTTACAGGTGCAGGAGGGCTGGACCTCGGGTTCGAAGCTGGCGGCTTCCGGACAGGTGTTGCCGTAGAGATGGACGCGGCTTGTGTGGATACCCTGCGTGCCAACCGGGACTGGCCGGTCATCCACGAAGATGTTCTCAAGGTCACTTCCAGCGAGATCCTCGCGAGCGCCGAGCTTCCCGCAGGCGAAATCGATCTTTTGATCGGAGGCCCCCCTTGTCAGCCCTTCTCAAAATCCGGCTACTGGTCGCGGGGTGACTCCCGGCGGCTCGATGACCCTCGTGCCGACACGCTGGCCGGATATCTCCGTGTTCTCCGAGACACCCAACCACGCGCCTTCCTCCTCGAAAACGTCGCCGGCCTGAACTTCAAGGGCAAATCGGAAGCACTCGATCTCCTTCGTGACGAAGTCGAACGAATCAACAAGTCCTGCGGAACCAGATACGGACTGGAGATCATTAAGCTGAATGCCGCCGATTTTGGTGTTCCTCAAATTCGTGAACGAGTCTTCATCCTCGGCAGTCGCGAGGGGAGGCAGTTTGGCAGGCTCGACGCCACGCATGACTGGGCGACCACGCAATCGAAAGGAGGCGAAATCGTTGAACCCCTACCCAAACTTCTGGAGCCCTATCGAAGCGCCTGGGATGCCATTGGTCACTTGGCTGATCAGAAACCAAGCGATGATCTCGCCATGCGAGGCAAATGGGCAGCCCTCCTTCCATCCGTCCCAGAGGGCCAGAACTACCTGTACCATACCGACCGAGGAGAGGGTCTACCCCTCTTTGGCTGGCGTCGTCGGTTCTGGAATTTCCTGCTCAAACTCGCCAAGGACCAGCCTTCGTGGACACTCACCGCCCAACCGGGTCCAGCCACTGGCCCTTTTCATTGGCAGAACCGTCACCTTTCTCCCAGAGAATTGGCCCGCCTTCAGACCTTCCCTGACAACTACCACTTGCCGGAGTCGAGGATCATCGCTCAGAAACAGATCGGAAACGCGGTTCCGAGCGCGCTGGCTGAACTATTGGCCCTGCGAATTCGCTCCCGCTTTTTTGGTGAAACCAAGCTGGAAACCGCCATCCCATCGCTCATCCCTGCCAAACGCGATGACTGCCCAGTCCCCGAGAAGGTGCTCCGAGTCCGAAAAAGCTACCGGGATCTAGTGGGAGAACATTCCGCTCATCCCGGAACCGGCCTTGGTTATGGCGCGCAGCGCCGAGCTTCATAACGGCCGTGGACTACCGACGATATGGAGTGAGCCCGAAAGATCGGCGACCCGTCCTCGACTTCCTTCTCGACGCGCTCCGCTCCTCCGGCTGCCGCATCCTCCGACACTCGGGGGCGGCCTCAGCTCCCTTTCGCATCAGCTACGAAGATCCGAGTGGTCGCCCCGGAGGAATCATCGCCTACGCCTTCCTCGCCAACTCGCGGTCGACCCGGAACCGGCCGGATGACGAGCATCGGTTTCAAATCAAGTACGGAGCAAAAGATGGGCTCGAGCACGAACTATGGACCGACCCATACGAGGTTTACACCACCTTGCTTCTGGGGGTGCATCTCGAAGCTGGCGTGATTGTCTCCGCCGACGTCGCACTTCACAATCCAACGAAGTTCTTCATCTCATTCGAGTTCAAGGACGACAGCGTTCAGCAGATCAGAAAGGAAAGCTGGCATTCCTGGGAACGAACGAAACGCAGTCGCGGCTTCGAAGCCCCCACCGAGGTTGTTCTTGGATGTGTCCCGGAGCGCTTCCTAGATTTGGTGCACTTTGAGCAGGCAGCCCGGGGACTAAGCCAGGGTCACCGAATGTTACTCGCCGACCGGATCGAGGAGCTACCCGTCATCGGTACCAGCTCCACTTCCACCAGAGGATCCAAAGAGGTTCCCCGACCCAATGAGCAAGCCGCTAAGCGGCTCGCCAGTGAGTTTGAGTTGAGCGTCGAGGAAATCCTCGGCATCATCGAGGTAGCTCCCAGATTGAAGATGGCCGTCCGTGGTTGGGTGGCTGAGAAACACCTCGAAGAGCTCCTCAACGCCGCCCCTGAAGTGGCCTGCGCCGAGCGCCTGGAGAAAGACGGCCAGCCAGACTTCGAAGTCCAGTTTCACGACCGGACTGAACCGTGCCTGATCGAATGCAAGAACGTGCTGCGAAAGCCGCTCGCCGACGGCACCATCAAGGTTGATTTCCAGAAGACTCGCGCATCCAAAGGCGACCCATGCTCCAGGTACTACCGCCCCACAGAGTTCGAAGTTCTCGCCGCCTGCCTCCACCCGCGAACCGAGATCTGGGAGTTCCGCTTCCAACTGACCCGAGTCATGCAAGGACACTCAAAGTGCCCAGGTCACCTCAGTAACAATGTAAGAATTGACGCAGGCTGGGATAAAGAGATTGGTCGTCTCGTGACCAAGTTGTAGTCGCTATGATCCAGAGCATCGACTCGGTCTCGTCGAAATCTAGATGCCGACGATGTTGGGATGGGCGAGGCGAGCCATGGTCTTTGCCTCGCTCTTGAAGCCCTCGATGAACTCACGGTCCGCCCGCGACATGAGACCCGCTACATTGCCGGGCCATCGCGCTACCGTGTTACACGAAGCGATGAATGTGACACTGAAACTTCAGGATGAACTCTGCAGAGAGGCCCGCCATAAAGCGGTGGATGCTGGTATGTCGTCGTCGGGTTGGATCACGGAGTTGTTAAAAAGGGAACTCTCTAAGTCCGAAACCGGCAAGACTGCGGATTCACTTCTCGATTTGGTGGGATGCGAAGATGAGCGTGATGTTGAGTTTCCACGATCAAAAGACCAGCCGCGGGAGGTGGATTTTTCGTAGATGGCTTTCCTTCTCGATACCAATGTGATTTCTGAATTGAGGAAGAAGCACCGATGCGACCCGAACGTCGGCAGGTGGCAATCCGGCTTTGCAGCGGAGTCATGCTACCTCAGCACGATCACGTTGATGGAAATCGTCCATGGAATCGAACGGAAGCAGAAAAAGGATCCTCCCTTCGCTGCGATTTTGAAAGCCTGGTATCAACATCAGTTTATTCCCGCGTTCAGAAAAAGAACTCTTGGAGTGACACCCACCATTGCCGAGGCAACAGGGAAGGTGATGGCGCTTCTAACCCGAAGCACGGCCAACTGTCTACTGGCTGGGACTGCGCTCGTTCACAGCCTGACTCTGGTGACACGAAACGACTCCGATTTTGCCGACACCGGCGTTGCGGTTGTCAATCCGTGGACGGGGTGATCCCGGTGGCTCTTACTGTGGTCGTTCGATTCATGTTCCGACTCCCAGCGGGGACGATCACCAAGGGAGGGGTAATCGATCGGAAAATCCATCGTCTTGACCGATGGTAGCAAAATGCTACCTTTGTGCATGAGCCAGCCGGTCAAACTCAGTGATGAACTTGTCTTGGAAGCGCGGACGGTCGCAGCAATCTCTGAGCGCTCGATTGCGGGGCAGGTGGAATTCTGGGCTCGGCTCGGGAAATCGCTGGAGCCTCTTCTTCGGGGAGACCGAGTTCTTGCGCTGAAGCAAGCGGGAGAGGCTCGACCACTGTCGGAGGTCATCACTTCGGTCGATTCCGATGCGGGGCGGGAACGGGTTCGAACTTATCTAGAGTCGCAACCCTATCCTCACTTCGAACCGTGCGAAGAAGAGGCGGGGATGCTTGTGAAAACCGATGAAGACGGGACCCGCACTCGCGGGCGGTTTGTGAATCGAGCATTTATTGAGGCCGACGAGTCCGCCGAATCCAATGAGGGCTGAACCTTCTGAATCGCTCCACGGCTCCTTTGGTCGATGACGGACTGGAAAGCATTTCTCGATCAACGGCCCGTCGTCGTTGCCATCGCCGGATCAAACGGAGCAGGGAAAACCACCTTTTATCATGCTCACCTCGCGGGGGCGGGCCTGCGATTCATCAATGCGGACGATCTCGCCGCTGAATTGGACCTCGGTGCCTACGAGGCGGCAGATCTCGCCGCAGCCCTTCGAGGCGGGCTCATTGAGAAGGGAGAGGATTTCGTTTTTGAGACGGTGTTCTCTGATCCCCACGGTGCGAAGGTCGCGGAACTGGTGGCAGCTCACGAACGCGGAATGCAGGTGGTCTTGATCTTCATTCGGATCGACTCGTCGGAGATCTCCCAACAACGGGTCTCCATGCGCGTGATGCAGGGAGGTCACGATGTAGCGAATGAGAAACTTGAAGCTCGCTTTGAGCGAACGCTTGCCAATCTCGATCGAGCGATCCAGTCCCTTCCGGTTGTGTTGATTTTCGACAACTCAGATCTGCGCGATCCCTATCGTCTCGAAGCTGTTTATCGCCACGGGAAACGACAGGAACGACACTAGTGACCAGCAAAATCTCCGGGGCTGCCTACCGGGGCCGGAACAACCAGCCGTTGGCTACAGCCGACGGACATTTCAGGAACATTCCTCAGTTGGAGCGTCTGAGCTAGGGATCGAGACTCCTGCTCCACCGTATCGTGTAGACCGCAGGCAATACGCTGCCCTTCGTCCTTCTCACCTCCGCCCTCCACGCCCAGGACCGCGGCAAGGACCACAAGTCCCCGTCTTCGCCAGCGAACCCACCATCGGCGAAGCGATCGTCTTCACCTTCGACCACCGCGGCCGCGTCCGGGTGGTGGAGCACGAGAAAAGCGCGCGTGGACGTCATAACGACAGGCTGCACTGGGAACCGCTGACGCCGCCAGCACTCGAAACGCGAAAGCGCCACCAAGAAAAGATTCGCCGATTCCCCGACAGCAGGCGTAGGTTCAGGAGGTACTCTTATCGGCCCTAGGCCCTGATTTTCATGACACCCCGACTGACCCTCTTCGCCGTTTTCATCGCCGTGCTGTTCGGCGCCGCTCCTGCCCCTGCCCCTGCTCAGTACAGTCACCAGGATCTCCTTGAGATGGAAAAGACGGTGCAGGGAGTCGTCAGGAAAGCCCGCCCCACGGTGATCACCATCATCGGCCGTACCGAAGGCGCACAGGGTTCAGGCTCCGCCACCATCATCAGCAAGGACGGTCTGCTGCTGACCGCTGCCCACGTCATCGGTCAGAACGAGGAGATGGAGGTCATTTTCGCCGACGGTACTCGCGGCAAAGCCAAGTCGCTGGGCTGCTACTTCGGTCGAGACATCGCCCTTGCCCAGCTGGAGGGCGAAGGACCCTGGCCCTTCGCCAAGCTGGGCGACTCCCGCTCCGTGGACGTCGCCGAGATCTTCATCGCGATGGGCCATGCCGGAGGCTACGACAAGGACCGACCTGCCCCGCCGCGCATCGGCCGCTCCTACAACACCGGCAAGAGCCGTTTCCTGATCACCGACTGCACCCTCATCGGAGGGGACTCCGGCGGGCCGCTCTTCAACCTCAAGGGAGAAGTCATCGGCGTGAACTCCTCGATTGGTGGCAGCCTCTCGCAGAACAACCACGCCCCCGTCCACCTCGCTCAGGACAACTGGGACCGCCTCCTCAAGGGCGAGAAATGGGGCAACGGTCCCGGATCGAAAAAGACGCCCGAGCTCGACCTCACCGAAGGAGGCCCTGCTCTCGGTGTTCATTTCAAGGAAGACGAAGACGCCATGGTCATCACAAGGATCGTGGAAGGCAGCGCAGCCGCCAAGGCAGGGCTGCAGACCGGCGACGTCATCATCCGTCTCGGCATTCGAGCTACCCCCGACCGCGACGCCTTCTTCTCGGCATTTGCCAACTTCAAAGCCGGCCAAAAGGTGGCGGTCGCCGTGACCCGAAAAGGCAAGGTGAAGATCCTCTACGTAACTCTCGGCAAGTACGGGGAGACCTTCGACAAGCCTTCCTCGATGGAACCCGTCGTACCCCTCCACGTGGCCGCACCGGTCGAGTTCGACGAGGAGGCCTTTGCCAGGTTCATGCAGAAGAAGGCCATCGACAGCGGCGGTAATCTCAAGATGGGACTCGAGGGCCTCCGCGAGGCTCTTCAGGAGTTCGGTCTCAGCGAGGGCGAGGTCGGCAGGATGTCCGACCAGAAACTCATCGACCTTGCGGTCGGCAGTCTCTCCAAGGTCGGAGAAGTGCGCAAAAACGGAACCCCGATCGAACCAGAGTCAGCCCCCCAGGACCGCATGCCGGAGCCCACTCAGGACGGCCCCGAGAATGGCGAGAAAAAGGAGAACGAGAAGTCCGAGGACAAGCCGAAGGAAGACCCGGATTTCCCAAACCCGGCTCGCGTGAATTCCAAGAGCCTCGGTGCCGCCCTCGCCAAGGAGATCCAGAAGGTGGGCCCCGATTTCGAGCTCACGCCCAAGATTGCCCGTCGCCTGCTCGAGGGCGCAGGGGCCGACCCCAAGGCTCTCGGAGAGATGACCGACAATGAAGCGCTCGACTACTTCTTCGGGAAACTGCGGTCCTCAGGCATGCCGGGTTTCGGCATGCCGGGAGTTTCCTCCGCCGACTACGACAAGCTCGACACGCAGTTCGAGGGTCTCCTTGCCGGCCACGCTCCCGCGATCAAGTCGGCCCGCTACAGCACCGTCGGTTTCGTGGATGAAAAAGACCAGCCGCTGGTGCTTGGCGCCGTGATCGACGGACGAGGCTTCGCGATCTCCAAGGCCAGCGAACTGAGGGACGACGACGGCCCGATCCAGATCCGCTGCCTGCTCAACGACGGCAAGACCGTGGGCGCCGAGGTGGTCAAGACCTGGGACGAGCACGATCTCGCGCTCGTCCGCATCGATGCGCTGGATCTCCCCGCCATCCAATGGCATCAGGGCGACCTCCCCGAAGTCGGCTCCTTCCTCACCGCACCGAGCGTCGGCATGGAGGACCCGATCGCGATCGGGCTGCTCAGCGTCGAGCCGCGCGCCATTCCACAGCGCAACAAGGGCTTTCTCGGGATCGTCGTGGAGGAGGCTGAAACGGGGGTCGGCATCCGCGCCGTCCTTCCCGATTCAGCGGCCGACAAGGCCCAACTTCAGGCCGGCGACGTCGTTCTCGAACTCGACGGCGAGGCGGTCGATGAGATCAAAGATTTCATTGATCGGGTGGGTGGCCGCAAGCCCGGGGCCGAGCTGCGGATCCTTGTCCAGCGCGGCAAGAAGAAGTCCAGCTACAAAGTCGAGCTCGGCAAGAAGCCCGAAGACGAGCGTTATGCCCGCATGAACAAGATGGGCACGGAGATCAGCAAGGTCGATTCCGGGTTCGCCAGCGTCTTCCAGCATGACCTTCCTCTGCGGCCCAGCGAGGTCGGTGGACCGATCGTCGATCTCAAGGGCCGCGCCATCGGCCTCAACATCGCCCGGGGCGGTCGCATCAAGTCCTTCGCCCTGCCCGCCAAGGAGATCCTCGCCGCCCTCGCCGGGGTCGATCTTCACCGGCTCACCGAAGCAACGACGAAGCCCGAGCCGAAGGCCGCTCCCCTCGCAGACGGACCCGGCAAGGGAGAAACCGAAGACGCCATCGCCGAACTCATGAGAGCCCTCGACGAAGCTCAAGACGCCAACGCCGCCGCCCGCAGCGCCCTCGACGCTGCCCAGAAGGACGCCCGGAAGGCGGTGGGTGCTTTGGATTAGGTGGTTGGCTCGTGAATGTGAACCGCCTCCTGTCAATCGGGCTCCTGTTCTTCGCTGGGTGCACCCAAAACCACGAAGGTCAGCGCGCGGTGGATCTGACGGCTCAACTCGAGAAGTTGGAAGAAATGCGGCCGTTGCTTGCTGCAGAGGATTCTCACTTCAACCCGATTGCCGGCCCACCGCTCGAGGAAGAATCGATCAGCCGTGCAACGAAACTTCTGGGCGATGACCTCGTACAAATTGATCAGGCAACCGATGGATACAAGAATTTCGACTACGAGATCGATCTTCTCTCATTCGAGGAAATATCGAGCAGGCCGGATGACCTTGATTGGATGCTTGATGACCTGCCGTTTCACGTGCCGGAACCCAATCGCGATGCTTTGATGGTTTTCGGCCAGGCCTGGGCGACCGGGGGCTTGTAATTGATTCTTCTCAAAGCATCGTCTCTTTTGTAGCCGAATTCGTAGGAATTTGGACTCCGTGACCTGGAAGCCGCGCCCTTTCTTTCGAATTGCCCATAGCGTACGTACT
>Ga0115031_1002621_pt1 | contig 13381 bp, 7 predicted proteins | sample Maine_Asex4_meta_FD_87301 | JGI IMG/M metagenome (GOLD analysis project Ga0115031, IMG submission 87301) | Marine algal microbial communities from Maine, USA - Maine_Asex4_metaG | ecosystem: Host-associated > Algae > Red algae > Unclassified | place: Maine, USA | collected 2015-01-05 | reverse complement strand
TGGCCGTAAAGCGATCGCCGTATCGGTTAAAATATTAACTACTTCAACTTCTGAAAGAATAAACTGATCTTCAATAATTTGGGCTAAATTTTTGCCTTCTATATATTCTTGAACTATATAAATTTTAGAGCGATCGACAAAGTACTCAATTGCTTTAGGAATTCTTTTCTCACTATTAATTGTTGATATATTGTTGAAATCAGTCATTATTTGATTAGTAGCGTCAGACAATGATGATTGTAGATTTTCTGGCTGAAGTATTTCCAAGTAATATCGAGATTTATCTCCTGTCGATACACTATTCGCAACATAAGAATTTATTTCTCTTTTTCCGCCTAAATATTTAACTATCTGATATTTATCACCAATAGTTTCCTCAATCATTTCTAAAGGCTTGATATCTTGCAGCACTTCACTTGCACTTACATAACGTTCAGAAATGTTTATAGCAGTCATACGATTGACTATTTTGAGAAAAGCCTCACTGATTGCTATTTTTTTATTCCATGCACCAACTCCTTCTGATTCGGATTCTTCCCATTCCATCGGCGATTTATTAGTCATGCCAAAAATAACGGTTCTACCCAGGGCATAAATATCGCTACTGTAAACTGGTTTGCCATTATTTTGTTCGGGAGGCATGTACCCAGGAGTACCAATAATTTGAGTTTGAAGCTGTTGTTTACTAGGATCAAAAGCCATCGTGCCAATTTCTTTAACCGCACCAAAGTCAATCAGAATCATTTTGCCATCTTGTTTGCGTCGAATTAAGTTAGATGGCTTGATATCGCGGTGAATAATGCCCTGTTTATGAACAGATTCAAGTATTTCTAAGATATCGCGCAAAAATTGAATTACTTGAGTCTCGTTTAATACATGACGATGCACTTCCTGTTCAAATTCTTCACCCTCGATAAATTCTAAAACTAAATAAAACTGTTTGTTCTCTTCAAAATGACCAACAAAGTTAGGTATTTGATCGTGTTTCCCCAACCATTGCAAAACCATTGCTTCTGTTGCTAAACGTTCCTTCGCACTTGCCCATACTGCTACGCTATTAAATCTAGGCTGCAGTTGTTTTACGGCACATTGATCGTTCTCTATTTCCGACTGTTTATCTATAGCTAGATAAGTAGTGGCAAAACCACCGCTACCTAATTCTCTAACAATAGAAAACCTCTTACCAAGCAGATCTCCCTCTTTAAGTACCTTATAGCCATACTCAGTGTTAAGTTCGGAATGAGAGTCTTCGGATTGAGAAATGGGAATAGTAAAATCTGAGTCTGACATAGCATGGGAGTGGACAGAAGATTTTTAAATTGTAGCGAACATTAGATTCACAATTAAATATAGGTAATATTGCACCTACTCAGTAGTATACAGGCGAATCATTTGCATTTATGTCTAGCGTATTTATATCCGTATCATAATCATAGACACAAAATAAAATGGTTTTAATTGATTTGAAAACACGTGTGAGATAGGATTATAAACTAGTTTCATAATTTGAACTGACCTCATCCTATTTTTGACTAATTATAAACCATGAGTTTTTTTCGCCAATATATTGCCCCATTGATTGTATTTGCCTTTTTTCTATTCGCTTTGTTTGCGGTAAGTATTCGTATCTTTTTGCCTTCTGATATGGCAGCCCCTGCCCCAGTTTCTCTAAATGAGTTGGATATTCTTGTCTCTTGTATTAAGCTCGGAATTTTCTGATTTTTGTTATTTAGTTAGTTAACCGCGTAGATTTAGTTGAGGAAGCAAATCAATGGAAGGACAAGGCGCAAAAATTGGTAGCACTGCTATTATTTGGAGCTTGGCAACAGGAATGATGGCTATCTCCATTCCTTTGGTTAAAATTACCAATACGGGAATTATGCTCCCCTTAGCAGTCGTGGTAGGGGTGAGTATAAGCACGATCGCAATCTGGTTAAGTAGTTGGTTTAATTGAGTCCTGCAAGACCTCAATAGAACTTTTTTAATACCTTCTGGCTAATCATTTACAGTCCCCTAAAATATTCCCTGATTCCAACTTCAACATTTTTATTCAGGTGAGAATATATTGGTTTATTGACAAGAATGTTGATAACGCCAATTTTTAGATTTTATCGTCATTATGCTTGCAAAGCGATACAAAGAAATGCTTAAAATGAGAATAAGTCAAATAAAATTAAATATCAATTATTAGCTTAGCACAGCTCAATTTGAGACTAGATGATTGACTCGATTGACAAGCTATTCATGAAACTGATATTTAATATCTTTACTTCAAAAATAAAACATGATAGATATATAAATTAGACTTTTTAAATAAATTCTAAATACCAGTTTCATGAAGTCAATTTGAGCGTGCATGCAGTGAGTATGTGCGCAACTGAAGGAAGTACATGGGACTTATGCAAAGAGTGCATCTTCTGTGATAGAAAAGCCTTGTTTGCTTTGGTATAACGTGGAGTCTTGAAAAAAGTTAGAAGTAAAGAGCTAGGAGTTAATATTAAATTCGATATATTTTTGGATTAAGAAATTTTTAAAAGCTATTTATGCAAGAAATATACTAAAAAAAATAATCTAACTTTTGTAAAGGTTAAATAAATAACATAAAATTACAAAATCCAATTATAGTAATCGCTTAAGCTGATATTTATGCGGCAAATTACTAATAATATCTATATTGAATATTTTCAAGTAAAAATTGTATACTAAATTAAATCCGAAAAACAGCTTATATTAAGCGTATTCTTCTAAATGTATTTGGTAATAAAATCTTAATTTTGCATGATTAACGTTCTTGTTGTAGACGACCAAAATCTGACTCATCGGCTGATTGAGACCTATTTGAAACCCGAACAAGAGATTGAAATAGTTGGTTTTGCCAACAATGGTCAAGATGCAATTGAACAGATTCGCAATTTGCAGCCCGACGTGGTGTTGATGGATGTAGAAATGCCTAAGATGGATGGGTTGGCAGCTACCAAGATCATCACTCAAAAGTTTACCGATACTAAAGTTTTAATTTTAACAGTCCATGACAATGAACAGCATTTGAGCAAAGCCTTAGAAAATGGGGCAAAAGGATACTTGCTCAAAACAACTACTCCTCAAGAGCTTAAAAATGCAATCTACTATGTTAACCAAGGCTACTTTCAATTAAGTGTAGAGTTAACTGAAAAGTACCTACAAAGAATTGTTGGAGCAAAACCTGAATCGGAAGAAGTTTTTGAAATTAAAAGAAGGGTTAATTATCTTTATAAATCTTTTAACAAGTTAGAAGAAGAATTAAATAATTCTCAAGGGAAAGATTTAACCGAAGATTTAGAGATTAAAATTGAAGGAATGCTTCAGAAAGAAATGGCTGCTTTGCGCGATCGCGATTCTCATCTACAGTTTAAAGTAGATCGGATGAAATATAGTCAAGAGAGATTGGAACAAAACGTTAAGTATCTGTTTAAAATTCAACTAGGCTGTATCATAATTGCCTTAATAGCGATAATATTTTCTATTTTTAATTAAAATTTTTAAATAAGCGTGAGTATTAACTCTGAATTTTAACTTGGCAACATGGCAGTAGAATATGATTTGGTGGTTGTGGGTAGCAGTTGGGCAGGCATATATGCAGCCAAAAGTGCCGTACAGCTTAAAGCTCGTGTTGCATTAGTAACCCAAAGTGAGAGTAAGTATTTGCCCAACGACACCCTGTTTAATTGCAGTTTAGGTGAAGCAGGACGTATCAAAGATTGGCTGCAAAACAATTATTTAATGGCTCAAGAAACTCGAACTACTGATGTTTCTTTAGCAGAGGCTAATGCTTGGGTTAAAGATATAAAAACAGCAGTACAAAATATAAACTCTTTGTCTGATTTAGCAGCCTTAGGAGTAGACATTATTGTGGGAAAAGGCGAGTTTTATCGCTTACCCAATTTGGGTCTAGCAGTTAATCAAAGAACAATACGATCGCGTCGCTTTTTGCTGGCAACAGGAAGTCAAACAATGCCTGGTCTTTTAGATAGTAATAATTCAAAAGATTACTTGACATTAAGAGACTTATCTAAGCATAATTTATCTAATTTACCTAAAAATATAATTATTATTGGCAGCGATCCTAGTGCTTTAAAATTAGCTCAAGCTCTATCGAGATTGGGCAAGAAAATAACTTTAGTTATTAAAAACAGCAGAGTATTACCCCAAGAAGATAAAGATATTAGTATCTTAATTCAAGCACAATTAGAAGCAGAGGGAATTACGATTTTTACTAATTCTGCCGCCAGTCAAATTAAAACGATTAATGGGCAAAAATGGCTCCAGGCTGGCGATCGCGCTTTAACAGCAGATGAAATTATAATTACTGATTATCGTCAACCAAATATATCTGGACTAAACCTAGCAGGGATAAACGTTAAGTACAATCAGCAGCGGATTTATGTAAACTCTAAGTTAGCTACAACTAATCCTAAAATTTATGCCTGTGGTGATTCTATTGGAGGATATTGTCTAAATAGTGTTGCTCGTTATGAAGTAAACTTAATTTTGAAAAATACTCTGTTTTTTCCTTGGTATAAAGCTAATTATGATTTTTTGCCTTGGGCTATTTTGACTCAACCAAACTTAGCTAGGGTTGGCTTGACAGAAGAAAAAGCAAAGCAAAAATACCAGGGGAAAATATATGTGATTCGAGAATATTTTAAAAATATAGCTACCACACAAATATCAGATAATGTTAGTGGTTTGTGTAAGCTATTAGTTACTAAAAAAGGTGAAATATTAGGCTGTACTTTAGTAGGAGATCGCGCAGCCGAATTAATTGCTATTCCATCATTAATGATGCAGCATAAAATTAAGCTAGATCGTAATCCCATGCGAGGATTAACTTCTATTTCTATTCCCCATATTTATCCTGGTATGGCAGAAATATTAGAACAGGCGATCGATAACTTCTATCAGCAAAAAATACAGGATAATCCTAAATTAGTCAGTCGCCTCAACGATTGGTTTTCTAAGCGTAAACAATAATAGGTAATAATTAACCAAGGCTTTAGCCCCATGTAGTAATGAAAAATAGGCTTTTTATCGTACTCGAAGGCATAGATGGCTGTGGAAAAACTACTCAAGCAGGATTGCTAAAAGAACACTTTATCAATCAAGAAGAACAGGTGATAATTAGCCCTGAACCTTCTAATGGCATCATTGGCAATATGATTCGCCAGGCATTAAAAAAAAGAATTATTTTTAGTCGAAAACGCAATTTATTTGATGAACAAATGGCATATTTGTTTGCAGCAGATCGCCACGACCATTTATATAATGATCTTGACGGAGTATTCAAATTAATTAAAGATAGCTACCACGTAATTAGTACTCGCTATTATTTCTCTTCTCTGGCATACAATTGTGAAACTGCCGAAAAATTCAGCTTTATCCAAAAGTTAAACGATCGCTTTCCCGATCCAGACTTGACAATTTATCTGGATATTCCTATCGAAGTGTCTTTGGCAAGATTACAAGAACGCTCTCTAAAAGAAATATATGAAACTCAAGAAAAACTAACCAAAGTCAGGGAACAATACCAGCGAATATTTGCTGACTATCAAGGAAAAACTATTTTGATTGATGGTACACAAAATGTAGAACATATTCATGAACAAATAGTAAATTTTATCAAAACTAACTTTGACTAACTACCCAATCACAATTAACTTTTGTTGGCTCAAACCATGTTTAATCGTAATCTGAGATTGAGTTACTTTGTATCTCTTCGCTAGAAGTCTAATTAACTTTTGGTCGATTTCTTTAATTGGTAAAGACTTGAGATGAACGATAAAACTCCCGTCTGATAGCTTTTCTATTTTCTGTTGTTTGAAATTGAGCTTCACCTTGACCTAAATTTTCATATTTATCGACTTTACTAGATATAGTTAACATCAAATAAAGCAAAACTATTCAATAGCCGATAGGATAAAAGATTGGTTATACTTGTCCTTACTTCTTACTCCATAACAAATACAATATCGTGCAGCTAATTAGGGCGTGTCATCAATTAGAAAAAAAGAGCTTTTTTCGGCATTTTAACGACTTTCTATGTCGAAAAATAACCTCCGTAGCATGGCTACTCAGAACATTTTTCTCCTTGAATCTCGTCAAAATGGTCTTCAAAAGCATTCTTCCCCTTAATTGATGACACGCCCTAGTAAAACTCAGCTTCTATATTCATAGATTTACGGTAAAAACAGCCATAACGCCATAGCAAGAAGATTGTTTATTGTTATGAGCATCTTCAGCTATAGACCACAATCATTAAGATGAAGCAAGACTCTGAAAATAATTCAGATAATCACCTAAACAAAAGCGAGCGAGAAAATCGGGCAATAGCCCCTACTAGTTGGTGGCGGAGAATAACAATTACCCTCTCCATTCTACTTTTAGGTGGTGCAAGTGGTGGTCTACTGTATGGTTGGTATTTCGTACAGCGTAAACTAGTACCCTTAATTGAAACAGAGGCAGGAAATTATCTTCATCGTCCCCTAGAGCTAGGGGAATTGAAAACTATTTCCCCTACAGGGGCGAAATTTGGCAATAGCGCACTCCCTGCCACTAATGATAATCCTGATTTTGTTAAGGTCGATCGAGTCAAAGTTAATCTTGCACCCCTCTATTTTTTACGCACGCGCAAGCTAAAGATAGACATTATTTTAGAAAAGCCTGATGTCTATTTAGAACAAGATTCTTCTAAAGAATGGACTCCTACAGATTTTGGCTCAGATGACAATTCAGAAGGAGGTATAGAGCTTGAGGTAAAGTCGATTCAACTCCAAGGTGGACAGCTTTCTTTAGTAGCGTATGATTCACAAGCTCAGGAATTGAACCCTGCTGTGGTGGCTAAAATTGATGAAATTATTGTTCGTCCCCTTGAAGATCGAATTGAATTTGATGCTGATGCCGAATTGACTCAAGGAGGAAAATTCACGGTTGATGGTCAAGGAAATACCAAAACAGGAGTAATCAAAATTAATGTAGTCGGCGATGATTTGAATGCTGGAGAAGTTAGCAACTTAGTCGCTTTACCCCTTGAATTTGGTCAAGGAAATATTGATGGTCAACTGGATATTACTATATCTGATGCTCCCATTCCCGAACTACAGGGAACATTAGATATAGATAATGTTAGTCTGCAAATTCCTAATTTAGCCAAACCCTTTAGTAATAGTGATGGCAGAATCAACTTTAAAGGTTCAAAAATTGAATTAGATAATATAGCCACTAAGTTTGGGGAAGTACCAGGTAACGCATCTGGCTCATTGGATCTAGCAGGAGAAGGTGATTATCAGATTAATACTAAAGTAAAGCCAGTTGAAGCTAGCAAAATTACTGACGCTTTAGAATTAGAGACTCCTGTAGCAATTAAAGGCAAAATAAAGGGAGACATTGCAGTTAGAGGAGTTTTGGAAAATCCTGTAATTGGCATGGATGTTGCTACTGTCGGTGATAGTCGCATTGATCAAGTAGATTTTCAGCAGATTGATGCAGATTTAGAAATAATTGGCACAACCCTATCAGTAAGACAGTTCACCAGTAGCCCCAAAAGCGGCGGCACAATTGAAGGTAATGGCAAACTACAGTTAGACGGAGTACAAAATCTGGCGTTTAATGTGACGGCAAAAGATGTTTCAGGAAAAGCGATCGCCCGCAGCTATAATAATGACTTACCTGTGGATATTGGTAACATTTCAGGGCAAACCAACATTTCAGCCCAGGCAGCCGATCTCTCAACTCTGCGCTTTCGCCAAGGGGATGCTCGTTTTGCCTTGGGTAATGGTTTAGTAAAAGTCAGTAATCTCGATTATGGTAAAGGTGTTTGGACATCGGACGTAACCACATCAGGAGTAGAGTTTGGCAGTTTGCCCTTTGGTGCGGGGAGTGCGCCCACCATTGCTAAAGGTCGAATTGACGGCAAGTTTCAGGTGTCGGGGACAAAAGATGTGGGCAATCTAGATCTAGTTGATGCTACAGGCATAGCCGACTTGAATACCGTAGGGGGAAAGATAAGCTTACCTAAAATATCCTTGGCTAAAGGTAATTGGGCTACGGATGTAAATACCAAAAATCTTCAGCTACAGCGTCTTTTTCCCGATCTACCTAATGAATTTAACGATAATCTCGACGGTAAGTTTTATCTAACGGGAAATATTCCCGATGAGGCACAACCCCAGACTTTGATTAATGGTTTTGGTGACTTAATTCTAGCCAAAGGAAAAGTTAGAGTAGACGACTTGAAAATCGTTGACGAAAACTGGACTGCGATCGCCACTGGTAAAGATTTAAAATTAAAACAGTTAAGCTCTACTACTCCCGATCAGTTTGCAGGGATGGTCAACGGCAAGCTAAATTTGGCAGGGACTACGGATAATATTACTCCCGAAGGCATTAGGGCTAATGGGGATGGTAGCCTAACCTTACCAGAAGGGATATTTAAGGCAGAAAAATTAGCGATCGCTAAAGGGCAGTTTAACGCTGAAGTAGTACCGCAAAATGTAGATTTGAACCTGTTTGCCGATCCCGATTCCGACGACGATCTTGAGCTTAAGGGACGTTTGGGAGGACGACTAATGCGACAGGACAGGTAGATAATCTTAGTCCTACCGCAGTATCAGCTAAGGGAAACTTAACCTTTAGCCAAGGCATAGATTTGTTAGGGCAGCCTTTCGGCGCAAAAGTAGCTTGGGATGGCAGGCGTTTAGATGTGCTAAAGGCAAAGGGAGAAGCTTTAGACGCTCAGGGTTATCTTGAATTAGACCCCTCATTCTTTAGCGACATTCCTGATAAGCTAGCAGCCGTAGATTATTTTGAATTTGACGTTATTCAGGCTAAAGAAATTGATATTACTAAGCTGCGTCTGACTCTACCAAGTTGGGCAACTAACCTTGACTATTCAGGTAGAGGAGACTTTTCGGGACAAATCAGCGGTATTCCTGCGGCAATGAAAATTGCAGGAAACGTAAGAGTAAAAAATTTAAAGATAGAAAATATTGATTTCGACCCCTTATTAGCAGGAAAAGTTCAAATATCGCCTAAAACTGGCGTAATCTTAAATTTGCAAGAAATTATGACTGCCCCTCTTTTTTCTCCTGCCGATTTAGATTTAGAAGTAAAACCCCTAGACAAAATCGAATTGGTCTTGGATCAGGACTTCTCTCCTGTCGCTTTTGCGATCGCTCAAGACTATATATCAGTAGTAGGTAAAGGGAAAAAAGAAATCATTGAAATTGCTACTCAAAATATTCCCGTACAGTTACTCAAAACTATTGCCCTAAAAAGTGATGACTTTGAAGTTCCAGAAAATTTCGCCATTCAGCCTATAGATGGTGAACTATCAGGAGACTTTATTTTAAATCTCAATACTTTAGCAACTTCAGGTAGCAATGTAGTAGTTGAATCTCCTGCACTAGCCAGTATTCGCGGAGATCTGCTCAAAGGAGATTTTCAGTATGTAGATGGTTACTTTGCGATCCAAGACGTAGAATTCCAGCAAAGAAACAGTACCTACAAACTGCAGGGAAATATTCAGCAAAAACCAGGCGATTTTATCGTTGATGGACAAGTATCCATAGATGGCGGACAAATTCAAGACATCTTGGTTGCACTGCAAATATTTGAACTAACCGATCTTAGTCGTATTTTTAGCGATCGCAATTATGGTGATGCCGAAAGTTTATACGAGCCACCTTCTAATAAAGCATCCTTATTTGATGTTGGCTTAAAAGATGCAGCAGTATTTGAGCAATTGCAGTTACTTTCAGCAATTCAAGCTTGGCTAGATTCTTTAGAAAAAGAGCGGCAAACTGCTATAGTTCCCCCTATTAAAAACCTCAAAGGAACTTTTGATGGCAAAATCAATGTATTAGGATCGCTTAATACAGGATTAAATTCAGAATTTGAATTTGTGGGAAAAAAATGGCGGTGGGGCAATTTAGTTACCAATCAAATTGTCGCCAAAGGGAATATCAAAGAAAATATCCTTACCTTGTTGCCTGTTTCTATTCAATTACAAAATCCCACAGCTTCCGATTTATCCAAGTCCAATAAAATCAAGAATTCCTCTCCTACTTTATTGTTTACGGGGACATTTGGCGGTCAGAGACAGTCGGGACAGTTTCGACTGGTAGAGGTACCTGTAAAGCTAATTAAACAACTATTTTCCTTGCCTCCAGAACTAGACCTAGATGGCTTGATTAACGCCTCTGCCAGTATTGCTGGGACACCAGAAGATCCTCAAGCAAGAGGGGAAATTAAAATAGATGATGCCTCTCTTAATGAGACTTCTATCCAGTCTACCAAAGGCAGTTTTAATTATAAAAGTTCCCGTTTAGATTTTTCTGCTAGTAGCATTATCGCCGAAGATGCCGATCCTTTAATTCTGAAAGGAAGTGTTCCCTATCAGCTACCTTTTGCAGCATTTGAACCAGAAAGCGATCGCCTAGAACTACAGTTAAACGTCAAAGATAAGGGTTTGGCTTTATTAGATATCTTTTCCCGAGGAGAATTAAAATGGATTAGTGGTAAGGGAGAAATTGTCCTCGACATTTCTGGAGTACTAGATTCTAAACGCAACCTACCCCGTAAACTAGTAGCAAAAGGGAAAGCTACTATTAAAAATGCAGTCGTAACCGCCAAAAACCTACCTAACAACCCGCTCACGAAAATTAATAGTGAAGTATCTTTCGATCTTAGTAATATTCGCGTCAATAGTTTTCAAGGAAATTTTGGTAGTGGTAAAATTCTAGCGAAGGGGACTATTCCGCTTAATAAAAGTGGTGCGATCGATCCTCTTACCATCGATTTTGATGACATCACCGTTGACGTACCAAAGCTATATAATGGCGGTGTCAAAGGAGAACTACAGATTTTGGGTAAAGCTACCGAACCTATCATTTCAGGGGATGTAACTCTATTTGATGGTACGATTTTGTTAGTCGATGAAAGCGATTCTAACGCTAACCAAGAAGTTGAAGGTCCTTCCAGCAGTAAGACTGGTGCTGTTAAGCGACGGAATACCGATGAAGGGATTGCAGCGATTACACAGTACAAAAACTTGAAGCTAAGATTAGGAGAAGACATTCAAATCAGCCAGCCACCAATTTTTACCTTTCTGGCGACAGGAGATCTTGATATTAATGGTACTTTTACCGAACCCAGTCCCGATGGCATAATTACCCTACAGCGTGGTCAAGTAAATTTATTTACTACTCAGCTAAGCCTGTCTAGAGATTATAAAAATACGGCTCGTTTTTCTAGTAACAATATCCTCGATCCGTTTTTAGATGTATTGCTAGTCGGTTCAGCGATCGAAGCAACAGGCAGAAGAAGTGCACCCAGTGAAATTTCTCCTACAGAAAAACCCGATGCCGATAGTTTAGGTACTTTAGAAACTGTTCGGGTTTCAGCCAAGGTAAAAGGACTAGCTAGCCAAATTACCAATAAAATTGAGCTTACTAGTAGTCCTCCCCGTAGTCAAGCAGAAATTGCTGCTTTATTAGGCGGTGGCTTCGTCGAAACTTTGGCTAACAATACTAGTACTTTGGGTTTGGCAACTTTGGCAGGTTCAGCACTATTCGGCAGCCTTAATTCTGAATTTAATAACGTTTTTCCAATCGGCGAATTACGACTATTTCCAACTCAAATTATTGGCGATGAAGATAATCCTGATGATGGAAGTGATGGCACGAATGATGGAATTGCAGGAGAAATTGCCTTTGACTTATTCGATAACTTCTCTTTTTCTGTACTGAGAATTTTGAATATAAACGATATACCTACTCAATATGGTTTCCGTTATCGTCTCAACAAATATTTTGTCTTAAGAGGTTCTTCTGATTTTAGAGAAATCCAAAGTGAAGAAAATCTACAAAATAACAACGAAGAGCAAGGAAACACTAGAGTGTTAATTGAGTTTGAATCAAGGTTTTAACAGTTAACGGTAACTATGAGAAAAAAGGCATGCCTTGTTTATAAAGGTAAGAATTGAATATTAACTATTGAGCATAACAATATGTATATTTATTGGCACTATTGGTTATTTCTTTTAACAGTTATTTTTCAAGTGATCGCCAGTTTAAGAGAAAGAAAAAGTTTGCCAGCACCAGGAAATTTAATTAATATTAATGGGCATGACGTACATCTATATATTAAAGGTTCGGGAAACGTAACGGTTATTTTAGACCATAGCTTGGGTGGTGTTGAAGGCTATTTTTTAATAGACGAAATAGCAAAATTAACGCAAGTATGTATTTACGATCGCCCTGGATATGGTTGGAGTCAAATTAGCTCAAAGTCTCCCTGTAGCGAAGTAATTGCCCAAGAGTTAGATTTACTGTTAACTAAAGCCAAAATTGAACCGCCATATATTTTAGTAGGCGATTCTTTTGGTAGTTATAATATGCGTCTTTATGCTCACAAGTTTCCCGATCGTGTTCAAGGACTGATTCTTACTGATGGGCTTCATGAGGCGGGAATGTTACACATGCCTTTAGCAGTAAAAGCAGTGAAATATTTATTTATCTCTGGCTTTATTATGTCTATCTTTGGTTCTCTCCTTGGTATTATTCGTCTGATGGGAACTATTGGTTTATTTGAATTAATCAAGCCAGAATTACGGCGATTTTCTGTTAAAAAAAGACAATGGGTTAAAAGATCTTTTTATCATCATAACCATTGGATAACTATGGCAAGAGAACTAATTAATTTAGATCGTAGCGGCCATCAGTTGAAAATTGCCAATAATTTCAATGATTTGCCAATTATTAGTATAAAGTCTCGCAGCTTTTTTAAGCCTTCAATTTTTACTAGATTATTACCCTTAAAAACCATCGATAAACTAAGAGATAAAATACATCATAATTTAAGCTCTCTGTCTAGCAAATATACAGAAGTACCAGCTAAAAATAGCAGCCATTTTGTTTGGATAGACGAGCCAGAAATTATTGTTAAAGCAATTGCAAAAATGTTGTCCAACTTTTAATTAACTTAATTCTAATTGTTCTCCAAAGGTAACTATTACACGACAGATTCAATAATATCTGCTGCTTTAATTACTCCTCCCGCCTGTTCTATGTCTGCTTTTAGTTTCACAGCATTTTGACGATATTTTGGCTGAGACAAAACCTGTTTAATCGCTGTCTTTAAAATATCTACAGTGCAATTATTTAAATCAACTACCTTTCCTGTATTCGTCCAAGCAATACGAGCAGCGACAGCAGGCTGATCGTTAGTTATGGGAATAGCCACCATTGGTACTCCGTTGCTTAATGACTCTAAGGTGGTGTTCATCCCTGCGTGAGTAATGCAAAGACTAGCACGTTCTAATAAAGCCAGTTGAGGTGCAGCTTTGACT
>Ga0115031_1002612_pt1 | contig 13418 bp, 10 predicted proteins | sample Maine_Asex4_meta_FD_87301 | JGI IMG/M metagenome (GOLD analysis project Ga0115031, IMG submission 87301) | Marine algal microbial communities from Maine, USA - Maine_Asex4_metaG | ecosystem: Host-associated > Algae > Red algae > Unclassified | place: Maine, USA | collected 2015-01-05 | reverse complement strand
GACCCCTGCGCTAGAGATCGTGAGGCCGTCCGACACAGCGTGCACCATTGCCACCGCGAAGATGAGGCCGCCGGCAGGCAGGAATCCGTAGATGATCATCAGCCCGGACGCGAAGAACAGGCCGATCGGGCCGAGCTTGAACGGCCCCCAGCTCTGGGCCAGGCGACCGCCGAGTGGGCCGAGGAAGATGAGCGGCAGGCCGAACAGTGTGATCCCCAGGTTGGCGATCCAGTCGGTGGTCTCGAGGTCCTTGTGGACCACGTCCCACAGCGCGTCGAAGGCACCGATCATCGTGAACGCCACTGCGCCGAGCAACACGGCTGCGGCGAACTCGCGTTGTCGGAGCAGGTCGATTGCAAACCGACGTTTCGGCGGCTCGGTCGCCTCGGCGACGTCGACGCGAGCGACCATTGGGAGCAGAACCAACGTGACCGCAGCGACGACGAGGAACGGTGCTGGGATGCCGAACGGACCAACGAGGACTGCGGAAACAGCTGGCCCGATCGCGAAGCCGAACACATCGGCAGCGAGGAGGCGACCCATGTTCTGGCCGAGGTTGGTGGGGTCGGCCAGCACCACGATTCGCTTGATGGCTGGAGTCGCCGCGCCGATGCCCACGCCGGAGATGAAGCGGCCGGCCAGGATGGGTACGAGCGTCGTGCCGTAAGCCATCAGGACGAGGCCGATGACGTTCACGAAGACACCGGCCAGGACCAAGAGTTTCGCGTGGCCACGATCGGCGTACGGCGCAATGGTGATCTGCGCGAGGAACCCGGCGATGAAGCCGAGCCCGATGATGATGCCGATCCAGTTCTCGCTGATGCCGTACTCGTCGCGGTAGTCGGCGGCGATCGTGAACAGGACGCCGTAGCCGGCAGCAAGCGACGCGCTGAGGCCGCCGAATGCGACGAGCAACGCGAACGCTGACGGCGGGTTCCGGACTGGCTGGCGGTCCTGGTCGCCGACCAGGTCTGAGGTGTCCGGCCGCATCCGGTCAGCCGAAGGTGACGAGGCCGGTGTCGAAGATGCTCGGCAATGCGCGATGTGTGGGCAGTGCCCGCGCGGACACACCCCAGGGGCCAGCGTATGTCGGCTGGAAAGTGCCTGCGAAGACGCCTGCCTCGCCGGTTGGTTCCAGCGTGACCGCCTCGGTGCGGGCCTCGTCGAACGAGCCGTCGGGCCGCAACGGGCCGTGCATGGCTTGTACGACCAGTTCGTCGATACGGAGTTTGCCGGCGCCGACAAGGGCGCGGACGCTGCGTTCGAGGCCGGACCGTCCATCGGCGACATCCGAGCCATCGGCGAGCAACTCGATCGACACGCCGCTCCAAGCTGCTGCGACGCCGGCCTTCCAAGCCGCCAATTCGCGCGCCGCTGCGGCATCGTCGGCGGTCACGAGGTCCGACGTCGCAGCGGCAGGCTCGTACAGCTTCGTGACGTAGTCACGCACCATGCGCGCAGCGACCACGTTCCAACCGAGGGTCTGCCAGTTGTCGATGATCTTGGCGACCCAGCCGTGGGGCACGCCAGCGTCGTCGGCGGCGTAGAACAACGGCACGATCTCGTTCTCGATCACGTCGAACGTGGCCGACGCCTCACGATGGTCACGTCGCGCTGTGTCGTGGTCGCTGTCGAACGACCGGATGTCGAAGCCGTTCTCACCCGTACTCATCTCAGCCCACCAGCCGTCGAGGATCGAGCAGTTCAGTACACCATTCAATGCGGCCTTCTCGCCGCTGGTCCCGCACGCCTCATTGGGTCGACGCGGTGTGTTCAGCCAGACGTCGCAGCCGTGGTACATCGTGCGTGCGATGCCGATGTCGTAGTCGGGGATGAACACGAAACGGTGCCGGACGTCGGCATCGGCAGCAAGGCGGGCGATGTCCTGGATGAGGCTCTTGCCGGGATGATCGGCAGGGTGCGCTTTGCCGGCGAACACGAACTGCACTGGCCGGTCCGCGTCGAGCAGCATGGCTTTCAACCGGTCCATCTGAGCGAGCAGCAGGTTCGCCCGCTTGTACGTGGCGAACCGGCGGGCGAAGCCGATGGTCAACACGTCGGGGTCGAGCAGGTCGTGGCCGAGCTTGTCGCGCACCATTTCCACCAGCTCATGGCGACCGGCCTTGCGCGTCTCCCAGATCTCGCTGTGGTCGATGTCGCGGACGCGTTCCCAGTCGGGTTCGTCTGCCAGATGCCAGTCGTCGCCGATCGCTTCGGTCAGCAACTGATCGGTGCGGTCGCTCACCCAGGTGCGGGCGTGCACGCCGTTGGTGATGTGGACGATCGGAGTCTCGTTGTTCGGCAGGTCGGGCCACATGCCGCCGAACATGACCCTCGACACCTCGCCGTGCAGCTTGGCGACACCATTGGATCGGGCAGCGAGTCGCAGACCCATCACCGCCATGTTGAACTTGCCATCGGGCTCGTCGGCGCGCTGGCCCAGTTCGTAAAGCTCGTCGAAGGTGACTCCGCAGGCTGTGGCGAAGTCGGTGAAATAGGGTTCGAAGAGTTGGCGCGGGAAGCGATCGATGCCTGCGGGCACTGGCGTGTGTGTCGTGAAAACGCCACCGCCGCGAACCGCCTCGATCGCCTCGGCGAACGCGAGGCCACGATCGATCCACTCCCGGACGCGTTCGAGGCCGAGGAAGCCGGCGTGGCCCTCGTTGGTGTGGAAGACCTGCGGATGGATGTCGAGTGCGCGCAGGGCTCGGACTCCGCCGATACCGAGCACGATCTCCTGCCGGAGCCGGTGTTGTTCGTCGCCGCCGTACAGCCGGTTGGTGATCGACACGATCTCGGGTGGATTCTCCGGGAGGTTCGTGTCGAGGAGGTAGAGCGCAATACGGCCGACGTCGACTCGCCACACGGCGATCTGAGCTGTCACACCGTCGAGGTCGACTTCGACTCGGACTCCCGTGTTGCGGACGCCGAGCGCTGCGGGGTCGATGCGTTCGTTGCGTTCCTCCTGCCAGCCGTCACCGTTGAGCTGCTGATGGAAGTAACCCTCCGCGTAGAGCAGACCGACGCCGACGAGCGGCACGCCGAGGTCCGAAGAAGCCTTCAGGTGGTCGCCTGCGAGGACGCCCAGGCCACCGGAGTACTGCGGGAGCGCCTCGGTGATTCCGAACTCGGGCGAGAAGTACGCAACGGACTGCAGCGGCGAGGATTCGGCACGTTCGACGAACCACGGCGAGCCGTCGAGCACGGAGTCGAGTCGGGAGCGAGCGTCGCCGACCGCTGTGACGAAGTCCTCGTCGTCGGCGAGCTCGGCCCAACAGCTGGGCGAGGTCCGGCGGACGAGGTCGACGGGATGCTGGCCGGTCGACCGCCAGGACGTTCCGGTTGGCGACCCGTCGAGCCGGTCGAAGACGTCGGCCAGCTCTCGATCCCACGCCCAGTGCAGGTTTGCAGCCAGGTCGGGCAGGGCGCTGAGCGACTCGGGAATCTGGCTGACGACGGTGAATTCATGAAGCGGACGCACGAGCGGAGCGTACTGAGCGGCGGACGTCGAGCGGACTCAGTCGGAGTGCTCGGACATCGCTGTTGCGTAGACGTGTGCGGTGGATTCTGCGATCGCTTGCCAGGAGTACTTCCGGTCGATCAACTCGCGTGCGTTTCGAGTCAGTTCCGCAGCGAGGAGCGGATCGGTGAGGACTCGTTCGATGCAGTTCGCCAGGTCATCGGGCCGGCCAGGTTCGAAGGTCAAACCGGCATCGGTGCCTTCGATCAACTCCGCCAGACCACCGGTGCGCGCCACGATGAGGGGAGCCCCGGCAGCCAACGCTTCGAGCGCGACCAAACCGAACGGTTCGTAGAGCGACGGGATCACGACGCACCCTGCTCGTCGGGTGAGCTCGCGTAGTTCGCCGTCGTCGACGAACCCGGCGATGCGCACGATGTCACTCACTCCTTCGACGTCGATCTGTGCTTGAAGCTCTGGTTGATAGCTGCCGCGTCCCGCAATCGTGCATTCGACGCCCGGAACACGAGCGCGCACGGTTGCCATCGATCGGGCGAGCACTTGGAACCCCTTTTCGAATTGGACCCGTCCCCACGACAGCACCAGTGGCTTGCGAGCGGCTGCTTCATCGCGGTCGGTGCCACCGCCATCACCGGAAATCGGCTTCCACCGATCGGGATCGATGCCGTTCGGGACTCGTGCAACCTGCTCGGGGGGCAGTTCGAAACCCGTGATGAGTTGATCGACCATGAATTTCGTGGGAGAGACCAAGCGGTCGGCCTGGAAGGCAAGCCACCATTCGATCGAGTTGATGTCCGTGGGCGTGCCGGCCGGTAGTTGACCGCCGTGGCGGACCCGTTCGGTCCCGTGCATCGTCAGAATGAACGGCACATCGAAGATCGATGACAGCGCGTCCGCTGCCCAGCCCATCCGCCAATCGTGGCCATGGACCACGTCGGGTCGCCACCCGTCGAGCCTCGCCGGGAGATCCGCTCCGAGTTTGACCATCGCATGATTCGCCGACGCAGTCCTCGACACCGGGTCGGTCTTCGGTAGCCATGGCAGATCGACCACACCACGCATCACGCGGACCGGGCCGCGGGCTTCGGCGTCACGGTCGGCGCGCGGATGTGCGGTGGTCAACACGACGACGTCGTGGCCGTGCCCGGCCAGTGCCCGGCTCAGCCCGGCGACGTGGGCAGCTGTCCCGCCGGTCTCTCGAGGTGGAAAGTCCCACGACAACATCAACACGCGCACGGCCGCGCACTCTACTCTGGAGTGCGATGTCACCATCTACGTCGGACGACGCGCCCCCGGAACAAGCCGAACCATCGACGAATGCGACGCCTGCGACGACCGGCGACGCTTCGGGCACCGAGCCCATGTCCCAATCCGCCGCCCAGCCGATCGGCGAACTCGACCTCCACCTCCTCGGGGAAGGTCACCACCGTCGACTCTGGGAGATCCTCGGTCCGCAGATCATCGGGCCCGGCCCCGCTGGGGTCAGTGCTGTGCGGTTCGCCGTGTGGGCGCCGAACGCTCGGCACGTCGCAGTGGTCGGTGATTGGAACGATTGGCAGCCGGAGCCGCTCACGGTGATCGACAACGACGGCCCGACCGGCATCTGGTCCGCTGTCTGCCCGGCGGCGCGAGCGGGCCACTGTTACAAGTTCGAGATCGTCTCATCGGAAGGCAAGACGATTCGCAAGGCCGACCCCATGGCACGCCAGACCGAGGAACCGCCGAGCGACGCCAGCGTGATTCCCATGCCGTCGACGCACGAGTGGTCCGACGACGACTGGCTGGCTCGCCGGTCTGCTGTACTCGCTGGCGATGCGCCAATGCGGATCTACGAGCTGCACCTCGCATCCTGGCGGCGCGGCGTCGACACCTGGGACGACCTGGCCGAGCAGGTCGGCGAACACGTGGCTCGGTTGGGGTTCACCCACGTCGAACTGTTGCCGATCGCCGAGCACCCGTTCGGTGGCTCCTGGGGGTACCAGGTGTCCGGCTACTTTGCGCCCACCGCCCGGTTCGGTGATCCCGACGGGCTCCGTCGGTTCGTCGACGCACTGCACGGCCGCGACATCGGTGTGATCGTCGACTGGGTGCCCGCCCATTTCCCGAAAGACGAATGGAGTCTCGGGCGCTTCGATGGCACTGCGCTGTACGAGCATCCGGACCCACGGCGTGGCGAGCACCCGGACTGGGGCACGTATGTGTTCGATTTCGGTCGCAACGAGGTCCGCAACTTCCTTGTTGCCAACGCCCTGTACTGGTTCGACGAATTCCATATCGACGGCCTGCGCGTCGACGCGGTCGCATCGATGCTCTACCTCGACTACTCCCGTGAGGACGGCGGGTGGGAACCCAACGTCCACGGCGGCAACGAGCACCTCGAAGCCATTGCGATGATCCAAGAGACCAACCGAGTGGTGGCCGAGGAGTTCCCCGATGTCCTCATGATCGCCGAGGAGTCGACGGCGTGGCCCGGTGTCACCCATCCCGCTGCTGACGGCGGTCTCGGCTTCAGTCACAAGTGGAATCTGGGCTGGATGCACGACTCGCTCGGCTACCTCGCACACGATGCTGTCCACCGTCAGTTCCATCACAACGAGATGACCTTCTCGCAGTCGTATGCGTACACCGAGCGCTTCGTACTGCCGCTCAGCCACGACGAGGTCGTCCATGGCAAGGCGAGCCTGCTCGGCAAGATGAGCGGTGACGACTGGCAGCAATTCGCGAACCTTCGCAATCTGCTCGCATGGCAGTGGGCGATGCCTGGTGTCCCGCTGCTCTTCATGGGCGCCGAGTTGGCACCGTGGCAGGAATGGAACGACGCCGCCGAACTTCCCTGGCATCTGATGAACCATCCGCCGCACCGAGGTGTCCACGACCTCATCCAGTCGATGAACACGACGAGCGACGACTGGTCGGCTCTGTGGCGCCGCGACACCGATCAAGGGGGCTTTGAGTGGCTCGATGCCGACGATGCCGAGCATTCCGTCTATGCGTTCACCCGCTGGGGTGTCGGCGGAGAGTCGGCAGTGGTCTGCGTCGCCAACTTCACGCCGGTGCCGCGCCCCGGCTACCAGGTCGGTCTGCCGTGGGGTGGTGATTGGCAGGTCGTGCTCGACACGGATTCACCGCAGTGGTGGGGGAGCGGTCATCGAGGCATCGACACCAACTCGATCACCGCCGGCGAGATGCCGCTCGATGTCGCTTCCGGGACCGATACGCCCCATCAGGGCCAGTCGAGTTCCGCCATCGTCGACGTCGGTCCGCTGTCGACGCTGTGGCTGGCGGCTCGTAGCCCTGGTTGATGCAATCCACATCGGAGCCGTCGCTGCGCCCGGTTAGTTTCTGGCGATGTCCGATGAGTTCGAACCAGCCACGTCCCGAGTCACGATGAAGCGTGGCGCCAATCGTGCGGTGTACGACCCGGCCGAGATTCGTGCGATCCTCGCGGCCGGTCATCTGGCTCACGTGGGCGTGGAAACCGAGCACGGCCCGATCGTGCTGCCGATGGCCTATGGGGTGCGCTCCGGGGAAGCGGGTGCCGAAGTCCTGATCCATGGTTCGGTGGCGAACGCCATGCTCCGCGCAGGATGCGACCTCGACGTGTGTGTCACGGTCACGATCGTCGACGGGCTCGTCGTCGCTCGGAGCCCATTGCACAACTCGATGAACTACCGCTCGGTCGTCGTGCGCGGGACGGTCACCGCAATCACCGACCCGACCGACAAGGTCGTGGCACTCAAGGTCATCAACGATCACATCGCGCCGATCTGGGACACGGCGCGCCCACCGAGTGAGACCGACCTGAAGCAGACACTGGTCTTGGCGCTGCCGTTGACCGAGGCGTCAGCGAAGGTGCGCGACGGTGCTCCGATCGACGATGATGACGACACGGACGGCCCGCACTGGGCCGGCGTCGTCCCCCTCACAGCCGCCTGGGGTGAACCGGTCGCCGACCCCGACCTGCGCGGCGCACCTGATTGTCCGGTTGCCGTGACAGCGCTCGCCGGGACCGACGCCCACGGCTGACGGGGAGAGTCGGGTCAGCGGGAGTCGACGAGGGCTTGGAGCGAGCGCAGGTTGCGCTTCCAGATGAACCCGAGGATGAGTTTGCCGCCGATGATCTCGCCGAGTCGGCCACCCAGATACCACGGGAAGTCGAGGTTCTCGGTCCACGTGAACTTCGTGCGTTGACCTCCGGCGAGCGGTTCGAGCGAGAAGATTCCGCTCCCCGTGACGATGCCGGTGTGCTTGACGCCCATGGCGCCGTCCTGCGTGGCGGTGGCAGGTGTCCAGACCGTGATCTCCATGTGATCGACGAGCTTGATCGGGCCGACCTTGGTGTCACAGAGGAACTTCGTTCCGACCCCGCGGGTCTGCTCGGTCTCGAAGCGGATGGCGACGGCATCAGCCATCCAGTCGACGTGCTGCTCCACGGGTTCGACGATCGCCCACACCTCGGCCGGTGTCGCGTTCAGGTCGATCGAAACAGTGACGTCGCTCATGGGTCAGATCATGCCGTCGGGAGCGGCGCGGTGACCACTCTTGCTCGATGAGGAGTCCTCACGTCGCAGTCATCGGGCAGCGTGGACCGACTGAACGAGAGCGGTGCAGGCATCTTCAGGGGGGAGCACGTTGATCATCACGCCGGTACCACGCTCGAAGCCGGCCTGGGTGACCAGGTTGGGCCACACGTGGGCGTGCCAGTGGTACTGGCCTGTGTGCTCGTGCGGTGCGGTGTGGAACCCGAGGTTGAACGCGATGTCGCCGAGCACGGAGTGCAATTGGCCGAGTGCGTCGCGCAAGGCGATGCCGACGGCGCGGAGGCTGTCGTCGTCGGCGTTCTGCAGGTGCGCCTCGTGGCGGCGCGGCACGATCAGCAGCTCGAACGGCGACGCGCTCCAGTACGGAGTGATGACGGCGACGTCGTCAGTGGCGAGCACGACGCGTTCATCGGCGGCGATCTCGGCTTCGACGGTGGTACAGAGCAGGCACCCGCCAGCGAACCGAGCGAACGCACGCTCTTCGTCGAGTACCTCGCCGGGAACGAACGGCAGCCCGAGGATCTGGCCGTGAGGGTGGGCGATCGAAGCTCCGGCGGCGCGGCCGTGGTTGACGATGGCCTGCGTGTAGCGGACCTGTTCCAGATCGGCGTGCTCGGCGAAGCGGCGCTTGAGCGCGAACATCATGTCGCCGGCGTGATCGTCGTCGAGTTGGTGCAGGCCGCTGTCGTGGTCTGGCGTGTAGACGAACACCTCATGAATACCGCTGGCTTCGGCCTGCACGAAGACAGGACCGAGGTTACGGACGGCGAAGCCCTCCTCGCCGTCGAAGGCCGGGTACTTGTTCGGAATCACCCGCATCGACCAACTGCCGTCGGCTCCGGTCGTCTCGAGCGCAGGCGGTGTCGCCTCTTCGTTGCCCGGGCAGAACGGACAGGGTCGCCCGGTCTCCGCGACAGCGAGCTCGTCGCCGGTCACGAAATCGGTTGGTCGTTGGGCTCGCTCCGCAACGATGGTCACCCATCGCCCGTTGAGAGGATTCAGACGCATCTGGCTCATCGGTGATCCATGCTACGACCGAATCGTGCAGGGCGGGTGACACTTGCAGATCAGGTTGAAGCAGCGGTCAATGCGTCGGCGTAACGCTGGTCGAGCCGACCCTGGTTCCAGCGATGTGAGCCCCTCCCGAAGAGTGCGCCGATGCCGAAAGCGAGCAACCCGCCCGCACCGTCGAGCCAGTAGTGGTTCCCGGTGACGACGATGCAGAACAGGGTCGTCAGTGGATAGAGAAGCGCCGCGGCTCTGGTCCAGCGACGCGACAACAGCGGCCAGACCGCAATGGCGCACCACGTCGACCACCCGATGTGCAGACTGGGCATCGCGGCGTACTGGTTCGAGATCGACGCCATCGTGTCGGAGTCGAACGACCAGGGGCCGCCGTACTCGGCGAGGGTGTCGACGAAGCCGAACTCGCCGCCGCCTCGGAGGCTGCTCGGAATGCATGCGCCGCCGTACCGAGTCGGGTCGACGGCGGGGCACGGTTTGTCGAGGAGCCGGGGCGGCATCAGCGGGAACCACGCAAAGCCGACGATTGCCAGGCTGGTCATCGCTGCGAGCGTGTTGCGCCACAGCGGAAACACGTCGGCGCGCTTGACGTAGAGCAAGATGAACACGCCGATCGTGACCACGAAGTGCAGCGTGCCGTAGTACACGTTCCAGAACTGGATGAACGTGCGGTACGGCAGGAACCAGTCCTGGATGGTCTCTTCGTGGTAGAGGCCGAGCCAGCGCTCGAGTTGAATGACTCTCTCTGCGTTGGTGAAGGCCTGGTCAGGAATGCCGTCCGCGGCGATCTTGTTCGAGCCGAACAGGTTTCGGGTCCAGGAGTAGATCCCGTAGAAAGCGGCGACGATGATCGCTTCTTTCCACCACAGGACACGGTGCTGACGTTCTGGCACCCAAGCGGGCGCAGACGTTGACTCGGCACCCTCCATCTCGCTCATCGTACGGGAGTGTGACGTTCTCGTGTCATGTCACCCGATGGCCCTCCAGGCGGGGCGGGGCAAGGCGGGGCGAGGCGGGGCGTGGGACTCGTTCAGTTGCTCGGTGCGCAGCACTTGCCCATGAAGTCGTCTATGCCGACGACCACGCGGGTGATCTTGCCGGCGCCGATGAGGCCCCCGGCGTCGGTTGCCGAGACCTCGAAGGTGAGGCGGCGTCCGTCGATCTTCTTGAGTACTGCTTCGGCAAAGACTTCAGCGCCGACCGGTGTGGGTTGCAGATGGTCGAACTGGACACGCATGCCGACGGTGGTGGTGCCCGGTTCGAGGTCACTCGCCATCGCGTTCTGGCAGGCTTGCTCGCACAGCGCAATGAGTCGGGGTGACCCGAGGACTTCGACGGTGCCGGAGCCGAGCGCGGCTGCAGTGTCGGCGTCGGTGACCATCAGCTTCGCGTCGCCTCGAAGTCCCTTGTCGAATTGCACGACCGAAACGCTAACGCAGGGATGGGCGCTGCCAGCACTCGTGACGAATCTGTCACGCGAAGTCATGTTCGGGCGCCGGCGGGCCCGAGTGGTCCGTGGACGTCCCTCCTCGTATCCTCGACAGGGTGATCGATGCTGATGTCCTCGAACGAGTCCTTGCCGGAGCGGTACGCACCGGCGCCGAATTCGCGGAGGTGTACGCCGAAGACAAGTCGTCGACCTCGGCGGGTCTCGACGACGGACGCATCGAGCAGGTCACGAGCGGTCGCGACCGTGGCGCCGGCATCCGTGTCATCTCGGGCGACACCACGGGCTTTGCCCACACCGCCGACCTGAGCGAAGCCGGCCTCAGCGCCGCCGCGTCAGCAGCCGCTGCGGCTGCCAGTCAGGGAGGCGGCGGAGTTCGCACCGTGTCGCTCACCCGGGCCCCGCTCCATCGTCCCAACAACATCGAACAGCAACCCTCTGGTGTCGCCAAGGCGCGCAAGGTCGAACTCTTGCAGCGGATGAACGAAGCAGCCCGCACGTACGGGCCCGAGATCGTCCAGGTCTCGGCCGGCTACGGCGACAGCTCGAAACGCACCCTTGTTGCAAACACCGACGGAGTGCTCGCCGACGACGAGATCATCCGGACGCTCCTGCGGATCAGCGCCGTCGCCGACGGCGACGGTGGCATGCAGACCGGCTATCAGTCGATGGGGCACACGGTCGGCTTCGAGATCTTCGACACGGTCGACGTCGAGGAACTCGCCCGTGACGCAGCCCGACAGGCGATCACGAAGCTGCTCGCTCGCCCTGCGCCGTCGGGGTCGATGCCGGTCGTCATCAAGAACGGTTCGGGTGGCGTGCTGTTCCACGAGGCGTGTGGACACGGCCTCGAAGCCGACCACGTCGCCAAGGAATCGAGTGTGTACGCCGGCAAGACCGGCCAACTCGTCGCCAACCCGCTCGTGACCCTCGTCGACGACGGCACGATGCCGGGTGAGTGGGGCACGCTCGGCTACGACGACGAAGGCCACATCACCCAGCGCAACACTTTGATCGAAGACGGCATCCTCACCGACTACATGTGGGACTACCTGCGGGCACGCAACGAAGGCCGCCCGGCATCGGGCAACGGTCGACGCCAGAGTTATCAGCACCTGCCGATGGTCCGCATGACCAACACCTTCGTGCTCGACGGCCCCGACACACCTGACGACATCATCTCCTCCACGCCGAACGGTGTCTACGTCGCGAAGCTCGGCGGCGGCAGCGTCAACACTGCAACCGGCGACTTCGTGTTCGGCATGACCGAGGCCTACTTGATCGAGGACGGCAAGATCACCGAACCCTTGCGTGAGGGCAACCTGATCGGCAACGGTCCGAAGGTGCTGCAGGACATCGACATGCTCGGCAACGACTTCGCGATGGGCAACCCGGGCACGTGTGGCAAGGACGGCCAGGGCGTGCCGGTCGGTGACGGTCAGCCGACGCTGCGAGTGAAGGAAATGACCATCGGCGGCACGGCCGCATGAGCGGCTTCGAATCCGAGTTGCAAGCGGTCGCGGACCGAGTCGTCGCACAAGCCCGGACTGGTGAACAGGTCGAAGCGTTCGTCACCCGCGGCGGCGACACCGACGTCAGGGTCTACCAGAGCGCTGTCGAGCACTTCGTCTCGGCGCAGAGCGAGGGCGTCGGCATCCGGGTCATCTCCGAAGGCCGCACCGGGTTCGCCTACGCGGGCACGCTCGACGAAGCCGCAATCGCCGAGGTCCTGGCCGAGGCACGCGACAACGTGCTGTTCGGCGAGCCCGACGAGTACGCAGCGCTGGCCGAACCCGACGGCGTCGCCATCACCGAGCAATCGCTGTGGAACGACGACCTCGCAGAGTATCCGACCGACGCGAAGATCGAGCTCGCGAAGCAGCTTGAAAAGCTGGCTTCGGGGCAGGACCCGCGGGTGCGGGTCGACGATTCGAACTACGCCGACGGCCACGGCGAATCGGCAGTGGCCTCGACGACCGGAATCCGGATGTCGGGCCGCGAAAACGGGTGCTATGTCTCGGTGTCCACACTCGCCGACGATGGTGATGGCGATGACGCCGAGACACAGACCGGCTTCGGATTCTCGGTGGGCCGCAGCCCGCTCGAGTTCGATCTCGACAAGGCTGCGCGCGAAGCGTCGGAGCGGGCGACTCGGCTTCTCGGTGCGACCAAGCCGGCGAGCAAGCGCACCACGGTGGTGCTCGACCCGATGGTCGCTGCACAGTTCCTCGGTGTGATCTCCTCGACGCTCAACGGCGAAGCCGTCGTGAAGGGTCGGTCCCTGTTTGCCGAGCGCATCGGCGACGAGGTAGCGGCGTCACACGTCACGCTGGTCGATGACCCGACCAACCCGAAGGCGTACAGCGCAACCGACGTCGACGGGGAGGGGCTGGCGGCGCGCCGCAACATCCTCATCCAGAACGGCGTTCTGCAGCAGTTCGTCCACAACTCCTACAGCGCCCGTCGCGCCGGCACCGTTTCGACCGGCAATGCGACGCGTGGTGGCTTCGCGGGGACCCCGGGCGTGGGTTGCCTTGCGCTGTCGCTCGAGCCGGGGACGCGTTCGCAAGCGGAGTTGATCGCCGACGTCGACGATGGGCTCCTCGTCCAGTCGGTCCAGGGGCTGCACTCGGGTGTCAACCCGATCAGCGGCGACTTCTCGACCGGTGCCGCAGGCCTGCTGATCTCGAACGGCCAGGTCGGCGCGCCGGTGCGCGAGTTCACGATTGCGTCGACGCTGCAGCGCATGCTGCTCGACATCGTCGAGATCGGCGGCGACATCGATTGGCTGCCGATGAGCGCCAGCGGCATGTCGCTCGTGATCCGCGACGTCACACTGTCCGGTACCTGAGACGGTGGCTTGAGGCGGTGGCCCGAGACGGCCGTAGCGTGCCGGCTCGACCGAGCGGTCTCCTCGGCCCAGCGT
>Ga0115031_1002605_pt1 | contig 13439 bp, 8 predicted proteins | sample Maine_Asex4_meta_FD_87301 | JGI IMG/M metagenome (GOLD analysis project Ga0115031, IMG submission 87301) | Marine algal microbial communities from Maine, USA - Maine_Asex4_metaG | ecosystem: Host-associated > Algae > Red algae > Unclassified | place: Maine, USA | collected 2015-01-05 | reverse complement strand
TCCCCTCAATCATTTTATCGATAATTCTTTCCAAAACTGGACCCGATCCAGCTCCGAGCTTACCGGCTCCGTCTTTCTTTACCTCGACTATACCTTCCCGGTCGACCAGCTTCGTGCGGAAGTCGAACGCTACCTGCCGACCAACGAACTGTGGGACGAGCGCGTGGCCGCCGTAGCCATCACCGATACCAGCGAGCGGGCCATCACGGTGCGCGTACTGGTGTCTTCCGCAAACGCTGGCGATACGTTCAATCTTCGTTGCCAGACCAGGGAACACCTGCTGAAGTGGGTCCGCATAAATCACCCCGAAAAACTGCCGCTAACCCGTTCGGCCGGAAATACCGTGCCTACGGCGGGAGTTTTGGAGGAACAGAACAGCGAGGAGGCGTAAATCTCGTTCGGGAAGCAGGCCGTTACGGGCACCGTTTTTATCCGGATAACAAAACATTCGGCTCCAATTTTCATTTCTGACTGAAAGTTCCCGTCCAGGGGCTACCTTAGCGTTTCATTCTCTCTACCAAATCCCCGCATGGCCAATCCGCTGAGCCTCATCAAGCGCCCCATTGCCGACGAACTGGACGCTTTCGAAAAGCGCTTCCGGGAAACCATGCGCTCCAAGGTGGCCCTGATGGACCGCATCACGTACTATATCGTAAAGCGCAAGGGAAAACAGATGCGCCCGATGTTCGTATTCCTGTCGGCCAAGGTATGCGGGCAGGTGAACGACAACAGTTACGTGGCGGCTTCGCTGATCGAGATACTTCACACGGCCAGTCTGGTGCACGACGACGTAGTGGACGAATCGTACGAACGACGGGGCTTCTTCAGTATCAATGCCTTGTGGAAGAACAAGATCGCCGTGCTGGTGGGTGACTATTTCCTGGCCAAGGGTTTACTCATCGCTCTGAAGTACAAGCAGTACCGAATCCTGGAGATTACCTCCACGGCCGTCCAGGCCCTGAGCGAAGGAGAATTGTTGCAGATCGAGAAAGCACGTCGGCTCGACATCGACGAGACGATCTACTTCGACGTGATCCGCCAGAAAACGGCCAGTCTGATCGCCGCGGCGTGTGAGGCGGGCGCGGCTTCCACCACCGCCGAAGAACCTACTTTGCAGCTCATGCACCAGTTCGGGGAAAAGATCGGCATCGCTTTCCAGATCAAGGACGACCTGTTCGATTTCGGTACCGACGACGTTGGCAAACCCCGGGGCATCGACATCAAAGAAAAAAAGATGACCCTGCCGCTCATTCATGCCCTCAACCAGGCTACTTCGGGCGAACGGCGGCGCATCATCCGCCTGATCAAAAAATACTCCGACAAACCGGAAAAGGTAGCTGAGGTGATCCGTTTCGTACACCAGAGTGAAGGATTGGCCTACGCCGAAAAAGCGATGCTTCGCTACCGGGACGAAGCATTTGCACTGCTGCGCCAGATGCCAGAGTCTGAATCCCGCGACAGCCTGGAGGCGCTTGTCAACTACGTAGTGGAGCGGAAATATTAGCGTAAAGCTCCAGGTATCCTTGCACCATTTTTCCTGCCGTGAACGAAGCTTCCACCCGCGCCCGGCAGGCGGCCCGGTCCTTGCTCTTTTCCACTTCCCCCAGCACCCGCGTCAGCGCCGCTACGTCCCGCTTGTCTACCAGCGCCCCACACTCCGGGGTGACGATCTCGGCCGCCGCGCCACTGGCAAAGCCCGCCACCGGCGTTCCGCAAGCCAGCATCTCGGCGAAGGCCAGCCCGAAAGGCTCCTCCCATACCGACGTCACCAGCCCCACGGCAGACCTTCCCACCAGCGTAGCCAGTTCCCTTTGCGTTTTATGACCAACGTACTCGATACCGTCTCCCAGGATCGGTTCGACCTCGAGCCGGAAATATTCCGGGTCGGTCACCGGCCCCGCCAGCCGGAGGCGGTACCCCGCCGCCCTGGCCGCTCCGATGGCGTACTCCGCGCCTTTCTCGGGCGTGAACCGGCCGTACCAGATGGCTGTTTTTGGCTCGGCGGCCGGGGAGAATGGCCAGTCAAATACGTTTAACCCGTTATGCACTACCCGGCAATTCCCGATGTAAGTAGACCACTGACCGGCCAGGAAATGACTGATACTGACGTAGGCATGATTTTTCACCTTCTGCGTCAGACGGGCCGTCAGGCGGTGCGACCGGTAAGGCGGTGTGTGCAACACGGTGATGACCGGACAAAAGATCTCCCGGGCCATAAGCGGGGGCAGAAAATGGATGCTGTTGTTGTAGAGCACCCCGAAAGTGCCCGCTTTGATGCGCCGCAGCGCCCCGTTGATTGCCCGGGTGTAGGTTAAAAAACCGGCTCCTTCGGCAACCGGGCACGGAACAAGCTCGAACTCCCGGGTAGAGCCGGGATGGGCGAAGAGCGTGACTTCGTGGCCAAGCTCCGTCAGGCCGCGCGCCAACAGCAGCGTATGAATCTCCAGGCCGCCCGCAAACGGTTCGGCGATGGGATGACGTAAAGGCGCAAGCAGAGCGATCTTCATACGGAGGGGGGATTAATCAATAGCCGCGTTCGTCAGGAAACTGCCTTCCCGTTATACTCCGTGATATTTCACGGTTTTTAATTACGCTACTTCCTCCGCTACGAACCCCAGTTCGAAGCGCAACTCCCGCGCTACCGCCAGTCCGGTATTCAGGTGTTCCTCCGTCAGGCCGTCCGCATATTCCGGTGTCCAGTGGGCCAGCAAATAATTTTGCGTCCGGTAATAATCAGGCACCAACCGGAGTTTCCCCACGGCTTGTAACAGGTAGAGTACCTGGTGCCAGTTTTCGGGGTCTTCAAAAGCCGACCGTACCAGACGGTAAAGGTGATCCGACGCGGCCTTGCGCAGATCTTCCGCTTCCCGCCATTTGTGTTGCCAGTGACTGAAGTCGGCCACCAGTCGGTCGAGGCGGGGCTGATCGAGCAGGCCGCCCTCCCCGTCGGTCAGCAGGTCCGTAAAACGGCGGTGGAGGGTGAAGTTGATGGCCGCCTGGTAGGCATCCGGCAGGGGCATCCCGTTGGCGCGCATGGTGCTCATCAGCTGATAATTGTCGTAGTAGACGGACTTGAAGTTGGTGGCGGCGATCTCCAGCGTCCGTTCGGTCATGGCCAGCAGGATCTTGCGTTTTTCGTCGCGGAACAGGTGCCAGATGGAGAAGGTTTCGGAGCCGAAACTGGCCGTCAGCAGGGCAATGACTTCCCCCACGTGGCCCACGCGGAATTCCTTACTGATGTCATCGGCAAAATGCCCGAAGGCCGTCTCGGAAATATCATCGCGAATGCTGCCGATCATCGTCTGCTGCCCCAGGTAAAGCACGCCGAAGCTGTAGGTTTGCCGGGCGTGCGTAAGGTTGGATACGATGGTGATCCGCCCCAAAGATAAGCCATAGCCCCCCGCGCGCAGCGGGTGCAGCTCGTGAATATCGGCGCGGTAGTTGAACAGTTCCAGCCCTTCCATGTCCTCTTCAAAAAGACTGGCGGCGGCAAAGTGTACGCCCACACGGCGCAACCCTACGCGGGCGGGCATCACGGCCTCCCGGTAGGCTACGGCGGCATTTTCCCTTTCGTTGCTGGGGACGCCTTCGAGGCGGTCGATAAATTCCTGATGGTAGTCGTTACCGGTTATCACCTGACAGAGGTGCAGGGCGCGGTTGGCGTACTGCAGCACCTGCAGGGTTTCGATGCCGGTCACCTCGTTAAAAAACCAGGCACAACTGGTGTACATCAGCATGCAGTGGCGCTGCATTTCCAGCAGGCGCAGCATCTTGATCTTGTTCTCCTCGCTCACTTGGTTCTCCCGGGCGTGGCGACGGATGAAGGCGTTCGCTTTCTGCTGGTCGCGGTCCAGCACCAACTCGATGTAGGCGTCGCGGGCGGCCCAGTGATCGTCGAACAGCGGGCGGCCCTCCTCGTCAAAAACGGAGACGAGGCGTTCCCGCACGCTGTCCAGCGCAGCGCGCAGGGGCTTGCGCCATTTCTGGTTCCAGCCGGCCTTTCCGCCGGTATGGCAGCCACAGTCGGAACGCCAGCGCTCAACGCCATGAACGCAACTCCAGGAACTGTTCTCGTGTATCCGGGCTTCCCATTCCGGCGGGTGCAGCTCCAGGAACTGACCGTAGTTGGTCAGTTCAAAGTCCGTATTTTCGCCGATGTGGTTAAGGGCGAAAGCCAGGGCCATCTCCCCCTTTTTATGATGGTGGCCGTAGCTCTCTCCGTCGGTAGCGATCTGCGCGATCTGTGCTTCGTCCGGCCGGTCGCTGAGGGTATTCATCAGGCGGTTGGCCAGCAGGCGTCCGTCGTTCAGGAGTCCCTCAAAAGCGACGGCCTTGGAAACTTCACCGTCGTAAAAAAACAGGTCGATACTGCGTCCGCTGGGCAACGGACACCGGTAGGCGCGGCGGCTGTCTACGCCTCCGTTGACGTCGTGCCACTGGTCGTCGTTCTGATACCTGACGGCCCGGCACTGCCGCGGGGCCAGCACGGTGAACGTGATACCGTTATCGACCAGCGCCTCCAGCGTAGCGGTATCCACGGCCGTTTCAGCCAGCCACATTCCTTCCGGCATCCGGTCGAAGCGGGTCACAAAATCGAGAATACCCCACCGGATCTGGGTATGCTTATCGCGGGCGTTGGCCAGCGGCATGATGATGTGGTTGTAGCTCTGGGCCAGCGCGTTACCGTGCCCGCCGAAGCGGGCGGCGCTCTCCCGGTCCGCTTCCCGCAGCCGGTCGTAGGTGTCCGGGTCGTGGGCTTCCAGCCAACTGAGCAGGGTCGGGCCCATGTTCCAGCTGATGCGGGCGTAGTTGTTCGAGATGGCGCTGATGTGATCCAGATCGTTCAGTACCCGGGCCGTTGCGTTGGGCGCGTAACACTCCTCGTTGATGCGCTCGTTCCAATCGTGGTAAGGTGCGGCGCTGTCCTGCACCTCGATGGTTTCCAACCAGGCGTTCTCGCGGGGAGGCTGGTAAAAATGACCATGAATGCAAACGTACTTTTTGGCGGTCGGATCTGACATGGGGGCAATATACAATAGACAAGGGTCCGAAAACCCGCCTTCCGTTCTATTCCACGTCAAAATTACGGTGGCTACGATGTTTTAGGCGCGGACGCGGGTGCGAAGGAAGGTTCTTTGAAGAGCCAGGGAAGCGGCTGTCCACGTAGTCGAAAGCTTATTCTTCGTTACGCGGGTACTTTTTCCATCCGTAGGTATAAGGGTTCAGTTCACGCACACGCCCAAAGGCAAAGCGGGCCACCGCTTTATCTCCTTCTTCCCGTAAGACGCCCCCCTGCACCAGGTAGGCGCAGCAGGTTTCAGGGTTAAGTTTCAAGGCCTGGGCCAGATCGGCATACCCCTTGTCCGTTGCTCTGCGCTCAACGTAGGCACAGTTGCGGTTGGCCTTCGGAAAGCCTTCATTGCACCTGCGGCCGCGCCCGGAACCAAGCTTCCCGTTACCTGGTTTCCCGGTACTGCAACGACAATACCCCGGCGAGCGGTCCACGTAATTTTGCCCCAAGGCCAACCCAACCCTCCCCGTTGCGTTATACGAAAGAACGGATCGGCAAAAAGCAGGTCCTACCCATCAAAACAACACAGTCATGTTCGAATTACCCAAACTTCCCTACGCCTACGACGCCCTGGAACCGCACATCGATGCGCGCACCATGGAGATCCATCACAGCAAGCACCACAACGGCTACACCACCAAGTTCAACACCGCCATCGACGGCACCGATCTGGCCGACAAAAAGTTGGAGGATATCCTTGCCCACGTCTCCAAGCACAGCACCGCGGTACGCAACAACGGTGGCGGCTTCTACAACCACAGCTTGTTCTGGAGCGTGATGAGCCCCAACGGCGGCGGCACCCCCGGCGGCGACCTGGGCGCGGCGATCAAAGAAGCCTTCGGCAGCTATGATGCTTTCAAAGATACCTTCGCCAAGGCTGCCGGCACCCGCTTCGGCTCCGGCTGGGCCTGGCTCCTCGTGGGTGCCGACGGTAAACTCCACGTTTCTTCCACCCCCAATCAGGACAACCCGCTGATGGACGTAGCCGACGTGAAGGGCACCCCCATCCTCGGCCTCGACGTGTGGGAACACGCCTACTATCTTAACTATCAAAACCGCCGCCCCGACTACATAGAGGCTTTTTTCTCCGTTGTGAACTGGGACGAAGTGGAGAAGCGGTTCAGCCAGGCATAAGCTATTTTTTTATCGTTGGTCCGTTAGCGGACGCGGTTATTGCCGGAATGCGCGGGCGGTTGTATTACCGTTCGCGCATTTTTATGCCCGTGTTCACCCGCTTATCTCCTTGCTATGAACGACTTCTTGCGCCGCCGGAAATCTACCCTCCACCCCGCCCGCTTCCAGGGTTGGGGGCGTAGTCGCAATTACTTCGAAGGCTGGTACTTTAAAATCGTCGTGCCGGAACAAAACCTGGCCTATGCCTTCATTCCCGGCGTAAGCTTTGCGGCAGACGGGACGGGACACGCGTTCCTGCAGGTACTCGACGGCGTAGCGGCCACCTCCGCTTATCACCGCTATGAAGTCGGGGAGTTCCAGCCCACCGCCGATCACTTCAGCCTGACGCTGGGGCCGCACTATTTTTCGTCCCGGAAGCTACGGATTCTGCTCCCCGGTCTTGAACTGGACCTCGACCTGACCGATCCGCAGCCCTGGCCGAAACGCTTCCTTGCCCCCGGCGTAATGGGTTGGTACGGCTACGTACCGCGCATGCAGTGTTACCACGGACTGGTAAGCCTGCACCACGGTCTGAGCGGCCGGATCGTTGTTGCGGGCAAAGTCCACGACTCGCGGGGCGGTGTGGGTTATACGGAAAAAGACTGGGGATCGGGCTTTCCCGATGCTTGGGTATGGTGCCAGAGCAACCACCTTGCGGATACCGACCGGCCGGCGAGCCTGATGGCCAGCGTAGCGAAGATCCCCTGGATGGGCTCCTCCTTTACCGGTTTTCTGGCTACTTTTTTATTCGAGGGCGAACTGCATCACTTTACCACTTGGGCGGGATCGCAGGTACGAACCACCTTCCATGATTCGGGTAGGGTCAGTCTGCATTTTACCGCACTCGAAAAGCAGCTCATCGTCACCGGCCACCCCGCGCCCGGCGGCGACCTCGTCAGCCCGGTTACCGGCAATGCTATGACGGGAAAGATCAACGAGAGCCTATTGGCCGAGGTGGAGGTGGAGTTCCGGCGGGGGGAGCGCATTGTCTATGCCGGACAGGCCGGCTGGGCGGGATTGGAAGTCTCCGCCAACGCGTCAACAGTACTGGCATAACGACCGGGATCCGGAAGTCGGGACCGCTTCATACCCATCAGGCTCTTCCATATTCCCGGCGGGTGCCGCTATTTCGTATCGTATACGGGTGGACCGCCGCCGCCCCGGGCGGAAGAATACTTATTTCGATTGTGAATAATAAAATCCTAATTCCCGCTCCACCCCCGCCGGCAACCCAGGCAAATCAGACCGCGGAATAAGTAAGGAACTGATATTATGTAAATCCTTAAAGATCTTATGCTTCTCCGCCGTCGCGGCCAGGTAATCGTGTCCGCTGGAGCCCCCCGTGCCTAACTTATTACCGATCATCCGCATCACCATTTGTGCGTGGCGGTAGCGCCAAGTGGTGAGCAACTCGTCGATGTTCATCAGTTCGGTGAGGAGGTTGAAGGGGATGTTCAGGATGGGCTTGTCGCGGTAGAGGTTGATCAGCAGGGCGGCAATGGTGGCGTCGTAGCTGAGGCGGCATTCACCGGCGGCCATCATGCGTTCGTGTTCCCAGCGGGAGAGCACGTGCTTAAAGTAACTGTTGCTGTCACCCAACATTTTCAGGCGCATGGCCTTCATCCGCTCATTTAGGTAGGTACTGCCGTTGATCGATGCCTGCTCTTTGGCGAGCATCCGGTCCACGGCGGCTTTGTAGGAAGTCAGAAAATCGAATCCCTCAAATCGCAAAAAGGGCGTTCGCTCCAACCAACCTTCAACCAGTTCGAAAATACTTCCGCCGGCTTCGATTTTATCCAACCGTGCCTTCTGTTCCTCGGTAAAGACGATTTTGTAAGACTTTCCGTGGTACGTCATCCGGTCCTCCTCCCGCAACCCGAGGGTGGATTCGATCATCCGGAACTGCATACTCTGAAAACCGGAGGCGGGGAATAGGTAGTCACGGAAGTCCAGAAAATCGAGTGGGGTCAGCGACTCCATCACGTGAATTTGCTCCACCATTAGGTTAATGATCGATGCAACACGTTTCAGGCGCAACAGCACGGTATTCATATTATCCTCGTTCACCCGCTCCTCCCGGAAAAGCAGACTGACGGAATCCAGTTCCGTCATGATCTGCTTGAACCAAAGCTCGTACACCTGGTGCATGATGATGAAAAGCGTCTCGTCGTGCGCGGCATCGCCAAGGGCCGCGCTGCGGGTGTTTTGGATCGACAGCAGCTTGTCGATCTCCAGGTACTTGTGGTAATGGATGGTGGAGTATTTTTCCTTAGCGGACATAGGCTTATCATTTGAATGACGGCAAGTTAGGGCGCGGACGCGGGATGCAGGGAATCGGTTAAAAACGGGTGCTATTCGAGACTGTTCTGAGACTGTTCTTCGAAATGATGCTACCTCAGAGCAAATATGCGAACCCGATCAACCCCGCCAGTACTTCGTCCTCCCCTCCCGAGAGCACCGCCTGATTTGCCCCGTCGAACCGGACCTCCCCGAAAACCTTCATTGCCCCGAATATCCGGGATAAAGCGATGGTGCCGTTTACGACGCTGGAGCCCGGGGCAAAATTAAAGCCATCCGTATCGTCCAGCAATTCACCGCGCAGGGCTAGCTGGTACTTGTCGTTCAGGTCGTGGGTCAGATAGAGCCCGGCGGAATAGTACCTGGCCCAGTCTTCACCGGCGTTGCGGAAGGGTTGGTAAACCAGCTCGGTGCCAATTTCAGTGCGCTCACTCAGGGCGTAGTTGGCCGTCAGGTCGAGGGCGAAGATTTTCCGTTCCCGGGTGGTGGTTCCGATCAGCGTGCTGAGCACGAAGTTATTATCGCCTTTGGTGTAATTAATGTAGCCTCCGTAGACGGAGGCCCGGTTGGGGTTAAAACGGGAAAACACCTCGTTGTAACGGCCGAGCATCAGGCTCCACTCCTCGTTCAGGATGATCTCTAATTGGATGCCGGCCGGGCAAGCCGGGGCCAGCGTATAAGTCCAGCTGTTGGAGTAAAGCGCATTATCGTAAGGATCATCGGCTTCGTATCCGTAAAAGGCAGGGAAGAGGCCGGCGTTAAGGCGGATCTTGGCGGTCAGGTTGAAGTACGCGAAGGCTTCACGGATGTTGCCGTTGATGCCGCCGTCGTCATAAAATTGCTGCGCGCGCGGTCCGAAGGCCAGCTTGCCGCTCACCCCCGCCCTCCCCCACGCGTGGCTCGCCCCGGCGGAGAACCAGCCGAGGTTCAATTGGTTGTGATCAAGAGCGGGTGAGGTCAGGCTGGTCGCTTCAGTAGTGGCGTAACGCAGATAGCCGTCGAGGGCCAGGAAAAAGATCGGCTCGGAAATGGTGTCCGCGGTTTCTTGCTGCGAGTAGGCATGATTGGAAATCAGAAGACAGGCGATGACTACGCCGAAACACTTTACGATCAGGGTAATACCTTTTGATTGCACTAATAGCCACTTCATCCCGTAAAGAAACTGTTTTGCTTCACGGATTCGGCAGGATTGGATGGAATTATCCTTTTTTCCCGGCGGAATTCCTACCCGGATTTTGTAAATCAACTTTCACTGCACCTGCGGCCTCGCCCCTCAAAAGGAATGAACGGATACATTCCCGGGTGATGATATAATCTCCCGGCGCAGCATTAAAAAACGCCCCACCAACCAAAGTCAGCGGGGCGTTCCCTTTAGATTCGTTCAATCGGCAAAAGCACTACTCAGCACTCTCCACCTCACCGGAGGTCTCCGCGCTGAGTGCACTGGCCTCATCGGCGGCACGCGCAGCAGCTTCCTCCTCGGCAAAGGCAGCCTGACGGGCTTCCCAGGCATCCTGTGCTTCCTGCGTTGTAACGAACAGACGGTCAAAACGACGCATACCCGTACCGGCCGGAATACGCTTACCGACAATCACGTTCTCCTTCAGGCCCTCCAGATAATCCTGCTTGGCGGCGATGGCAGCCGTTGACAGTACCTTGGTGGTTTCCTGGAAAGATGCGGCGGAAATCCAGCTCGGTGTACCGAGGGAAGACTTCGTAATACCCTGAAGCAGCGGGAAACTGGTGGCGGCCTGCGCGTCGCGGAAGGTCATGGTCTTCATGTCTTCCCGCTTCAGACGGCTGTTCTCTTCGCGTACCTCACGCATCGTTACGATGCGACCAGGACGGAAAGTCTCACTCTCCCCAGAATCCGTGATCACCTTCTTATCGAAGATCCAGTCGTTCTGCTTGAAGAACTCGTAGCGCTCCACGGCTTCTCCTTCCAGGAAGGTAGTGTCGCCCTGGTCCACGATCTGCACCCGGCGCATCATCTGACGGACGATGCTTTCGATGTGCTTGTTGTTGATCGTAATACCCTGCGAGCGGTATACTTCCTGTACACCATTGACCAGGTAGGTCTGTACGGCAAAGGGGCCTTTGATGTTGAGGATGTCGCGTGGGGCGATCGCACCGTCGGACAATGGCATACCGGCACGAACGAAATCCTGGTCCTGTACGAGGATGTGCTTGCTCAGGTTGATCAGGTACTTGCGGCGCTGACCATCCTTGGCTTCCACGATCAGTTCGCGGTTGCCCCGCTTGATCTTCTTGGAAAAGGTTACGATACCGTCGATCTCGGAGACAACGGCGGGGTTGGAGGGGTTACGGGCTTCGAAAAGCTCCGTTACCCGCGGAAGACCACCGGTGATATCCGCAATCTTGCCACCTTTACGGGGCAGCTTAACCATCTGTTGGCCCACCTTTACGGCGTCCCCTTCGGCAATACTGATGTAAGCACCTACCGGGAGGTTATAGTTACGCAACTCCTCCCCATCCTTATTTACGATGGTGATGGTCGGAATCTTCTTACGGTCCCGCGTTTCGATAACAACCTTCTCTTCAAAACCGGTCTGGTCGTCGCGCTCCGTACGGAACGTTACGCCCTCCTCGATGTCGGAGAAACGGGCAATGCCCTCGAATTCGGAAACGATCACTGCATTGTAAGGGTCCCATTCCACAATGGGGTCGCCCTTCTTCACCATCTGACCGTCCGTTACGAACAGCGTACCACCGTAGGGGATGTGCCGGGTGGTAAACACCTTCTTTGTTTCAGGGTCGATGATCCGGATTTCACCGGAACGGGAAAGAACGATGTTCTTCACGTCGCCCATGTCGTCTTCTGCCTCTACGGTGCGGATGTCTTCAAAGACAATCTTACCGTTAAACTTGGAGGCGAGTTCGCTCTCCGCACGGGTCACCGAGGCCGTACCACCTACGTGGAAGGTACGCAGCGTCAACTGGGTTCCCGGTTCACCGATGGACTGGGCGGCAATGATACCAACGGCATCACCTACTTCCGTCATCCGGCCGGTGGCCAGATTCTTACCGTAGCACTTGCGGCAAACACCCCGTTCTACCTCACAGGTGAGGACGGAACGGATGGTCACTTGCTCCACGCCTTCGGCTTCGATGTACGCGGCGGTTTCGCCATTGATGTACTCGTCTCCGGCAACGATGATTTCGTCGGTGACGGGATGAACAATGTCTTCCTGCGCGAAGCGACCGGCAATCCGGCTCTCCAGGGATTCAATCGTTTTATCACCCTCCTTCAGGGCGGAAGTATCGATGCCACGGAGGGTGCCACAATCCTCAAACATTACAACGACATCCTGAGAAACATCCACCAGACGTCTGGTCAGGTAACCGGCATCGGCCGTCTTCAGGGCCGTATCGGCCAGTCCCTTACGAGCACCGTGCGTAGAGATGAAGTATTCCAGTACGGAAAGACCGTCAACGAAGTTGGAAAGGATCGGGTTTTCGATTACGGCGGGGCCGGCATCGTTACTCTTCTTCGGCTTCGCCATCAGGCCACGAAGTCCACAGAGCTGCTTGATCTGCTGCGTGGATCCACGGGCACCGGAATGGAGCATCATGTACACGGAGTTGAAGCCCTGCTTGTGCTCGGCCAACTCTTCCATCAAAGTAGTCGTGATCTGGTTGTCGGCATACGTCCACTTATCGATGATCTGGTTGTAGCGCTCGTTGTTGGTGATCAGCCCCATATTGTAGTTATCCATCACGTCGTCGACGTCGGCACGGGCCTTCGTCAGTACCGTCTCCTTTACGGAGGGCGTGATCAGGTCACCGAGGTTGAAGGACAAACCACCTTTGAAAGCCCAGAGGAAGCCCATATCCTTGATCTTGTCAAGGAAGATCGCCGTTACGGCGAAGCTGGTGCGGTCGATGATGTCACCGATCACCTTCTTGAGGTTTTTCTTGGTCAGCAGTACGTTTTGGAAAGGTACCACGGCCGGCATGGCACTGTTGAAAATAACGCGGCCACAGGTAGTTTCGGTCAGTTTCGTTTGCAGTTTCATTTCGCCTTCCTTACCATCTTCGACCGGCACCTCCACGGGAACGCGGACGCTGATCTTGGCGTGAAGATCGAGTTTGCCCTCGTTGTAAGCAATCATCACCTCTTCAGGACTGTAGAATCGACGGCCCTCACCAGGTACGGGGCGCTCGTCGCTGCCGGTCCGTTCCTTGGTGATGTAGTAGAGGCCAAGTACCATATCCTGTGAAGGAAGGGTGACCGGCGTACCGTTCTGCGGGTTCAGCATGTTGTGGCTGGAGAGCATCAGTACCTGTGCTTCCAGGATCGCGGCCTGGCTCAGCGGTACGTGCACGGCCATCTGGTCACCGTCGAAGTCGGCGTTGAAGGCTGAACATACGAGCGGATGCAGTTGAATCGCCTTACCCTCGATGAGCTTCGGCTGGAAGCTCTGAATCGAAAGGCGGTGAAGCGTCGGGGCCCGGTTCAACATCACGGGGTGCCCCTTCAGGATGTTCTCCAGAATTTCCCAGATCACGGGCTCTTTGCGGTCTACCAGTTTCTTGGCGGACTTCACGGTCTTCACGATGCCGCGCTCGATGAGCTTACGGATCACGAAAGGTTTGAAGAGCTCGGCGGCCATTCCCTTGGGAATACCACACTCGTGCAGTTTCAGCGTCGGGCCTACAACGATCACGGAACGACCGGAGTAGTCCACACGCTTACCGAGCAGGTTCTGACGGAAACGCCCCTGCTTACCCTTAAGGATATCGGAGAGCGACTTCAGCGCACGACCGCCCTCAGCCTTTACGGCGTTGGATTTACGGCTGTTGTCGAAGAGGCTGTCTACAGCCTCCTGGAGCATCCGCTTCTCGTTCCGCAGGATCACCTCCGGAGCTTTGATCT
>Ga0115031_1002600_pt1 | contig 13452 bp, 15 predicted proteins | sample Maine_Asex4_meta_FD_87301 | JGI IMG/M metagenome (GOLD analysis project Ga0115031, IMG submission 87301) | Marine algal microbial communities from Maine, USA - Maine_Asex4_metaG | ecosystem: Host-associated > Algae > Red algae > Unclassified | place: Maine, USA | collected 2015-01-05 | reverse complement strand
GGGGGGGGGGGGGGGGGGGGGGGGGGGGGGGGGGGGGGGGGGGGGGGGGGGGGGGGGGGGGGGGGGGGGGGGGGGGGGGGAGGGGGTGACGTCGGTGGGAGTGACGCCGCTGCGGGCGACGGTGATGGGGGCACCGATGGTGCTAGACCTGCCATTGGCCCTGCTGGCGCGCGTCCCGCGAGACGTGAGGGCGCGGATGGCGGGGAAGGCACTGGTAGTGCACGCGCCGGTCGCGATGCGGATGGCAACCTACTCGGTGACACACTGGCGACGGCTGAGTCGAGCAGAAATCGACCGGGAGCCGTTCTGCAACCGGCGCCCCGGCAAGATGGCGGTGGCTTCCGGGGAGGAGATGAAGGTGGGGGGGTAGGTGGGCGGGGTGCCGGTGCGCCACCCCCCCCCCAAGGCGGCGGCGGCCTCGGTCGTGGCGGCGGCGGCGGGGGCGTCGGTCGGTCCAGAACCGGACTGCCACCGGCGCCCCCGCAAGATGGTGGTGGCCTCGGTGGAGGAGATGGCGGTGGGGGAGTCGGTGGGCGGGGCGCCGGTGCGCCACCCCCCCCCCAAGGCGGCGGCGGCCTCGGTCGTGGCGGCGGCGGCGGGGGCGTCGGTCGGTCCAGAACCGGACTGCCACCGGCGCCCCCGCAAGATGGTGATGGCCGTGGGGGAGGAGATGGCGGTGGGGGAGTAGATGGGCTGGGCGCCGGTGCGCCACCCCCCCCCCAAGGCGGCGGCTGTCTTGGTCGGGGCAATAGCGGTGGGGGAGAAGGTGGGCGGGGCGCCGGTGCGCCACCCCCCCCCCAAGGCGGCGGCGGCCTCGGTCGTGGCGGCGGCGGTGGGGGCGTCGGTCGGCCCAGAGCCGGTCTACCACCCCTTCTCTTATGCGGCGGCGGCCTTGGCCGTGGCGGTGGTATTGGGGGCGTGGGTGGGGGGGTCGTCGGTGCGCCACCCCCCCCCCAAGGCGGCGGCGGCCTCGGTCGTGGCGGCGGCGGTGGGGGCGTCGGTGGATCCAGAGCCGGTCTGCCACCTCCGCCCCAAAGCGGAGGCAGCCTTGGCCGTGGCGGTGGAAGTGGGGGTGGGGGTGGGGAGGGCGCCGGTCTGCCACCCCCGCTCGTAAGCGGCGGCGGCCTTGGCCGTGGCGGTGGGAGTGGGGGCGTTGGTGGGGGGGGCATCGGTGCGCCACCCCACCCCCAAGGCGGCGGCGGCCTCGGTCGTGGCGGCGGCGGTGGGGGCGTCGGTGCGTCGAGAGCCGGTCTGCCACCTCCGCCCCAAAGCGGAGGCAGCCTTGGCCGTGGCGGTGGAAGTGGGGGTGGGGGTGGGGAGGGCGCCGGTTTGCCACCCCCGCTCGTAAGCGGCGGCGGCCTTGGCCGTGGCGGTGGGAGTGAGGGCGTTGGTGGGGGGGGCATTGGTGCGCCACCCCACCCCCAAGGCGGCGGCGGCCTCGGTCGTGGCGGCGGCGGTTGGGGTGTCGGTGGGTCCAGAGCCGTTCTGCCACCTCCGCCCCAAAGCGGAGGCAGCCTTGGCCGTGGCGGTGGAAGTGGGGGTCGGGGTGGGGGGGGCGCCGGTCTGCCACCCCGGCTCGTAAGCGGCGGCGGCCTTGGCCGTGGCGGTGGGAGTGGGGGCGTGGGTGGGGGGAGCGCCGGTGTGCCACCCCCACGCCCACGCGGCGGCGGCCTCGTTCGGGGCAATGGCGGTGGGGGCGTGGGTGGGAGGGGCGCGGGTGCGCCACCCGCGCCCCAAGGCGGCGACGGTCTCGGTCGTGGCGGCGGCGGTGGGGGCGTCGGTGGGCAGAGCGCCGGCGTGCCACCGCCGCCCCATGGCGGTAACGGCCTAGGTCGTGGCGGAGGCGGTGGGGGCGTAGGTGGGGGGGGCGCCGGTTTGCCACCCCCGCCCCAAAACGGCGACGGCCTCGGTCGGTGCGGTGGCGGTGGGGGCGCAGGTGGGCGGAGTGCCGGTCTGCCGTCCCCCCCTCACGGTGGCGGTGGCTTTGGCCGTTGCGGTGTCGGTGGCGGTGGAGGTGGGCGGGGCGTCGGTCTGCCACTCTCATTTCAAGGTGGCGGAGGCCTCGGTCGTGAGGGTGGTGCACGGCCGGGCTCCCCGCGGTTTTCATTGGGTCATCCGCGGTGGAGGCCGCCGTCGACGAGCCCCTCGTCTTCCTCGTTTCGGAGCGGCGCGGGATCGGCCTCCCCTGCGGCGGGACAAACAGGTGCGCGTGGAGCACAAGCTCGTCGGGGTGAGGGAGATTCTGATGTGGCTGCTGCCCTGGGTCGCTCCCGCCCCCGCCGCATTCGTCGAATGGAAGGGGATGGCAGCTTCTCTGACGCGGCTGCCTCTCCCCCCCCCGCTGGCGGCCCGTACGTGAACCAGTGCTTCCTTGAACTCGTGGCGCAAGCTGAGGACGTTTCCGAGTCTTCGTTTGGCGGCCGCGCGCACAACTGGCCTTCCCCCGGGGACGTTGTGTACGAGTGTCCACCCTGCCAAGAACTGTACCATGACGGCCGCGTGGCTGCTCGTGGGGTTGCTGACGTCGACTGCACCTTGGTGCCTTCGGCTGTGCTTCCTTCTCGCTTTGTTGCGGTGCAACTGCGCTCGCTGGGCGCCGACCCGGACACCGTGCCGTGCTGGGCGTGGGGTGACGGCGTGTTGACCGAGACCATGCTCAACGTTGTTTCACTCCACACGTTGGTTTGGCAGACGCGGATGACGGGGTACGCCGTGTCCTTCTTAGAGGGCTCTTTGGTGCGGCTGTTCCTGGTGCGCCGTTTAGGATTGTTTCTTACTCGACTTCCGCTCTGCGCTTGATGCTCCTGGCCGTGCTGGTTGTGCTCGATTCAGACCGCGCATATGCCTTTGGGATCGCTCCCCAAGCACCGAGGCCAAGATGTTGGGCATGGCAGCTGTCCACAAGGTGGCGGCTCCCTCTGCTTCCCTTGGGAAAATGGGGGAGCTCGTCACGCGGCACATGCCCGCCCTGACCGTGTACGGCGTGGAGGTGCACGACGGATGCATGCAGCACGACTACCCGGCAATGGAGCTGCTGTACATGACGGACGCGTACGACTACTTGCTGCAATCCCACTTTGTGGCCAAGGCCGTATACTTCCCCAAGACGATGCGTCGCCTGCAAGAGGGAGAGAATGGTGAGCATCGTTGACTGCACGTGCTATGGAATGCGCATTTTGTTTCTGCAGCGTAAAGTATCAACATGCTAGTGTTTTTTTCCACGTTGCTTGCCGCCAAGCTCCCTATTCTTCGTACGAACCTGGTCCATTTGCTGTCCTGATGAGTCGAGGACACGCATTTACTACACCAAAGAGAGAGAAAAGAGACAAGCTCTATACCACCAATGCAGTACCAGTACCCACGGACGACTCAATCGGTGGCCGCCCGTCTTCCGCCGGGTCGATGTTGCCCTCCTCGAGCTGCTTCGCATAGTAGGCCACGGCGGAGCGGCTAGCATGTATCAGGTCGCGACGCAGTCCCTGCACGCGCAGACAAGAAAAGGAGCGCGCCCGAGAGAGCGCGGTGTAGACGAGCCCAGCCGTCGACCACGAGTCGAGCTGAAAGTCGATCTCCACCGCATCCAGCGTCAGGCCCTGCGCGCGGTGCACCGTAATGGCCCACCCCAGTAGCAGCGGGATTTGCTCGCAGAATGCCAGCTCCGTCCCGGTCGAGTCGTACGCCGAGAAGCGTGAGCGGCCGACGATGATCAGCTCCCCGTCAAAGTCACACTCCACTTCCGTGACCGTGTCCACCCCCTGGTCCCCCGCCACGATGAAGCGCTTGACGACGCCGCGCGCGCCCGGCGCGACGTTTCCCAGCTTCCGCGTCAAAATCACAAGCGACTCCAGCTTCAAGACGACCGAAAGGTCGACGCACGACCGCAGCGAGGCCACCGCCTCGTCAGCCAGCGACAGGTCCGCCGTCAAGATCACGTCCTCTGCCGAGAACTCCACCAAGGGCGACGCAATGCGTGCGAGGCGCTCCTTGTTCATGGCCTGCACGGCGACCTTCTTAATGCGAAGGCGGGTCACCGGGCCCAAGACGTCGTTGGACGATGTGCTGTTGAGCCGGTTGACGTCCTGTGCGCCCGCGCGCCCCCAGCGTACCCTGTCGAGCATTCTTTGGAAGTCTGCATCTTGCGCCTGCCTGTGGTTGCCGGTGAGGCATAAGACCTTCCCCGCAGCGCCGCCGAACGTGGACCGCCACGCGGCGCAGTCGAACACCATTCGGTCCAGGGAGGTGTCCGACACGCCGACGGGCACAATCTGGAGTGGATCCCCCGCAGCTGTACACAACAAGAGGAATGAGAAGGCCTTAAAAAGAGAAGCATAAAACGGAAAACCAGGCTCGCACCAGTCAGTTGCCTGGCACATTGCACACTGAAAAAAACCATCAACGGTGGGCACCATGAGTTGAACAAAGAACAGGCAGCCATACAGAAGGGCAAGAGGGACGGGAGGCCACATACCGACCAGTTGACAACCCCCAAATGGTAGGTGCTGCATGTGCGGTGGGGCCACCCGCCGCATCACGTACGCCAGCCGAGAAAAAAGAGACGACGATACCGTACACACCTCGTCAACAAAAACAACCCGTAGCTGGTTCAGTCGCCGGCAAACGTCAGGACGTCGCAGCGTCTCGCGCAGCCACGCTTCGCGTGACAACGGCCGGGTGTCCATGGAAAACAAAGAGTGGAGCGTCTGGCCACCGATTATGAACGCCACCGACCCCGCCAATGCCGTGATGGCGATGGCCTCCCGACCGTAGGACGCAACGGCGCTGGCCACCATGCGCCGCAGCACCTCACTCTTGCCACATCCCGCCCGCCCAAACAGAGCAACATTGGAGCGACTCTCAAACAGCTCCACCGCTCGCTGCTGCGACGCATCCAAGGTGATTGCGGCACCGGCCTGCACTCCACCGCGTGCGTCCATTCCAGTCCGCAAAACGAGGGGAACAAAGAGGTGGCAGATAGGAGCAGGGGCCAAGGACGTGGCCAAGAAACGAGAGCAGGACGGGCCGTCAGTCGCGCGCGCCGGCTCATCGGCCACATGCATAGGCAACAGTCATCAAATGGCTGCTTGAAGTCCGCGCCGTGCCATGGGCAAGCCCGAGTCAGCCATCAAGCCCCAGTGTGACATGCGGTCCCAAGCCGATGCCCCCCAGGATCGTTGAACGGCATCTTACCTTCGCATGGCGACCGTCAGGAGCCAAACGTCCTGTTCCCCCACCCTGTTGCGAGTCGTTCTAGGCCACTGACAGCTCGCCTGATCGTCAGCCATGCATACGTCAACGTTGCTCACAAAAGCGGCAGCAACGTCGCGGCTCGGCGCCGTGAAGTGTTGGCCGCGATGGTGATACGTGGCATGTCGTCTAATAATAGAAGACCCGGAGATCGGCAATTCGTTCGGATTTATCATAGAATTGGTCATCATTGGGCAGAATGAGTCTCACATGCATACTTGACAGGCCGACGTTGCCATGCTTCTCCATGTCCCTTTGGAGCTCGGGGCAGACGAGATATAGCGTCAGCGCCTCGTACTCGCTCCCGAGAAGCGGCAACTGATGACACAAACGAAGAGTGAGAGTATTCGACAGAGGACCTCTATGCTTTCTTGACATGCGCCAGCAGATGGATGCGCGGCGCCATGGACCACCTTTCCGTGCAGGCTCGCAGGTACGTACACATTGGACGACCTGGAGACTGGCATACTCATTTCTAGAGCTATTGTCTGGTGGTACGTGCGTACTTCTGAATGTGTTGAACCGTTGACCAGCAAGAGTGCGCGCGGCAGGGGGCGCCACACCGTCATGATCAGGCTCCTGTCTTTATGCGGGCACGGGTAGCCTCACAGGGCCTTTACGTGTACACCAACGGACAAGAATGACAGACCACAACACATCTACGCCGTATGCAATGGGTAGAGTACCCGTGCCTCGTTCGTTTCGCTCTCGAAGGCCCGCACTGATGACTGCTGCTGGGACGCTACACCATCAGTAACACACGTGGGGGTCATACATCGGACACATCCACCACGGGGCATGGCTGAACAAGCGATGTAGAACATAGTTGCGTTGCTCTTTTTTATCTGTGGCCATGGGAACGGTCTGTTCGCACCAGTAGACGATGGTGACATTTTGAGAGGGCTGTTTGACCGTGATATTCACTCTTGTTGCCGATTCTGAAGCTACAGGCGCTCCTGGCGTACTCGTTTTACTCATGTGGGATGCTTTTCAGGAGAATGTTTGGCAACTCGTATGTGTCGTGTGCGGATGTGCAGTTGCGTCTAATGCGCCCATCTCGGACGTCTGTGATACGGACCAGCAAGTGCGCTACGAGAAATGCGCGTAGATCTCTCGAAGGGCAAACAGAGGATGCGGAGAACACCTGCAGTGTCAGAATTGGAAAAAAAAGTGTCTATCATGATGAACCGGCCCTCCCAACCAGTCATCCTACGCCAGTGGTGCATGCGTGTCGTTCCCATGGCTTCTGGTAAAAACGAATAGTGCAGCTGTCTGTTTCATAGTCGTTTTACTTATTGTTGAGTTTGCGTGACAACCTTGATGTGTGCAGTGGTCGTCCACGACGTGCAGCAGACTGAGTGACGCGATGCCAAGTGCCCTGCACAGCGTCGAAGCATTGTTGCCTGGTTCACAAAAATCACGCGATGGCATGGCAAGAGGCTTCTACAAGACGTTTCACTCGCAAGAGTGGGACAAAGGAGCATGTGGTAGGCACACGTGCTCATACGGTTGTAGCCCTTTTCGAAGACGAATGGCGCTGTCACAGAATGGCTCTCGCAATGAAAAATGAGCAGGATGGTCCCTAGACCGCAAAGGTCACCGAGGGAACCCGAGTACACCCTTGGTGCCGAGCCTTGACAGTCTGTGCTGCCGGGTGGCGGTCGTTGGCACGATGATGGAAGGGCACCACCGCACAGGGGTAGACGAGACGACATTTCGTGACTAATTCGCTGGCTACTGTATTTTGATGTGCGCCAAGTGCGTTTTGGGACCACATCCAGGGAACAGCAATGCAGCTTTATTGAATTTACTGTGACATTGGGCTCTTCAGTACACAAGTAGCCCTCCTTAAACCAGCCAACGAGCGCATATGCCGAACGATCATCATCGACAGAACGCCTTCCGTTGAGTGCTTTCCCCCCCCCTTCACGCCCCTCGTATTGACGACCGACTCGGCGTTGCGGGCTCCCCTTTTCCTGGTTTCCGTGCGACCACCTCCTCGGCAGATCGCCGCTGCTCTCGGTACATCCCAGTCCGTGTCTGTACGCGCCCACTGCGCCAGTGCTCACGACCGTCTCTTTGCGGGTGGGCGCGGGGAAGGCGACGCCGCGGCCCTGGCACCGGCCGCGGCGGTCGGCTTGGGGGTCGGCACGGTGGAGGTGACGCCGCCACCCGTGGCGCCGGCTGCAGCCGTCCGTTTGGGAGTGGGCGCTACGAAGGCGCTGCCACCGCCCGTGCCTCCGGACGCAGCCGCCTGTCTGTGCGTGCGCGAAGGGGGGGTGACGCCGCCGCCCGTGGCGCCTGCGACGGCCCTCCGTTTGGGAGAGGGCGCGGAAGGGGCGCCACAGGCGCCCGTGGCGCCAGCCGCAGCCACTTGTCTGTGGGTGAGCGCAGCGGGGGTGACGCCGCCACCGGTGGCGCCGACCGCCGCCGTCAGCTTGGGGGTGGGCGCGGGGGGGGGCGCCACCGGCGCCCGCGGCGTCAGCCGACGCCGCATCTCTTGGGGGGAGGAGCGCGGGGGGAGCCACCGCCGCCCTTGGCGGCGCCGCGTGCCTGTGGGTGGGCGACGGGGAGTTGACGCCGCCGCCGGTGGCGCCGACCGCCGCCTTCCACTTGGCGTTGGGCGCCGGGGGGGCACCACTGGCGCCCGTGGCCCCAGCCGCGGCCGTATCTCCGGGGGCGGCAGCGGGGGGGGCGACGCCTCGGCCGGTGGCGCCGCAGCCTGTCTGCGGGTGGGCGCCGTGGGGGTGGCGCCGCCGCCGGTGGCGCCGACCGCCGCCGTCAGCTCGGGGGTGGGCGCGGGGTGGGCTCCAGCAGCACCCCTGGCGCCAGCCGCGGCCGCATCTCTGGGGGGGAGAGCGGCGGGGGGGAGTTACCGCCGCCCGCTGCGCCTGTCGCTGCCGTACGGTTGGGGGTGCGCTCGGGGGGGGCACCACCACCGCCCGTGGTGCCGGTCGCCACCTTTTGACTCGGGCTGGGCGCGGGGGACTGGCCGCCACGGCCCGTGGCGTTGGCCGTAGGCGTCAGCTTGGGGGTGGGTGCGGGGGGGGCGACACCGGCACCCGCGGCGCTGGCCACCACCGTCTGCTTGGGGGTGGGCGCACGGGAGGCGCCTCCGCGGCACGTGCTGTTGCTCCCCGCAGGGGTGTTGCAGCAGAGTGATTTCGGAGCGGGGGGAAGACCGAGGCCACAAAAATAGTTATTTTTGTGGGATGCGTCCGCTCTCGTCTCGCTTCAAGCTTCGTTGCCATCGGCACGTTTTTTGTCGTGGTCTGTGCACTACTCTACTCCCCCAATGAGCCCCCATCACTCCCCATGCCCCCCACTCCCGAGTCGCTAGTACTCAAAGGGATGGATGCCGACAGGCGCCCAGATGACCCTGACGCCACATCGCTGACCGCTTCGCCCGCCGCACTTTCCGCTTGCGTCGACGACTCGCTGTCACTCGGTGCCCCCCCCGAATCGGACGTGCTACTTGAGTTGGAGCGTGCAGGGCGGGAGGGCGGATGCTCATCGCAACAAGGGCAGGGAAACCGACAAAAGTACTCACCCGCCAGGTCGACGTCCTCCGCCAACCGCTCGGTGCCGAGGTTCCACTTGGTCTGCGCCTCGTGGTTGAGGATGGCCGTCTGGTAGGCTAGCAGATTGGTGTAGGGCACGACCCCCATGCCCTGCAATGACGTCTGGATGCGGCGGATGGGTGCGTTTCGCTGCTCGGGGGCGCCCGAGTCCGCCCCGTCCATCTTGGAGTACGACCGCGGGTCGAAGGCGTCCGAGCAAAGGTGATTGAAGATGTGGAACCGATCTGACACGACCGTGCAGTCCATGAGCAGCCACCCCACTTTGCCCAGTGCCACGCGGAAGGCCCCACAGGCAAAGTCGTAAACAAGAAACTTGGGAATGCGCGCAAAGCGGGTGAGGAGCATGTTGAGCAGGACTTGCGGGGCTTCTTTCCGGTCCAGGACGGTGAAGGCGAGGACGAGGGGGTGCTTGCAGCCGCAGCAGATAGTCATCGCACCGGGGGAGAACTTGTGGGCTTTGGCGTAGTGCTTTGAGCACATTCCCGTCCTCAAAATCTCCGTCCACAGGAACGGCTCCGGTCGGCATTGCGGCAGGGAGGGTGCGCACGTCCCCGACCGCTCGTGCCCACCAGCTGCCGACGGATACTCCGACTTGAACTTCTTGGCCATCTCCTCCTGCGACCACTGCCTGCCACCCCAGCGCCGCTCGTAGGCCACCGTCTTTTCGGGCCCGCTGCGCCACGCCTGCACAAACTTGTTCACAGCGTCGGCGACGGCAACCAGGGCGCCCGACAGCGCACCTGCCAGGGCTGGCAGGGACCGATGAAGTCTTTTGGCAGCTCGCAGCCCCAGCTCCATAAAACGTAGCTCTTTGAGCATGTCCGCGACCGGCTTCCGCTCGTCGTCCTCGCGGAGCTGTGCGTCAGCCGTGGATGCGGCGAGCAGGTCCCCCACCTTTTGATGGTGATCGGCAGAGGCGAGATGGGCTGCCAGCTGTCGGATCGCCCCAACGTGCGACGCGCGGAACGGCAGCACGACGCTGTCCACCGTAATGGCCGTCACAAAAGACAGTAACTCACGACGAGCGTCCTTGTCCAGCTCTCTCACCGCACCGACGAGCGAGGTTGAGTCCGTGTTGACGTCCCCCTTGCCGGCCTTAAACGGCAACCGGCCGCAATCCGCCTTCCGCCTCTTGCCCTTGTCGGCGGCACCGTCCGCCCGGCCGCGACCGCCGCCCCTAGCCTTTCTTTCCGCGGGATCAGCGCTGACGACACGAGAGAGGCCGCCCCCAGCTGTCTCTTTTTGGGCGGGTGGCTCAAATGAGTATGGCAGCGGCGTTGCAGGCACGCCACGTGCGTTGTTTGTAGCCGGCAGCGACGAAGACGGCCGCGTCGACGGTGTAGGCGCCCCGTTTGGGGACGATGTAGGCGGTGGTCGTGGGCGCGGCGGTGGTAAAGCCGCGCCGCTTGGGCGAGAAGTTGGAGGCGGTGGTGGGCGTGGAGGAGGCGCCAGCGCGCCACTTGGTCAAGAAGTAGGCGGTGCTGGTTGGTGCGGCGGCGTAGGAGTAGCGCCACTTGACGGAGATGTAGCCGGCGGCGACGGGCGCGACGGCGGTGCACCGGTCCCGTTGGTCGTAGGTGTAGCCGGTGGCGATTGCAGCGGCGGTGGTGCAGCCGGCCCGGCTGTGGAAGGTGCAGTTGGCGGTGCGGTTTCGCCCACGGGCAAAGAAGCCGCTCCGCTCGGTGAGCGCGTCTTGGCCGCCGACATGTCCGCAATGTACGTCGCCAAATGCTGGGCGGCTGCCGTCCGGTTGTCAGCCTGGGCGCTGCTGCGGGTCTTGTACGCGGCCAACGCAGACTGGAGAGACCCCAGCAGCTTGGAGGCCGCCGCGCCGACGTCAAAAACGGTGTGCAGCAACGAGCTGATCGCCTTCTCGCCCGCCGTGGGCGCCCTGATGTGCGCTGCCGGCAGCGCGCGCGGGAGTAGGACCCCGACCGCCGCCTCCGAGGCCGGGAGCGTCCTCGCCAGCACTTTGACGTCTTTCCGCGGCTTCATCACGTCTCGGATGACGCGCCGCACGCTCTCGCCGCGGATCAGGTACGCCGCCTTGACGGCCTCCTCGTTCTCTGGCACCGCCTCGGTGATGTGTTGGAACTTAATGTCGTCGGCGCCGCTGCCAAAGCCCACCCAGATGGAGTCAGCCGACACAAAGTTGTACCGCCCGTCGCAGTCCATGCAGTGCACACACGTGAAAAGGGCAGCAGGGAGGTCCGACGCCATCAGCTTCAACCCCACAAGCACGAGGTTCCGCAAAGTGCGGCCGCTACGAGTCGGGCTGGATCGCGGGAGGGCACCAACAACCATCTCACGGCGCACCGCACGGAGCCACCGTGTGGTGCACGTCGTCAACGACATCCCCTCTGACGCCTGGAGCGCCAATGAACGCACCCAGGTGAAGGTCGCGGCGGCCGTCACAGACAGCAACACGATGTGGTCCTCTCTCCCGTCCCGGGACACCCACTGCAGGCAGGACGAGCACTTGGCCAGGTGCACCTCCATCTTGCAGAATCCACGCGTGCAGGCAACGGCGCCGACCTTTTTGGAAGAGCCCGACAGGTCGTGTCTCCTGCCACGCGCAGTGCAAAAGGAACAGGACGAGGGGGCGGGCACGACGAGGGTGCCGCCGGTGACCGTCTTGGCGCACACGTCCGCATTCAACCGCACAGCAGCGACGCAGTCGAGGAGGGGGATGGGCAGCTGCGAGACGGCCGACACCTCCAGGCTGCGCACGGTGCTCTGTGTCGTGGCACGATGGGCAGCCTGCGGCGCCCCGCAGTCTTGAGCCACACTCAAGTGAGAGCAAACCCGGGTGCGTGCGCCCGGGCAAAAGCCACACGAGGAGCGCGTGTTGGTCAGGTACAGCGGCACGGGGACGTTGCCGCAGGGAGACGGACAGACGGCGACATAAAGAGCGCCGACAACGTTGAACGTCATGGGATCCCCGCCGGCATCAGGGTCGCCACCTCCAACACCATGCCGTGCCTTGGAGCCAAGTTGTCGCTTGACGTCGTCGGGCGACACGCCGAGCGCGGAGGAGAGTTCTTGCATGGCAGCCTCCAACGTGCCAGCGTGTTGACAGGTAGTGGGGCGCTCGTGCAAGTGGTTGTCCTGGTGCACGTTTGAACCAACGCAGGTGCACCGACAGTGCCCATCCTCGGACAGCCAGACACACGCACTTGCACACTCCCCGAGAGCGTCTCTACGCCACTCTCCCCACCGCGCGACGACGCCGAAGATGCCTGGAACGAGCCACACCTGCTCCTTGCCCTCCATGTCCTCCCACATCTGCAGCATCGTCATGGCCCCCTCCGCAGCATCACGAGAGACGCCACAGTCGCGCGCAAGTGACTCGACCGGGGTGTTGGACAAGAAAGCCCCCAAAACGCGGCGCAATCCCCGACCAAAGTTCTCCTTGGTGCGCCTTCCGGAGCCCTTCTTCCGCCCGCCCTTCCCATGGCGGGGTCCAGGGCGAGCCTGCCGGAAGCGTTGTTGAGTGGAGACGTGGGGGTCGGCAGCAGGAGCGACCGCCGGATCGACGCCGTCAAGATGATCGCCACCGTCCACGGCGCCGTCGTCACCGCCGAGATGAGCGCCACAGTCCACGTCGCCGTCGTCGCCTTGAGCGCGGTGGAGACCAGCTGCATCCCCCAGCTCCACAGCGGCGGGAACGCCGCCAGACACGGAGGAAGGGGTGCTGGCCCCGTCAAAGCAATTGACGACGGAAGGTACGCTCCCCGGAAGAGGTGGGCAATCGACCGACAGCGGCGCAGACGCAACAAGAAGCGGCTCGCTGTCGTCCAACGACACATGTTCGGAAATGGACTCCACATGCATGCCCAGCTCAGCCATCTCCCCAGACAAGAGCGCTGTCCGGTCACCTGCGCACACGAGCACACCAGCGACGTAAGGCGCACGCCCGCCGGCCGCTTGCCCGACGCCGTCCACCGCCCCCCGCCGACGCCGACCGCAGTGCCGGGCACGCCGCGCGCCGCCGCCAGCCAGAGCCGGCCGACCACAGCACGCCGACCGCTGCCCCCCGCCGACGCCGCTCGCAGAACGGGGAACGCCGCGTGCCGCCGCCGGCCACAGCCGGCCAGCCGCAGCACGCCGACCGCCGCCCCCCGCCGACGACGCCCGCAGGACCGGGCACGCCGCGCCGCCGCCGGCCAGAGGCCGCTGGCCGCGGCACGCTGAGCACCGATCCGCGCCGCCGTAGCCCGCCGCCCGCCTGCCACCGTGGCCCGCCGAGCGTCGCTAGCCGCGCGCCGCGCGCGGCAGCAATGTGCAGCCCGCTGCGCGCCGCCCGGCAGAGGCCCCAGATGCACGTGGTACTGAGACCACGGTGCCGCACGCTGCGGGGGGGCCGCACGAAGCGGGGGGGCTGCACGCAGCGGGGGGGCTGCACGCGGCGGGGGGGGCGCAAGCAGCGGGGGGGCCGCACGCAGCGGGGGGGCTGCTCCTGGGCTCGGACACACGCCGGGAAACCCACTGGTGCGGCAACCGCTGCAGCGGCCACACGCGCCCTATCGGGAGGGGGGGGAGAGCGCAACGAGGGAGGCAGGGGACGGGACGCATCCAAGTAACGGGTTGAAGGGGAAGGACGGTGGTGCCAGGGGGGGGGGGGGGG
>Ga0115031_1002599_pt1 | contig 13455 bp, 10 predicted proteins | sample Maine_Asex4_meta_FD_87301 | JGI IMG/M metagenome (GOLD analysis project Ga0115031, IMG submission 87301) | Marine algal microbial communities from Maine, USA - Maine_Asex4_metaG | ecosystem: Host-associated > Algae > Red algae > Unclassified | place: Maine, USA | collected 2015-01-05 | reverse complement strand
AAGGCGAACTTCATAATTAGAAAAACTATTACTATAAAAGCAGTTATAGTCGAATTGTCAGTCAGTAGCCTGTTCGTAATCAATCATCTAAAGCATCTTTTAGGGCAGTTCTAGCTGCTAAATGATTACGAGTAGAACTTAATATTTCATGTTCTCGCTGTAAACGTTCTAAAGTATCTTGCATTTCTAATAGCATTTGTTGCTCAGATGCTACTCCGTAAAGATTACTTGCTACCCAGTAGGACAAATCTGTAGGAGAACTAGGTAAATCGTCAGGAAGTTCTATTTTTTGGCTTGTCAACTTAGCCGAAAGATGAACTACATCGCGCAACAGTTCTTCGACTTCAGTGGCAATGGGGCTTAAATCTTCGGTAGCAGGCTTGTCTTCAACCCACTCTACTAAACCAACACGATAGGGTTTTTCGCGAACATATTCTAAGACACGAAATCTTTGTTTACCAAACGTGAGCATTTTCATCCGATCGTCGGGAAGTCTTTGAAAATGCAAAATTTCGGCACAACATCCATATTCAGCAATTTCTCCCGTAGTAGGATCGATTGACAATACTCCAAAACGGCGATCGTTTTCTAGAATCGTATTCATCATGATTCTATAGCGATACTCAAAAATATGAAGTGGTAATGGACGGCTGGGAAATAAAACTACTTCAGGAAGGGGAAATAAGGGTAATTCTCTAACTGCGATTGAAGAAGATGCCATCTAAACTTATTTTAGGTAGATTTGGTATTTTTGCTTACCTATTTACTTTAGCTGATTTCTTTTCAGGACGTATATGCCTATGTACTGAAAAACCCTCTAGAAAAAACCTAAAGGGATAAAAAAATAATTATAGGCTTTAAATATTTAAAGCTTAACTTCAATATCAACACCAGCTGGTAAATCTAACTTCATCAAAGCGTCAATAGTTTTGGAAGAAGGTTTGTAAATATCGATAATGCGACGGTGAGTACGGGTTTCAAAGTGTTCGCGCGAGTCTTTATCTACGTGGGGCGATCGCAAAACACAATAAATTCTTCTTTTTGTAGGTAGAGGAATAGGTCCAACAGCAGAAGCGTTAGTTCTGTTGGCTGTATCTACAATTTTTTCACAAGAAGTGTCAAGCAGACGTTGATCGAAAGCTTTGAGACGAATGCGTATTTTCTGTTGTTGAATCGTTGCCATGTTGTTTGGTTGTCGAGGTACGGATAATTGACGGGATCTAAATTGAAGACTGGCAATATTTATCGCCAATACTTAAATATTCTCTCACAATAATTACGGAAGAAGACGATGTTAGTCAAACTAAGTTACTGACAAAGTCTACTTCCGAAGGTTGGAGTGTTAGCTTGATGGTTGTCCCAAGGACTACTTAATAATCTTAGAGACTACACCAGCACCAATAGTACGACCACCTTCACGGATTGCAAAACGCATTCCTTGCTCAATTGCGATCGCGTTAATTAGTTCTACATTCATTTTAATGCGATCGCCAGGCATTACCATTTCCACTGCACTACCATCATCAGCAGTGTAGTCAGTGATAGTACCAGTCACATCGGTTGTACGAACGTAGAATTGAGGGCGGTAGTTTTTGAAGAAAGGAGTGTGACGACCACCTTCTTCTTTTGTTAGTACGTATACTTCACCTTCAAATTCAGTGTGAGGAGTGATCGAACCAGGTTTAGCCAAAACCATGCCGCGTTCAATATCTTCTTTTGCTACACCACGAAGAAGTACACCAACGTTGTCTCCAGCCATACCCTGATCCAAAGTTTTTTGGAACATTTCTACGCCAGTAACAGCAGCAGTGCGAGTATCTCTGATACCAATAATTTCAATACTTTCACCAACTTTGACTACACCACGTTCGATACGACCAGTTGCTACAGTACCACGACCAGTAATTGAGAATACATCCTCTACCGCCATCAAGAAAGGCTTGTCGATTTCACGTTCGGGAGTAGGAATATAAGTATCAACCTGTTCCATAAGAGCGTGAATTTTATCAACCCAAGGATCGTCGCCTTTTTTAGTAGCGGGGTTAGCTGCTAATGCTTCTACTGCTTTTAAAGCCGAACCAGAAACGATCGGAATATCGTCACCAGGGAAGTCGTACTCACTCAATAGTTCGCGAATTTCTAATTCAACCAGCTCAAGTAGTTCTTCATCATCTACCTGATCTTCTTTGTTCATGAAGACTACTAGGCTAGGAACACCAACTTGTTTAGCCAAGAGAATGTGTTCGCGAGTTTGAGGCATGGGACCATCAGCAGCAGATACTACCAAAATACCGCCATCCATTTGGGCAGCACCAGTAATCATGTTTTTGACATAATCAGCGTGTCCAGGACAGTCTACGTGAGCGTAATGACGATGATCTGTCTCATACTCTACGTGAGCAGTGTTGATGGTGATACCACGTGCTTTCTCTTCAGGAGCAGCATCAATATCTTCATAATTTCTAGCTTTAGCTCCACCCACAGCAGACAAAGCTAGAGTGATTGCTGCTGTTAAAGTAGTTTTACCGTGATCTACATGACCTACAGTACCGATGTTAGCGTGTTCTTTATTACGTTCAAACTTTGCGCGTGCCATTAATTAATTAATTCCTTTATTTAAATTAGTGTGATCCCTTTATTTCTAGCGATAATTGCCTCTGCTTCATTGCGAGGAACATCGCTATATTCGCTGAACTCCATCGAAAATATACCGCGTCCTTGGGTCTTAGAACGGATATCGGTAGCATAGCCAAACATTTTTGCCAAAGGAACTTGAGCATCTATTTTTGCTATGCCAGTATCGGAGTTCATTCCTTCTATGTTGCCTCGACGAGAGTTTAAGTCTCCAATCACATCTCCTAAGAAATCTTCAGGGACTTCAACTTCAACCTTCATCATAGGCTCTAAAACAACGGGAGAAGCTAGTTTAACTGCTTCTCTGACTGCCATCGAACCAGCAACTTTAAAAGCCATTTCGTTTGAGTCTACATCGTGGTACGAACCATCAATCAAGGTGACCTTGATATCTATCAAAGGATATCCTGACAAGATACCAGATTCGCAGGTTTGTTTCACCCCCTGTTCGATTGCGGGGATATATTCTTTAGGAATAGTCCCGCCAACGATCTTAGAAATAAACTCAAAACCCGCACCAGCTTCTGCGGGCTCAATTTCCAACACAGCATGACCGTATTGACCTTTGCCACCACTTTGCTTGATATACTTTCCCTCTGCTTTGCTGCTTTGGCGAATGGTTTCTCGATAGGCTACCTGAGGTTTTCCTACTGTAGCCTCTACATTAAACTCTCTGAGCATCCGATCTACTAGTATTTCCAGGTGGAGTTCGCCCATGCCTGCAATTACCGTTTGATTTGTCTCAGGATTAGTGCTGACTTTGAATGTAGGATCTTCATCACTAAGTGTCTGTAAAGCTTTGGACAGCTTCTCTACATCACTTTTGGTTTGAGGCTCAACCGCTACAGATATTACTGGTTCTGGTACATACAGAGACTCTAAAATAATGGGATTTTTGTCATCGCACAGGGTGTCACCAGTAGTAGCTACTTTAAGACCAACTATCGCTCCCAAATCCCCTGCTCTTAGTTCGTCTACCTCAATGCGGTCGTTAGATTTTAGAACCACCAAACGAGATATGCGCTCTTTTTTTTGCTTAGTGGAATTATAAACATAACTCCCCTTAGCCAAAATCCCTGAATAGACTCTAACGAATGTCAAACGACCAAACTTGTCACTGGCTATTTTAAATGCCAAAGCAGAAAATGGTTCTTCATCGCTAGAATTTCTCACTGCTTCTTCCCCGCCAGGTAGCAACCCAGTAATAGCTGGAACTTCCGTTGGAGCTGGCAAATAATCAATCACAGCATCCAATAAAACTTGGACTCCTTTGTTCTTAAATGCTGAACCGCAAAGCATCGGCATGATTGAACCATCAATCGTACCTTTACGAATTGCAGCTTTGATTTCTGCCTCACTAAACTCCTCTTCCATTAAGAATTTTTCCAGGAGTGCTTCATCAGTCTCGGCTACAGACTCTATTAGTTTGGTTCTATACTCTTGAGCCTGAGTGAGAAGAATTTCAGGAATATCTGTTTCTTCTATATTTTTTCCCAAGTCATCTTTATAGATAACTGCTTTCATCCTGACAAGATCTATAATTCCTTCAAATTCTCCTTCGCCACCAATAGGAATTTGAATTGGCACTGCATTTGCTTTTAGACGGTCTTTAATTTGTTCGTAAACTTTAAAGAAGTTTGCTCCCGTACGATCCATTTTATTGACAAACGCTATTCTCGGTACTTTGTACCTGTTTGCTTGTCTCCAAACAGTCTCGGACTGAGGCTGAACACCACCTACCGAACAAAAAACTGCAATTACCCCATCCAAAACACGCATGGAACGCTCAACTTCTATGGTGAAATCTACGTGACCTGGAGTGTCGAGAATATTTACCTTATGGTCTTTCCAGCTAGTGCTAATAGCAGCAGCAGTAATGGTAATTCCTCTTTCCTGCTCTTGCTGCATCCAGTCCATAGTAGCCGCGCCATCATGAACCTCGCCCATTTTGTAAGCGATGCCAGTATAAAAGAGAATGCGTTCGGTTGTTGTTGTTTTGCCCGCGTCTATATGAGCAGCGATACCGATATTTCTTACTCGCTCAAGCGGGATGGTACGTGCCACAAATACCTCCTTGCATTTTGCAGGATGAAATTGCTAATTGTTTACTTTTTTTAATGCCGTTTATAATTTTATACTTTTATTTAATCTTTTTAGCTTAAAGTATCTGGAGTACAAAAACGGTTCTTTTTAATGGACATAAAACTATGGGAACATAAAATTGCTTCATTCAAAAAAAGATTAGATTAGTGCTTCAATTGAATCTGTGTCAATATAGCAGGTTTATTTCCTTAGTTGTCGCACGAAGCAATTTAATTTGAACTAGTTTTAATAGCGATAGTGGGCAAAAGCTTTGTTTGCTTCTGCCATACGATGAGTTTCTTCTCTTTTCTTCATCGCTCCTCCAGTTTCATTAGCAGCATCCATTATTTCGCTAGCCAATTTTCCTGACATGGTGCGACCTCCTCTAGAACGAGCAAATTGAATCAACCAACGTAGAGCCAAAGTTGTGCCTCTACCTTGTCTAACTTCCATCGGAACTTGGTATGTTGCTCCACCTACTCGGCGAGCTTTTACCTCTACTAGAGGAGTAAGGTTTTTGATTGCTTGCTCAAATACTTCAATTGGTTCATTCCCAGTTCTCTCACCAATGATAGTCATAGCGTCGTAGATTATACGAGCAGCTAAAGACTGCTTACCACTACGCATGATTCTCCTAATAGTCATGCTGAGTAAACGACTGTTATATACTGGGTCTGGAGGAACGGGGCGTTTTTTCTTGGTTGAACGACGAGACATTTGATTACTACTTAACTTTTAAAGAATATGAAATTTTTGCTTAAACAGCATCAACTTTAATATGTTATTAAATTGAGCCTAGCTGATTAAGGCAAACTGAGCTTATTTTGAATTAATTGCGCAAAAGACTAATACTTATACGTTTAGTCTCTAAATTCGCTATCCAATACTATCTTGCTAGAAAAGTATTTAGGTTAACTTTACAGTAGTTTTTTATCACAAGAATTATCCTTGTCTGCTATGGCAACTCTTCAGAATAGGATATAGTCCAGCCGTTGACTTTCTAGTGATAAAAACACGACACAAGCTTTAATGTTTACTTGGATTTAGGTTTTTTCGTACCGTATTTGGAACGACTTTGCGCTCTATCTTTGACACCAGTTGTGTCCAAAGTACCACGGACGATGTGGTATCTAACTCCTGGCAAATCTTTGACTCTACCTCCACGAATAAGAACAACCGAGTGTTCTTGTAGGTTATGTCCGATTCCTGGTATATAAGCAGTTACTTCAAATCCTGAAGTAAGACGAACTCTAGCTACCTTTCTCAATGCAGAATTAGGTTTTTTGGGAGTGGTAGTATACACTCTAGTACAAACTCCTCGACGTTGAGGACATTCTTTTAGAGCAGGAGACTTGGTCTTCTTCTGTGATTTAGATCTTTCGCTACGAATGAGTTGCTGAATAGTGGGCATAAGTATTGGCTTGTGTGGTTTTGAATCCTCTCAATCTATTAGTTTTAGAGTGGCTAACAGAAATAGCAGACAAATTCTAATCTTATGTTAATGCTTTGTTGTATGTCAATGTTTGGTGAAAAAGATTACAGACTGACCCGTGTGTTTACTGTTTTGATCGGCATCGCTATCTATTGACTAATTTATTTATTTGCCCTCAATAGTTGATGATTAGGTTTGTTATAAGACAAAAGATATGCCGCAACCGCAAACATTTTTGGCTTGAGGGTTGTAAAATCGGAAGCCACCCCCCATCAAATCTTCGGCGTAATCTATTTTTAAATTTTCAATATATTTCCGAGAATCATCGTCTACGAATATTTTGATACCATCTACTTCTACGGAATGATCTTTATAAGCAAGAGGTTGAGAAGATAAAGCGTTTTCTTGCTTTAAATTAGTCGCATTTTCCAACTGCAAAGCATAAAATAAGCCAGAACATCCTCCTGAGTTGATGCTCAACTTGAGAAGGTTGCCTGGCTGCTTTTTATATTTTTGGATGCGCTTAATTTCATTTGCTGCTGAGGGACTTATCTGTAACATATAAGATTTCTCGGTATGTCTAGTTCAAGACTATGCTACAGCAAAAAAAATTTCAGAATGTCATTAAAACAAAATTAGTTTGACTTGGTTTTGATGGATACTTTATTTTCGAGCGTAGTCATCGCTGAAACGGATAATGTCATCTTCTCCCAAATATTGACCGTTTTGCACCTCAATTAAAACTAATTTGATTACTCCTGGATTTTCCAATCTGTGAGAAGTACATTGAGGGACATAGGTAGACTGATTGCCGCTAAGAATCATGTCTTGGTCTCCACAGCTAACCTTAGCTGTACCAGAAACTACAATCCAATGTTCGCTTCTGTGGTGGTGCATTTGTAGGCTCAGACGATGACCAGGATTGACTTCTATGCGCTTTATTTTGTACCCTGCGCCTTCCTCTAAAGTGGTGAACGAGCCCCAAGGACGAATTTCTGTGGCAGCAGTCACCGTGGAATTGTTGCTTTTGTTGTCAATACCCATATGTGTTGAAGGCAATGATTTGGCTCCCAATTTGGTGTTTGTGCTGGATTTAGTTTTTGTAGACTGAGACATAATTACTTAATTACTTAATTACTTATTGGCAAATCAACTATAATATGAACTTAAATTTATGATGTGGCAATCAGGCTTAGCACAGGCGATCGCGCTAAAAGTCAATTAACCTAACCAAAAGATAACAAACAATTGTTTAAAATTTAAACATACTACAAATATATATTGCCATATCCATACGAAAGCTTTATAAACTTGAATTGAAACGGCGGAAAATCATTAGTTTAATTGAAGTTTAATTAAAGTTTATAAACTATTTGCTCTAAAATATTTAAGTGTATATACTGACCAACAATCAATTAGTGATGTCGGTACAGATACAAGATAGCTAGCCAGTTTATTGTCGATTGGTTCAAAACGCGAAAACTGTAGTCAATTAAGCTTTTTATTACAGTCAATTCGGTTACAATAACCTTTTGGTAAACCGATTTTTGAGCTACCTAATACTTGAATAAACTAAGCTACTGTTCAAAATTCAACCAATCTTTTATTGATGACAATGGGTGTTCCCTAGCCAAAAGTAGTCGAAGTTAAATCTTTAAAAGCCGTGTATATTGAAATCCAAAATTCAAATGTAATATTGAAATGAAGCGACAAAAATATTTTTTCACCTTTTATACTACATGCATAAATAAAAAATATTTTGGTTACAAAGAAATTGTTGGCCATTTGATTGCTAGAATATCCCTACTCTAAATGCTTACGGTCAGATTAATTGTTTCATTTTCTGTTTGAACGTGAGCAGAATCATCAGACAATACTGATTCAGTAGAATGAGATGCTTTCTCAACAATATTTTAAAAATAATATAGATTTACACCACAAATTTCACTGCTGAGGTTTAATCTATATTTTATATTTTTCACTTTAAAACAAAATTTGGGATAGCAATAAACATTTAATAACCTACCTAAAATAACTTACTACATCTACATGAGCAAGCAAGAAATGAAATCGAACAAAAAAGTAAATGAAAATATCATTCAACCAAAGTTGTCCGTTAAATCTGCGCCGAAACCTTTTGGCGGTCAACGTTGGTTAGTGGAAGAAAGAGATGCTTGTGGTGTAGGTTTTATTGCTTTTCAAGATGGTAGAGAGAGCAATAAAATTGTGGTGCAAGCTCTCAAGGCTTTAGGCTGTATGGAACATCGCGGTGGATGTAGTGCAGATCGCGATTCTGGAGATGGTGCGGGAATTATGACCGCATTACCACAGAAAATCTTTGCTAGTTGGTTTGCTGAAAACGATATTTCTCAACCAGAAGCAGAGACTTGGGGTGTGGGCATGGTATTTTTGCCCCAGGATGAGGATCGGATTGCTACTGAGAAAAAGTTTATTGAAGATACGGTCAAAGCAGAAAATTTGACCGTATTAGGCTGGCGTGAAGTACCAGTAAAGCCAGAGGTGTTGGGAAAACAGGCTAGAGCTAATCAGCCTCATATCGAACAGATTGTGGTTACTTCTACTGAAGGTTTAAGCGGGGATGAATTAGACCGCAAGCTTTATATTGCTAGGTCGCGGGTGGGTAAAAAGCTGACTGACAATTTTTATATCTGCTCTTTTTCTTGCCGTACTATTGTCTATAAAGGGATGGTGCGATCGGTAATTTTGGGTGAATTCTACCAAGATTTGATTGATCCAGATTACGAGAGTACTTTTGCGGTTTATCATCGTCGCTTTAGCACGAACACCATGCCAAAATGGCCTTTTGCTCAACCAATGCGAATATTAGGTCACAACGGAGAAATTAACACTCTCTTGGGTAACATTAACTGGATGAGTAACAGAGAAAAAGAATTAGTTTCAGGCTTTAGTGATGCTACTTTACCAGGATGGACTCACGAAGAGATTAAGAAACTAACTCCTATTGTTAACAACGAGAATAGTGATTCTTACAATTTAGATAGTGCGATGGAATTGCTGGTGCGGACTGGTCGCAGCGTCTCTGAAGCAGCAATGATTCTCGTTCCAGAGGCATATAAAAATCAACCTTCTTTAGAAAAATATCCTGAAATTGTTGATTTTTATGAATATCACAGCGGTCAACAAGAACCTTGGGATGGTCCTGCGCTGCTAGTATTTAGCGATGGCAAAACTGTTGGTGCGACATTAGATCGCAATGGCTTGCGTCCTGCTCGTTACACCATTACTAAAGATGGTTATGTAGTAGTGGGTTCGGAGACAGGAGTTGTAAATATACCCGATGAAGAAGTAGTAGAAAAGGGTAGATTGGGTCCTGGGCAAACTATAGTGGTCGATCTCAAGACGAAAGAAGTACTTCGCAATTGGGATGTCAAACAGCGGGTAGCTCAAGCTAATCCTTATGGGGAATGGGTAAAAGAGCATCGTCAAACTATTGGAGGTCATGAATTTGGCACAAAAAATCTTTTAAGCACTCAGCAACTATTGCAGCAGCAAACTGCATTTGGTTATACCGCCGAAGATTTAGAGTTGATTATTCAGTCGATGGCAATAAATGGGAAAGAGCCTACTTTCTGTATGGGTGATGATATTCCCCTGGCAGTGCTTTCCAACAAGCCTAGATTGTTATATGACTACTTCAAGCAAAGATTTGCCCAGGTAACAAATCCTGCGATCGATCCTCTGCGAGAAAGCTTAGTAATGTCCTTGTCGATGCAGCTTGGGGCAAAGGGTAACCTTCTAAATCTTAAGCCTGAAGATGCCAGAATGCTCAAGCTAGAGTCGCCGATCATTAATGATGAAGAACTAAGTGCGATCGAGTCTTCTAATTTCAAAACTGAAAAATTATCAACACTCTATAAAATTGAAACTGGTCCTAATGGTTTACAAGATGCGGTAACTAAAATTTGTCAGACAGCTACTGACGCAGTTAAGGCTGGAGTAGAGATCATTATCTTAAGCGATCGCTCAACTGAAATCGGGACAGAATATAGCTATATTCCTCCTTTATTGGCTGTAGGAGCCGTTCATCATCATTTGATTCGCCAAGGATTGCGTTTACGGACTTCTTTAGTAGTGGATACGGCACAATGTTGGAGTACTCATCACTATGCTTGTCTAATTGGCAATGGTGCCTCGGCAGTATGTCCTTACCTAACCTTGGAAAGTGTACGCCAGTGGTGGAACGATCCCAAGACGCAGAGACTAATGGCAAACGAGCGTATTGAAGCTATTAGTTTAGACAAAGCCCAAAGAAATTATCGTAAATCCATTGAAGCAGGTTTACTAAAGATCCTTTCTAAGATGGGAATCTCCTTGCTATCTTCCTATCATGGAGCGCAAATCTTTGAAGCACTAGGTTTAGGAGTAGATTTAGTTGACCTGGCTTTTGCTGGTACAACCTCTCGTTTAGGTGGTTTGACCGTCAATGAGTTAGCTCAAGAAGTTATTGCTTTTCATACTAAAGCCTTCCCCGAAATTGAAGGCAAGAAGCTAGAAAACTACGGCTTTGTCAAGTATAAAAAAGGCGGAGAATATCATATGAATTCTCCTGAAATGTCTAAAGCCTTACACAAAGCAGTGAAAAGTAAGGAATATGACCACTACGAACTGTATAAAAAACAGCTACACGGACGACCTGCAACAGCTTTACGGGATTTATTAGACTTCAAAAGTGATCGCGAATCGATTTCTGTTGATGAAGTAGAGTCGGTGGAAAACATCTTTACTCGCTTTTGTACTGGAGGGATGTCTTTAGGATCTCTATCTAGAGAAGCACATGAAACCCTAGCAGTAGCGATGAATCGTATTGGCGGTAAGTCCAACTCTGGAGAAGGTGGTGAAGATAGTGTTCGTTTTGAAGTACTAAATGACGTAACAAATGGTAAGTCTCCTACTTTACCTCACCTTAATGGTCTAGAAAATGGCGACACCGCAAGTTCGGCTATTAAACAGGTAGCATCAGGACGATTTGGCGTAACTCCAGAGTACTTAATGAGTGCCAAGCAAATTGAGATTAAATTAGCTCAAGGTGCAAAACCAGGAGAAGGTGGACAGCTACCAGGCAAAAAAGTCAGTCCTTATATTGCTTCTTTGCGTCGTTCAAAACCAGGAGTAACTTTAATCTCTCCTCCTCCTCACCACGATATTTATTCCATTGAAGATTTAGCACAGCTAATCTTTGACCTCCATCAAATTAATCCTTCTGCTAAAGTCTCAGTCAAACTAGTAGCAGAAATCGGTATCGGCACAATTGCAGCGGGGGTAGCCAAAGCTAACTCCGACGTGATTCAAATATCTGGTCATGATGGTGGTACTGGTGCATCACCTTTAAGCTCGATCAAACACGCGGGTACTCCTTGGGAATTGGGACTAACTGAAGTCCACCGAGTCTTATTGCAAAATCAGCTGCGCGATCGCGTTTTACTCCGCGCTGATGGTGGATTAAAAACAGGTTGGGACGTAATTATGGCTGCACTGATGGGTGCAGAAGAATATGGTTTTGGTTCAATCGCCATGATCGCTGAAGGCTGTATTATGGCTCGTGTCTGTCACATGAATACCTGTCCTGTGGGGGTTGCTACTCAGCAACAGCATTTAAGAGATAGATTTAAAGGCATTCCTGAAAATGTAGTTAATTTCTTTTTCTTTGTGGCAGAGGAAGTAAGACAGCTATTAGCTAAATTAGGGTACCATAGTTTAAATGAAATTATCGGACGTGCTGACTTGTTAGTACAAAATTCCGAAGTTCATATTGCTAAAACTAGCGGGTTAGATTTAAGCTGCTTAATCGACTTGCCCAGTGTCAAGGAAGATCGCAGTTGGTTAAAACACGATGATGTTCATACTAACGGTAATGTCCTAGATGATGAAATATTAGCCGATCCCAATATTGCTGGCGCAATCGCTAATCAAGGCATGGTGGCTAAAGATATTGGCATTATTAATACAGACCGCAGCGTTGGTGGCAGAATATCTGGTGCGATCGCCTCAGAATACGGTAATAACGGCTTTGAAGGGGAAATTACTCTAGTATTTAAAGGTTCGGCTGGTCAAAGCTTTGGTGCATTTAACTTACCAGGAATGAAAATGATTATTTCTGGAGAAGCCAACGACTACGTAGGCAAAGGAATGCACGGTGGCGAAATTATCATTGCCCCTAGCACCAAATCTAATTACGATGCAGCTAATAACGTAATTATTGGTAATACCTGCCTTTATGGTGCAACTGGTGGCGCATTATATGCTAACGGGCGGGCTGGCGAAAGATTTGCCGTCCGTAACTCAATGGGTAAAGCCGTTATTGAAGGGGCTGGCGATCACTGTTGTGAATACATGACAGGCGGTTTAGTCATCGTATTAGGTGAAGTTGGTCGCAACGTTGGTGCGGGTATGACAGGCGGTTTGGGCTACTTCCTCGATGAAGCAGGCACTTTTGCTATTAAAGTTAACCCTGAAATTGTCAAAATTCAACGAGTTGTTTCTGATGCTGGTGCAAACCAATTAAAAGAAATGATTCAACAGCACATTGCTAAAACAGGCAGTGCTAAAGGCAAAGCAATCTTAGCAGACTGGGATAACTATCTTGGTCAATTCTGGCAGGTAGTACCACCTTCAGAAGCAGATCGACCAGAAGCAGGTGCAGAGGAATCTAAAACCCTTACTTCTGTTTAATTTGTAGTTATTTTAATTAAGGCGATCGCTCTTTCTTGCGGAGGGCGATCGTTTTTTTTCTCGCAAAGGCGCAAAGACGCAGAGAAAAAAAAGATTAGTAAAATATGAATCGTTTTTTCAGGGTTTAAGCTAATGTATCGATTGAAACGCAAGTAAGCGAAGAAATATTATGGATTTATACGAGCTTTTCAAGCTAAGAAAAAAAGACCCGGCTTATATATTGATCGCATTTCAGTTGAAAATCTTTATGTATTTTTAAGCGGTTATTTTTTCGCCAGAATGGATTTACAAATATTTGATACAGAGCAGGAATTAGAATTTAGAGGATTCCAAGACTGGATTCAAGAAAGATACGATACTACAACTTGCCATTCCTGGGCAAGTATAATTTTGCTTAATTCTGAAGACGATAAAGCTGCATTTTGGAAATTTTTTGATTTGTTGGAAGAGTATTTAGAATTTGTTCGTAGTGAAAAATAAAACTTGGATGTATTGTGAACGCTTTTATTGAATTTTAAGACAACACTACTTAAACTTAGATATAATCCAGTAAGTTTAGATCGAAATATAGAGAAAAAAGTATATACATGGGGTTT
>Ga0115031_1002587_pt1 | contig 13477 bp, 10 predicted proteins | sample Maine_Asex4_meta_FD_87301 | JGI IMG/M metagenome (GOLD analysis project Ga0115031, IMG submission 87301) | Marine algal microbial communities from Maine, USA - Maine_Asex4_metaG | ecosystem: Host-associated > Algae > Red algae > Unclassified | place: Maine, USA | collected 2015-01-05 | reverse complement strand
CTCAGCATGGAATACTAAGGGTAAATGTGTGGCCAGGACCAGCATGGAGCAGGCAGCCATTGCCCGGCCCGATGTAGCTGATCTAATCAATGCAGCCATTGAGGCGTTAGCAAAAGCACGATTCGAATTACCTGCATTGAGCACACTGCGTCGTCTGGGTGGATCGGTTCAAGAAAAGGTGCACAACGAATTTTATGTGTATCGTCGTCGAGAACTGGAGATTGCCGTCATTTTTGAGCTGGTAGCCGGTATTCGTGCCGGCGAGATCTATGTTGAAGGGGCGGACAGTTTTGGCAATTACCAAGCACAACTGTTTGAGTCAGAGGACAGTTCGCGCGCGGCGAATCCAGAGTCAGACTCATCAGACTTTCCGGAAACAGCCGACGCACTGGTTGCGGATCTTCAGACCAAACTCAGTCGGGCATCTCGGGCATTGGAGCAGGCCGTTGGTCGTTACGAATGCGTCAAACTGGATGATCACGGTCAGCCGATTGTCCATCGGCCACGTGCGAGGACTGTGCCGCCTTCAGTCGATGATCTGGCTACAAAACTTGATCAGCGGCTTCCTGAGCGCGCCATTCTTGAAGCGCTGTACAATACAAACTGTTGGGTGGGCTGGACGCGGCATTTCGGACCTCCGGGGAGCGTCGCTACGCAGATCGATGATCCGACCAAGCGCTACGTGCTGACTACATTCACATACGGGTGCATCGCCGACAACTATGTGGCATTGTTCAGCCAGTTTGTTGTTTGCGGAGTTCATGAAGCAGTTTAAATTCTGGATGGTTTACTAAAGAATCAATCCGATGTACGCCCGAATCGTCTTCATGCAGATTCTCATGGGCAATCCGAAGCCGTGTTTGGATTAGCCTCGCTGTTGACAAGCAGTCAGATCTAATCACCGTTTTATTCTGCATGAAATCAATGAGTGATTGCTGTATTTCACTCTCCACCACACTATTCAATGCACTGGTCGCCTCATCGAGTGTCAGGATGGGTGCGCCTTCGAGTAGTATCTTTTTATTGCCATGAGTTGTCTCTGCCCGCCAGAGAGCTTGACGCCGCGTTCCCCGACAAGTGCGTCGAAACCTGTGCGCCCCTGCTTGTACAGAGCTCTCCAATGAACGCATGCGCCCGAGCCTTAGTCGCAGTCGAGTTGAGTTCCTGTTCACTGACATCTTCCCGGCCCAGCAGGATGTTATCCCTCACCGAACAGTTTAAAAAGGTAGCCTGTTGCGCCACCATTCTCACAGCAGACACAAGCGCTGCTTATAATCTAACAAGTGACTGTGTGACGTTGCCAATTTCAATTTGGTGTATTTCTGTTGCGGAGTTGTTTTCAGCATGCAACTGATTGAATTTCCCATAGCGCAAGTCTGCCTGCCTGCCTGCTAATAAATACTAAGAATTCTGGAGTGACATTTATCATTTGCGTCTGGATTTTGCAGTTGTGGTGGTCAAGTGTCAGGCTTGATTGGTTCACGCAGAGTCCTGTTGAATGGTTGTGGCGCTGTGTTACAAATGGGGTCATTTTGAAATTGAAGCGTGATTAGCAGCATTTTAAACAAATAAGTTACACCTAGAAAATCAGAAATACTCAGCTAAGTCTGGCAAAACTGTACTTTCTCCTAGTTTGCGGACGGCCTTTTACATCACCGGCCAAACAGATTGTTAGTCTCACTTTTTCATGCCATTATCACCGTAATTGATATGCGCAGAGAAATAACCTTGTAGGTTGTCCTGACAAGGACTGTTGCATGGGATGTGAGGGTACATTGCCTGATATAAACAGTTGGCTTGCAGGGCTGGGTCTGGAGAAATACTGTTCTGCATTTCTTGAGGCAGAAGTTGATTTCGATACGTTGCCAGATCTGGCAGAGGGTGACCTTAAGGAACTGGGTCTGCCGCTAGGTCCTCGGCGCAAAGTCTGGGGTGCGATACAACGGCTTGGCGCAGCCAGCAATCCTGTAGATGCGCAAGTCACCGCGGCTATGTTCCCATCCGAGGGTTCGGCTCACACAATTTCCAACGACGCTGAGCGTCGTCACCTGACAGTGATGTTTGTGGATCTGGTGGGCTCTACTGCCATGGCGAGTCGCATGGACCCTGAAGACATGCGCCATGTCATCACCAGTTACCAGAACACGGTGGCAGGTGTGGTCACGCGCTTTGAGGGGTTTGTGGCTAAGTTCATGGGCGATGGTGTGCTGTGTTACTTCGGTTGGCCGAGCGCCAATGAAGATGACGTAGAGCGTGCGGTGCGAGCCGGACTTGCCATGATCGACGATGTCCGCAAGTGTCATGAGCCTAACGGCACCGCACTGGCAACACGAGTCGGTATTGCCACGGGTGTCGTTGTTGTTGGCGATATGATTGGTAGCGGCGCTGCGCAGGAAGCGGCTGTAGTAGGGGAGACGCCTAATCTGGCTGCCAGACTACAAGGCTTGGCCCAACCCAACCAACTCGTTTTGCCCAAGGAATCGAAAAACTTGCTGGGAAACCTTTTTGTCCTGGAGCCTTTGGGAGCACACAGTCTCAAAGGTATTGCCGAAGCCGTCGATGCTTTTGTGGTTATCGGTGAAAACAAGAAAGAGAGCCGTTTCGCTGCCCGGCAAAGTGGCGCACTTACGCCTATTGTCGGCCGTGAACAGGAAGTGGGGAGGCTCGCAGATTGCTGGGTAAAAGCTGCCTCCGGTTCTGGCCAGGTGGTTGTTGTTAGTGGCGAAGCTGGCATAGGTAAGTCTCGTATCGCCATGGCTGCCGTTGAGATAGCTTCGCAGCAAAAACATATTCGCCTGACCTATCAATGCTCGCCCTATCACGCCGACAGTGCGTTCTATCCGGTCATGCAACAAATATCGTACGCCGCAAGGTTTGAGCATTCCGACAGCATTGATATCAAGCTGGATAAGCTGGAGGCTTTACTGGGGCGAAATCATGATGATCTGAAACTCATGACCTCATTGCTGGGTCTGAACGCACAGACTCGCTATGGCGTGATTGATTTAAATCCTGCCCAGCAACGCGCCCAGACCATGCGGATGTTTGTGCGGCTACTTGTTGAACAGTCGAAAATCAAACCGGTGCTGATGATCTATGAGGACTTGCACTGGATTGATCCCACCTCGCTCGAGCTGTTGGAGATCCTGCTCGATGCTATTGTTGATCGTGAAGTCATGATTCTGGCGACCGCCCGACCAACCTTTGATCACGGTTTTGGAGGTCATCCAATCGTTACGCGATTTACGCTTAATCGATTGGGCCGAGAGCAAGTAGCCTCCATAGCCAGCAAGCTGACGGGGGGTAAGACGTTGCCTGCCGAAATAGTGGAAATCATCAGTGAGCGTACCGATGGCGTGCCGTTGTTTGTCGAGGAACTGACAAAAACCATTCTTGAATCTGGTGCACTGAAAGAACAAGGAAATCGCTACGTTCTGGATGGTCCGTTGAGTGCCATCGCCATTCCCACCACACTGCACGATAGTTTGATGGCGCGGTTGGACAGACTACAGCCTGTCAAAGAGGTAGCACAGACGGCAGCCTGTATCGGTCGAGAATTTCGTCACGACCTGCTGGGAAAAGTGTCCTCGCTATCAGACGCCAAGCTAACAATTGCGCTAAATGGACTCATAGAAGCTGAGCTAATCTATCGACGCGGGCTGCCGCCTGAAGCCACCTATCTATTCAAACACGCATTAGTACGCGATGCCGCGTATGAAAGCCTACTCAAGGAAAAACGCCGAGCTGTACATTCGCGTATTCTGGCGGCACTGGAAACGGACATCCTCATTGCACCTGAGGTGCTAGCGGTTCACGCGGAAGCCGCCAACCTGACTGATCGTGCCATAACACTATGGGATGCGGCGAGCAAAGCTGCCATTGCCCGGCCTGCGTTCGATGAGGCTATTGCACATTTGGCGCGTGCCATTGATTTGCTGAAATCCCGGCGCGATCAAAATGATGCAGATGCAATTGCCGCTTCACTGACATTGCAGATTCAGCTTAGTGTTGTGTATATGTCCAGCACGGGCTGGGCTGCGGATGCCACTAAAGCCGCTTTCCAGCGTGCATTGGATCTAGCTGACCAAGTAGGTGAAACCCCCTTGCGCTTCTCGATTCTTTATGGGCTGATGGTGATTCGGTACGCCCGCGGCGAACCTGGAGAGGCGGTGCGTCACGGTCAATCTTTCGTGGATCTGGCGGAAGCCGCCACAAATACCGCCCCCGCTGTTGTTGCAAACCGCTCATATGCGGCAGCATTGCTGATGACGGGAGACTTGGAGCGCGCGCAACCGTATTTTGATCGTGCAGTGACCTTGTTTGATCCTGAAGAGCACAAGAATCTGGCCAACCAGTATGGGCAGGATCTTGGTGTGGCAACACATGGCCTAATCACGTGGAATTTTCTGTTACGTGGAAAAACACAGAAAGCTGAAAAGAGCTTGGAGACGTGTTTGCTCTATGGGGATGCCTGTGACAGCATCATTTCCAAATGTTATGCCCATATGGTTGGCGATATGCATTCATTAGTCACTGGGAATGGTCAGGCGTTGGCAAAGCACTCAAAGCTCGGATTTGATCTGGCAAACGAGCATGGTGTGAAACTGATGCAGGGTTTCTCGGGTATCAGCTCAAGTCTGGCCGTGTTGCAACAAGGTGATGTCGCCGGGCTTGGTATGTACAATAAACATGAGGCAAAGTTTCTTGCAACTGGTTCAAAAATAGGGATCACATTTTATCGTGTACAAGCTGCGCGTCTGGCCTTTGAACTAGACTTGTTTGACGAGGCTGATGCGTTATTGGTTAAAGCTGAAATGCTTATGGATGAGACAGGAGAGCTGTTCGGGTTGTCAGATCTGTATCGGTTGAAAGCCTGCATATCGCTACGCAAATCTGACGCGCGTTCAGCAGAAACACTGCTATTCAAGGCGCTAGAGATTGCTCGTCAGCAGAAAGCCACTCTGTGGGAATTGCGTTCGGCAATTGACCTTGCAACCTTATGGCAGCAACAGAAAAAAACAGATGAAGCTATTGCTCTTCTGGAACCTATAAGTGGGAGTATCGATGAAGGTGATTGCTCCACAGAGCAGGCGGTGGCAATTGAGTTGCTGGCTTCACTAAGCGTTCTAGCATAATGAACACAGGCATCATGGGATGAATGATCTTGATAGTCGATCGCACCCACTCAAATGTACCTCTACCACTAAATCCTATTCCCGCCAGAACATCTGCGGCGGGTTCGTGTAGATGTGGCATCATGTCTGATGTGACACCGATCCGACCTGACCAAATACCGAATTATCAACCTTTTTCCGTAGTCAGTAGCAGTATCACAATGCGATATTTATATTTTTGCATTCGAAGCTCTCATGTTCGCTCAAAAAGCATGATGGAGCTCAGGCTATGAATCGGCTATCTGACAATAGGGGACAGACATGGGTTTACGTAACTCGAGGTCCGGTTCCGAGAGAGTCCGGCTGGAGCAATCCAGCCGTTCTACTCACACGGACCTCAATCAGGTCCTTGACGGCGCATTCGGCTTGAAATGGCCGGACGCCCAGGGTACCGAGCCCAATCAGGTAGGCATATGCCGATCTTTTATAAACACTCTAGCGTCTGGAGCTGCCGTCACTATCGCTGTCGCCGTTAACTGACCACCTGCGGGCAATTCTGACGATTCGATGGCATGTTTGCACCGAGAAGGAAGGAATATGTGGATCTCAGAACGTTTAATAAAAATTCACAAATATGGAACTATTGCAAATTCCGGTTTATAGTGCGCCGAACGAACGACGCTATTTTCCACCAGCTCGGATCTGTGAGCAGTGAACAGAGGCTTGTTTCGGAAATTAAGTCGAAGCTCGTTTTTATGGTGGTAGTACCCGTGTTTGGTGGTAGCATCTGACGCACACCAGAGACCTTGAATAGCACTTATTGACAAAATGTGAAAATAGGGTTCTGTTTCAACTGAAGTACTTGAGGAGATTTAATAGAATGAAAGTTAGAATAATTCCTGCGCTGGTAGCAGGCGCCATCTCAGCCGTATCCATGCAAGGTGCTTTTGCTGCAGCACCTGAAGAATTAACCGTTGGGTACTTTTTAGAGTGGCCAATGCCAATGCTGGCCGCCAAAGCATCAGGTGCTTATGACGAAGCGCTAGGTATGAAAGTTAATTGGGTATCTTTCGATACCGGTACTGCAATGAGTGCGGCCATGGCTTCAGGCGATGTGCATATCTCTGTATCGCAAGGCGTTCCACCGTTTGTTGTGGCGGTTTCTGGAGGACAAGATCTGCAGATGCTTGATGTCGCTGTAAGCTATTCATCAAATCAGGGCTGTGTGGTTTCTGCAGCGTTGGAAATCGATAAAGACAGCGCTGGTGAACTAGCCGGCAAAAAGGTCGCTGTACCTTTGGGTACCGCTGCTCACTATAGCTTCCTGAGACAAATGGATCACTTTGGAGTCGACTTGGCAAGCCTGCAAGTTGTAGACATGGATCCACCTACTGGTGCCGCTGCATTGGGCCAAGGTGCTGTTGACTTTGCTTGTGGCTATGGTGGTGGTTACACAAGTATGCAAGAGCATGGAAATATTCTGTTGACTGGTCCAGAGAAAGAAGAGCTAGGCATTTTAGTGTTCGACCTGACAGCTTCTCCAACTTCATTCGTTGCAGAGAACGGCGATCTTGTGTCTACGTTTGTTGGCGTAACTGCAGCGGCTAACGCCGAATGGAATGCCAATCCGAGCGACGATATGATGGCGGTCATCGCTGAAAATTCTGGCATGGACGTAGAGGCTGCTAAAAGCGCAATTTCAACGATGAAGTTTCCTTCTTCTGAAGAACAGCTTTCAGAAAAATGGATGGGCGGTAACGCTGCGGTTTTCATGAAAGGCGTAGCCGATGTTTTCGCAGAAGCTGGTTCTATCGACGCATCACTTGATAACTACACAGACGCCGTTAACGCGGGTCCACTGACAGAAGCTCAATAAAGAGTTTACTTAAGTGTAAGCAGCGCTGTGTTACACAGCGCTGCTTCTTGCAGACATTATGCGTAGTTAATTCGGGAATATTCATGGGTACACTCTCGCTTGAAAACCTTTCAATGCGCTTCGATCTTCCAAACGGCGAAGCGGTACAAGCGTTGGAAAATGTCTCCCTAACATTAAAGGAAGGTGAGTTGCTTAGTGTCCTTGGGCCTTCTGGCTGCGGCAAATCCACACTTCTCAACATTGTTGCTGGCTTCCTGGCGCCTACTAGTGGGTCACTGATACTCAATGACCACGCAATTGTTGGCCCGGATGCAGAGCGTGGCATGGTGTTTCAACAAGGTGCTTTATTCGAGTGGATGTCTGTGCGAGAAAACGTCGGTTTTGGTTTACTGATGAAAGGAACTCCCAACGCCGAGAAAGCAATCGTTGTTAACCATTTGCTCGAGGTTGTCGGGCTTGGAGATTTTAAAGATAAAGCGGTCTATGAGTTGTCGGGTGGAATGCAGCAGCGAGTCGCCCTTGCTAGATGTCTTGCCAATGATCCCGATGTAATTTTGATGGATGAACCTCTAGGTGCGCTTGATGCACTGACGCGTGAAAAAATGCAGAGTCTGGTGCTCAAGTTGTGGAAAGAGACCGGTAAGACCATCATTCTCATTACCCATTCTGTGGAAGAAGCCTTATTGCTCGGCGAGCGATTGATCGTAATGGCACCTCGTCCAGGTCGCATTCACAAAGAGTTCAAACTGCCCTTTGCAGAGATGGGCGTTGAGGCTGACCTGCGTGAAGTGAAGAAGCATCCTGATTTTGCAATCAAAAGAGATGAAATTCTTAATATGATCTGGGACATGGAAGAGGAAATCATGGGTGCAAAGGAGGATAGCGCATGATCCCATTACTGATTTATGTTGGCATTTTCGTTATTGCCTATCTGATCGTTGGCAAGCTAGTCAAAACTGCAGGAGAACAAGGTTTTTCCGCAGCTAAGACGGTCACTTTCGGGGATGAGAGCGCTGTTCGGCCCAATCGAGTGGCTAGCGTTGTGTCGATTGCCACTATTTTGTTGTTGTGGGGTATGTTCACCGGCTCCAAACTACTGCCTGGCTTCTTGCATGTGCCCGGGCCTTTTGAAGGAAATTTGTCGTTTACCTACACCGCACAAGACAGTGCTCAAGCTACCGACGACGCCACTGTTACCGCCATTGTTCATGCACGAAATGAAAAACCGGCTGCTCTGGACATTGATCCGGGAGACGGTTTTGCTAAAAACGATACGGTAACAGTCGCGCAATGGCGATCCAAGTTAGTTCAGGTCGGTAGTAACGATGAAACTAGCGACGGTGAAAAGGTAACAGTCATCGCGATAAACGGTAAGAGCATTAAACCCGGCGGGAGTGTCAGTGTTGATGGCGGCACCGTCACTCTATCTGATAAAGGAACGCCAAATCTTGAACCTGATCGAGGTTGGCAAATGGAGCCGTTGTACTTGCCTGCACCAGAGGCTGTCTGGACTCGCACTCTCAAAATTGCAGAAGAAGGATTTCGTAATTTCACGCTAGCTGAACACCTCGGATACTCACTGTTTCGAGTTGTTGTCGGGTTCTTGCTAGGCGCTTTAGTGGGTATACCGTTGGGTTATGCCATGGGCCTGAATAATTGGTTTCGAGGCTGGTTTGATCCAATAGTCGAATTCATGCGTCCAGTGCCACCACTGGCGTTGATACCACTCGTAATCATCTGGGCAGGCATTGGTGAAGCTGGAAAAATAATTCTGCTTTTCCTGGCTGCATTGTGGATTATGGCTATAGCTGCGCGCGCTGGCGTGTCGGGCGTTAATATCGCGAAAGTGCATGCTGCCTATTCACTAGGGGCTAAACCAAGACAGATTATGCGCTATGTCATCATCCCCAATTCGCTGCCTGAGATTTTCACTGGTGCACGGGTTGCCATGGGAGTGTGTTGGGGCACGGTAGTTGCCGCAGAGCTGGTCGCTGCAGAGCAAGGGGCAGGCATGATGATCATGACGGCCTCTAAATTTCAAAATACCGACATTGTCATTATGGGCATAATTCTGATAGGTGCTATCGGGTTTGGAATTGATATGCTAATGCGGTGGGCAGAACGCATCATGGTGCCATGGAAAGGCAAAGGCTAATCGGCCTAAGTAGCGAATGGCAGTTACGCTAAGATGAAGTACCCAGGAAGCCATCAGACTGTTGGCTCCAGAAGCTTGCGTAAAGGCCCGACAGGGCAATGAGTTCAGCGTGGCTGCCATCTTCCACAATTTTCCCGCGATCCAGCACGATGATACGGTCCATGCGGGCGATAGTTGATAATCTATGAGCAATCGCGATCACTGTTTTATTCTGCATGACATCAATAAGTGACTGCTGTATTTCACTCTCCACCTCACTATCCAATGCGCTGGTGGCCTCATCGAGAATCAGGATGGGTGCGCCTTTGAGTATGACTCTTGCTATTGCAATGCGTTGTCTCTGACCACCAGAGAGCTTGACGCCGCGCTCCCCGACATGTGCATCAAAACCTGTGCGCCCCTGCTTGTCACAGAGCTCTTCAATGAACGCATGCGCCCGGGCCTTAGCCGCAACCGAGATGAGTTCCTGCTCACTGACATCTTCTCGACCCAGCAGAATGTTGTCTCTCACCGAACAGTTTAAAAGGGCAGCCTGTTGCGCCACCATCCCAACCGCAGACCTTAAGCTGTCTTGACCGACCTCCCTGATATTCTGGTCGTCGATCGTGATTGATCCTTTCTCGGCCTCAAAGAAACGCAAGATTAAATTGACCAGCGTGGATTTTCCTGATCCGGAGCGGCCAACCAAACCGATTTTCTCCCCTGAGCGGATAGAGAGAGACAGTCCGTTAAGCCCACCGTGTCCGAGTCCGTAATGGTGGTGTAGTTCATTTATCTCAATAGCGCCTGCATCGACTGTCAGTTGAGGAGCGCTGTCAGATTCAGGAATTTCAATAGGTTGGCCGATGGTCAGGAGCGCTTCGCGTAAAGAGCCAATTCGTTGAAAAAGCCACCAGATAGACTCCAGAATCCAATCTGCCATGGTGGTTATTCTGAGAGAGAGTGCAATGGCTGACGATATAAGACCTATCGTTGCCGCATCAATCGTCCAAAGCCAAATGCCATAACCAACAAAACCGACTATGACGACAGCTTCCAACATGACTAGAACGGTGCGCAGCGCGGTACCAATTTGACGAGTCTTGAACAAAGCTTCTCGAGTGGCGTCCAGTGAAGCTCGATGCATCGCAGCAATCTTGTTTCTGGGTGTAAACAGTTTAAGCGTTTCGATGTTTGAAAAACTGTCGACGACCGTGCCAACGAGCCCCGATTTTGCTGCTTGAAAATTGTGCTGAGCGTTAATCATGCGTGGCATGATCCAGGCAAGCACGCCGATATAAAGACCAAGCCACAATAACAAAGGCAACGCTAGCCAAATATCTACCCCAGCCATGAGCACAACGACTCCGATCATATACACAAATCCAAATGCCACTGCGTTGAGCGCGGTGTAAATGGAATCGGAAACGTGATTCCCGATGTCTATGAGTCGTCCGGATGTTCTGCCTGTCAGATCTTCCTGAAACCAGCCGACTGATTGGCGCAGCAGGTGGTCATAAGCACGCCATCGAACCAACGTAGCGGCGTTACAATTAAACGAAATATCATTAACGGCCAGGCGTAAGAATTGTGCAATGGGCCGGAGAAAAAGCACAACGAGGGCAGCTGCGAATAATCCTGCACCTTCAGTTACCCAGAAATTTGTCGAATTTGATGACACCAGATTATCCACAATGCTACCCGCATACTGAATAAGCCATACTTCAATACTGGCGGCAAACACTGTGACTAACACGCTGCCCACGATGATTCGATGCATGGGCTTGATGTGAGACTTCAAATAAGGCCACAGATCACGCTCTGGTGCACCGTCCCCTAAATCATACGGATTGAAAGCGTTAAGAAACCATCTTGTAACTTTCTCGTAGATGTTTCGCATTGGTGTATTTTGCTTTTCCTAAACGTAAATCCAGAGCACAACTCAGTACAAGTCTCAGTATTACAGTACCTTTCTACTGCCGATTTCCTGAATGAAGCGCAGTAGATATCCATCAGGGTCCATAACCCAGAGTTGCGTTTGCCCATGCTCGTAGTCGCCTTGCCGGTGCCATTGATCTCGGATAGGAATACGTAGTGGGAAATCGTTTTGCTCCAGAGTTTTCGCCATGGAATAAACGTCCAACGTAAGAATTGAAAGATTCATGCCTTGTCCTCTTGGGTACTCCATCGAACCCGTTCGAGAGTGCTCATTGCTATTGTCCTCAAGGAGCATCACTTGAGCCTCACCGTATGACAGAAAATGAAACCTTTCCTCTGGTCTGCTGAATTCGATGTTGAAGCCCAGAACATCAACGTAGAATAGTGTTGAACACTCAAGGTTCTTGACGATCAGTTCAGGGTATAAGGCACTGAATTTCATTGAAATATACTTTACTCTGTATCGGGGTCTGTTCGAAACTGGCTGTATGTCATCTCCATGTAGCAGTATACCGAACAGTCAGGCAGGTCCTATCTGTATCACAACGAGTATTGCTTACGGCAGATGAACGTTCAACCCCATGCGTTCAAACGATTTTACAAAGGTTCCGGAATTTTCTCTGTTCAGTATGATGCCGGTGGCATATATGAAGGCATCTTTCCCGTCCAGATATTGATCCCAATTATTAGTACAAGATCTTGCTTGATTGCTAAGGAACTGATTTTGAGCGCGCCAAGCATATGACAAGGCACAGCCCGCCGCAAAAATTAACGGCTACTGTTGAACCGAATCTGACTACGACGGCACCTACTACTCAACCAACCGATTCGTGCAAATAGGTGTTGCAGCCATGCCAGCAAGAAAGCTCATCGCGTACAGCCAATGGAAAAAAGTAACCTACCGTAGATTCAAATCACGAAGCCATCTGCTTAAGGCCGTAGACAGTGCCCTGGAGCGGTATGAAAAAGCCTGTGAAGGGTTGTCGGTGGAAGCTGCTGCCAGCAGTCGCTATCATTCTGACGTTAACAACGCATTTACGGCGTGGAAGGCATCCAAAGGCGTTGGTGACGCATGGAAACATTCCCAACGTGACGGTAACCGATATTTTACGCTTCTGGACAACCAGTTAAAAGGCGTGGGCGATACCGATCGGGCACTGGGCGTAGTCGATTTTCTGTGTGATGAAATGGTGCATGCGCGTTTAGGTGCCTTGTACCTCTTCTCTCGCCTGGAGTGTGATGACAGCATGTTCAGTGTAGCCCTTGAAGGCTCACTTGATATCACGAAGTCTTCATTGGACTATGCAGACGTTAGTTACGACCAGACAAAATTGAATGTGGCTTCTACAGTGGCTGATCTAGGTGTAAAGAGAGCTGAATCTGCCATTCTTGCGCGTGAAGGCAAAAAGTCAAAGACCTCATCCAGTGAACTACTCGTTACGGTACAACCACCGATGTCTGAACGCCTGCGCAACATCTGGGAGCTGATACGCAATAAGGTGCTCGAATATTCAGCCAAGATCATTGAAGCGATTAAAAGGAAGCTCGATGATATCCGTGACAAAGTCGTCAACGTTGCCAGCAATCCGGTTGAGGCTATCATGGACAATCTGGGAACCATTTTGCGAAAACTGGTTGATTCGCTTACCAGTCGATTTCTGGCAGACGCCGCCCCCTTTATCGGTGCAAGCCTTGATATTGTGGGCGGCATACTCAACACATTTGATGCAGGCGTTACCAAATTCAAGGAATGGCTGAACGGACGTGAAGTACTTCTTTCATCCGGTCACATCACCGTAATAGTTGAATCTATAAAGCGTGCAATGACCCTGAGTATTGGTTCAGGTCTTTATGCGACTTTAAAAGGCGGTATTAATCTTGGTTCGCAATTCATGACAGCCGGTGCTTCGGCGATTATCTCATTGATATCATCCATTATCGAGGCGGTCGTTAAAACGGTTTGGAAAATTATCGAGATCGGTCGAATGCGCGCATTCTTCAAAGAAGCGCGTGGACATTGGGAATCGAAGCAACGTGCAGATGCTCTACACAGACGGCCCATTGCATTCAATCAATGGTTCAAAAGCTATTCGCTAAGCCTTCCTGTTTTATCAGTCCTTGCGCTAAATACCGGTATTACAGGTAACCGCATGCTCTTCCTGCAGATGTATAAGTCCGACACGAAGATCATCAGTCAGTCGCAGTATGACAAGGGTGGTAGTTACCTTGATGGTCTGAAGAACTGGGGTAGCGGATACCTTGAAGATACAGGCTTCAACTTCTCTTCAGCTGATCCGGTTGTAGAAGGCTTATTGAAATTGGCCAAAAATCAAAATGCACCGCTCTCTTCAAGGGAAAATACTGTCAGGATTGTCAAGCAATTCGCGAATGCCTGACAGGCTTGCCGGATGGTTT
>Ga0115031_1002586_pt1 | contig 13484 bp, 22 predicted proteins | sample Maine_Asex4_meta_FD_87301 | JGI IMG/M metagenome (GOLD analysis project Ga0115031, IMG submission 87301) | Marine algal microbial communities from Maine, USA - Maine_Asex4_metaG | ecosystem: Host-associated > Algae > Red algae > Unclassified | place: Maine, USA | collected 2015-01-05 | reverse complement strand
TTTGCCGCGGTGACGACCGAAAGAGCCCGACGCCCACACCAGTGACAGCCCCCCCCCCGGCGGCTGAGGCTGCGCCTTCCCCTGTGGCGCGAGAGGCCGATTTGGGGGCCCGCGCGGCCTGTGGCACGAGCAGCACTGTCTCTTGACAAGTCGGCAGCCGCCCCCCAGCGTGCGCGCATGGCAAGCCGCCGTGCTAGAGCTGGTCATGCCACGCGCCTGTCTCGCACCCAGGCTGTTTCTCGAGTACGACGGTGATAGGAAAAAAAGAACCCTGCCCAACGGGGAAAAAAAAGACCATCTGCAGCTATGAGTACACACCCTGCAACACAACAACGACCACGACACTCCTACAGACAGAATACGCGTCACATACACAGAAACACAGCGCATACAAGAAAGTCATGTACAAAGATGCACCGCGAGCGACACACAAAGAGCGTCTGCGCGCCAAGAAAAAGAGAAAAGACGAGAGCACGTACAGAACGAGACGCAACAGGCATTAGTAACTCAGGCACCCTCTTCCGAGTAGCTCCCGTCCGAGTTACTTGACTCGGTCCAGGAGCGGCCGCCGTGGCGCGCGAACTTGGCAATAATGTCTCAGTCAAAGCCGTCAAAGCCGCCACCGTCGGACATCGACTCGACGGACGACGACATTGACGGCGGCGGCCACTTGTGGCGCTGCTGTGGACGCTCAGAGGGGGGAGCGGTCGCCGCAGGCCCGCAAGTAGAGGCGGCGGCAGCCGCTGGTACAGGCAATGCGGCCGCCGCCGCGGACACGACCGAAATGGACGATGTGGCAGCAGCCGTGGCCGCTTATGGTGACGGCTTGGTCATATCGATGGTCGTCGGCAGCGGCGACGCCAAGGCGGCGGTCTCGATCTTCAGCTTGGTCGCCATCGCCCGGCGGCCGCGCAGAGTCAAACCCGCTGGCCTCGTGGCCGCCGGCGGTGTCGGCAAAGTCTTGTTGGCGGCCGCTGCCCGTGTGAGCAGCTCCGCACCCGCAGCCGGCCTCGGCGGCAAAGCGGCGGCCGCTGTTGAGGATCAAGCAGCGCCTGGGGTGAGAGCCGGCGACGCAGGAGCGGCGGCCGCCAGCGGCAGACCCTGAGATGCACAAAGGGCAGCCGTCGCCGCCGGTGGCCGAGCATGAGACGCAGCCGCGCGAGTAGCCGCGAGCCGAGCCCGCCAAATGGCCGCGGCCGTCGTCAACGGCCGCGGCGGCGGAGCAGTAGCGGCCGTTGCTCCTCGAGCGGCCGCCCGCGCCACGCGAGGAGCCGCAAGGCGAGCCCGTGATACGGCCACGGCGGTCGTCAACGGCCGCGTCGGCGGAGCAGTAGCAGTAGCGGCCGCCGCTTCTCGAGCGGCCGCCTGCACCGATGACGCCGCTGCGGCAGCCGCCGACGGAGCAGCGGCAGCCGCAATTGCAGTAGACTCGGTGGGCGTCTTAGAAGCTTGCGTCCTGCCCTGAGTGGGAGCAGCACAGCCGCCCTCTGGTTCCAAGACGGCCGCCGCCGGTGCCGTAGTTTATCTAGCGGCAGCCGTCATCAATGCGCGCTCGGCGGAGAGAGAGCCTGAAGCTACTGATGCAGAAGTTGAAGATGCACCTTTGGTGGCCGCCGACGCTGTAAAAGTACCTTTGGCGGCGGCCGACGCTGGGGACGCCCCATCGGAGGCCGCCGGCGCGGCACCTGACGACTTGGCAGGATGCGTGTCGCCTGAGGGCACCAGAAAGATATCGCCGTCGCCGTCGACGGGGATGGCCTTGATCGCCTCGGGCAATGCTGCTTCCCCCGAAGCCTAGACGTGGTCATCGGGTGACCCGCCGTCCACCGCACCGGCGGGGGGCGGAGCCGCACCTCCAGCCCTGTCGGCGGCGTCGCTCGACAACCGCCCGGCGGCGGCCGGCTCGCCATGAGGCACCTTAATGCCCTCCCTGGCCCTCATCTTTTTCGTCTGATGCGCCCAGTACGCCGCCCCCATCGCCGTCTCGCGCATGAAGATCTGGCTGAATGCCATCATCATCGTCCGCTGCTCCGTCGCGTCGCCAAGCTTCTCCACTACTCTGGCGACGCGGCCGATCGTTCGGTCATCCGCAATGGTCTCGGCGCGGGCACGCTTGGCCGCCTTGGTACCAAGAGGGCGGTCCCCCCACGGCTTGTCTTCACTGTCGATGACTTCGACCGCCGCCGGTGCGCCACCAGCATTTTTACCGGCAGCCGCATTTGCTGCGGCCGCCGGTGCCGGGTCTCCGTCGTGAGCCTGCTGCTCCGCGGCGTCGCCGCCGCCATGGACACGAGCGGCGGCCGCCGCCCTTGCCGCCGCGATCAATTGCTTGTCGGCGGCCTTCTTCTGCATGGAGGCAAAGACGGCTCCCGCCGACTTGAAACGGTGTCGGTCCTTGAGCTGCTCCCAATAATGCGCCCAGGGGCACGACACCTGCTTTTTGCGGCGCTTGGTGGTCTTGCCCTTGGCAACATCGTCCTCGTGGTCGCCGCGGATGCGGCTGTAGATGTTGCTGCTGCAGTAGAGGCCCTCAGCACAGTTGACTTGGTCGGCGTGGGTCGAAATGCCCGTCGGATTAGAGAGACGCGCCTGCCAAACACAGCTGGAAAACTCCATCGCGCCGGCCACGATCTTGGCCCCCTGCTTCCTCATCGTGTCAAACCCCCGCTGCTCCCGCGCCGCGCCGCCCGGCTCTCCGCGGAGCTGTTGCAGCCAGCCCGTCAGAACCCGGCGCCAAAAGTCCTCGCCCGACTGGTCGGTTCCACGGATTGGGTTGTTTGCCTCAAAAAGCGACGCCTTGATTATTGTATCGTGTTTTGCCATTGTCCACGCTGGTCCGCGCGTCATGCTGCCTAAAGGGCGCGGCCGCCGGCACGACGAGAGGTCGCTGGCCGCAGGGGGGGTCGGCCACCCGTGCGGCGCTGGACGGGCGGCCGACCGACAGCACCATTGGCAGCGACAGAGTCAGCCGCCGGCCGACTGGAAGCGCTGGCGGCAGCGACAGAGTCGGCGGCCGGCCGTCCGACGGCAGCGGCGCCAGCGGTAGAGGCGGCGGCGGCACCAACGGGTTCGGCGGCGGCCAAGAACCGTCCTTGCACGTACATCAAGGCCACAGTCGCTCTGCTCGAAGCCTGCGCCGCCTTCGTTGCAGCAACACTCGCCTTGGTAGCCTCAACGTCGGCCCGCGCTGCGGCGGCGACCGCCACCCGGTACTTCGCCGGCGCGGGCGACAACTTGGCTGCCGCTGCGGTCGCAGTAGCCGCCGCCTCAGCGGAGGCGACCGCAGCCGCAGAGCCGGCGGCGACCGAGGTGCGATGAACAGCCGACCGATCCTCAGGAGTGCGAGTGAGGACGAAGCGCCGCTTGCAGACGGGAGGTTTCGCCCACTGCGGCCGAGGCGGCCGCTTGCCAAAGAGGGAAAGCGCGGTGGTGGCGGCAGCCAAAGCCCAGACCGCAATGACAGAGGGTGCCTCTGCTGGAGTTCTCGCCCCGGCGGCCTCGGGCTCGGCCGCCGCTCGTAGGGTGGCGGCGGGTTATCCCCCGGCCACCTGGGCGGGCTTAGCGGTCGCTTCTTCCCTGGCTGCTGGCCCACCGAAGGGCCGCCCGCCGTCCACCGACCCGGGCTTGGAGGCGGCTCGTTGAGCAGCGCGCCGCCCGTCCACATTTGCTCGCTTGGCTGCTGATCGTTGGGCGGCGCGCCGCCCGTCCACCTTCGAGAGCTTTGCTGTCGACCGTGGGGCGGCCCGCCGCCCGTCCATCTCAGCGGGCTTGGATGCCGACCGTTGGGCGGCGCACCGCCCGTCCATTGCGGTTAGAACGGCTGCTGACGGTTGGGCGGCGCGCAACCCGTTCACCTCGGCGGGAGCGGCTGCCGCCCGTTGTGCGGCGCGCCGCCTGTCCAGCTCGGGGGGCTCGACTGCTGAAGGTTGGGCGGCGCGCCGCCCGTCCTCCTCGGCGGGCTTGGCTGCCGACCGTTGGGCGGCCCGCCGCCCGTCCACCTCGGCGGGCTTGGATGCCGACCGTTTGGCGGCGCACCGCCCGTCCTCCTCGGCGGGCGTGGCTGCCGACCGTTAGGCGGCCCGCCGCCCGTCCACCTGGGTGGGCTTGGATGCCGACCGTTGGGCAGCGCACCGCCCGTTTACCTTATTGGGTTTGGCTGCCGACCGTTGGGCGGCCCGCCGCCCGTCCACCTCGGTAGGGTTGGATGCCGACCGTTGGGCGGCACACCGCCTGTCCACCTCGGCTGGCTCGGCTGCCGACAGTTAGGCGGCGCGCCGCACGTCCACCGCGGCGGGCTTCGCTGCCGATGGTCGGGCGGCGCGCAGCCATTCCACCGCGGCGGCGTTCACGGCCGTCGCTCTTGTGGTGGCGCGCCGCCCGTCCACGGCGGCGGAGGTGGTCGACGGGGTGGTGGAAGAAGACCACCTTGCAGAACTGGACGCGGGGGGGGGGCGGGCGGCAGCAGTTGAACTGGCAGTGCGCCAAGTGCAGGGCGACCGCGTCTGTCCGGTCGCGAAGCAGCCGCAGATCTTCGTTGTTCCGCCACCGCTGCCACGTCCACTGGGCGCTTTGCCGCTTGGTGTCAGGAGGCTTCTTCTCAAAAATCATGGCGTCGGCAGCCGCCCCTTACTAGGAAAGGAGCTACCACCGGGGGCGGCAACCGGCCATGCGAGCCACGGGCGGCATCCAGCCGCAGCAGCCGGTGACGGCAGCCGCCCACACATCCGCCGCGCGGCCGTCGCCCACACTGCCGACGGGCGGCAGCCGCACACACCACCGGCGAGCGGCCGCCGCCCACACAACCAGCGCGCGGCGGCCGCCCACTCCGCCGACGGGCGGCAGCCGCCCACACCACAGGCGCGCGACCGCCGCCCACAGCACCACACTACCGGCGGGCGGACGGAAAGCGCGCGCGCGCCAAACGCGTCAACGCGTGCCCCCCTCTGGCAGCGCAGGCGGCCGCAAAGCGCGTATTGGCGCGGCAGCCGCCCCCGACGTTGCCGCACCAGCCGCACCCGCGGCACCCGCCGCCGCCGCCGCCGCCACCGCCGCCGCCGCCCCCCGAGAGCCGCTTACGAACAGAGGGGGGGGGGCCCGGGAGAGGCAAACCGACGTGGGAGACAGGACGGGGTGGTGGGGGGATATCGCCCAAGAAGGTGCCTACAAAGCAAGTCAAAAAGCGCGCGAAAACTCGAGCCCAAACCCGCCGTGCACCTGCCGCCGTCGAGGTTGCGGCCGCCGGAAAAAAAGGGCGCGCGTAAAAAGCGTGCGCTCGACGGGCAGCCGCGTCAGCGACGATGACGCTGGCTGGGGTGTGACGATACCACGCAAGAGAGGCGGGTGCTGGGCAGCAGGCGGCGGGGGGCACGAAGGACCTTTCCAACACGACGGTACGCCCCGCGAGCGTATGCCCCACCACCGACGCCACCGCCACATTCACACCTCCCCCGCAGGGACACGCATCAGGGGTGGTCCGCGCCCGCGTGGCGCCCAAGACTAAACACGCCGCCTCGAGCCCCGCCACCACACGCCAGCGCTGAACCTCGACGGCAGCCGCGGACACGCCTCTCAGCACGGGGCCGACGATGCGTGGCGTGACGGCTGCCGCGCGCGAGCGCGCCCGAAGAGCTGACAACCCCAGGCCGAGGCCGACAGACCGACAAAAAGTGCGTGGACTCGCCCCCACCACCGAAAAAGAGATATGCTCCACCTCTTATTGCATGGGGCCGAAGAGCCGCGGCCGACGCGGATATCTAGTGGAAAGTGCGAGCTAGTGCCAGGCGCCAGATACGGGTCACGGGCACGGCGCAGAGAGAGGGCTCCAACGGTCGCAGACAAGAGCTTATCAAATGGAAGTCAGCTGAAGGCACGTTTTCTGGAGAAATTGTCCTGCTGATGGTGGTTCGCCTCAACCAATGAGAAGTGGCTGTACTGCTGAACAAACGGAAGCGGAAGCCACGCATCTTGGCCCAGGTTCCTCAGTGCTGTCGCGCCCACCTGTCGGCTGTCAGCCGTCACTAAAAACTGCGGGCCGCCTGTGGGGGCCCACGCCTGTGCGGCCTGCTCATGTCCCACCGGCAAACGGCGAGCAGCGCACCACGTGGCCGCGGTGGGGGAACGTGGTGGACTCAGACAGCCTGGTCGGGGGGTCATACGTAGGGCCTGCGGATCGTTCCTAACACGATCCGCGGCGCGCGCGCGACGCGAGGCGATCGCATGGTAAGCCGTAACGCGGTGGCGCTTGCGGCCGCCTTGTCTCGGTCGCGTCGTCAGCAAGACGCGTGCCGGACCCGAGACTCGATAGAGACCGGCCCTTCCCAAAAACTGTCGGACACGGTGGGGCGCGACCACGCTCGCAGCTGTTGGTGGTGGGCCCTGCCTGGGAGGAGGTGTGACGGGAGGGCCCCACCACTCTCGCAGCTGTATTGCTGATCCCCCAATTCTGTCCTTATCGACCAGGAACGGTTCCTGGCGGTACGGTTCTTGTGGAACTGGCCATCTATTGGTTAAACGCAACGTAAACAGCTGCTCAGCACGAATCTGAGACGTCCTATTGGCTCTCCCAACGCCGCTTCCAAGAAAAACAGAGATCCTTCTTTTTCTTGAGATTTTCTTCCGATGCCTTCCATGTCAAGGGAGCAACCGGCCCGCAATCGTTGGCATATCGAGATTTTTTGGGAGATACGCAGAAAAGTGCAGAAGAGCGCAGGCGTCGATTGTGCGATCGGGGGCCGTACGGGCACATTCTGTAAAGATCGGGCCGGACGTGCACTGCTGTCGGACTGCTCGACCAATGAGAGATCTGCATTCATTGCCGTTCCACTATCGTTCCTGGGCGATGAGGCCAGAATTGGGGGATCAGCAATAGGTTGTTGGCCCTGCTGGGGAGGAAGTGTGGCGGGGGGGCACCACCACGCTCCCAGCTGTTGGCGATGGGCTCTGCCCGGGCGATGCGTGGCGGGGGGCCACGAAAAGTCTTGGCGCGCCTGTGCGCTCGCCACTTTGAGCTGTCCTCCCAGGTCCTTGTCATTCTTCAGTCTCGAGCTGTACGCAACAGCTTGTACGGCAGCGCTGCATCACAGAGAGCCACAAACAGGGTTCTCAGGACGAGACTCGTTGCCCTGGATCTGCCTCCTTTTCTCGATCTCGAGGCCCACGACACTTGTTCTGGAGCGGATCACTCGAATGCCGGTCGATCATGTGAGACATCCGTGCCAACGTGCGGCTCCCATGCTCCGTGGAGTGGGCCGCGCGAGCATACGTCTCACTCTCCATTGTGATTCTCAGCGGGTTCCATCTGGCGAGAGTACCATTGGCTGGGAGAATACCTTACCCGTGTGCCGTGGCAGCCCGTGGCGCCTCCATGTGGCGCTCAATCGACGATTTTAACGACGATCTCTCATTTTGTGTCATACATGTGCTTCGTGTCTGCATCGTGTCAAATGATCTCTGCCTTTCGTCGGCCTGTCAACCGCAATCTGCAGCGGATCTCGCGGATCACGCCACCTCAGAGGCTCCGAAATTCCGCGGAAAGTTTACTCCAAAGGATTGGGCCACGGACCGTCCACCAACACTGAGGACTATCGATGAAAAAGTAGCCAGGTACGGGGTAACTCTATTGCACATATGGCCCATTCCAGGACCCTACAATAGGCGGCCCCGTGAGGGTGCGCCACGTCGCAAGCCCAATTGAGATTTCAAGGATAGTCCTTTGACATTGCTAGGTTTGCTCTCAGGCTGCTAGACGTAGACCTACTACTTTCAAAGTCGCAGAAGAACCCTTGGCGGGATATGCAACAGGAGCTGTGAAAGAAGTCCGCGCTCTCGAGGTGTTGATCTTACGGTTCTCATGTGTCATAACACTATGACATTTATGTCCTTCGATTGCACAAGCAACATGGTATGGATCACCCTTTATTTAGCCTTCAGGCCCCGATGCTTGTACTCGGCACGCGTCTACGACACCCCCGCGATACACAACATAATCGCTTCCGGGTCTACACCCGGAAAGAGGACCGTATTCAGCGATTGTGTTGGTTTAGAGTTTTGTGGCACGTACACGATAGCGTCAGGGATGGTACCAAGTGCGTTCTGCCCTCACATGCAAAGACGCGCTCCTGCGCTCGGGCCAACCCTGTTTAGAAAGCAGAGAGGGCGAACCTGCTATCAATGGCGCCGGGAAGACGCAGACAGTCGGTGGGTAAAGGCCCGCAGCCGAAATAATGCACAGCCACGCGAACGAAGCACAAGCGGAGCTGTCCCCCTCCCATAAGGCATGGCCCTGAATAAAACTTCGCATGTGAATGGTCCGTCCCACTCAGCTGCAGGTTTTTTGTGTGAGCGTGAGAGCTAGCCTGGTACAGGTCTGTTAGACTGTGATGCTCGTCGCCGACTCCACTGGCGGTTCGCGGATAGATGATGGTCGGTGACCCGTATGGTACCCCACATGGCACATTTGCAAGACGTGGTCAAGTTGCACACATTCGTGTTGGGTGATCTTGGGGCGTTACTTTTGGCATGTTTCGGATTTGATCTTCGCTTTGCTCTAGTGGTTTTTGATTTGGTGAGGGATTCGATTTGGTGCGAGGGCGTGGGCGTCGGTGTGGGCGGGACCGGGGGAAGCACTTCGGCTGGTGGGGACTATTTGAGAGGTACTCTCGGTTGGGAGAGGCGGGCGAAACTTAGGACAACCAAAACTGCATGTTCGCACACACACACACAAGGTCAAGCAACTCAACCCCTTTACCGTGGTCCCTCAACCCCTATGCTTACTGTGATTCAACAGGTTATGGGCCCAGAGCCGGGGCTGTGACAAGAGCAAGGTGTGCCAGTTGGTGTCGTGGCGGGCGCGGCAAGTGCGAAGAAGACGAGGTCAAAGTGGTTTAAGGACGTGACGGTCAAGGCGCACGGCTCGGCAATGGCGGGCGCCCGCAAGTTGCGTCAGCGCATTACGATGGTCCTCGCGCTGCGCGACCTGGACGATATGCTTGACGAAGACGGCAAGCCGACGGACGCGGAAGACCGCGAGTAGGCTTTGTGGAAGCGTCGAGACACGAAGGCGAGCACCATCATCCGGCTCACCCTTGGGTCTGAGCAGCTCGAGCACGTGTCGGGGTGCAAGACGACGGCGGAAATGTGGTCGACGCTGCAAGGTGTCTTCCAGCGCAAGAGTGTGATAAACAAGATGAAGGCGAGACGCGAGTTCCACACCGTCAAAATGACCGTCGGCGAGGCCATGCTGGGCAACATCAACCGCGTGCAAAACCTCGTAGAGAACCTCAAGGCCATGGGCGGCGAGGTGCCGGAGATGGACGTTGCCATGAGCGTCCTCAACGGGCTGACGTCCAAGAACGGGAACCTACTGGTGGCTCTTGACGCCAAGGGCGAGGACAAGCTGAGCCTCGACTTAATCAAGAGCCGCTTGCTTCAGGAGGAGCGGCGGCAGGCGGACAAGTCACCGTCGACCAAGCGCATTGGCGACATGAACTCGTCGGCGCCAGCTATCGACGTCAAGGCCGCCGTGGTGTCCTCTCCAAGATCGAGTGCTACTACTGCCATATGTTTGGGCACATCTCTTACGATTGCCCAGAGCTCAAGGCCAAGAAGCAGAGACAGGACAAGGTGGCCGCCATTGGTGCTGACGATGGTAGCGACAGCGACGACGCCATCTGTCTTGTTGGAAGCGCGGCTGACAACAATGACATCTCCAAGTCGTAGCTTGTCGACTCTGCGGCGTCTGCACACATGTGCTGGATGCGTGGGTGCTCCGACTTCTATCGTCAGACCACGGGACGAAGCGTCACGATGGGTGACAAGGGGTCCGCAGCCACGGCGGGTGTCGGAGCCGTTGTGCTCAATGTCATCGTTCACGGCAAGACGCGCAAGATTAAGTTGGAAAAGGTACTTCATGTTCCTACTATCGGCTTCAACCTCATGTCGGTCGGCATGATGGAGGAGCGTGGTGCGGAAGTGTCATTCAAGGGCGGTAATACGATAATTAAGATTAGCTACAATGTCGCTGCGTGCGGCACGCGGAAGAGCGGGCTCTACCACCTGGATATGGCCGCACTGTCGGATATTGCTGCGGTGGCCTCTCTTCAGCACTGGCATGAGCGCCTTGGGCACGTCAACGTGACTGGCGTTAAGCGGATGATTAAGAACAAGGACATCGATGGACTCGAGTGCTCTTCCATGGCGGTCAATGACGTCTGCGAGCCGTGCATGAATGAGAAAGCGGCTATGACGCCTATGCCCAGGGCAGGAGGAATCCGAGTGACTAAGCGCCTGCAGCTCGTGCACTCGGACCTGGGCGGGCCAATGTCAGAGCCGTCGCGTGGCGGTGGGCTCTACTTCGGCACCTTTACCGACGACTTCTCCCGCTGGACAGACGTGGTCTTTCCGCAGAAGAAGAGCGATCTGCTCTCTGAGTAAAAGAAGTGGCTGACGAAGGCCCAGCTGCACACGGGAACCAAGATCAAGATCCTGCGCTTCGACAATGGCGGCGAGTATGTGACGAACGCATTCAAGGCTCTTCACGATGAGAACGGCACGACGCACCAGACCACGGTGCCCGAGACGCCGCAGCAGAACGGTGTTGCTGAGCGGCTCAACCGAGTTCTCGTGGAGATGGCTCGCACCATGATGCGACAAAAGGACGTCGATCAGGATCTTTGGGCGGATGCCATCAAGACGGCGGTCTACATCTATAACCGCGTCACCAGTCGGGCACTTCCCGTAGGCAAGACGCCTTTCGATCTGTGGACCGGGAATATGCCCAACGTAATCCATATGCGGGTGTTTGGGTCGACATTCTGGGTGGTGCTGCACAAGAGTCACATCGACGGCTGGTTTGGCTACGAGGCGGCAAAGGGCGTCTTCTTAGGCTATCCCGACGGCAGCACGGCGCACAAGGTCATCCTCGACGACGGCAAGGTCGTCAAGGAACGAAGCGTCGTGTTCAACGAGACGAACGAAACAGAGGTCGCAGAAGTTGCGGAGGAGCTTTCCGGAGACGAAGTTGTCGAAGTCGAGACGGGTTTGCGACCCCAAAAGCGACGGCGAAGACCTAGATGCTGACAGTGACGACAATGATGACAAGCAAGACGATGGATCTGACAAGTCCGCGGATGACAATCAAGGTTGTGGCGGCTCTCAAGACACGCTGCGTCGGAGCGGCGGAGCGCGGCGACGACCTGTCGAGTACTGGCGCCCGGTGTGCCTGGTTGCTCACGAGACGCCCACGACGTACGTTCAAGCCGTTCAAGGGTAAGAATCGGCCCAGTCGCAGATTGCCATGGATAAAGTTATAGAGGCTATCCGCAAGAACAAGAATTGGCGCTTGACGGATCGCCCGGCCAGTCGACGCGTGCTGAAGGGAAAGTGGGTTAAAAAGGTCAAGAACGAGGTTGACAAGAACGGGAACAACACGACGCGGCACAAGGCGCGCCTGTGCTTCATTTGGAATCGGCAGATCAAGGGGCTCGACTTCAACGAGACGTTCGCGCCGGTGGCCAAGTTCACCATCATCCGATGCATCCTGGCGATGACGGCGGCGAACGGGTGGGAGCTACATCAGATGGAAGTCAAGACGGCGTTCCTCAACAGCGACCTCGACGAGGAGGTCTACATGGAGCAGGCAGAAGGCTATGTCGATCCGACGTATCCTGAAAAGGTGTGTCGTCTCCTCCAAGCGCTGTATGGGCTGAAGCAAGCCCCCGAGATGAAATACGCAAAGCTCGACGACTTCCTCAAGTCGCAGGGGGTAGATAACATCGACCCAGAAGCATGCCTCTACCTTCTTATGAACGACGGCGATATTATCATCGTCCTGGTGTACGTCGACGATCCTCTTTTGGTGGCATCAAGCCTGGCAGCGATCTACAAGATTAAGGACGCTCTGCACAAGCGTTTTCAGATGAAGGACCTGGGCGAAGCGAGGGTCATCCTCGGGCTAGAGATTTGACGTGACAAGGCGTTGGGTGCCCTCAAGCTGTCGCATGGCAAGTACGCGGGGCAAGTGCTGCAGAAGTTCGGGATTGCGGAGTGCAACCCGATAGGAACGCCGCTGGAGGTGGGCCTGCAGCTGGTCAAGGTTGACAAGAGCGACGACGCGCTGCCCTACCGCGAAGCCGTCGGTAGGCTTCTGTACCTGATGGTCGAAACGCGTCCTGGTCTCGGCTTCGCCATCGGGAAGCTGAGTCGGTTTGTCTCGTGCTACGGCAAGGAGCATTGGGCGGCGATCAAGCGCGTTCTACGGTATGTCAAGGGTTCGATGGACAAGGGTCTGGTCTTCGACAAGAACTCTTCCTGTGTTCTTCAAGGCTTTAGTGATGCCGACTGGGCGGGTGGTCACAAGACGCGACGTTCTACGACGGGCTTCACCTTCATCTTTGGCGGGGCAGACGTCAGCTGGGATTCTAAGTTGAATAAGTCGGTGGCGCTGTCGACGATGGAAGCCGAGTGCATGGCTCTTTGTGGAGCCAGCAAGGAAGATGTTTGGCTCAACAAGCGCGTGCGAAGCTTGGCATCACAAGGGCTGCGGACAGCGATCTCGGGCGGGCCGATCAACATCAAGGTCGACAACAGCGGGTGCAATAACTTCTCCAAGAACGCCGTCCAGCACAAGCGTACCAAGCACATCGACATTCGCAACCACTTTGTGCGCGAGGCCATCACGACGGACAATAAGAAACTGGAGCATTGTGCAACGGACGACTTGCTGGCTGACCCGATGACGAAGGAGCTCGGCAAGACCAAGCACGACAGGCATGTCGAGGCCATGGGGCCTTGCTGAATACAAGAACCGCCGCGGTAACAAGTGAGGAGGAGAGCTGGACTGTGATGCTCGTCGCCGACTCCACTGGCGGTTCGCGGATAGATAATGGTCGGTGACCCGTATGGTACCCCACATGGTACATTTGCAAGACGTGGTCAAGTTGCACACATTCGTGTTGGGTGATCTTGGGTCGTTACTTTTGGCATGTTTCGGATTTGATCTTCGCTTTGCTCTAGTGGCTTTTGATTTGGTGAGTGATTCAATTTGGTGCGAGGGCGTGGGCGTCGGCGTGGGCGCGAGAGGAGGGAGCACATGGGCCGGTGGTGACTATTTGAGAGGTACTCTCGGTTTGGAGAGGCGGGCGAAACTTAGGACAACCAAAACTGCATGTTCGCACACACACACACAAGCTCAGCCACTCAACCCCTTTACCGTGGTCCCCCAACCCCCATCTTCACTGCGATTCCACAAGGTCAGCTACCTCTGGAGTGCAGTGAGCATGATAGCCCCAGGTCTTCTCAACTGAGCGCTGGGCCGTACGTTTTACTGGCGGGAGCCACGGGAGAGACGCCAGCGGCCAGACATATTCCAATGGCACTGCCGATAGAAGTGCGTTTTAATTGGCGCGGGGGGGGGGGGGGGGGGGGGGGGGGGGGGGGGGGGGGAAGCACCCCCGAGAGGGGCCCCCCGCGCCCCGGGGGGGGGGGGG
>Ga0115031_1002580_pt1 | contig 13493 bp, 18 predicted proteins | sample Maine_Asex4_meta_FD_87301 | JGI IMG/M metagenome (GOLD analysis project Ga0115031, IMG submission 87301) | Marine algal microbial communities from Maine, USA - Maine_Asex4_metaG | ecosystem: Host-associated > Algae > Red algae > Unclassified | place: Maine, USA | collected 2015-01-05 | reverse complement strand
CGCGGCGCCGCCGCGGCGGCGGCGGCCGCCACAGCGGGGCGGCGGCGCCGAGACGGGGGGGGGAGCGGCGAGCCGCCGTTGGGGGAGCCCGCCCAGCCCGCGCCGCGGGGGCGGGTGTGACAAGTGGCGCGGTGGAGGGCCCCCCGTCAGGGGGGACGGGGGGTGGCCGACCGGCGGCGGCAAAAATCAAACTCCCCGCTGCCGCCCGCAGGACGGTACACGGTGGCCGCGGGGTGATCCGCGTCAGTAGCGCGCATCTGACCGTCATCTTCGCCTGCCCCGCGCTTGCTGCCGTTTGCTCATGCTCCCGATGCCACGTGCATGAGTGGCATCCATGGTGGTACAAATAAACAGCGGCAAAGGTTGTAGAGCCAGTCGCGTCGCCACCGATCCGCCACGACTGGTCAAGTGGTGACGACTGATGACGCTGATGTGTCAGACGGGACTTTCCAATTCAAAGACTTACAACACAGAATCACACTCAGACCCTACTCCACTGCATTGAGTGTTTTATCCACGGGATTGTTAAAACATCGGTGATTAACTTGAAAGATATTCTACTAGACAATTGTCTAATCTACTTTGACTGCAACTCAATTGAGCTACCTTTGCGACTCATTTGAGTCGCAACGGAAATTAGCGATTCCGCAATCCCTCATGAGAATGGCCGATTTGGTGCCTACGAACTCACAGCGATGCGCTCCAGAGAAAACTAGGGGGTGCCAAACCACCGACTCCAGCTCCACGAAAAGGCAACCCCCTCAGCCCGACGTCTGCAAAAAGAAACAGTCTTGAACGCACCAGGAAAATCTGTTTTCATGGGTCCGATGTTGACCCTCTGCTCCCCCCCGTCCCACCAGATGACCAGAGAACGGGGATTTCATCTTGCAACGGCCAGTGTACCGAGCCCTGTCGACCTTGCCGGTGACCTTTTATCTCGCTCCCCGTAGTAGATAAGGGCCACTGCGGCCTTGGACGGCTGTTGTTACACCCAGCTGATACTCTTTTCACTGCGGGGACTGGCAGCACCTCGACCAATGGTGGACTGCGTGGGTCGAAAAAGAGGGCGGTGGGCGCCACCGGCCGGCCTTCGTCCCCCTCCGCCCTTCCCCCCTCACTCTCTTTTCCGTCCTCTCTTGTCCTCTATCTCCTGGCTCTGGGATGTTCGAACCGCTCTCATGGTGCTGCTCGTTTTTCAGGACCATCTGTGACCCCCCTGCATGCCTTCGTGCTGCCTGCCCCTGGCAGGAAAACCGCCACGTAAGAGGTCGAGAACATTCGGGAAACAGACTCATCTGTACATGCTACATGACCCATGAGTTGGCCGGGAGTGTTTCCGAGCTTGAGGGATGGAGGCACAGCACAAAATGACGTACTAAAGACCGTATACTGCCCTCATGGCGGACGCCCTGGACGCGAAAACTTTTGACGCTTCCAGGCGTCCTCAGGAGTATCAACTGTGAGATACAGCTCGGGTTGTTCGTCCAAAGACTGAACACCCACCGTTGAGTCCACTTCCTTCGTCAGAATCGGCAGCTGACGAACCCCTCGTTCACGAGAGACCTCTCAAAATGCGATCTTACTGAGTCGTTGCGACTCAATTGAGCAAAAAGGTAGAAGAGACACTATGAAACAATCAAGAAAAGCACCCCTGCAATTGGACCGATAGGGGTGCTGACTGGCCAACCTGCTCTGTGGGTCGGCGAGTTCTGGGCCACGCAATCTCTGCGTCTGAAACGTCCCTAAAGCTGCGTGTAGAAGGATCTGAGAAGAATGCAGTCGGTCTGCCTCAGATGACTCCCAGGGAACCAGTGAACAGGACCACCAAGGAAGGCACGGTACGGTGTAGTAGGGCGAGACGCCGTCATATGATCCTGGCACGACCCTGGCTTCGATTCCCGCGGCAGGAGTCGTCGGTTCGGGCAAAGTGGTTGAGATGACATCTGTCCCGCACTGGGCACACCCAGTTGACGGCGGTCGTTGCCTATTCGCGTCAGGATGTAGCCCAAGGCACCATAAGAAAAGTACAGATGCTTCGGTGCCTCGTGAAGGTCTTCGGGACCATTTTAGGAGCTCTCGCATGAAGCGCCGCCGTCCGTTTCCAGCTCCAGCTGCGGTTCAGGCGTTTCTTGCACGACACGCGTCGCACACTCGGGCACGTATTTAATCTCGCTGCCTGACCTTCCCCACAACCAAGCCGCGACGCCTCCCATTGCCGTTGACTGTGTTGGTGTTGCGAAAAGCGCTCGGTCCAGGTACGTTCCTTGTGACGTGATCATCTTTCGACACCAACTGGATGCACGCCAGACTTCAATAGCATCGCTCCCACAATATGCTTCCTGCCTCCTATCAAATTTTCGGTCACACATGTTCCTGACCTCTGCCCCTTCTGTCCATGCCTCTTTTCGTTGCAATGACGACAACTTCCACCATATCCATCTTTGCCTGGACCTCACACAGTCACGTTACCACAAAAATAAATCCTGACGCGAGTACGGGCGGTCTCAGAGGCGTCGAGGCGCCCCCTGCGCAGCCAGCGCCGGCCAGCGCCTCGCTGAAGCAAGTCGTTGGAGGCGTGCACCGAGAGGCCCTCGGGCCAGCACCGCTCGATCCCGCCGCCGCTTTGCGCGTCCTTGACAAATGGTACGGAGGGCTCAACGCGCCTCTACTCATTTGCGAGACGCGTTGATCAGCCGTCATCCGACGGCTACCAGTCCATAGGTCATCACCGTGGCGTTTGGCAACGGCCACAAGAGAACAGGCCGACGGGTGAGTGGGACATGCAAGGACACGGTTAAGCCTCGGAAGACACGGCGGCGCCTCGAGCAGGCCACAGATTCCATGTGTCACATCCTGCAAGTCGATCCTGGCGTGGCGTCAGCTGTCATGGAGAACGTGTGCCACAGGGCTCGCACGAATGGTGGCGTCGCGGTCGCGCCGACAGCCGCCGTTGCACAGCATCCTCTGCAGCTGCAGTGGCAGATTTCTATAGACAGCAACATCAATTCTCCCTCTTTTCAGCGCTTCCGCATGCTGTGGTGCCCCAAGTGCGGCCTCGCGAGCGTCCTGGCCCTGCGTACATACTGGATGATCGCTGCTGCAGAGGAGTGCAACCAGGCTACTACGGATGGACGGAGCGCCTTTCTGATGAGCCCGACGTCCACATTTGCTTTGGGCTGGTAAAGGGGGGCCTGATAAGCCCTTATGAAGCGTTGTTGTCATGTGCCAACCAATTGAACCCGTCAAGCCGCGGCAACTTCATCCTGTACGGTATCTCCTCATGCGAGAAGGATGACCATGCGGCACTCACCCATTGGGTGGACGTGTACGAACCGGATCTGGATTCCATGAGGACCAGTGGTGCGAAGGTGGGCTGCCCACATCGAGCAATGCGGTCAATTTTAATCAGTGACTGTGCCTATATGACATCCTGGATCGAACCCAGAGGGACTAAACGCTGTATGACGTGCCTCTGGTGCAATGCACTGCGGCGGCGGACGAGAAGCGATGGGCCTCTCGTAGACGCGTGGGGCGACATGCAAGCAGGTAGCCTCGCACGAGGCGTGCCCAGGATCCGTGTGCACTTCGAGAAGATGGCTGCAAAGTTTGTTGATTGCGATATTAACGTGAGTGCGACACCGTTCCCGTTGGACGAACATTTCTTCATCATATTACGACCGCGGCTGATCGTTGACCAAGGTCACCTTTCCCCCATGCCTCTACATCTCACATTGAGAGTCCCGGGAGGCCTGCTAGGGCTGGAAATTGAGGCAGTGCGCTTCCATCATGGGCCGTCACGAGCAAGCGCCTACGCTGCAAACCTGGCCTTCTATCTGCGTTTCGCGTTCGGCATCGTACCCAAACCCTACTTTGGTGGCGCTTTCAAAAGCCGACAATGACAGCTGATTGATCGGAGGCTCTCAGCTGTCATTGAGCGACTTCCAACGTACGAGCCCGCTGCGAGCACTACGGCGTGCAGCGCTGCATGTGACACCTGGGCAGAGCTGCTGTCAGTGCTCGGCCGAACGAGTGAGAGCTCCATCGCTGAGGCCGACTCCATCCGAGCCGGCAAAGTTCGGTTTGTCGACGGGCTGTGTGCGGCCTTTTCATAGTTCATTGTTGAACCTAAGCTCCATGAGCTGTGCTGTCACGCACCTGTCTTTTTCCGAATTATTTTTGGAGCCTGGTTCGCTATAGCAAGCAGGAGATCGCGTCCTGGCATGAGAACTAACTCGAGAATGCCGCGCAGGACCCGGCTGACAGATTACTAAAAAGCTGCTTGTCTTCATTTCAGCGGTCGGCTGTCAGCCGGGCGGCCGAAAGCGCGGCGTACAAGCGCGGTGCAAAGCGGTCGCCCGCGAGGGCTGGTCCTGGTGCCCGTGATGCCAAGACACATCTTGAAACCCACACCAAGACGGGAAAGTCGCTGGGGAGCGCTTCGGACGCCTCCGCCTCGTGGCTGCTGCAGCACGGAGAGGAGCGATGCAAATGGGCCAGCGACAACCTGGCAGCTGCCGATAGTAAGATTTGAGCCCCTTGGAAGCGGGAAAAACAGGCCGCGCTCAGCTCACACACACCGGCCGATGTCGAGGAATGGGACGGGAAGGGAGACTGCAATGACCTGCTGGAGGCGGAAACTGCTAGTATGCCTTGTCCGCTAGTGGAGTAGACATAGAGTTGTCCTAAAAGACCCCAAGACCTGGGCCTTCGCAGCCTGAACAACCTCTACCCACCACCCGCCCCCAGCTACGTGGGAAAAATGCTTCTGTGAGTCGGTCACATGTCAGTTTGAGAGTTTGTCAGCCAGCGACGTTGTGCTCAACTCGGAGTAGGGGTGTGCAACACGCCCCAAAACGAGTGCGGTGTCGGCGTGACACGCCACAAAACAAGACAACACGCCTGAATCACTACATCTCGCCGATCACGCCCTTGAGGGCGGACCCCAGAATCTCTGCAGTAGCCCTTCTACTAACCACTGAAGTACTCAATAAATCCAGAAGATATTGTGCGTGAGAAAAATTGGCCAGTAATTCACTCCCTCGATACAGCACGCGCACGGATCACATCCGATCGTGTGTGCTGGGAGATTTGAGCTCTCATGGTGACAGCAGCACCGTCCACTCGCAGCCGCTCGTGCGTGAGAGAGGGGCAAAGCACCCTTCAGACCCGGAGGGGTGGCAGTCAGACGCACTTCAACAGTGGTTCGTTCGGGATGCTCGCCCGACCAGTGAGGACTCGATCTCGACTGCTCCCGGCCCACTGCCAAGAACCTGGCGCCGGTCAGCCACACAAGCCAGAACCACTGGTGCCGTGCGTCTTTCTGCCACCCCTCCAGGACGGGACGGTGCTCTGCCCCTCTCTCACGCACGAGCGGCCGCAAAATGACGGTGCTACTGTCGCCATGTCCGCTCAAAGATCCCAGCACATACAGTCAGTCGTGGTCCGCCCGCGTGCTGCATCGAGGGAGTAATAAAACTGACAGATTGTTCTCACCCTTAGCATCTGCTGGGTGTACCATGGATAGTCGATGAAAAACATTCTCATCACAAAACACGCCCTTTCCGGGTTCGGCGTGTCGGCGTGACACGTCTAAAACACGAGTTAAGAACGCCTTAGGCGTGTTCGTTACCGTACCTCAGGTGTGCTTCACAACGTTACGTCCGAGGGGCTTGCCTGACTTTGGTCGTACGCGGCTGGTGCTGCCAGATCCGTACATCGGATCACGCCAAGGCAAAACAGAATCATTGGTCAATTATCGGCGTGGAGCTTCAGAGTATTGCGCGTGCGGACGCACAATCATCCGTCCCAACATGCCTTGGTAGGCTCTCTCAGTGCCATCGGAAGAAGCCTGAGATAGCCACGTCGCTATTTCGGGATAGAAAATAGAAATGTAAAGCACATTCGAAAGAACCGACGGGCCAATAGACACCAATGAGAAACACCCGATCCGGATCGGTATGACTGCGTGCTCGACCAGAAGCCAGAAAACGCAACGAACTCCTTCGCGGGGTCTTGACTAGGTGTGTGGGGGAGCGGAACACGGTCATTTCCTTTCGGTTTTGAGCATTGTTATTGTTGTTTGCCCACTTCTGTCCCAGAGGACTGAGAACGGGACTGAAAAAGACTGTGTTTCGCCAGTCAGATGAAACTCCGGGACCGACTCTTGCCTGCTAACAGCTCCGATCTGCTCATACACGTTGGAATTGCATCTCAGCTCTTTCGAACTTCTCTAGCTCAAATAGTCTCTAATACTGTACAATATGGAATGAGAGCCGAGATATTCCGCTTCCAGAGTAGTGATGTCCAGCTTACAGTCATGTTGGGAAATTTCTATGAAGCTTCCGTGTTTGTCGCTTCGTAGTCGTGAGGGCGGCTTACCGGAGATTGGATGTTCCATTCCTCGCGTCTACATTAGCCCGCTTTCCTCAACCGCACCTCTTGCTCCGCCACAGCAGCTGCGCGCCACGGTGCCACCGTCTCAAACGCGTCACAGATTAGCCGCCAGATCAACCAGAGCCTGTTTATGTGCCATCTTACGACGCGAGGGCGGGCGCCTACTTGTGTCTCAAAGTTGACAGTACGCCGGGACAGATGTCGTGTCGTGCGTGGGGGTTCTCTTGGAATACGAAAGATAACAAAAGAAGAGTACAGGATGAACAGGAACCGTGATGGCATCTGAGATCCAGCATTGGCTCATCTGGTGGGCAGAGGCGATGTGCACGTCACGTTCTCCACTTGGATGTCTTGGTACGCCGGCGTTGACGACGGCGCTGCGAGATCAATCTGACCGGCGGTTTACAGGACCAAGTGACGGACGAGAGCTGGCATTGACATTTATGCCTCTGGTGGCGGCCCAGTCGTACATTTGTACGGCAGCTGTGATTCCATTGGCGACGTCGGCGGCTGTGTCGACGGACGGCGCCACGGTAAACCGTTAAGGGGACCACAGCATCGTGGTTTGCACTCTCTTTCGTTGCTATACGTCACCGGGTGACTGCGAGCCGAGTCGCTGACCGGGATCCACCTCCTCGGCGCCCTTCGAAAGCGCATTGCAGTAGTCCCTCAACCGACCCAATTTTGAAGCCAATAGCACGTAAAGCACTGCCTGTGTCTTTCGAACAAGGTGCCGCGCTGGTGCCGCCTCTGCGAGAGAAAGCCGCCTGTCGTGCTGCCAGACTCCATGAACGATATGGTCTGCCTTGGGAACAATGGGGCTGCGTCAAGAGCTGCACGCCGACTCAACAGCCTCAGAATGATCCTGGCTCCTTATTGGCGAACTCCGTATCAAAAGATGACAGCAGCCATGATTGGAAAAACGTGTTGGCGCGAAAGCCCGACCTCGGAATAAGACTAGGAGCCTGGTGCTCTCAGCTTCGACGATGGAGTACGACGGGAAAGACACGTTCGAGGGGCTTTTTGCAAGGGGGGGAGGTGCACCAGCTCGTCTCTGTCATTGCTAGAGAATTTCTGAAGAAGGGCACGATTCTAGTATTATATTGGCGAGCTTTGTCGTGGATAGCGCCAGCGTCTGCAGGTGAAGACTCTTTTCGGGATCGAACTAAGGGTGAGTTCAATTCATGCCGACACCCTATTGCACGACCACCTGCGTACTGCATCTCGTCAAACTCTGCTGTCGCACCGCCCCACTACCTTGATCTTGGACGCCATGCTCGCGGCCTCAACGAAAGCGCCATGCTGTGACCGAACGTCCCATGCCCAGCGCCCCCTCGTCCCCTGGGTACTTTCGTGCACCAGTTCGTCGTCTGAATGCCTCTGTACGGCGCTTCTTTCGTGTATCCACCGCTTTCTCTGCAGCCGCCAGTCTTGCCATAGAAAGGCTCAGATGCGCGTGGGGGGCGCGCTCGTTGGCAGCCGGTGCGACGTCAGCCGCCACAAGCATCCCGGGAGGAGCTACAGTGCCCAGGCTTTGGCTGCCACCATCCCGAAGACCACGTTAGAATGAGTACCGACAATACTATGAAAGGAGATCCCCTCGTACTGTCCTGCTTATGAGCATGCCTCGCTACGTCCCCACTGCATGAAATGTGCTTCATATGGTTGGTTATCTGTTTTTTTCCTGCGGGACTGAAAGTGGGACTGAGACTAAATTTATTTCTCTGGTCAGAGGACGTCCTAAGACAGACTCTGGCTGGTTGACTACTCCACAAGCGCCACACGAATTGCATTCGCTCGTCAGCATCTCAGCGCTTTTTCATTTCTCTGGCGCCAACAGTGAAACGTCACTCGTTCACAAGCCGGTCTGGAATCTGATATGAGATAGTTCGCTTTCATGGCAGGGAAAAGTGATGTCTGCCCTGTGCACAGCCAGCGTGACGAAACCGCACACGCTTTTGTCTGAAGTGGCCTCTGGCAGTACATAAAAGCGTACTGCGCGCCCTTGCTCGAAAGCAGTCCTCGTCTCAGTCCACGAGGACAACAGCAGCGTACCAGCAATGCACGCACTGACACGTTCCAGTTCGTAGTGGCCTGAGCCGTCTTGCTCGCTTCAACTCGTGAACTTCGCTACCTTTTGACAGTTCTTCTATTGTTTCTTGAATTTCGATTGACTCGAACAGGATCAGGATTGGGCCCGAACGTTATCTGAATGGTGCACATCGTTCTTTTGTTGCGCCCACTCGCTGAGGTTGCTGGTTCTGCCGTTATTGTTTTTGTCCGCATCGGCCAGATTTTCAGCACCCCACCATTAAACTCCGTCATCAGAAGGAGGTCTGCGGTCTGTTGGCGGCTTCGCGGTGCGATTGCGCGCCGCAACCAGTCACAACTTATCCGGAGTGAAACGGAAGAACGCGGGTGCAAGCGCGGAAGTGTAAAAGAGCTGCGAGGTGTCTGCAGTGCTAGAGCAAGCTACATGGTGCCCGAAACCTGGGCACAACAAGGCACTAGCACGCGGAAAAAAGAGCCAGTGGTTTCTAGCACACTGGAGAACTAGGCCGGTTTCCTAGTCCTCACGGCAAAAAAAACTGGCATACCTGGGCTCATGACGGCTGCAAAAACCAGGGACTGTGGCAGAGCGCTGTCACGCTCTTCCGTTCAATTTATCATTGACAAGTAGGGATGGTGAGCGACGTTGCGTCCAAACCACAGGCTGGTGCGCGGCCCTGGACAGGATCTCGAGTTGTACCGAACTGTGAATATCCGATTTCATCATTCTCCAAGTACGGCATTCTTGGTTCAGTATTAATATGTAGGACGTTATAGGCAGTAGACAGCTAGCTCATAAATGTTTGATGACACGACTTCAGCACTATGGCAGTCGTGGTATACGAAAGGCCACAGACAAGCAAGAGAGGCCCCCCCGCCATCATTATCCTCGGCGTAGTCGCTGTCGGAGCCGCGACCTCTGGCCGCATCCTGGTCATCATCGGCAGGTGCGTAGTGCCGCTCGGCCGTCGCCACCTCGGCCGCATTTGGAGTCTTGTACGTGGCCGCGGACACGGCCGCCAGTTCCGCCACCTTGTCCTTGACCTTGCGAGCTTCAGCCTCGTTGAGATGGCGGTAGCGCTGAGATTGCCCCTGCTCGTCGTATTGCTAGCGCATCGCTCGGCCGGACACCAACAACTCTCGGGAAGCAAGGGAGAAAACGGCTCGGCCGGACACCAAGCACTCTCGGGCAGTATGGGAGAATACGGCCAGGCCGGACGCTAAGCACTTTCAGGCAGCCAAGCAGAAAACAGCACGACCGGACGCCAGACGCGCTCGGTAGCGAAGGGGAAAAACGGGAACACGACCGGTCGACGGGACTAGCAACGCAGCTTGGGCGCACGACGCCGTCGACGCGCGTGGCGCCACTCGTCCGTGTCCCTGCAGAGAGTTCGACGGATGAAACGGTGAGAGACGATCGACATTCGGTGGCGTGTCCCGGGGAAACACTGGCCAAGCAGCGTAAAAGTGCAGTGCACACAACAAACCGAATCGATCAACACTAAATAAAAATACTCGATCGCTCAATGGCGGCAGGTGAGGGGCGGTTGTTGTGTGCGGGCGAGCCGGGTGTTTCGGACAGCGGGGACACCTCTCTTGCGCAATGACACACAGACAGGGCGATCTGCGGATGTGAGAGCTGCGCGTCGGGAGTTTGCTGTTAGTCCCCGTTGATGTCGTCTGAGCCGCACCCACCCAGGCCCCGTGACCCGATGCGGACCAACGTTGGGTGCGGCGGGCGCGAGGCCGAGATTACCGTCAGCAGAGTCGGTGGCGCGGCGTTGGTGGAAGCGCGGTCTCCCCGCCGAATTCGGGGAGGGCGTCGACGCCCAGCGGTGAAAGGTGGCCCCGGCGATGGTTGGATGATGTCCGACGACATCAGGGCGATGGCCATAGACAAAGGTTTGGTAGACAGCCGAGAGATTGAGTTCGGGAAGGGGGGGGGTGGTAGATTCGGTGGCGTGATGGACGGATGATGTGTGAAGGTAGGGCGTAGTGTTCTCAAGTAAAGGCTGAGCGACCGTCGCAGGGGCTGGCCTCGCGGGCACCCAAATTAGCTGATACGTCGTTGGGCTGTACTACTATCAGACTTCAGCGTTGTGCAGCCAGTTTTGGCTCCCGAAGGGAGAACCGCTCAAAAGTAGTTCTTACCGAGGATCTGGGAAGGTAGAGCGCCTTACCGGTTGCGCTCCAACACCTTGAGCATGCTCTGCAGCTGATGGCCCGCCATCACCTCTGGCCTCTTGTGCGGTCACATCAACATCACCTGCGGGTTCTCCTTACACGAGAAGGCAACGTAATTGCGCGAGTACTCCGGCTGCGCGCAGGGTTCTCGCCCGCTAACGTCTGTGCACAGTTTGCGGTGGAAGGAAGACGCGTGCGAGGCAACAAACTCATCTCTGTACTTGCGCGCCACCGCATTCATTAGCGCCGCGTGCGGGCCGAACCAAGAGCGCATGAGAGCAGGAAGCGTGACGAAGTAGCGCTCCATGGAGATATTCCTGTAGCTTGATACAGGCCCGCACGCTTCTATGTGGAAAGGGATGTCCAGTAGAGCTAAAACTGTGGAGAGGCATAGCGTGATGTTCTTTATGTCACCTCCGTAGGCCTTATGGTAGAAGAGGCCGCAGTAGAGTTCCAGCTCCGTCTTGAGGGTCGCCAAATCGCTCACTGTGAGGTCGTCCGGCACAAAGATCAGGCGGCATGCGCGTACGAGGCCCTTGAACATCTTGTAGGCCTCCGCTGAAATGCGTCCAGCTATAGCAACAGGGCCTGTGCTCAGCACGAAAAGCAACCACTCAACCGCCTTGTACGACTTGTAGTGAATCTTGACATTGAGCAGCCTACGGGCTTGAAATAGGGGCACAGTCGCTGTAGCCGACACAATCTGAGAACGCACGACCTCTGCGGCACTACCTTTCATAGCCCGTTTGTGTGGAACCTCGTTGGAGTCCTTCCACACGCCTGAAAACAGTCGCCACAGGTTGTATACGTTGTTCTGTAGAACCATATGCATGACGTCGTACGGCGCGGCAGCCGGCCCAATGTCCCTTAAGGAGCTAATGTGGGGATAGGCTGCCTTGTCTACCGGGCTGGGATCTCATGTGGCCCATCCACTCCTGCGACGTTGCAGCCGAGCATTCCACGCGCCACCAGGTTGAGCTCTTCCATGAAAGGATGTGTAAAGGACTCTAGATCCTTTGGATCTTCAGGACCCAGGGTGACCGTAACTAGCAGCTGCGAAGCAATCTCGAACCGCGTCGAGGTGGGCATAATCATGATAGTGAGCATGAAAGGCCATCCTCGCGAGCCACTCTGCTTCCAGGCTTCGTATCCGTCGGCCCCCAAGCTCTTGAGGATGTTCATAGGCGACTTGATGATGCCGTTCTTGAAAAGATCGCGATAGATGTCGCCGTGGTAGAAATTGTTCAATTATTGAACAATGTTCGCGCCTTCTCGGCATCAACAAGCGCGTCCTAGTTCAATTTAGTCATGTCAGGTCCCATATCCGGGTCCGCGAGCATCATGGCCATCCATGGCGATATGTTCCAGGACCATGTCGTCTTGGCGGGATTCCCTGGAGAGCTGCACCGCTCTACCTTGCGAGAAGGGCACGACGTAGCCTGCGCATGCTTAGCCGTGTACGCCATGCAGCCGTTCCGGCAGCAATTCACGATCTTCTCTTCGAGACGCACCGCGTTGTTGTCAAATTTGTCCAGCTTGGACGGTGTCGAGTTCGTAGGCCCGCTGTGAATCCTCTACTTCAGCATGTCGGCAAAGGCCTCTCGCGACAAGGCCACCCCCTTAGTGGCAACAGCAGCCGGCGTGGACTGTACAAGACCCCCATGATGGCCGTGAAGAGCCTTCTCATACAATGTAGCGCGCACCAGCGCCTGACCGCCTGGCAATGGATCGGACGTGCCATGTGCTGACACTGACCCCTTGGGAACTGGCGAAGCCGCAGTATTGCGCTTCAGGCCGCGTGTTCTTTACAAATCGCATCTGATTCGTTTTGCTGTCAGCAAAGTGATGCGGCAGTGAGACAATTACTATCAGCACGACGGTCGATTCCAAATGGGTGCCACAAAACCGGAATAGTGAGTCGAGTATGCCGGTCTCCTTAAGGAGATGCCGGTGTTTCGCCCGGTTATTCCCACAGAGCGGGCCGCGCCCGTCACTTCGGCGTCGCATCCCTGCCCATGCGCAGGAGCGGCCAACAGATGCCGGAGCCGCGGAGCCGCCGCCAGCATCTCCGCCGCCATTGTCGTGGTCGTAGCCCAAACGCAGCCGGCCATCGGAAGCTCCTTGGCGGGGGCATTACGGCGCGACGGAGCAGAAGCAGGCCGAGTACGGCGCTACGAGGTCGGGGATGAATTAGTGAGGCCCTCGCAGATTTTCATGCGTACCCCTCTTCACGACCTGGAAACGTAGCTCATTTCAGAAACGATCTGATGGACTGCGATCTAATAATTCAATAGAATTGACTATATCAGTACATCACGCTATTGTTCTGTTGGCGAACTTCTTTTTCAGTAAGTTCAGTGTGACTTCCATCAGCGTGTTTTCGAGAAAACGCCCGTCAGTACTGTATTTCAATTCCGACGCACCACGTCACTCAAGGCCCGCCCACTCCTCCCGCACGAGCTCCGCCGCGCGCGCGCCTATGGTCATGGCCGTCGCGTTGGTGTTGCCACTCACCATTGCTGGCGGCACGGACAGATCGACGACCCGCAGGCGGCCGACGCCATTGACCCGGCACCGCCCGTCGGTGACCGCGTCAGCAGCGGCGGCCGCGCCGCACCCGTCCCCCATCCGGCACGTGCCGAGCGGGTGCCACGCGGTCGTTGCAAACGCCCGCACGTACGCGTCGACGGCGGCGCGCGCGGCGGGCGGACCGCCGAGCGGCAGCAGCGGGGCGGTCGGGGGCGGCAGCGCCGCCCCCCCCCCCCCCCCCCCCCCGCCCCCGCCCGGCAGCAACGACAAGACGGGGGCCGGCGGCAGCGGCGGGGGGGGCGGGCGCCGGGGCCCCCCCGCGGGGGCCGCCACCCCGG
>Ga0115031_1002575_pt1 | contig 13509 bp, 14 predicted proteins | sample Maine_Asex4_meta_FD_87301 | JGI IMG/M metagenome (GOLD analysis project Ga0115031, IMG submission 87301) | Marine algal microbial communities from Maine, USA - Maine_Asex4_metaG | ecosystem: Host-associated > Algae > Red algae > Unclassified | place: Maine, USA | collected 2015-01-05 | reverse complement strand
TAGGACAAATTTTTGGACAAGGCACCCCCTCTGATAAGAATCCTGTAGGCGCTAAAATATCTTCCCCATCGTCATCTATTGCTACTAGAATCAATTCTGGTTCAAATTCATCAGCTGCACTTTTATGACCAAAATAAATACGTAGCCCAGCACAGCCTGTTTGGTTTAATAAAGTTAAAACTTTTTGCTTTCCAAAAAACATACTTTCAATTCTGTCAATTGTAATTCCTTTTCCAAGGTTGGAATAATTGTCATGCAATATTACTGCATCTGGACGAGAAATTATCGCCCCCTCATTACCTGTTACAGTTATTGGCATATTTTAATTTTTTTTGTAGTTGTTAATAAATAGGTTCGTAAAAGAGTGTCTACAAATCTATATAAAACCAGAAAATTCGTCTAAGGAAACTTTCGTAACTTTTGCGTAGAAACACTCGAATTCAATATGTCATTATTATGCTATCGCTTGAATATTTGATCTGATACCAATTACATTTTAGAACGATGATATCTATTCTATAAAAATTCAGCGTATATTGGAAGTGGCTAATCGAAAGTCGGTAAAGTTATTAGGAGTTGTTGAAGAAGACGGCAGACTATGGTTCAAAGGTACAGGCTAAACAAAAGATGGGAAGGATATTTAGATCCTTCCCATAAATTGTATAAAATATTAATTCAGAAAGGTAACCAATGTTAGTTGGCCATCTCTTTCAATTTCTTCAGCGCACGTACTTTTACAGCAGTTGATGCAGGCTTAGCCTTAAACATCTGCTCTTCCTTAGTGAATGGGTTGATACCCATACGAGCTTTCGTAGCTGGTTTCTTAACTGTTTGAATTTTCATCAAACCAGGAAGTACAAACTCTCCCACAGACTTTTTGTTGATGTGAAGTTGGATCATGTCACTCAAAGATTCAAGCACACCATCTACTTGCTTTTTTGTTAACTCATTCTCCTCAGCAATTTGAGCAACGATTTGAGTCTTAGTGTATCTCACGTCTAATGTTTTTCTTTTTTTAGTAGCCATAATTTGTTTTGTTATTAATAAGATAGTTAGTGTATACTTCTTTGTATCACACACTTGTTTACTGGGCAAAGGTATGGTTTATAAAGCAAAAAAAGCTATTGAATAAAAAAAAATAGTGCTAGAATAGAGCTTTAAGGCCCTAGAATACACTAATTTATACATAAAATGGAATTCTACTACCACTATATGTCAAAAACCAATCCTCACAAACTCACTTTGACTGATTCGCAGTTTCCATAATTACATCTTGCCTAGAGTTACCAATAGCTTTTAAAGGCAATCCTTCCATGGAAGTTAAACTTGACTGCTGTCTATCTTTCTTGTGTAAAGGATGGTAAGGAACCCGATCCGATTTTTCTTCGGAGCGGGTGTGCGCAGCACCGTAGCGAAGCGCAGTCCTGCACAGCCTGACCCGGTCAAAAGGAATAAGGAATATGAAGAGTAAGATAATACAAAAAGAAATTCAAATCCAGGTTTTAGAACAAACTAGGGATACACCCAAAAAAAATAACTAAAAGAGGAAAATATGAATCCATGCACTGGTTAAATCAATTCGAAACTCCCTTTTGGGATCCAGCCCAACTGCCCATTGTCCAACTTTACTTTGTGGTACTCCCCTATCTCATCGATGAAAAATATCTTGGTACCTGGCTCTAAAGTCATGATGGGTTCATTCGCTTCCTCTGGTGCGGACTTGAGTGAGACAGCCTCTTGCATGATGATTGCCGTATTGTGGCTATGCCGAAAAGATGCTTGCGAATGACTTAAACAAAACAATAAAATGGATAGACCAAAAAGAATTATTCCACCCAAAAATCCGCTCTTCTTCTTTTGACGCTCTTTGTGAAGTAGCCAAATACTAAACGCAAAAACTGCTCCGAACAAACTGATGAGACTAAATGCAAACCAAGTATTTGAACTGAGGCGTGTATGCATATACTTCCATGCTTTGATTAACACAAATTCTGGAATCTGGACGACATCATTTTCTAGCTGCTCTCTGGACAAGTTGAGATTATGTAAAATAGATATATCGTATGGATCAAACTTTAGTCCTTTTTCGAAATAAAGAATAGATTTTGGATAATTGCCTATTTGATAGAGCGAACTTCCAAGGTTATTATACAAAGCTTTTGAATGCTCACCCTTCGCCAATATTGCTAGGTATTGATCGATAGCTTTGCTATATGATTTATTGGTATAGGCAGCTGTGGCGGACTCAAATGCGACCTCGCTATTCTCCTGTCCAAAGCTGGTGAAATTACCTAAGCATAAAAAAAAACAAAGCAAGAACTGATAGTTTTTCATCCTGTATTACTAAAATAAGTCACTGTAAATTTTTGGGCGACGCTTAATCTCCCAATTGAAGCCTTCCAAGCGCAGTGCATTGTGATCTACCGACCGCATCGGTTTGAGATTTGCTTTGGGCATAGGAAAACATTTTATCTTTTCTACTTTGTTACTCCCAAAATCAACAATCATATCACTGCATATCGTTTTATTTACCGCAATATATGCATTGTTTTCATCTATCAAATAATAAACAGACTCCGCATTTCCGAAGACATCCAATTCATATATTTCATTCTCTTTGAAAAGTGCAGTTATGTCCCTCCCCTTGATCTGATTGTAGAAGAAATTATCTGGCGAATTGATAATAAAACTATTTTGCATCAAGTAAATAGAATCAAGTTTTCCGTCTGTGACCTTCATACTGATGGTGTCCGCCGAAAATTGGGTGGTATCTGACCAGACAATTGGATCTTTGTAGAAGTGAAAAACAGAATCCGTCTGGCTGAACACCAAGGAATCACATACGGCTTGGAAATTGCTTTTCAACATGCGCACATCTGCAAATGCAATAAACTGCTTGGCGCTGTCCTGCTCAAAACTAGATGCCCTCGAATACTCCAATGTATCGGTGGTCATAAATAATGAATCATCGTCCAAAATCGAAATCAGCAAAGTCCGTTCCCCGTAAGCCTTGAGATAATCTTCCTCTTTTTTGTAATTTGCATAATCACATTTGATAATAATCTGCTGCGCACTATCCTGCCAGTAGACATTCCCACTAGCCAAGCCAAGTCCTGATTCGTCATCAAAATCTATATTGTCTGCACGTAGGTATTGAGGTGGGTTGACCAGTACAGCAGCACCCTTGGTAAGCAGCTTTTTTGTTTGCTCATTGTATACTATTTCATCCGCATCGATGGACTGATTATCGTCTTCAAAATGGGCATTGCCCGTAAGAATTGTTTCTTTGGTTTTCTGAGAAAACTTGATTGTATCCGCTTTCGCTTTTTTACCCTCGTCTACAAATGAGGCATTCCCGTTGAGCGTAATCACATCAGTCAATCCATCATAAGTCATGATATCCGCTTGTGCCGTTTGAGAACCTTTGAGATATTGTGCGTTTTGTCTAAACTCCGCTTTTTCATTGGCGATATCATAAAACCCAGCTTCGCAATAAATCTTTGCCTCCCCTTGATTAATTCTTGTAGGGCCTAGAAAAGTGGCAATCTTGGTCTGCGTATTGAAGGCGAGCGTGTCTGCTTTTAGTTCAAAATTGTCGTCCACAATAGTGACTTCCTCTTTAAAAAATGCTTGATTAGAATTGAGATAATAATATCCAATATTACTTTTTAGTTGGGTCGCTCCATCGGTAAGTATCGCTCCATCAGTATAGGTAGCGGCCTTTGTATTTAAGTTGTAAGTAAGAAAATCAGTGAATATTTTCTGGCCTTTATTTTCTAGCACGACGTCTTTGTACAAATTAGCCACTCTATTGTTTCCATCATATCGCAAAGAGTCCGCAAATACATTGAGACTATCGCCCTGCTGAATAATAACTTTGCCCAAGGCAAAAACAGAATTATCGGTAACATTCAAAATGGCGGTATCGCAAGTTAAAAAAACGCTGTCTTGTCGAAGCTCCACATTCCCAATCAGTTTTCTAATGTCTTTTCCATCCTCCTTATAGCCCTCGGCATAATCCGAAAAGTTAATTTTTAGCTTGGTGATCTTAGTCGTATCTGAAGAATTAGATGGCTGCTGAGCGGAAGCCACCCCTACCGTAAGTAAATGGGCAAGAATTATAAATGATATATAATAAATTTGCTTCAAAAAATACTGATTTAAATAAGACCAACCGCCTCTCTGCCCAATAAACTCCCTAGCGCAACACCCATACCTCCTAACCTAACTGCAAGCGTGACGTGCTCACTATGCTTTTTAAGGATAGGTTGTTTTGAAGGGCCAATACCTAGAATCCCGCTCCATTGACTTTCAATAGCATACGGAATATTGGGCAAAACTACCTCATCCAATAGACTACACAAAGATGCCTTTATTAAAGTGTTACTTCCAAAGGAATCGGTTGTTTCTGCCTCTTTTGCTAAATGTCTGCCGCCTCCAATTAAGATACGATTATGAATGTTTCTGAAGTAAAAATAGCCTTTATGCAAATGAAATGCTCCCCTTACTGGAAGATTTGGGATAGCAGAGGTGACCAAGACTTGATTGCGCACCGTCTGCAAAGCTAGGTCTGGAATTAATTTCTTTGCAAAACCATTATTAGCAAGAATCAATTTTCCTGTCTTTACTTCCCAGCCATTAGACAAGTGAAGGTCTACCACACTTCCATTATCCTTAAAGTCTTCTACTACTATACCATTAAAAAACTCTATGTGAAGAGATTTTGCTAGATTATACAGCGCTTCCATCATCTTTCCTGGATGAAGTTGACCCTCTGCATGATTTGCTATGCAAGCAGTAGTGTTCGCAAATTTTGAACTCGTAAGCTTTTCGTTCGCTACACTGTATGTTTCCTTCAAACCCGTAATGGATTTTACTTTACTATTGAAGTAGCTCAATTTATCTGTACATAGCGCTGCTTCTTTTTGTTCTTCTTTACGGAATATTTCAAAACCGCCCAGTGCTTGATAATCTAAATTGTCTTTTCCCAGCAGCTCCACTAGATGTATTAATCCCTCGTAGCGTTTTGCAAGTAGATCGAACACCGCCGTTTCTGGCTCGCCCTGATCTAAGTCATAAAGCAGCTCCGAAATACTCCCAAAACAAGCAAAACCTGCATTCTTGGTACTCGCTCCACTTCCAATAAATCCTCGGTCAATAACGACTACTCTGGAATTTGGATACTTACTCTTGGCGTACACGGCGGCAGTAGTGCCTACCAAGCCTGCGCCAACGATAGCAATATCAATGTCCGATAGAAAGGTAGTTTTTTCCCAGTAACTGGGTTTGCTAGAATACATATTACAAAAATAGATATTAAGGCTGGTAATCCAATGGAAAGTGGCGCAGGCTTTAATTCTTCTGTAATGACTCGTTCATTTGCCACTTAAACCTGCCCGACTGCTTATTAGGCGTGGCACCAAAGTATCTTTTACGAGTGGGGGGAGTTTATCTTTTTCGATGCCTCAGGTGGCTTGAACATTTGGGCATAACTACAATGCCTCAGGTGGCTAACAAGGTTAAAGCTGTCTTTGTGATGGGTAAAAGTATTTCTACAAATAGAAAATAAAATAAAAATGGCATAATTCTCCCCTAGACCCTATCTTTGCCAAAAAACTATAAATACTATGTGGCAACGAATACAAACCATTTTTCTTTTTTTAGCGGCAGTTATGTTAGGATTATTATTTCTCCCTGCTATGCCTTTCTTCACAGTGACTGGAACACAAGAGCTGGTGCAGCAGTCGGAGGTAGCCATGTTGGCGGACGGCGTGCTTAATATCCAAGACCATATCATATTTCAGATATTAACTGTACTGGGTGTTATAGCAAGTATTGTAGCTATATTCATGTTTAAGAATAGATCCACCCAATTAACGCTTTCTAGATTGACCTTAGTTATAAGCATTTTGATTCTGGTACTCTGTGGTATATTTTTCTATATGGATTATCAGTTGATCAAAGCAGATTCTCTGGTGAGCGGAGAGTTTGGACTATTGTCTCCTGTACTGGGTATTATATTTAGTGTATTAGCTTTAAGAGGCATAAAAAGCGATGACAAATTGGTTAAATCATCTGATCGTCTTCGATAAGATTTAATACTAGAATACAGAAAAGGTAAGGTCGGTATTTCACCAAAAAAAGGCGCACTTCATAAATGAAGCGCGCCTTTTTTATTATCGAAAAGTAAGATTATTAATCCGCTTTAGGACGTGTAGAATAATTCACTTTAAGTTGATTTGCTTTTCTAAGTGCAGTTTTTACATCTGTAACGATTCCCATAGTTACTTTTCCATCGACACGTAGAGAAGTAGTTATTTTAGATCGCTGATTTTCTGGCACCTTGATTTTATGCTTTTCTAAGAAAATTGGAATATCATCCTCATCACTTATCTTATCATTAAGCTGGATACGAGCTGAAGTACCATATATACTCACAAATTGAGGTTTAGGCTTTCCGATGTATATTTGATTGACCAAGGACTTCTTTTCCAATTTTGTTAACTCAGTAGCCACTGGTACGATTACATCTACCATTCTATCCGAAGATCTCATGACAGTTACAACCATAAAGAAAAACAAGAGCATAAAGATAATATCAGGCAATGAAGCCGTAGATATGGTAGGGTTTGCTTTCCCTCTTTTTTTAGTAAATTTTGACATCTTTTAGTTTTTAAAATTTCACTAATCTCTATTCTTCTCCAAAGTTAGTTGGCTCGGCCTCAGACAATACGAACGGAATTTCCGCTCTTACCTGTCTTCTTATTTCGATAGGTAAGTCATCATTAAAGATAGCCTCCGAATACCCAGGTAATGTATTTAGCTTAGCAGTCCACAGTTCATTGTAGGCTGCCTTAAGTTCATTGTATACCAAAATATAGGTTCCATATGAAGTACCTCTATCATTTTTGAGTGAGATGATCGCTTTAGTAGGCTTTTCAGCCAAGTCTTCTCTTTTCTCTGGATTAGCAATAAACTCTTTCGTGCGTTCACGCAGGTCATCTACATCTGTAAGTTCACCTCTCACCAATAATTGGTCATCAGCATTCACCAGTACAGAGAAAACGTTCCGCTTATTAAGCTTGGTTGGATCTACCTCCTCATTGGACCATGGTGGTAACTTTACTGTGATTCCTTTATCTATATCAATAGTAGTCGTCACCAAGAAGAAAATCAAAAGCAAGAAGGCTATATCTGCCATTGACCCTGCATTCACTTCATTACTAAGTCTACTACTTTTCTTTCTGTTCAACATAGCGCTTTGGTTTTACTTGAATAAATTGATAATTTCAAAAACAACCACAGAGCCAATTGCAACAATTGACATTGCCACAGTCCCTTTAATGACTGCAGATATACCTTTACTCAGGCCTTCATTTATGTTAAATGTCTGCATTGTTTCCGCTATTTTACCTACTGTCTCATGCTCAGCTGATCCTTTCAAAACGAAGAAAAGAATAATAAGTACAGCAAAACCAATGATAAACTTCAAAGATGATTTAAAATTAGTAGCCAATTGAAGCAATCCAAAAATAACTACTGCAGCTATGGCAACAAACAAAAGAATAGTTGTAATTGTCATTCCAGCATTCAATATTCCAGTAGAAGCAATCTCAGGTGCCATCTTTGCAGCATCTGGACTATCAAGCAAATGTTTATTTGCATTGGTAATGATAGATACAACAACAATAACAGTTGCTATCGCTCCTAGTAAAAAGGCGAATAACTGGCCATTTTTATTTAGAAAATTATACATATTATTGAGTGCTTAGATTATTTAAAAATATTGTTTCTGTCCATTACATCTACTAGTGCGATAGATGCATCCTCCATATTGAGTACGATACCATCAATCTTGTTTACGATATAATTATAAAAAACTTGAAGTATGATCGCTACGATCAAACCAAATACAGTAGTCAAAAGTGCTACCTTAATACCACCCGCCACAATCTGAGGACTAATATCCCCTTTTGCTTGGATCTCATCAAAGGCTCCAATCATACCGATTACCGTCCCCATAAAACCTAACATGGGAGCAATTGCGATAAAAAGTGAAATCCAAACTAATCCTTTCTCCAAAAGTCCCATCTGAACAGAACCGTAAGAAACGATAGCTTTTTCAACAGCTACTGGGCCTTTATTTGCGTTACGCAGTCCTTCATAAAGGATGCTGGCAGTTGGGCCAGAAGTAGACTTACAAACTTCCATAGCGCCATTAACATCACCTGACTTAAGGTTTTCGTCAATTCGCTCAATTAATTTATCGGTGTTCGTTGTTGCTATATTTAAAGTAATTATTCTTTCTATACAGAAAGCTAATCCTAAAATAAGGCATATCAATACAAATGTCATGAATGACCAACCACCTTCAATAAATTTTTCTTTCAGTGCTTGAAAGCCAGTAGTGTCAGCTACGCCATCTTGTGCAAGAAGTGTAGTAAAGTCGGCGGAGATTAATATCACACCTAAGATCAATAAAGAAAAGAATAACAATTTTCGCATAGTCGATTAGTTTTTACGAATTGGTTTTGAATAAAGCATTAATATCGTTAAAAAATATAAGTATCTTAAATATAGGCTTAAAAAATTTCCATATTTAAATGTTGCTCTTCTTTCGAGCTTAATTTAAAAAGAAGCATGTGCAACCTTATTTAGCTTCTAAGTATCGCATTCATAGTCATAATTCAAGCTAAACAATAGTATGATCTTATGAGGTTTGTTTCTAGTCAATTAAAATATAGTATAATCAAGAAATGAAAAATCAGAATGATATGTCTTTGCAGCTATACAGTGCATGCTCGAACATTTTTGCGGAGAGAGAGGGATTCGAACCCTCGAAACACTTGCATGTTTATACGCTTTCCAGGCGCACCTCTTCAGCCACTCGAGCACCCCTCCTATTGATTCATTCAATTCCTTGTTGTAATCTATACACTACCACACAAATATTGTAAATAGATGTTAATATTCAAAATTTTTGCCTGCCTCATTAAACTTAAGCCTTCTTAATATCCATTTGAAAAATTCTCCTTGCATTTTCAGTAGTTATTTTAGCTATTTCAGCTAAAGGTAGCTCCTTTACATCAGATAATTTTTTAGCGACTATACTGACATACCCACTTTCATTCCTTTTTCCACGGTATGGGACCGGAGCTAAATAAGGAGAATCGGTTTCCAATACAAGGTGCTTGAGGTCAATATCCTTCAAAGTATTATCCAATCCTGACTTCTTAAAGGTCAAAACACCTCCTATACCGAGCAAAAAGCCTAGCTCTATTATTTGCTCCGCTTCGCTAACTGTACCACCAAAACAGTGAAATATACCTCTCAATTTCTCATCTTGACACTCCCTTAGCACTTTTAGTACCTCTGATGTCGCATCCCTACAATGAATCACTATAGGTATATCCGCCGCTTTCGCCCACTCTATTTGCCGCTTGAAAGCGATTACTTGTTGATCATAGAACTTTTTCTCCCAGTAAAGATCTATACCTATTTCTCCAATGGCTACAAAAGTCCTTTGATCTAAATGCTGCTTTACTATTTCTAGCTCCTTTTCGTAATCTGCGCCTACGGAACAAGGATGGAGCCCCATCATAGCGTGGCATCGGTCTGGATATGTACGCTCTAAGTTAAGCATTGCCTCTATCGAATTTTGATCAATATTTGGCAAAAAAAAGGTTTCTACCCCTTGTGAAATCGCCCTATCTATCATTTCAGAGCGATCTTTATCAAACTCCTTGGTGTAAATATGCGTGTGTGTGTCTATAAACATTTCTTTTGTATTAATAGGATGCAAGAAAACCTATTATGGATGTATTCCCATGTAAATATTTGTTTTTTTAATTTAAATCACCCAGCATTAATCTCCGCCTTGGTAAACAATAATTGCAAGCACATTTTTATATCCCTATGATTTCACTTAATTTCGTCCAAATGGCAGGGAAGAAGAAATTTTATGTGGTATGGCAAGGCGATACCCCAGGTATTTACAGCTCTTGGGCCGAATGCCTTCTACAGGTAAAAGGCTACCCTGATGCGAAGTACAAATCCTTTAGCACCAAAGAAGAGGCAGAAGAAGCCTACCGTGGTAGTTATATAGAGTATATGGCATCTGGTGTTAAGAATACCAAGCCTGTACTAAGTGCGGCAGCAAAAGCGAATATCAACTATGATAGCATATGTGTCGACGCAGCATGCAGTGGCAATCCTGGGCCATTAGAATATAGAGGGGTGGATACGCAGACAGGCATGCAATTATTTTTACAAAAATTCCCGAGAGGAACCAATAATATTGGCGAGTTCTTAGCGATAGTGCATGGTCTAGCTTATTTGCAAAAAAGAAATAGTACACTTCCTATCTACTCTGATAGTAAGCACGCCATAAAATGGGCACATAATAAAAAATGCAATACCAAACTCTTGCGCAACAGCAAAACTCAAAATCTTTTTGAGGTCATTGCACGCGCAGAGACTTGGCTCAGAAATAACAAATTCGATAATCCATTGTTAAAGTGGGAAACTAAGGCATGGGGAGAAATTCCAGCTGACTTTGGTCGAAAATAATAAATTTATGATGGGTAGGATTATGTCCATTGATTATGGAAAGCGGAGAACAGGCATTGCAGTGAGCGACCCTATGCAAATGATTGCCACTGGGCTCGACACTGTGGAAACAAAAATCCTCTGGGAGTTTATTGCCGATTATTTTACGCAAGAGCAAGTTGTAGAGATTGTAGTTGGAGAACCGCTGCTAGAAAATGGGCAAGCTGCTCAAAACCTACCTCGGGTAAAAGCATTTATCCAAACTTTTGAAGAAAAATATCCAACGATAAAAGTAACTTTGCAAGACGAACGATACACCTCACGAGAAGCCAAGCGCACCATTGTGAATAGCGGTATCAATAAGAAGAAGCGCAGGGATAAAGGACTGGTCGATAAGATCGCCGCCGTAATTATTCTGCAACAATATATCGAGAAAAAACACTACACCGCTTAAAAATGATTTTATCCATTTATTCCTTTGGACAATCCGTCCTCAAAAAAAAGGCAGTTTCTATTGACGAGAACTACCCTGACCTCCAAACTATTCTGGTCAATATGTGGGAAACCATGTATAACGCAAAGGGGGTTGGACTCGCCGCGCCCCAAGTAGGCATGTCTATTCGTATTTTCATTGCCGACACCTTGCAGCTCAATGACAAGGACGAGAAAAACCCAACTGGTTTCAAAACAGTCTTTATCAATCCTGTCAAAATAGAAGAGCAAGGAAAGCCATGGGATTACGAAGAAGGTTGTTTGAGCATTCCTGATATTCGAGGGGACGTGAGCCGACCAGAGCAGATCACCTTACAGTATCATGACGAGAATTTCAAATCACATACCAAAACTTTCGATGGTATGGATGCCCGCGTGATCCAGCACGAGTACGATCACCTTGAAGGAATCCTCTTTACTGAAAAACTCAAGCCACTCAAAAAGAGAATGCTGAGGCGCAAACTAGAATACATCAAGAAAGGTCAGGTAATGGTAGATTACAAGATGAGATTTCCTCGCTAAATTTTTTAAAGAGAATCATTAGGGCGTGACACCCCGCAGAAAAAGCGGGGGTCGCGTCATCCGCTCGTAGTCGATATCCCAGCAGTGGGTTTAGCCATCAGCTATGCGCGTCTATGCTCGTACCTCACCTAGCCACGCATAGCTGGGCTGCACTCCCCTGCTGGCACACCGCCTACCCGCTACTACCGCTCACGCAAAGAAAACCGAATGTCGATTTTAGAGTGCATATACAATCCCAAACTCACTAGCAAACCCGTATATTACCGCATAAAAAAAAACTTAATCATGAGTGCAGGACACCGAATGCGTAACGCGAAATCCCGAATATGGAATGCGGAATTAAATTAAAAATAAAAATCATTATTGAATTGCCCCGACATCATTTCCAGTCAAGTTATGTACATTCTCTGTAATCATTTCTATCGGCCAATCCCACCATTGTAAATCAAGCAATTTTTCAATCTCTTCTCCTGAGAATCGTTTTCGAATTTCTTGGGCAGGATTTCCACCTACTATGGAATAGGGAGCAATATCTTTAGTCACCACGCTCTTAGTAGCAATAATGACCCCGTCACCGATATTTACCCCAGGCATAATCGTCACGCCGTATCCGATCCATACATCATTCCCAATAACGGTATTGCCTTTGCTAGGATAGCTTTTGCCTTCCATGGCATCCGACCAGTCATGACCAAATATTGCAAAAGGAAAAGTGGAGATGGCATCCGAGAGATGATTAGCTCCATTCATTATGAACGTAACATCCGAAGCGATCATACAAAACTTCCCAATGATAAGTTTATCGCCAACGAAGTCAAATAAATACTTTACGTTCTTTTCAAAGTTTTCTACATTCTCAAAATCATCGTAGTAGGTATAGTCCCCGACTTCAATATTTTGATTCTTGATGACGTTTTTCAGAAAGCAAAGTCTATTATAATTTGGCAATGGGAACTTGGTATTCTTATCAGGTATTTGCATTCCTAAAGATGATTTATTTTCTTATGAATTCAAACTTACAACTGAGAATAAATATCAAGGTGATAAGTTTTATGAAAGTTAATGCATTTGTATTGAAGATGCAAAAATGATACTAAAGGAACACTTTGTATATAATCTATTATGACTATCCGCTTGTTGTGTACTAAATATATAGTTTATTAACTTAAGTTTCGGTTTTACACAATTGTTTAGATACGAAATTAACTGTTACTAGATAATTGAAATATAACAGGTTAGGTAAATACTTCTTTCATCTGTGGTTGAAAACGATGAATAATTTAGAAATATAGAGCTAAGGCTATTTTTCAAGAAAAATCCAAGGTGATTCGAAAAGAAAAAGGATTTTAAAACTAGAATAAATTTCGGACTTGGAAATTTTAGCGTCGAATGCTATTTAAAATGAGCGAAGGCTTAACTGTTCGAGCTGCAACTCAGCACAATTAAAAGAGGATGTTAACTAGGCTACACTAACGCATTGAAAACGAATACATATAGCGAGTTTTAAGCCTGAAGCCATTTTAAAAGCATGAGTAAGCGTGAAGAAATTTACACCTCCGAGAGGTTTTTGTTACTTTTTTACGGCAAAAAAGTAAGTGAAAGAACAGCCTTAAATTTTTAATTATTAATTAAACATGATTCAGAGAAACATTTATGTAAAACACCGAAACTTGAGTTTATTAATTATCAAAGATTTATGTGAAATCGTATTTTTTTGACAATCAACTTGTTAGAAATCTAGTACCCATTATGCGGATAGTCACTTAATCTATTTTTCAAACTATATAGTACTGTTACTTCATTTACAAAATAGAAATCATTAGAAGTACCAAATTCAACTTGTGAAACTCCAACAAGTACTAAAAGACAAACTTGAGGATTTAAGGGGACCAAGGAATACTCCTGCGTAGCCCGCCACAGCAGCCAGAATAGGGAGGCAAGCGATTT
>Ga0115031_1002572_pt1 | contig 13515 bp, 13 predicted proteins | sample Maine_Asex4_meta_FD_87301 | JGI IMG/M metagenome (GOLD analysis project Ga0115031, IMG submission 87301) | Marine algal microbial communities from Maine, USA - Maine_Asex4_metaG | ecosystem: Host-associated > Algae > Red algae > Unclassified | place: Maine, USA | collected 2015-01-05 | reverse complement strand
TCAGGCGATTATCGTCATCAATAAACAGGATTTAGCAGAACAACACGCCACAGAAGCTGACTGGATTGCATTAGCTGAATATGAGGCGATTGGCTACCCCGTGCTACACATGAATACTAAAGAAAATATCGGCACCGATAGTCTCAAGCAACACATGCGCGGCAAAACGAACATACTGCTTGGCCGCTCGGGCGTTGGCAAATCGTCCATCGCCAATAGAATCATGCCTGAGGCGGCAATCCTAACCGCCGATATCTCTGACTCCGGTGAAGGCCGTCATACAACGACAACCGCGACACTGTACGACTTAGGTGACGATGTCTATCTTATGGATTCACCCGGTGTAAGAGACTATGCGCCTGATAATTTGGATGCGATTAAGTTGGCGAACGGTTACCGAGAATTTAAACCTTATCTAAACGGCTGTCACTTTAGCAATTGCACGCATAATCACGAACCAAAGTGCAGCGTGCGAAATGCCGCGGAAGCAGGTGACATTTCATCTAACCGATACCGACGGTATCTAGACGCCCTGAATAATTTGTAATCTTCTTTTATTGATTAGCGATAGCGCTAAGTGCGATGATAGTGACCGGACTTAATATAAAAATATGGTGATAAATGCCAATCTTGCGAACTATTTCACTCGGCTTAGCGTTGCTTTTAAGCACATTAAACCCTGCTCAAGCAACTAGTACAGACACAGAATTTGAAACCGCCTATGCCCAGCTAAAAGCAGGTAAGGCGCTTAATTTCAGAGCCTTGGAAGATCATATACTCTACCTTTATTTGGAATATGAGTACCTCACTAATAACTTATCAAGCACATCAACTAAGACGATGCTGCGCTTTATTGATACGTACGCCGACTCCCCGTTAAGTGACAACTTACGCACGCAGTTAGTTAAGCGATACAATAAAGAAAAACAGTGGGATGAGACTTTCTTGCAGTTCTCAGGCACTCCCTCCTCAATCAAGGCGCGCTGTCTGCACCTTGAAGCCCGCATTCAATTAGGAGATGTTGGTAAAGCACTTTTTGAGGCTAAAGCACTTTGGATGTCGGGGCGCGACAGACCCAGTGAGTGCGACGGACTCTTTGCTAAACTCACACAATACAAACAACTCGCACCGTCTGACTATTGGCAGCGAATTGGCTTAGCCATCGACAGAGGTGCGACCAGCCTGGCTAAAAGCTTATCGAGAAAACTTAGCCGTAGTGATCAGCAGCTCACTAAAGTATGGATAAGCGCTAGAAGCAGGCCTGAAAAAGCATTGCGAAGCGCTCGATTAAAAAAGGACAGCGCTCACGCACAAGATGTTGTGGCGTATGCCCTTAAACGCATTGCGCGAAAAAACACAGACAGCGCGCGCGCGAAATTTAACAAAGCGTCTAGAAAATATGATTTTGACATTGCTAAAAAATCTGAAATTAGTCGCTACATAGCCATTAGAGATGCCCTAGATCATAAACCAAGTGCGCTGATGAGCTTAACCGCCGTCCCCGTAGAACATCAAAATATGCAAGCCAAAGAATGGATTGTACGCATGGCACTGCGCCAAGGAAATTGGAACGCTGCGTTAAATGCTATTAATTCGATGCCTGCTGATAAGCAAGACTCTACGACATGGAAGTACTGGAAAGCTCGGTGCTTGGAGGCGGCTAACAAACCAGCGGACGCTAAAAGGCTGTATCAATCGATTACCGATAGCGCCTCTTTCTACGGCTTTCTTGCGGCAGATCAATTAAACCAGCCTTATAAAATGCTTGGTCACCGACACCCCGCGCTACAGCAAATAGTAGAAGCGTTGTCTGATAAAAAGGGGATTCAGCGCGCGCTAGCACTGCTCTCGCTGAACATGAAGTCAAAAGGTCGAGCTGAATGGTTTCATTCACTTGATGCAGCAAATACCAACCAAATGCTGGCGGCATCTAAACTCGCTCAAGCCAAAGGCTTTCACTTCACGTCAATTTTAACGCTATCTAAAGCCAAAGCGTGGAATCAAATCGAACTTCGCTTTCCGATGGCTTATGAATCCACGGTGCGCTTTGAAGCCAACCAGCAAGGCGTATCGCCGGCCTTAATTTATGGCGTGATTCGTCGTGAAAGCGCTTTTGATCCAAATATCGTCTCAAGCGCTAAAGCTCAAGGATTAATGCAGTTAATTCCACCCACTGCTAAGCAGGTGACTCGTGGCTTAGGGCTAAAACCCTTAAGTCGTAAACAAATATTTGAGCCAGAGACTAATATAAAACTGGGCACTGCGTACCTTAATACCTTACTCAAACGGTTCGAGCAAAACTATGCACTTGCCACCGCCTCCTATAACGCTGGTCCGCATCGCATGCCTAGATGGGCACCTGATTATAATATGGAAGCTGCGCGCTGGGTTGAGAGCATTCCTTACAACGAAACGCGTAATTATGTTCAAGCGGTATTGGCTTATATGACTATTTATGAATATAAACTCAATGGCAACAACGAGCCAAACGTAACGCGACTCAGTCGACGGCTAAGCCCTATAAAACCAAGCTATGCTCGCTAAGCGGATATCCCATCGGCAGCTAAACGGTCAAGCCCCTGCAAAACAGCGTGGCGCGGCATTACTTATCGCGTTAGTCATTATGACTATCGCGATCGGGATTGCGACCAACATCATGTTTCGCCAACAGTTACATACAAAACTTGCCAGCAACATTAGCAACTTAGAACAAGCCTATCCTTACGCCACTGCGTTAGAAGATTGGTCACGCACCATTCTTTTTAGAGATTTTGAAGAGTCCGCTGACAGCGATAATTTAACAGAGCCTTGGGCGACTGAAATCCCCCCTATTCCCATTCCCGGTGGCAATATGACTGGCCGTCTATATGACTTACAGGCCAAGTTAAATTTGAATAATCTATTTCCGCCCGAGACGCCCATAGAAGAAAATCCTGAGCCACCGGTGCAAGGCGCACCGCCGCCAACGCCTGAAGAACTTGAAATTATTAAAGACCAAAACCGTTACCTCATCGCCAAACAGCGCGTGACGCGCCTGATGGAGACCGTTGACCCAGATGAGAGCGTCGGCCCTGCTTTGAATTTTGCAGACACCGTTCAAGATTGGATCGATGCAGACTCAGATACAACTCCCGGTGGCGCTGAGTCAGATTATTATCTATCTCAAGACCCAGGCTATAATACAGCCAACAGTTTTCTCGTTAGCGACACCGAGTTACGCTTACTAAAGGATATCGACTCGGATGCCTTTACGTTAATACAACCCTATGTAGCAACGCTTCCAGAGTATGCTGCTGTCAATGTCAACACGGCCTCTAAAGAGGTCATTCAGGCGCTGGGGTTTACTACTGAGGCTGCAGAAAACATTGTTAGCGTTCGAGAAGAGAACCCGTTTGAAAGTATGGAGGACTTTTTAGCCCTTGCCGTTGTTAGTAGTGCAACTCAAGCGGCAGAGGATGAGGAGCCTGCGGTCTATGAACAAGATATTACGGTGACTTCAGATTACTTTCTGCTTCAAGGCGAAGTCAACATAGGCACCGCCCGCCTGTATATCAATAGTATTTTACGGCGAAAGGATGGTAAAGTTACCGTCGTTTCAAGAGACTTTAGCAATCAACAAATCGTAGAAGATCAAGAGCCAGAAGAATAATGCAACTGCTCATCATTAAACTCACCTCTCCGGATGCCAAACCTTCGTTTGCAGGCTTAACCAGCAAAAAGGTTGAATCTAGCTTTGTTACCTGTGAATGGGACGATATTCGTAAACACCAGCGCGGTAGCAAAGTGGTGTTACTCATACCCAATAGCGATGTTTCGTTAGCTGAAACTCAAATTCCCAGTAAAAATAAAAAACAGATGCTCCAAGCCTTACCTTATGCGCTTGAAGATACGTTAGCTGAAGATATTGATGATCTGCACTTCAGTGCTTATCGCGAAAGCGACGATGCCAAAGTCAAAACTGCGATCATTAACCGCGGCCGATTATGCTTATGGATTGACCTTCTAAGAGAGCAGGATGTCAATGTAAACTACATTTTGCCGTCTTTGTTTGGACTAGCTATTGCTGAAGAAGGCTGGTCGATTGATATCGATGAAGATGAAGTACAAGTCAGGCAAGGCCCGCTAGATGGCTTTGCAAGCAGTCTTGATGTACTGGACTATTTATTGCCCGCAGCGATGGATGAGCACAAACCTGAAGCACTTTATGTCAGTGGTGAAAGCCTCAAAGTAACACGCTTGTTACAAAACCACGATGTAGAGGTTCGCTCAGGCGTGTCTTCATTTTTGGTCAGTATAGATAGCATACAGCCTGCGCTAGCGCTAAATTTGCTAAATAATTTTAGCCGCGGAGAAAGTGCACTGAGGCAGGTAAACTGGTCGCCTTGGAAGCCTGTTGCCGTCATCGGCGGGTTGTTACTTGCCACATGGATTGGCATGTTTATGTGGCAAAATGAGCAGATGAGCAAACAATTGGACGGCATTGAGGCACAGATCACCAGTGCCTATCGTTCAGCAATTCCCGGTGGCAATCAAACCGATCCGGATGCGCAACTGTCTTCGATGACCAGTACCTTGTCTCGGCTTCAAGGCAATCTAAATGCGGCTAGCGTTTCTCCACTCCCTACAATCGCAAAACTTGTCCCCGTCCTAAAGCAGTTTAACAATATGTCTGTTCAAGAGTTGGGATTTAAACGCAATACGCTGCAAGTTAAAGTCGAAACGCCTAATTTAAGCATGCTAGATCAATTTAAAAAAGCAGCCGCTACCAGTCAGCTTGAAGTCAGTATTCGCTCTTCTAAAACAACCGCTGAGAACGTTGTCTCCACACTCGTAATAAAGGAGGCAATATGAAACAGTGGTTTATGATGCTAAGCTCGCGTGAGAAAACGATTGTCAGTATTGCCGCCGTACTCGTGCCGCTTTTACTGATTTGGCTTATTTTACTGCAGCCCATGCTAAATGAAAGCGCCGCACTTTCTGACCAAATTAAAGACCGTACCGCTATTTTAGAAAAAGTACGCTTGCAAAGTGCCCAAATAAAGATGCTACAAACTAGCGGTAAGCGCAATACGCAGTTGAGTCGTGGCAACCACCAGCAAAAGGTTGAAAGTGCCCTTCGAACTTGGCGTCTAAGGCCCAATTTAGGCGTCATGAGCGCGCCTAACAGCAAAACAGTAAAACTCAATTTAAGAGAAGCTGAAGCCGATAATATTATGCGCTTCTTATTTGATGTAGAAACAAAGTACGGCTTTGCAGTAAAAGAGGCGTCTCTCAAACCAACCAAAGATGTGGGTAGAGCCAACGCGTCCGTAACGTTGGAGGCACAATGAAAACAGTTAAGCTTATCTTACTTGGATTATTAACATTTGTTCTCACCGCACTTTGGCTAACACCTGCAGCATTTGTCGCACCCTATATTGAGCGTGCAGCGCCTAATGTGCGCATCAATAACGCCTCTGGAACCCTGTGGAATGGTTTAGCAACCTCCGTTCGGGTTAATAATTTTGACCTAGGGAGCGTGGATTGGAAAATTCACCCGATGAGTAGCCTACTATCGCTATCATTAGTTGCCGATGTGGATATAAAAGGCGGCGAGCTAAATGCGACGGGCAACGCAGCTTACGGCTACGATAAAAGTATCCGCTTGAGCGAGTTAACGTTCGCTGCAGATGCAAGCATTATTAGGCGCTTTCAATCTCAAGTGCAACTAACGGGGGATATTGAAGGCATCATCGACAATGCACAGATAGTGCCGGGCGGCTTTCCGGTTATTAATGGAGTCGTTAACTTAGTGCAAGGCAGTGTGATTTTCCCAAGAGTGGAGCCTGGTAATTATCGTGCCGATATTAAATCAGAAAGTAACTCACTTATCGCTGAGATAAGCTCAGCCGACTCGCCATTGAGTCTAGATGGAAAAGTCAGCATTAATAGCAATTGGCAGTATCAATCAGATGTATTGGCCAAAGCAGGCCCTAGCCTAAACCCGATGATTATGAATTTGTTGCGGCCCGTTGCTGGAAACAACCCCGGACCTGACGGCAGCTTGAGAATAAACCGCAACGGAAAAATAGCGCCAATTCAGCTGTACTAGGGCGCCATAGCCTTAACTAACTTAAAAGCACTTCGGGTGCCGCTCTCTTATCAATGGTAAGAGGACACCCGAAGCGGCTTAATCTGACCTGCTACCGACGATTCATATAGCCCTGCACCATATTAATCATACGTGAATTACTCATCGTCACGGCAATATCAAAAGAGTCCATTCCGTCACCTGTTTTATAATGCGGAGGCGCCCCTTTAGCCATCAAGTAATTAGCCACTTGCGGACGATTGAACCTCACTGCATGGTGCAATGGAATCCAATTGTTCTTGGTGCGGGCATTAATGTTAGCGTGATTTTTTAATAAAAAGATCACAATAGCTAAGTGCCCACGTGAAGCCGCCATATGTAGAGCCGTTTCTCTGTCCTCATTGGCGTAGTGAATGTTAACTTTCTCTTTAATTAAACGCTGAACCGTTCGAAGATCGCCGCGTAAACTAGCTGCGTGGAGAGCTAAAGGGTTAGGCTTTACAGGCGCAGGACGTGCGTTATTGTTAAGAGCTGCTAACACAATTTTTCCAGGGTTGGCTGGTGCCGCGTAAGATGCGAATGAGGTAACGAGTAATAATACAGCGCCGAAAATTGCTGCAAACACTGAGGTTTTTATGGGGGTGTAGTTGTGTTTCATCGTATCATCTCCTGAGTCGATGTATGGGAACGATGCAAAGATGGGACCATCGTTCAATGGTAAACTGATCCATTGGATAGTTACCTTATAGTAGTTTTTAACATCCTGAGTTTCTGTGATTTAGATTTATGTTGATTGACACTCAAAAAATCCCGCACATAACACAGGCTCTTACGTTTGATGGGGGTGGCAATTGTTGCCTCAAACGTTCGTCTATTAAATACAACCGCCTATCAAATGTCTAGTGAATCGTTATAACAAATGCTTATTTAATGAACTTAACGGCAGCTAAACAATGCAAACTATACCAATATGGATTAAATTTGTTAAAATTAGTTCTCAAATTGAATAAAAGCCCTGCAATCTGAACAAAAACAGGCCTTTTTTTGTATAAATACTGATTAAACCGCACAAAAACTCTTTTTTGCATTGCACAACATCTGCAGATTTTGAGCGGTTATCTCGATCTCCAAGCCACGTTTACCTGCACTTACAAAGATACTTTCAAGTTCAAACGCCGATTGATCAATGATAGTGGGTAATCGCTTTTTTTGCCCAAGTGGACTTATCCCCCCTAAAATATACCCTGTCGTATTTTGAGCAATACGGGTATCAGCCATGGCCGCTTTTTTTGCACTTAGCGTTGACGCTGCTACTTTTAAGTTAAGCTGACCTGACACAGGTACCACTGCCACGGCTAAGTTCTTACTCTCGCCATTTAACGAGATCACCAGCGTTTTAAATACTCTGCTAGCATTGACGCCCATGGCTTGGGCTGCCTCCTCCCCATAAGCTTGCACAGCAGGGTCATGATCATACTGATGGATTTTAAAGTCTATTTTTTCTCGCTCTGCGTGCTTTATCGCTGGAGTCATACGCTCTTATCCTCGCTCTATTCCTGATAAACTGTGTGCATGATAACGCAACTTAACGGTTTCCTCCTGACACGGCAATGGCGAGACACAGCCAAAGGCATTGAACTGATTTTCTGGGTCAGTACGCCAGACGGTCCGGTTCGTTTAGTCATTGAAAACGAACAGGCCGTATGCTTTACACAGCGCTCGACCCTCTTGCGACTAACCAGCAGCGTCACGCGCAAACCGTTACCGCTCAAAGACCTACACGGCGAACCGGTTGACGCACTTTATTTTAAACAGCAGCGCGATTTAACCATGCTGCGTGAGCAACTTCTCCACGATAAAAGCAAACTTTACGAGTCTGAAATAAAACCGACTGAACGTTATCTTATGGAGCGGTTTATCACAGCATCAATCAGCGCTAGGGGCGAGTTGATTGACCGTGGGAGTTATAAAGAGATGAGGCAGCCTCAACTTAAAAGCTGCGACTATTCACCCAATTTATCGTGGGCATCGCTGGACATTGAGACTCATGATCTTCGCGGAAGGTTATACTCAATCGCGATCAGCACAGAAGATTCACACTGCATATTTATGGTGCAGCACCCCAACCAGAATCGCACAGAAAATTTAAACGAGTCACTGAATATAATCTGGTGCGCAAATGAGGCCGCGGCGTTGAATGGTTGCTTTGCTTGGCTCAAGCAATACGATCCCGACATCATTCTTGGCTGGAATGTTATTGGTTTTGATTTGGCGTTCCTAAAATGGAAATGCCAGACGCTTAATACACCGTTTGATATAAGTCGGGGAGAGGAGACCGCCACTGTGCTTGAAGCACAAAATGCCGGACAGGTTGCTGTTGCCAGAATCCCGGGGCGTATTGTATTAGACGGCATTGCCTCACTTAAAGGCGCATTTTGGCACTTTGACCACTACGCATTAGGTAATGTCGCGATGCAAATGCTGGGGGAGGATAAACTAATTTCTTCCACGTCCAATAAGCTAGAAACGATACGCCGCCAATACCTAGAAGCACCCGAAGCACTGGCGGCTTACAATCTTCAAGACTGCCAGCTGGTTGCCCAGATCTTTGCTAAAGCTGACTTAATAAACTTTTCGTTGCAGCGCGCTCGCATGACGGGGTTAGCCGTCGACCGACAAGGCGGGGCAGTAGCCGCGTTTGACAATCTATATCTGCCTAAATTGCACCGTCAAGGCTATGTAGCACCTGATATTGGCAGCATGATGAACCAGACCAGCAGCCCTGGTGGCTATGTGATGGACTCAACTCCTGGACTATACAATAACGTTTTGGTACTTGACTTTAAAAGCCTGTACCCCAGCATTATTCGGACTTTCAAAATCGATCCGTTGGGACTTGCAGCTGGTCTGGAGTCGACAGCAACTGCGATCAATAGCGGCGGCTCAGCAGCGGACACTATTCCCGGCTTTTTAGAGGCACACTTTTCACGCACGCAGCATATATTACCCGGTTTAGTAACTCAGCTGTGGAGCGACAGAGACCTTGCTAAAAACGCCAAGGACGCCCCGCTATCACATGCCATTAAAATTATCATGAACTCATTTTACGGAGTGCTGGGCTCATCAGGCTGCCGTTTTTTTAACCCACAATTGGCCAGCAGTATCACCAAGCGTGGTCACGAAATTATCCAAGAAACGGCCAATTTCATCGAAAACAAGGGGTATTCGGTCATCTATGGTGACACTGACTCTGTGTTTGTTCATCTTAACAATGACGTGGACGAGGTAGATGCAAATACCATCGGAGAATCGCTGGCCAGTGAGCTAAATGCCTATTGGCAAACAGCATTAAAAGAACGCTTTGAGCTTCAGTCTTGCTTAGAAATAGAGTTTGAAACCAACTATCTTCGGTTTTTAATGCCGACTATTAGAGGAAGCGAGGCTGGCAGCAAAAAGCGCTATGCAGGGGTTGTGAGAAAACAAGGAGAGTTAATTACGGTCTTTAAGGGCTTAGAAACCGTGCGCTCTGACTGGACTCAACTGGCAAAGAATTTCCAACAAGAATTATATCGACGCGTGTTTCATAACGAACCTTACGCCGATTATGTGCGCGCCGTTAGCGAGGGTCTTGACAATGGTGACTATGATGATCAGCTAACCTATACCAAACACCTCAGGCGCCCTCTTGAAAGCTATGTAAGCACTCAACCACCACAGGTAAAAGCGGCACGAAAAATGAAAAATCCAAGCAGGCGTATCCAGTATGTGATCACCTTGAACGGCCCTGACCCTCTTGAAAACCTCACGGCTAAACCCGATTATCAGCACTATCAAGATAAACAACTTGAACCCGTGGCAGACAGCATCCTTTATTTCTTAGACACCTCATTTAAACGGTTAACTCAACGTCAATTAGATGTCTTTGGTTAGGAATACTGTTTTTGCTGCGTAGCACTGCTAAACTCCACTTATTAATTTGTAACAGGAAAAAACACCATGTCATTGATAATTACAGATGAATGCATCAACTGTGACGTTTGCGAGCCAGAGTGTCCAAACGATGCCATCTCAATGGGTGATGAAATTTACGAGATTGATCCAAAGCTTTGCACCGAGTGTGTTGGTCATTTTGACGAACCTCAATGTGTTGAAGTGTGCCCAGTCGACTGCATCCCAAAAGATGTTAATAACGTCGAAAATCAAGACCAACTCATGTTGAAATATGAAGATTTAATGGCCAAGAAGTAAGTTAAGCCATACCCCATGTACTGCGACAGGAAACACCCATGCTAGTTACCCTCTCTCCATCTAAAGGTCAGGATTTTGAAATTCCAATGCCCTCGGCTGAATACAGCGTACCGGCTCAACTCGATCAATCCCAGATTCTTATCGATGAATTGCTTGATTATGATCCAGAAAAAATTGGATCGTTAATGGCTATTAGCGAAAACCTGTCTCAGCTTAACTACCAACGCTTTCATGATTTTCATACGCCTTTTAACACAGATAACGCAAGGCCTGCGCTATTTGCATTTAAGGGCGACGTTTACAGCGGCATCGAAAGCACCACTTTTAGCGAGGCTGATCTAGCCTATGCACAAGATCATCTGCGGATTCTTTCCGGCCTGTATGGTGCCTTGCGTCCGATGGATTTGATTCAGCCCTACCGCTTAGAGATGAAAACCAAGTTGAAAAACCCGCGCGGCAAGGACCTTTATCAGTTCTGGGGCGATCAAATCACCGACAGTTTAAATGCCGTACTCGATAAGCAAAAAGAAGCCGTCTTGGTAAACTTGGCTTCAAACGAATACTATAAATCGGTAAAACCAAAACAGATCAATGGCCGCATTCTTAATATTGATTTTAAAGAGACCAAAGCGGGCAAGACACGCATTATTGCCTTTTATGCAAAAAAAGCGCGAGGCATGATGGCTGACTTTATTTTGAAAAATCGGTTAGAAAAGCCTGAGGATATTCAGTCATTTGATACAGCAGGCTACCGTTATGACGCGAACCTTTCAACCGATGACCGCTGGACGTTCGAGCGAATCCAACCCGACCCCGTCAGCAAATGAATAACCACCTTACAACGAGCTGCTAGAAAATTTAAATAAACAGACGCTGCTTGTCATTTAAGTGTGTTGAAGCGCCAAAGATTCATCTAGCTGGCGCTTCAACGCAAACGGTCACTAATTGCTAAATAAACCTCTAAACCACACCCCCATATCCGCAATTTCCTGCGGGTGAACCGAGTGCTCCATCGCGTAACTTTTAGCCACAACAGGGAACCCTTTCGCCTCTAATCTAGGAACGTAATCCTGCCACGATGCAACTGGAATGACCGGATCATGTAACCCGTGCGCTGCAAAGACAGGGATCAGGTCATAGCCTTTAGGTAACGCTGATAAGGTTTCTTGTGCAAATGGCAGATAGGTCGACAAAGCCATAATGCCTCCTAACCTTTTGGGATAACGCAGTGCAGTATGTAACGCGATGACCCCACCTTGCGAAAAACCGGCCAGGATAATATTTTCTGCATCAATACCCAAGGCTACCTGCTCATCAATCAGGGCATTTATCCAACCGACCGTTGCTAAGATATCCTCTAACTTAGCGTTATTGCTACGGTCCAGTGAAAAAATATCATACCAAGCAGGCATCACGTAGCCGTTGTTAAGCGTAACGGCTCGAGACGGTGCATGTGGAAAGATAAATCGCACCCCACTGTCTTGGGCTAACCCTAGCTCAGGCACAACGGGAACAAAATCATGCCCATTTGCCCCTAGACCATGCAGCCAGATAACGGCATATCGAATGTTTTCACCCAGCTCAAGGGTTTCTCTTTTTAAATTCATAAATCCCTATGACAACAAGCTTTCGCCAGCAAATAATTCTTCGACCGTCTCGCGGCGGCGAATCTGATGTACCTGATCACCATCAACTAACAACTCACAGGCGCGCGGGCGCGTGTTGTAGTTTGAAGCCATCGAAAACCCATAAGCCCCCGAGGAGCGGATAGCGACTAAATCACCTGGCGATAAACTCATCTCACGGTCTTTACCCAAAAAATCACCCGTCTCACAAATTGGCCCAACCACATCGTAATTGTGCACCTGCGCGTTCTCATCTGCCTCTTTAACCGGAACAATACGCTGCCACGCCGTATACAAAGATGGGCGAATCAAATCGTTCATCGCAGCATCGATAATGGCGAAGCTTTTCTCATCCCCGTGCTTTAGGTACTCTACTTTAGAGACTAAAATAGCCGCATTGGCAGCAATAGCGCGCCCCGGCTCGATAAGCACTTGGTACTGATGCAAACGCTCGTTAGACATCATTTTTTGCATGTATTCTGCAGGTAGCGGTGGCGTTTCATCTTGATAGCGCACACCCAAACCACCACCTAAGTCTAGGTGGTGAATGTCGACGCCCTTCTCTTTTAAGCGGTCCGCCAAATCTAGCAAGCGATCCAGTGCATCCATGAAAGGACCAACCTCGGTTAGCTGTGAGCCGATATGACAATCAATGCCGTCAACTTTAATGTTGGGCATGGAAGCTGCGCGAAGGTAAACATCTTCTACCACGTCAATGTCGATACCAAACTTATTTTCCTTTAAACCGGTTGAGATATAGGGATGTGTTTGTGCGTCAACATCAGGGTTCACACGAATCGAAATTGCAGCGGCTTTACCCATCTCTCGGGCCACGGCGTTTAGACGGTCCAATTCACCTTCAGACTCAATATTAAAACAACGAATGCCCACCTCTAGCGCTCGGCGCATCTCATCTTCACGCTTACCAACCCCTGAAAAGACAATTTTACCCGGCTCCCCTCCTGCGGCCAACACACGCTCTAGCTCACCCACCGACACAATATCAAAGCCTGAACCCAACTGGGCAAACAGGTTCAAAATAGCGATATTAGAGCAGGCCTTGACCGAATAACAGATGAGATGATCATGCTCGCCAAAGGCATTATTGAACGCATGCCAGTGACGCTCTAGCGTGGCACGTGAATAAATGTAACAAGGCGTATGATACGTATTAGCAATCGCTTTAACAGAAACCTCTTCTGCATAGAGCTGACCTTGCTTGTAATTAAAATGATCCATTAGTTTGCTTTCTTCTTTTGTTTAGCGGTGTCAGCTGTATCAGGGAGATACAAATCTCCTCGATGCCCGCAACCGCTGAGTAGCAACACGGTAAACAGTCCACTCACTATAAATAATAAGAACTTGTTTCCTGTTATCTTCTGCTGAAACATGGAAACTCTCCGACGCAATAAAGACAGGAGTATAACCAATTTTTTAAGATGCTTGAAATACGATCTTCTAACCCCAACATATTCGGCTAACCCAACCAAAAATTATTACAGCACGGAGTTTGACTGTGGAACAATATCGAGGCACAACGATTCTTTCAGTAAGGCGGGATGGCAAAGTAGT
>Ga0115031_1002565_pt1 | contig 13524 bp, 18 predicted proteins | sample Maine_Asex4_meta_FD_87301 | JGI IMG/M metagenome (GOLD analysis project Ga0115031, IMG submission 87301) | Marine algal microbial communities from Maine, USA - Maine_Asex4_metaG | ecosystem: Host-associated > Algae > Red algae > Unclassified | place: Maine, USA | collected 2015-01-05 | reverse complement strand
CGGCCGCAAGGCCAGCATCATCAAGGCGGAGTTCAGGGCGGTTCCAGGGGTTGGCGGTAAGTGCTTGCACTGCAACGAGGTCGCCAAGACGACGCAGCAAAACGGTACGATTCTGGCTGAGCAACTCTTTAGCCGCGCGTCTGCCCCGCTGCTGGTGCGGCAGTCGGCGTGGGACGCCTGCGCGACGCTGCAGAGGAGCGCTGCACGCCCGATCGACTTGGCCGTGGTAACGACGGTGATTGCAGCATCGCGATTTGCCGGCGGTGGTAGTGGCAAAAGCTCGGTCGCTGCAGCGGCTCGTCCTTCGGGACTACAGCCAGCAGCCGGGAGCATGCACAAGTTCCTGGACCGCGTTACTACCGAGCAGAGGAGCGCGATTGAGTCGTCCATCATGCGCTTCTTCGTCGCCAACCGCGTGCCTTTTCTTGTGGTGGAGAGCACGTCGTTCATCGGCATGCTGAGGGCGGTGCGCCCGGCCCTCGTCGACCGTAATCTCGTACGCAGCCGCAAGAAAATGGACGAACCCGGGCTGACAGCCATGTACACTGACACACGGAAGCAGGTGTCGGGATGGCTGGCGGCGTGGTGCGTGCGGCGCAATGAGGTTCTCGTCCTTAACGCGTGGGAAAACGTCAAGCACAACCACATCGTCAACCTGCTCGCAGTGGTTGGCGACAAGGTCATATTTCAGGACTCCATCTACTGCGGGGATGAGTGTCAGGACGCCCCCGGGTAGGAGCGCCTGGTGCAGGACAAGCTGAACGAGTACGGCGGCGTGGACACCTTCAACGCACTGGCGACCGACAACGCGGCGGCCTGCGTAGAGATGAGGAGGCTCGTGTCGGTTGCCAACCCCGGTCTCGTCTCGCTCAATGATCAAGCCCACGTGGCAAACCTCCTCGTCGGCGATTTGTCCAAGGTGCCGTGAATGCTACGCCGGGTGTCCACGGCAACGGTCGTGTCGGGGTATGTGCGGCTGCACAACCGGCTTCTGGTGTCTTACGAGGCCGTCAAGGACGCGTAAAACAAGCTGTTCCCCACGGATACGGCGGCAATGAAGCAGACGGCCGTGGCATACGTGATGCCCAGTACGATCCGCTTCTTGTACAACCTTGAGTTGCTGCTGACGTGCGTGCGCAACCGACCGGCACTGAGAAATGTCCTCGAGCGAGACAACGGGTCTGAACTCCCTCGCCTGGTCAAGCCAAAAACACTAAGCGCTCGCGAGGGGTTGGCCAATTTTGTTGTCGTGGCGGAGTCGACTGCTGAGGAAAGGGACTGGACTGCCGCGTCTCGCACCCTCCACCCCGTTTGCGCGTACCTCCGACTCTTTGATGGCGATTCCAGTCGCTTGTCTGTTGTGTTGCCCGCCACCCGTCGCATGAAGAGCGACATGATGGCGATGGAGGGTGCAATGCGCTCAGAGGGGGTGGTGAGTACGGCGTCGACCGAGGTACTCTCGTTGCTGGTGAGCACGGTGCGCAAGCGAGTACACGGTCCGAAGGACAGAAGCGTGAGGGTGCTGCTATTGAAGGACATCCACTACCTGGCGGCGGCATTGGACCCCCGCGTGTCTGACTCGCAGGCCAGCGACGTGGCCGAGCACACCGAGCGCGCCTTCCGCGCGATGCGCACCTTCTTCATCCGGTCTCCGGCCGTGTTCGCCCTCGAACAGCTACGCATGATGGACGACAACCAGCGCATGGAACGCCTCCGTGTGCAGTTCACCATATATGTGGCACTGTCGGGTGATTTCGCGCACGGCGCCGCGGCTGCGCGCATGCCGGGCAAGCCGCTTGACGTGGCGAGTGTTATGAATTAGGACTGGGAACTTTTCGACTGGTCGTCCTTGTACGGTGGTAGCGCCAAGGAGCTCCGCGAGATGGGCATGACGTTGGCAGGAATGGTGCCCTCATATTGCGCGGTCGAGCGTTCCTTCTCGCTGCAGAAGTCTATCCACTCTTTGGTGCGCAACAGACTGACCCACGAGAAGGTTGCGCAGCTGACGTTTGTGCACACAAGCATCAACTTGCTAGGAGGCAGCGACCTGGACATGGAGCACTTGGAGTTTTTGAAGTCCGTCGTGTTGGACTCGGACAGTGGCGATGTCGGCGGGAGCGACGAGGGAGATGGCTAGGTGGGGACAGAGACGGTATGACGGTAGAGTATGTACTTCTTTGTGCGCACGGAAACAATATGAAAAGTGACCGAAAAGAAAATTCGACCGGCTACCCTCGGCCATCAGCACCCATTGGCCAAGCCCTCTCGCCCACCCTAAGCTCTGGTCTCTGTCCGGCAGCCTTCTCCAGGCGCGGATGAGGGTCGCCCCGGCCGTCACCCTCACCTGGGCGGTGGCGGCGGAGGTCCCGCAGCCCGAAACGACGGTAACGCCGGCGGCGAGTGGGACCGCGGCTTTACCAGCCGACGGGCTGATGGCACCCCAGTTTATGGCGGCAGCGGCGGGTACGGCGGCGACAGCGGCGGCGTCTGGTACACCCTCGCTGCCGGAGTACTCCCCCTTCGGTCCCCGGCCGGCGCTGCTACCGTCAACCCAAACCGCGTCCACAACGGCTCCGCAGCGGCCACCCTCGACACTGGCGTCCGCGGCGCCGCGCTGCGCGCAGCCGGCGGCGACGGCCACCGCCACAGACTTTCCGAGTCCCCCCACAGCCCTAGACCACTTCGCTCAGGCTCTTCCCCCCCCCCGTAGCTCACCTCTCCCCGCACATCCAGTCCGTCGCCCCCCAACGGTGACGGTGGGTGCCTGCTACCCAGGCAGCCCCAGTCCTCATCAGTCACGCGCGGCTACGCGGGAACTGTCGCCGTTTTCTATGGCGATAACGCCGACGCAGAGCGGTGGCCCACCGGCCACGCCCCTTCCCCCTCCCCCCAGCCGCCTTGATGCGCGCCCAAGACGCCCCACGCGGCGCGCCAAAGCAACGCTGCGCTGGCCGCGTCATTTAAGACCTATTACTGCCGCGTTTATCCGCGTCCGTGTGCATAGGGGAACCAGAAATACACTGGGTGCTGTTTTCGTGTTCTCTCTACTCGTCTGCAACACCCCTGATGTGTGCATCCGCTGTACGTTCCACCGCCGAAGCCGCCACCCTCGCCGCCTCCTCCACTGCTGCCGCCGCCTCCCACGGTCAGCCACCATCCGGCCGCCGCCACGCCCCCCCCACGCGCCTCCACCATGTGCCGCCGTCCGGAGCGCACCATCGGCGCTTCGGCGATGCCCGATGGCTTCCGCAGATAGGCCGCAAAGGAAAAGACGTACGTGGCGGGGACGGAGGGGGTCGGCGTCACTCCAGCCACAGCGGTGAGGAGGAGCTAGATGTTGGGGCGGCGGGGGGTCGCGGTGCTGTCGGTGGTGGCCGCCAGGAGAGCAGGTGAAGGAGGAGGGAGGGAGAGCGGTGGGAGAATGGACGACGGGGTGGTGTCTGGTGTCGAGAGACAGGGGGTGGAGGCGGCGGCGAAGTGGCCGCCACCTCAGCTGCAGCGAGCGTCAGATCCTGCTCCATTCTTGCTTGTTGCTGCCGCTGACGCGGCTGTCAAGGACGAAGGGAGTGAATAAAATTGAGGTACGGGCAACAGCGACCATACAAGAAGACAGCAGTCCTGCAGAACACACACCGGCGTCTCAGTTAGAAACACGCCAGGCACTGCGTGAAGGAAAAGCAGCGCGTGGTTGCACACTGTGCACGCAATCTTCACCTTCTTGACACCCGATAACCTCCAACTCTCCCCCTCCATGCCCCCTGAACCTTTGACGACGTACCTCTGCCAGGTCCTGCACTTGCATCACAAGCGGTTCCCGCCAGTGTGCCGAAACCACCGCCGACGCCGCCCCCCCCCAACGGGCGCCACCACTGGCACAGATGACCCCCGCTGGGCTGGCGCGGCCTGAAGAGCTGGACGCGGCGCCGGCGCCGGCGACGGAACCGGCTGCGTCACGACCGGCTGCTCTAGCGCTCTTAGAGGCCATCCCATGCGAGGTCCTTGCATATTTGTGTGTGCGAGAACAGGAATCGTTCCTCACTCCACACATAGCGCCTGCTAGCAGGACCATAGATGCTTTTCCGTCTCTCTCTCTTTTTGGCAGGGTGAAGTGTATACGTTTTATGCTGTGTCTCTCTTTTTACGAGTGGAGAGGCATCTATGCCGGCGAACAGATAATTTTGGCGCCCTTTCTGGAAAAAAGCAGCTTTGACAGAGCGGCAATGCGGTTTGCAGATTGTCTGTTCGCCCAAAAACACGCAAAAGCAGACGTGCTTTTGACGCCGGTTTTGGGCCCGGTGCGCAGGTCGCCGCCTCGCTGGCACCGCGATAAAATGAAAAAATGCAATAAATACATGGGATCGGCTCCGTATTAATCGTCGATTAGTTGTAGATTAATTCATCGGATAAAATGTACCAATTTAATCGTTGCCATCCATGACCAAGACCTGGTGCAAGTATCCATAACGGGTCATAATATTCTGTTAAGCGTAAATAGAGCACGCAAGAACCTGGCAAGTTCAACCAATGAGACTGGAGGAAAGTTCTTCAGAGAAGCTGCCACAGCGTTCTCTGACGACAGTTCGACTCGGTTTTTTTCTTTTCACGTGGCGCCCCCGATCCACCATGCCGTTCGGCGCTCACGTGCCTGGCGCGTCGGCCGCGCGCACGAGCCACGCGAGGTACTTTCGCGCCGCTGCCTCGGCGGCGCGCCCGCCCCCGGCGCCGTCCAGCCGGTCCATCAGCGCCGAGTCGGGCGCACTAAACTTGCGCGCGTACCACTTTGGGGACTGCCGCAGGGACGCCTCAAACGGGTAGACGGGCAACCCCCCGCCGCCCCCCCCCCCCTCCACCTCGTCCACGGTCAGCGGGTGTTGGCGCCCGCGGCGGCCCCGGAACTTCCAGTGCACCTGCCGCAAGCAGTGCGGCACGACCGCCCCCCGCCACGCGGCGGTGCCCGCCGCGAGGGACCCCCAGTAGTGCTCCATCGCGTCGGCCGCGTAGGCAAAGGCGAGGAGCGACCGCCGCGACGCGGCGCCGCGCGCCGCGTACGCGACAAAGTCGCGGTGCAGCACCGCCCACGCCTCGTGTTTGACGAGCCCCCCGGCAATGGCGGGGTAGAGGGGCATTGCCACGTACCCGCGCCGCTCGTTGGTGACGGGGAAGAGGGCGTCGCCGAGGCCCGCCGCGTCGGCGGCGGCGGTGTCGGCGTCGCCAACGGCCGCGAGGGCGGGGTCGACGTGGAGGACGCTGACGCGGTCGCGCGTGATGATGTGCGAGCGCGGCTCGTCGGCCGTGCACAAGAAGAGGCGGCGGCGGGAGGCGACGGCGGGCTCGGCGAGCAGCCGCCGCTGGGTGGTTATGGGCAGCAGCGGGTAGTCGCTGCCGCTGAGGTTGAGCCAATACGACCACGGGCGGGGGGAGGCGAGCGCCACCTCCATCGCGTCGAGGGTGTTGAGCACGAGGGAGACGCCGCGGTAGGTGAGTGCCGCGCGCTCCATTACCACCACGTTGGCGGCATAGGCGGGGGTGTCCGCGAGGAGGGAGAGGGTGGGCGCCAGCGCGTCGTCGGGGATGGCCAAATCAAAGTGCACCGCATAGCTGTTACGGGGGTGGTGTAGCCGCGCCATGAGGCGGGGGAAGAGTGGGAGGCTCGCCGCCGACACTTGCACAAAGATGGCCATGTCGGCTTCGGGCGGCGCGGCCGCGGCCGCGCCCGTCACCTCCGCAGGGTGTGGCGGCGGGGCGGGGGTGCTCGCGGCAGCCACTGCCGCATCGGCCGCCGCCGCGGGCGGCGGCCCCCGCCCCCCTCCCAGCCCATCACCCGCGTCGGCGGTGGCGAACTCCGGCGCCGCCCACGCGTTGAAGGTGACGCCCCTGTGCTGCGACGGCCGCACCCGCAGGGGCGCCGGCGTCGTGCCACTCGCGGGCCGGGCTGACGCCGCCATCGTTGCGTTGGCGGCGGCACCCAACTGTCCCTCGGCGCGCGCCACGCCCGCCGAGTGGCTCGTGCCCAACAGCGCCACCGTCGCCGCGGCGGCGGACAACAAGGCGACCGCCGCTACTCGTCGGGCGGGCGACGCCTTGCGGCGGCCTCGGCCGGCGGGGGACGGCTTAACGTGGCGGACCGCCGACGACGTTTGCCGGTAGACCGCGCGGGCGGGCGTCGTCGTCATGGCGGCAGGTTGGGGGGTAGGAAGGGGGGGGGGCTGGCGGTGGCCGTGCGTGGCTTGGGAGGGGCGCGGTCCTCTCCGCCCAACCGAGACGGCCCGAGCTCAAGTACACGCCCGCGTGGAGACCGAGGTGACCGTCGGCCTACAGCAAGCACCTGCTTCTACTCGCCACGACGAGAATCCTACCGTCGCCACGCTCAATGACAAGGAGGGGTTGTCCTCAGCTCCCAACAAACGGTGTCAGACGAATGGGGCCAATGGTGGCGGAATCGGATGGGTGTCGGCGAGCTGGGGTGCATCAGTGTGACACCGGCAGCACCTCAGTCCGATGCACCTGCCGTCGCTAGTGTCCGCGCCTTGCGGATGTTTTCACGGCTGTCGTACCCTGTCAATGCTGCTCCAATGACGCGAACAACGCCAATGTTCACGCGTGCGCTGTTTGTGTCCGAGGTCAACCAAAGTGCGTCGGGTCGACGCCGTCTGAATTTGTGCCACGGACGCACCGTCCACTGCCACGGCGGCGGATTGGACGCGGGCATCAGCGGTCAACCTCGGTCCATGAGTTGACGCTGGGTGCTTGTGGGTTTCCTCCTCACATCACCCTGTCACGCCCAAAGGGCGGGCATCTGTGCGACAGACAATCGACTGGGGCGAGTCACCCCACGCTCAGGCTTATGCTCCGACCCCCACCGCGCGACACCAGTATCGCTTGCATTGCGGACGCGTGGCTCAGTGCGGTTGCCCTCATGCGAGAGGCATTGTTCCGCTTTGTTTGCGTCGTTGCTGGATTGTGTCGCGACAGACGCAATGCGCACGAGCCCCGAGGGCCCCTGCCGCCCCCACGTGCGCCCTGCCTCGGAGGGGCCTTTTCCGACAGGGTGGCAGCTCGGAGGCGCAAGAGGCGCAACGGGACGCCACCCAATCACGGGGCGGAAGGCGACCAGGCGTGGCGGTGTCATGTGACGTCCACGTCGCACGCTACGCGGCAGGCTCCATTGAATTTTGACGGCTGGACGCACGACTGTCCGCGGATTTTGCCACGTCAGATCGCTGATCGCTCGCCATGCCGGTCTGGCTTGCAGCGCGGCGCGCGGGCCTCGTCGCTTTTCCGCCACGGGCGCGGTCGCCCCCCACTTGGCGGGACATTATGTCTGTATGATACAGCTCAGGTCGGAGCTGTGCACCGAGCGCGCCGCGTGGCGCTAGCGGTGAGCTGACAGGCTGTTGCTGTTGGTCATGGCTGTGAGAGCTCGAGTGTCTCCAAGTTTCCTTGCACCGACGAGGCCCGCGTGGCCCCCTGTCCCCGTCGACAGCGCCTCCGCCAGCGCCTCCCCGTCCGCGTCCCCCCCCCCCAGACAGCACCACCACAGTAGCAGTGACTTAGGCACCTCCAAGCATCTGACCACTGCAGCTCCGCCGTCCGCAGCAGCCACCGCAAGTCGGTGACGGCAGCGGCTTTGACCCCCCGCCGCCCCCCCCCGGCCGCGGCACATGGCGGCGGTGGGGGTTGGCGAGGGGGACGGGCGGAGGGTGTGAGGGCGGCGCGGGCGGGCGAAAGAGCGGCACGCACGTTGGGCGCGCGTGCGGGGCTGAGCGGCCGCGTCGGGGAGGCAATACGCGCCGTCGGTGTCGGCGTCGGTGATTTGGACGCGGCGGCGCGGGCCGCGGGGTGGCGGCCAGACGCGTTCGACGCAGGGAGGTTGGTCCTGTGGACTGATGGGGGAGGGGGAGGGCGCATCATGCGCCCTGCTACATGATGTAGCAGATGCAGGCAGCGCCGCGTGCCGTGAGCCGCGACCGCCGTCGTCGCAAGCCAGGTGCCGCCCACACCTGTATACGTACCTCTGCAGCCGCCCTGCCGAGAGTGGCAGGTCAGGCCGGCGGTGCGCGACGGTGAGCCCCGACGGGTAGGGCCCTTGGAGTTGCGGTCCGCCCCCCGCACGCCCCCCCCCCCTGCACGCGCATGAGTGTCAAGTCCGCCCCTCCAGCGGGTAGCGGTACTGGGGCAACAGCGCCCACCGCCGACAAGTCGCCCATCCTCGGGCGCGCGTGACTGCTTGCGCCACAGGCGGGCCACCAGTGGTGGGGCGGCGTCCCCGCCGCCCCCTGCTGGCCGACAACGACGTGGTGGAGTCGTCGTCGGCCGCAGTCGTGGAGTGGTCACGGAGCGTGCCGCGTGGGCGCGGGGGCTCGCGGCGCATCACAGCTGCACCTGGGCCGCCGTCCGACGGGGCCGCCCATCGCCCGCGGCAAGCGGCGCCGCAGGCACACACTCTGCAAGGCCGGCAGCCGCCTGACGGGCGGCTGTCGAAGTGGCCTGCTTTGCAATCTCGCCACAGTACACATTCAGTAAGGTGGTGCCGCATCTCTCTGCGACATCTGTCGACGACGCATCCAGACAATTATGGTGGCGATGAAAGGCAAGAGGCCGAAACCTTATAATTTGTGCACTTTCGGCTCCCTGGCAAACTGTAAGAGCCCCACTTCTCCGTCAGACCAGCGAATTAGCAACGGGGTCGCCCCGACCTGTCCTGTGGACGTCCCGACCTGGTCCCGACACTGCAAACGTCAAAAACATGAGACCAGTTTAAACTCGAGCGTACAATTTTCATGATTTCTCCGCCACCCACTGGACCGCAAATCGACCCGCTCTCGCCCGGCTGCCGCCCGCGCTCGCCGCGCAACGGGCTGCCCCAGAAGGTGGGCCTCTTTTTGCACCTGGTCGCGCCAGCGCGTCGGCCATCCCCCCACCGTAGGCCGTCAAGCGTGCCCGCGCGGTCGGTCACGCCGCCTGCCGCTGTATTGCTCGCCCTCCCCCGCCTCTCCTCTGTGCACCGCCTCACCGCCGCAGACGTGGTCTCCGGCTTCGGACGTGACGCAACGACCGGGGACGTACACGACTTGACGATCAGGGCGGGTGTAAGGCCGTGGGGGGGGGGGGGGGGGGGCGCCGGGGGCGCCGGGGGGGGGGGGGGGGGTGGGGGGGGGGGGGGGGGGGGGGGGGTCGACGCCTGGACGCACGTGGTCGTGGTTGGTCGTCGCGGCGGGTGTGTGTTCGTGGGATCTCGGTGCGGCATCTCCGCGGCATCTACTTCCGTCGGGACTGTGCCTCATTCCCCCCTGCCATGTCGTACGTCACGTCGGCTGGCAGCGGCGGTGGCGGCGGTAGTGGTGGTGGCGGTGGTGGGCGCTTGCAGCCGACTCCGACTGCTGCCGGCAGCACCTTTTCACGGCCGGTGCCGACCTCCTCCTCGTACACGTCGACAGCGTCTGGGGGCGGAGGTGCCACCGCCTACATTGCCCCGTCGACGGCAGGCCCCGATGGCACCAATGGGGGCGGCGACCTCCGCGACGTAACGGGGTACATCCCACCCGCGAACTCTGCCACCGGCCGCTCCGGGCAAATGTCGGGGATGAACGGGCCGGCGGGGTCGGTGCGGAACCAGGAATTTGTGACCCGCATCGTGGTGCTCGTCGATGAAGCGACCGAGGCAGGGGTGGCCGAGGATGTGGCGGAGAAGAAGCGCGTCGCCCTTGTGCGCATCGTCCTTGCCGAGCCGGGCGGCGGCTCGGCGGTGATGTTTGCCATCCGCAAGCGCCTCAAGTCCATGGATGAGGTGCCCGTCCTCAATGCGCTGACGCTGCTGGACGAGCTGATGCGCACATGCCCCTTCTTTTACCGCTTCGCCGCGTCGGAGAAGGTGTTCCGTCGCATGTGGCGGTTTGTGGTACCTGACTACAAGGAGAGCGTCAAGGGCAAAGTGTTTAAGAAGAGCGTCTTTGACGGCCGCACGCCGGGCGGGCGCACGCAGGCGGCGGAGCGAGTGCTCATCCTCATCCGCGCGTGGGCCGAGACGTTGTCGACCATGTTTCGGGGTCGTTTCGACCCGGCCGCGGGCTTCCTCATCGAGCGCTACAACAACAAGCGCACCAAGATTGCCTTCCCGCCAGTGCCCCCGTCGGAGCTCCCCTGGGTGTGCCCCATCTCGCCGAGCGCGGAGGCGACTACGCGGGGACGCCCGAGCCGGTCGGCGTCGGCTCCTGGCGGCCGTTCGACGTCGGCTCCGGCGTCAGGTTTGCCACCCAACTTGTCGCTGACCGAGGTAGAAAACACGGTGACGCTCTTTGAGAATATGCTTGAGAAGGCCTCGAACGCGGAGGAGGTCAAGGGCGACGTCTTTACGGATTTGGCCGTCCGCTGCCAAGTCATCTATGACAACATGCACCAGCTGGCCGTGTCGATGGAGCGGGATGGGGAGGTTGCCCGCGCCTCCCGCACGAACGACCGTCTGCGCAACGTGTTGAGCATCCACCGGGAGGCGGTGGAGACGGGCCGACTTGCGCCAATCAGCCACATCCCAGTCGTCAACATGGACTCGGATATGGATGACCCCTCGAGTGACGACGACATTTACGACGCGCGGCCACTCCCGCCGCCGGTCCTCCAGCCTTACGGTGTCGACGAGGAGGAGGAGGAGCGGGAACGCGAGGCCGCGCGTAAGAAGGCGGCGCGGCGGGAAAAGGAGAAGAAGGAGAAGGAGCGGGAGAAGGAGCGGGAGAAGGAGCTACGGAAGAAGGAGAAGGTCAAGGAGGAGCGAAAGGCCAAGAAGGAGGCGGGCATGCTCGTCGTCGTGGACGCGGCGGAAAGCGGCAAGTCCTCGGCGCGCAAGGACAAGAAGAGCAAGAAGAAGCGGGTCGACAGCAGCGACTCGGACAGCAGCGCGGACGTCAAGGCGTCCAGCCGGCGCAGGGGCGGTGGCGGCGGCAGCAAGGCCGTTGCGGACCCGTTTGCAATGCTTGCGGAGCGGTACAACACGGCGACGACGACCACGTCGACCGACACGATCGACGTGACGACTGCGGCACTCGGCAACGTCTCTCTCCAGCCGCAAGCGTCGCAAATGGGTGGCGCTCCCGGGATGATGTACGGGAACGCCTACTCCACTTATGTCCCAGCGCCGGTGCCACAGATGAGCCACTACCCGCAGCAGTCGATGCGCGGAGTACCCCAAGGCCAGCCGCAGATGATGCAGCAGCCGCAGCAGCAGCAGCAGGCGGGCATGTATGGGGGCTTCAACCCAGCGGTGGCCGCCACCGCCGCCTACCAAACTGTCGACCCGACGGCTGCCGCGGCAGCCTACCAGTCGGTCAACCCCGCCATGTACGCGACGCAGATGCAGATGTACGGTTCGGTGGCGTATGGCGGCGGCGGGGGGGCGCCACAGCCGCCCCCGACGCATCAGTATGGAGTCAACCCGTACGCTACGGGGCAGAGGATGGCCAATCCCTACACCTCGGCGGCAGCGTACAACAGCTTTGCTGTGGCGCCGGGCGGGCTCCCCAACCCCCAGTCCCAGAGGCCCCCGCAGCAGCCGCAGCAGCAACAAGGACGGCAGCAGCAGCAAGCGTCGGGCACGCCCCCTGCCATCCCAGGGCGCGCTTCCAACGGCGGGCAGGGTGCTGCCGCCTACGCCATGTACGCGAGCTTTGCAGGGCAGGGGATGCCGGGTGGGGGTTACGGGCAGCAGCCGCCGCCGCCACCCCCGCCCCCGCAATACCCTCAAGCGGGTGTGAATGGGGGGCGGCCGCCGCCGCCCCCACCACCCCAGTGAGTGGTAGCGCGTGTAAGTTGGTAGCTAGATAGCCTGGGCCGTGGACGTTACCTGCGCTGCCGCCCCTCCCCTTCATTTTTACTTGTGGCGGATCAAGCGTCTTTTTTTCGGTCGATCGGCCGCGTCCTTGTCGGCAACGACGGCTTGACCACCGAGCAGCGATTCTCCCTTGGCTGGTGCGACGCGTGGAGAAACTCGATTACGAACGGCAGTGCGCTGCAGGTCTGCTCACCGACCCACATGCGCCGGGCGCGTGCCGCCCAATCGAGCGTCGTGTGGTCCGCTTCTTCTCCTTGATTGCAACGGTCGACGACGAGCAGTGGGTTTGTTTGCCATGAGCGACCATCCTTGCTGCACTCCCTGACGACGGAATCGTTCCTCGTCTCTTCAGAGTCGATGGGCATCAACTTGTGCCACAGCGAGAGACCTCCTCGCAGTGTTTTGCTCCCTTCCGCCACTGCGACCGGCACGGACACATCGGCCGTCCATCATGGAAACGGACCATTCGGCGCGTGCGAACGTCGTGTCGCTCTCAACGACGAAGTCCACCATGCTGCGATGCTGTGCAGCCAATCACAGCGCGATCTGGTCAGATGTGAGTGGCGCGTGCGGATCCCCTCGCGCGTGGGCCCTCGCCATCGGTCGCATCGCCCCGACCGCGACCATCCGCAGGTGGGATCGCGCTCCCGGTCGCCTCTTCCCCCGCCTCCGCCCACCCTCCCACCGACGTCGTTGCCCCCCGCGGGCCCTCTGCTTTCGTTAGCTCTTTCCGCCCTCCACCCGCCCTCTGCGCTCCATGGCGTTTGTGGCCCTCCCCGCTGTGGCCGCCCGCCCCGCCGCCCCGCTGCGGTCGACGGCGTCGGCCTTTGTCGCGCCCGCCGCCGCCGCTGCGGCGGCGCCGCGCGCCCGCGCCGCGCGCCTGCTGCCAACCATGGCCGTGACCGTCGGGGAGCCGGCGCCGGCGTTCACGCTGCCGACCGACGGGGGGGGGAGTATGAGCCTCTCTGACCTTGCCGGCAAGAAGGTCGTCCTCTATTTCTGTACGTCTTTGCGCCTTTCTGCGCTTGCTTTGCTCTTTGACCGTCCTCTTGTCAAGTGGTGATGGCGTGCATGGATCTTTGGGTGGCCTGACGCCCTCTGCAGCGCGACTGCAAAGAGTTCCCAGTTGCTAATGCATGCCAGACGTCCCTCTTGTCCTGTGTGTCTTTTCGTGTTGGGCGGCACTCCGCCCCCCCCCCTTCCCTCCTCCCCCTTCCAAACAGACCCCCGTGACGATACCCCCGGCTGCACCGTCGAGGCGCAGGGCTTCCGCGACGCTGCGGACCGCCTCGCCGCCGCCGGCGCGGTCGTCATTGGCGTCAGCCCCGACTCGACGGCGTCGCACGACGCCTTCAAGGCCAAGTACGGCCTCAACTTCCCCCTCGTGTCGGACGTGGACGACGCCAAGCCGATGCTCTCCGCCTATGGGGTGTGGCAGCTGCGCAAAAAGTTTGGCAAGGAGTTTATGGGCGTCTCCCGCTCGACGTTTGTGATTGACGGTGCGGGCGCCGTCGCCCGCGAGTGGCTGTCGGTGGTTGTGGACGGGCACGTGGAGGAGGTGGTGTCGTACGTGGAGAGCCTGTGAGCGCGTCGCGGGTGGGGAGTGGGGAGCAGCGGGGGGGGGGGGGCGGTGGGGCCCGGCGGGGTTGGACCCGGGGGGGGGAGGGGGGGCATCGGAATGGGCGGGGGCCCGGGGGGGGGGG
>Ga0115031_1002564_pt1 | contig 13525 bp, 8 predicted proteins | sample Maine_Asex4_meta_FD_87301 | JGI IMG/M metagenome (GOLD analysis project Ga0115031, IMG submission 87301) | Marine algal microbial communities from Maine, USA - Maine_Asex4_metaG | ecosystem: Host-associated > Algae > Red algae > Unclassified | place: Maine, USA | collected 2015-01-05 | reverse complement strand
GTAGCAAGTATCACTCGCTCGTCGTCCTTAGTTACCTCCGTCTCTGTATTTCCAAATCCAACAACAGGTAATTTGAACGTCCGACTCCCAAGTCAAAGTGAAAATCAGCATATCAAAGTGATAAATCTGTTAGGTAAAGTAGTTTATGAGCAAGATGCTTCCGAAGCTAGTAATCTATCGATTGATTTATCTAATTATGCAAATGGATTGTATTTATTAGAATGGAGTAATGGGAAAGAGGCTGTTACCAAACAAGTAATAAAGCAAGATAATAGATAAGTAAATGGCCAAAATTGCTGTATTGTTTTATGGCTTTATTATTACACCGTTCCTTAGACGCTAGTAATCAGCAATATAGTCATAAAACAATACAGCCATCATTTTGAAGTTATTTTTGTTATAACAAAATAGTCAATACCAACCTAAGTCTATATTTGTAGTTATCTGGCAAAGCGAGTAGCATAAGAAAATAGATTACATTTGCAATAATATAGGTCCTTCAAGGACCTCGTCATCTACGCAAATTATTCAATTCCCCATTCTTTACTAAAATATTTCTTTGATGGATAGAGAACAGCTTGTTCAAAGTCGTTTAATTACTAGCACAAATATATCAGCCCCATCAAACCAGTCATTGACTTGGATGATGGTGTATATCTGTTTTGCTTATCATTACAAAGCGATTTTTTGTGGTTTTTTGGGGAAAATAATGGGGTATGAATGGATTTGTTATACTATCATTCATGGAGTAAGTACCAATCATTGGTTTGAACAATTTGTATATGTTCCAATCTTGTGGTATGTACTTTACAGATTAATACTTGTCGTGTTTGGTCCTAATGAAGGCGAAGTGCTTGGCAAGGCGATCCAAAGAAAAAAAGTATTCGCCATATTTTTATCAACGATGTATGTTTATGCGGTAGGAATTCATTTTACCAATACGCTTGAAATATTCGCACGTGAACAGTTAGGGATTACTTCTGGTCCCTTATACGAACAAATATATTGGATTGATGAGACCTTCAGTCATTGGATACAGTTTTTTTGCTACTTTTTGCTTTTTGCTTGGTTAATCGCTCATGATCGGCTAGATAGGACAGATGGAAAATACGTAGCAATTTCTACTGGATTAGCGCATGGGCTTGAACGTTCTATTGGGGTTATTGAAGGAGATAACGCCTACAGTGCCATGATATTTGTTGTATGGATATTAATTGCTTGTATAATCCGTTGGAGAAGACATGATCGTAATTTTGGAAGAGTTTGGAAAGACTATTTTTTTAGACATGGTTTATCTTTTACAATTACTTTTCCTATATCCTTGTTTCTATATCAATTGGTTTTCAATGGATTTGTTCAACCTTCAGAAATGGGAATTGGAGCTTGGAAAGTAGTCGTTTTTGCAGTAATAGTTATTTCCTTTGGATTTTTAATCGCCTTTTGGGTAGACTCTTGGATAACTAAAAGAACTAAAAAATGAGTACGCTATCACAAGCTATTTCTGACACTGAAATGGTCTTGATTCAAAAACGGTCTTTTTTCAGTGAAGCCTGACAAAGAACCTCAAGTAATTTATAAATGGACAAAAAAAATCCGTGATTTATAAATCTGTAGTTAAAATTATTTTTAACTACAGATTTATAAACCACGGATTTTATTTTGTTTTTTCAACAGGCCTATCCTGTATCTATATCTATTTACTCTTCTCCACTAGCAATCTTAGCTGATTCAGTTGTATTAATAGTTGTAGTTGCGGTTTTAGCCGCATATCCCCAAATATTTTTTACTACTTGATTGGCCGTACCAAAATAGTCATATACGATATTTGATTGCTTTAATAACAACACGTCGGGATTAATTTGCTTCGCCTTAAGGTTTAGCAAGCTAACTTGTCCTTGAGTACTTTTATCATTTAAATTTTGCATAGCGTTACCTAAAATAACAAATGCTTCACTTACCCAATCAGCGTGCATAGTTGATTTAGCATCAATAGTTATTTGATTGGCAATGTTTGCTACCCGTGCTTTTTTATTCGCCCAACCATCTATTGTCGTGTTAGTCGCTTTAGCCGTTGCTTCTATAGCAGCACTCAATGCCAACAATCCATCATGTGTATAGCCATGATCTAAACTCATTTGTCCTCTATGGCTAGCTACCCACGTATCGAAAGTAGTCAATTCTGTAGCAAAAGGCATTACTACCATCTTTGCTGTTTTAGGGGTAGTGCTTACTTTAGCATTTTTTTCCATATTAACTGCTGTGTTTGACTTGCCCGTCATCATTGCTTTCTCTGTATTTTCTTGCGTAGAAGTACTTCTTTTGGTATTCCAATTGTTGTCCCCCATAGTTGAATGACCACTTTTTTCGTTACCATTCATTACATTAGAGCCTTGTTCTGTTATATCTTGTGTGGTCTTCTTAACTACTTCCACGTCTGTATTATCAACTACTGTATTTGTCTTACCCGTTATCATTGCTTTCTCTGTATTTTCTTGCGTAGAAGTACTTCTTTTGGTATTCCAATTGTTGTCTCCCATAGTTGAATGACCACTTTTTTCGTTGCCATTCATTACATTAGAGCCTGCTTCGGTTACACCTAGTTTAGTTTCATTAGCATCTTTTTCTACATTAATTGCAGTGTTTGATTTGTCCATCATTGCTTTTTCTGCATTTTCTTGAGTAGAAGTACTTCCTTCTTTATTCCAATTTCCGTCTCCCATAGCTGAATTACTAGTCATTGTACTAGGACCTGTTTCGTTTACATCTTGTTTAGTTTTCTTAGCTACCTCCATATCTGTATTCATATCTATATCCAAGTCTGTATTTATCCTTTTTTCTTCGATGATAACAAGGCTTGGCATCTTAGCAATTATCACATCATATTTCATTCTGTTCTCAACAGCCTCCTCCAATAAGAAGAATCTTGCTACTTTCATATAAGGTAACTGGTTTTCCATTTTATCAAAGTATTCCTCTTTTAATTTCATTTCTGCAATTTCTGCTTCCCAATAATCTTCGATAAAATCAGATACTTCTTCTGCCACCTTCTTTTCTTTTTTCTCTTTTGAGATTTTTTTACTATACTTGTCAATTAAATTAAATTTCTTCTCCGTCTTTTGGTCCTTAGCATCCATATATTGTTTAAATAAAGGATCAAAAACTACGATTTCTTCTGGAGTTAAAGACATCTCCTCAATGGCAGCTGCTCTAAAGTCCATCTTTAATCGCTTGTCAATGTAGCGACTCCATTCTTTTTGGCTAATATTATCCTCTTTCATTGCAATCTTCAAATCTTTTCTAGTATTCTTATGCTTTTCAATTTTAATAATAGCAGGCATTTGCGGTGTAAAAATATCGTACTTCATGCTATTTTCTAGAGTCTCTTCATACAAGAAAAAATCAACTGCCTTCTCATAAGGGATTTTATTTTCTAAAATATCGTAGTAATCCTTTTTTAATTCCATTTCCGCAATTTCTGCTTCCCAATAATCCTCAATAAAATCAGAGGTTTCTTCGGAGCGGTCATCAGCATCTTCCTCTTCTTCCATTTCTTCCGCATATTCTTCCAATAATTCGAATTTCTTTTCTGATAAGCGGTCTTTTGCTTTCACATAATTGTTGAATACAGGATTGAAAGCATTAATTTCTTCTGGTGTTAGTTCAATCGCCTCCATCGCACTCAATCGGAAATTCATTTCCAATTTTTTGTCTATGTAACGATCAAAGTCTTCTGTGGTAGCCTCTGAATTGACAGTTGGTAATTGGGCAAATGCGATAGATATGGAGCATAATACCAGTAATGTTGTCGTGAGTAAGTTTTTCATATCTAGTTCTAATTTTTTTATAGGTTAACAAAATTTGCTGCTGCCTTTATTCGAGACAGTCTTTGATTTGGACATACGCCACACTAGGCTGACAATCAGTCAACAGACTTGGTGATGGGCCAAAATATAATGATTGAATTAATAGATTAATATCGAGGATTTCGACTTTTCTTAAGTTATTCCTAAAACGGGTAACTATCGGATAGGTTCAATGCTGACTTGTATTTTTATGGTCAACTAGTGAGATTTTTAATTTTGAATGATGAGTTTTGAATCTGTACGCCCATTCAAAATTCATCATTCAAAATTAAAAAAGGTATTTATTTTAATGTTCTCGTCAACCAAAAAAAACGAAAAAACGAAAAACGCAAGCATTAGGATAAATAAAAAATAAAAGCTAAATTTGTTGCTTAAAGTCAACAATAATTTATGGTAAATAAAAAAATACTAAAAGAGATTACTACAAAATATTCAATCGAAAAGGTAGAAAAGTATTTGATTCAAAAGTATGTCCATTCAAATAATCTTCTTGCCAAAAAATCACCACTACTAGCTCCCTTTTTTGTAGATAAAATCACTTTAGAAATTAATTTCAAAGACCTAAAAATAAATTCATTAAAAGACTTAGAAAATTATTTAGAGCTTCTTATACCAAAAAGTGATAGAAAATTAAACGGCGCTTTTTTTACGCCTAATTTTGTTGTTGATTTTATCATAAATGAAATCAAACCAAAGGAAAAAGATAAATGTTTAGACCCGTCTTGTGGAACTGGAGTTTTTTTAATTGGACTTGCTGAATATTATTTGAAGCGATATGGGAAACCTATAAAAAAGACGGTTCAAGAAAATATTTTTGGAAGTGATATTTTAGGCTATAATATTAAAAGAGCAAAAATACTGTTGTCAATCCTTGCATTAGAGAACGGTGAGTTTCTTGATGAAAATGATTTTAATTTAATTAATCAAGATAGTTTAAAAGGTGATTGGAATGGAAAATTTGATGTTATAGTCGGTAATCCTCCTTATGTCAAATATCAAGATTTGTCTGAAGAAAACAGAGCCTATTTACTTAAAGAATGGACTACTATTCAGAGTGGCACATTTAATTTATATTTCGCATTTTTTGAGTTAGGTTATCAACTACTAAACACTAACGGACGATTAGGCTACATTACTCCCAATAATTATTTCACTTCATTAGCGGGTAAAAATTTAAGGGCATTTTTTACTAATAAAAAATGTGTTAATAGAATTATAGATTTCAAAGATAAAAAAGTATTTGATGCTCAGACTTATACTGCCATTACCTTTCTCAACAAAAAAGAAAATAATTCTATTCTCTATGATAAGATTAAGAGTGAAGATACCCCACTTCAATTTGTAGCAAAAGCCAACGGTTCGCCAAATAACTTAAAAGAACTTAATGTGAAAAAATGGCGATTGCTAAAAACCAAAGAGCAAAAAAATATCAAAATCATCGAAACTATTGGAACTCCGATAAAGGAGCTTTTTGATATTTGTGTAGGAATTGCAACTTTAAAAGATACTATTTTCTTTGTTGATGGAATTAAATCTTGCGGTGATTTTTTTATTAAATCAACAGAGGAAGGTGAGTTTAAAATTGAAAAAGAAGTAACCAAATCTGTTTATAAAATATCAAATTTCAAATCACAAGGAGATATTATAAACAATACGAAAAAGATAATTTTTCCTTATATTATAAAATCTGGTAGCGCAGTAGCTATTCCTGAGTCAGAATTCAAATTGAAATACCCAGAATGCTACAAATATTTATTATCTCAAAAAGAAATATTAGATAGCAGAGATAAAGGAAAGGTTAAGTTTTCTCCATTCTATGTATGGGGGCGAACGCAAGGCTTAACGAAAAGAGGAAAAAAAATATTAAATCCTACATTTAGCCAATTTCCACGATTTTTAATAGTTGAAGAAGAAGACGCTTTTTTTACCAATGGATATGGTATTTATTTTAATAGCGGAAAAAACAAAACAACTGATTTGTTTTCAGATTTTGTTCATCCTTTGTCCTTAGAAGAAAATATTGATGTGGTACAGAAAATTCTTAACTCGTATGTGATGCATTATTATGTGTCTAACACAAGCGTTTCGATTGCGGGAGGTTATCCTTGTTATCAGAAAAACTTTATTGAAAAATTTAATGTACCAAATTTAACACAAGGTGAGGTAGAAGAGATAAGAAAAATGACTATAAAAGAAGATATTGATTATTTTTTGATAGAAAAATATCAGCTAAATTTACCCGTTCCAAATCTTGTTGAGTAAATAGCCATTAAGTCAGAAATAAAATAATCATAACCTAATCCATTTAAAGTTGCAGAAGAACCTGCTGGTAATAAGTTATCCGCATTCAAATCAGCATCATTTTTATAAATCCTAACTGGAGTTTGACTAAAATCGGCTAAGATTAGACACAACCTTTCATATTTATATTCTTCTCCTTTGGTAATATCTCTACTGTTTATTGATGCATACGTATTTATAGATTTTTCAATTGACTCAGCAGTTGTTTTACTTCTTCTATTAGCTTTTGTAGTAATAATTAATTCAAATACAGGATTTTTCTTTTTGACTTCATCCATATTAAATCCAGTAGTTGGCAGAATAAAAAATTCTCCTAAAACCATTTTGGGACATCTCTTATGTAAGTTAAGTGTTTCCGCAAATGCTCTTTCCACAATTGTATCATTATTCTTTCCTATGCTACTCATTTGACTTCTTATATTAATTACGAGTGAGTTTTCAGTGTAATCTTTACCGAAACCATCCGTTTTTCCTGTCATCATACCAACGGAAATTATTTCAGGAATCTCCTTACCAATAAATGCGGTAGGCACAGCACAAATATCTTGCTTTTTAGCTTTGATAAATCCAGCAAAGTTTATTTCACCAGATGAATTATATTGAGGAGGGAAAACTAATTCTGGTTTAACACCATTTCTAATTAGCTCAGATTTTACTACCTCATGGAAAAGATTGATATGTTTACTTGAGGTTGTTAGACTTTGCTTTCCTCTCGCTCCAGCAATCTGAATTGCCCTTTCAAATGCAAATTTGAAATTATCACAAGCGACTTGTAAAATATTCAAAGGGTTTGCATTTTGAATATTCTGATGAATTGTTGTTTTGACTATTTCTAAAGCTGCTTCTTCCGTTGCGTTAAGAATCTTACTTTTTGCCACTATTTTCAAATTTGGAATTATCAAAAAAATCTTTTACTGTAACTCCAAGTGCAATAGCAATCTTTTCAATATTCACAATAGAAATATTTCTTTGACCATTTTCAACACTCGCTATATAGCTTCTATCTAAATCAGAAGAGTACGCCAAATCCTTTTGAGACATATTAGCTATATCTCTCAATTCTTTAATTCGTAAACCTAATTTTGATTTGACATCCATTTTGTAAATATCTATATATGTTGACTATAAGCCAAAGACTATAAGTAACATCGTAAAAATAAGGTAGGTGAGAGGACATTGCATCTACTCTATTTGCCCTATGCGGGCAAATGGAGTAGATGCGAAACCAGAACAAATATTTTTAATAATAAGCGTATTCCTAAAATATCAAAAGAGGTTAATTTTTAACTGACTTTTTTCCATCTTCTAAAACAGGAACCATTTCCACATTATTATCATTACTCATCAAGAATTCATTTCTAATGGCAGCTAACTTTGCTTCATCTAATCCATATTCTTCTAAGAAGAAATTTTCTACACTACCATGATTTCTGTCTATTGCTTCAAAAGCTGCTGCTATATAACTCGGTTTGACCTCCACTAAAGGTTGTGCAATTTTTTGGTCTATGCCCACTAGTGTTGCTTTCCGCAAGGATTTATTAATTTTATTATTTCGATAATAATTAGACATCAAGTAATCGCCAAAAATCACCTCTCTTTCAACGCCTAACATCGCTAATAAAAAAGCTGCCCCCATACCAGTTCTGTCTTTTCCTGCTGTACAATGAAATAAAAGAGGTACTTTTTCTGGATTAGAAACGTATTCCATAAATGGTTTATACTGAAATGCAAAGCTGTCTATAAACTCGACCATCACGTCTGCTACAAATTTTTCACTATCAAAGTTATCTGGATTGGCCTTCTTAACGGTTTTTCTTAGTTCTCTTTGCATATTCCCACTTTCATCTCCAATTGGCATTCGGATTCGTTCTACTACATAATTTTCTGGATAGCGATTAGGATCTTCCTTGATTTCATGGTCATCTCTAAAGTCTGCTACTGTTTTAATACCTAAAGTAGAAAAATACTGCAAATCTCTTTTGGACAATTCACTCAATTTACCTGAACGGTAAAACTTGCCCCATTTCACAACCCTTCCATCTTTAGTAGGAATACCTCCTAAATCTCTAAAATTTAATACCCCTTCCATTGGAATCAGGCGCTCTGAAGCAATTAGGCGTTCCCCTTTATCATTGACAATTCCAAAAAAGTAGCGGTCGGAAAAATCATACTGTTTAAGTACTAGTGGATTGGTAGAACCTTTTATGATAGGCTTTGACCAATCAATTTTTTCAACACTTGTTCCTTGGTAAATCGTATAATTATCAAATTCGCTATCTTCTGCAAAACTCAAAACATAGTCTCCATTTTTAGATCTGTCTACATATACTTTTTCAAATAATGTTTTCTCGAAACTTAATTTGCTATATTTAGCACAAGAAGCTAAGAATATAACAATTCCCGTAATCATCACAAAAATGATCAAATAATGTAACTTCATAATTCTTTAATTCTTTTGATGTAAAAATTCTAGCCTAGGAATATAAAAAAATTAAACACTCATTTTTTAAATTGAAAATTGCTGATAGTCAGCGTGTTTTAATTTTATCCCGTGAATACTTCAATGAATAATTAATAATTACCCACATGACTTATACTCCTAGTCGCCAACGTCTAGTATATTATTAATTTTTCATTGAGCATTTACTTCATTCCTTAGTCAATTTAACTAAGCGTGCATTAATCTATCGCTTTAGAAGTACTCAACATAACAGCTTTGTGTTCTGGAAGAGGATAAATTTCCTTCGACCCTTTCAAAGGCACTAAAAGCGGACCTCTCTCCACTAAAATTTGCTTAAATTCTTTGGCATATTTAGGTAGGTCTGCTCGCCTAGCCTTCATATATTTAACCATTTTCTTTTTATCAATACGATTAAAATCATCTGGCCAAGCACTAAATGCACTTTCGATTTCTTCATCCGTAAAATCTACTTGTAATTCTTTGGCGATTTCTATAAACACAGACTCTGGAACATTTAATAAAAAATATTGGTCAAAAGGTTTTATCATACCAGGTAGATAGTCTATCTTTTTACGAAAAGGGCGTAATAAAGGCTGTATAAATGGACGACCAACCGTCCAAGGTATTAGTCCATTAGGATTGTAAAAAGCATTATCTCTGTCAGTTGGTAGAGGAAGATAGGTGTAAGGTTTTCCTTCTTCTTCAATAACTATCCATCCCCATTGTTTAGCGTGTCTATCCCAATCACCAATCATCAAATCAAATAAGCGAGCACGTACTAATGCTTTTTTATCAATTTCTGAATCAGGGTGTTTAATCAACATTTTTTGTACATCTTCTGTATCAATAATTTCTTTTACCCCTTTGCGATTCACCCATGCACCACTACCTTCTGGCTCATACTCCAATAAAAATAATTTTCCTCCATATCTTGAATTAAAAGTATCTAATTGAGTTTGTGGAGGTAAGTACAATAATTTTGGGTGCGTGTGCAGAATACCCACGGCATCAGCTAAGGGAGCAACTACCAACGCTCCATAAGGATGTTGTGCAGACATACCATCCATGACAATATTGCCCATATTCAATTTGCGTGCAAAATTGGGAATTAATTCATCAGGGTTTTTATTGACAGATCGAAGCGTGTAAACGATATTTTTTGGACCTTGTAAATCCATTGATAAAGTTTGAAATCCGCCGCCCATTTCTAGAGGAACAATGCCTCCTTCTATTTCATCCAAAAATTTTACAGGTACTTTTATTGGTGTTGCCCATGCTTTTCGATAGTTCTTACCTTGAAAAGCATTTTTAATAAAATTAGATTTAAATCTTTTGGTAGCAATAACCGTAATGGAGTCTTCTTCTGCTGCCAATTCAGGTGTGATACCTTTAGGTTCCACTATAATAGACTTGGGCATTCCTTCCATTGTTTTGCAAGAAGAACAAGTGGCAAATACCAACAATGAAATAATACCAAGAAACATAAATTTTTGGAGTGGAAATTTCATAATTTTATTGAATAGACAGAACAACGTTTGAAGGAATTAAGAGACTAGTCCTCTAATTTTAGTTAAAATGTAAAATCGCCTCTAAAACGGGTAAGAGTTTAATTTGTTTAGGCATTAAGCTCCAATCCAAAAGGAAATCAGGAAAGAAACTAGTGTGACTGCCATTCCAATAATAAATACGTTATAGCAAATCCTTAAATAACGAAATTTATCTCCCAGAGAATGACCTAGAAAGTATAAGTCGTTAATAATACTCATATCTAGTTGGTCTTTACTAGCAATCACTTTTTTAATTTCTTCTTGGTAAGTATCTAATCCTAAGTTATAAAAATTACCAAAAAAGAAAAGATTGGTTTTTCCTCCAGGTACTTTCGCTAAATTAGTAGTGCCATCCATTTTAATGGGACGAGTCGATAAGGTCGCAAAAACCATAGTCGTAATACAAGTCAACATAAAAACAATAGCAGGAGCTAACAAGTATAATTTTTCCGATAAATAAGAGGCAAAAATGGGCATTCCAATTGTCAAAATTACTGCGTTGACACTTAACATGATATTGGACTTATTATCGGCAATAGCGGTTAAATCAATATGATTTCTTAAAGACGTTTTGAACATAGTCAAAGCTGCTTTATTATTAGCTACTGAAAACTGATTTAGCCGTTTTTCTTCTGCTACTTGTTCCTTTTGAACTCTTTTTTTGGCTTTGGCTATATTTGATGATTTTTTTTCTTGATAAGCGACTTTTGCTGCGTTGGTATAGAAATTATGTTCATTTTGTAAAAAATGAAGATTTTCTTCTTCCCACTGTAAATCAGTAGGATAATAATCCTTTCGATTCAATTCCCATTCTTTTCTTAAATTATCAGAATAGCTGCGGTATTTCTTTTGACCAACTTGTGCAGTATCCGCATCACAGATTAATTTTTCTAGCAAACTAGCGGGTGCAACTTTAGGGACAGTTACCTTAATAAGATTTTTTACTTGCTCAATTTTGTCTTCGGGATAGCCTTTGTCTCTTAAGTAAGTTTCCGCAATAATTTGGCTTTCTCCTTCATGTCCTTCATAAGTTTTTATAAATCCAGTATCGTGGAAGAGTGCAGCTAAAGTAAGGATTTCTCTATCGGATTTATCTAGTTTTTCTGCTTTTCCCAACTTAATTGCTGCTTCTTTTACTTTTAAAGTATGATTTATATCATGAAAAAATAAGTTAGCAGGAAGATGAGTATTCAATAATTGTTTAACATAATTTTCAGCGGCTTTTATTTTTATACTCCCGTTAGTTTTTTTTTCTTCTTCTACTACTGTCATAATTAAGGTATCTATTTATATTAGGTTTGTTCTCTTTTAAAGAATATTTGTATAAAATAGCTTTTTTCTGCTATTTTTCTCTATAAGTAGTTCGTGGTAATTAAATAGCTCAATAGAAAGATTATGCGGTGATTTTTAAAGAAAACTTGTCAAAAAAAGAGCTATTTATACAAGTATTCTTTTGGGGAGGACAAGTCTATTTATCTATATAAAGGTTGAAGACTCATTTTGTTCGGATTGGGTTAAGTAAGGATAAAAATAAAGAGGTCTTTCCTAAATAAAAAAATCCGTGATTTATAAATCTGGGGTTGAAATTATTTTCTAACCACAGGCTTATAAACCACGGATTTGTTTTTCGAACAGGCTTATCCATCGTAGACTTTAGGCGAAAGTCTTTAGTACTCCATCGAATTAAATAAAATCAATAATCAATTAATAATCCATATTTTAAAAATTAACACATGTTGTTATTTATGGCAACTAAAGACTAAGGACCAAAGACTAATTATATATAGCCATATTCTTCCGACTACTTAAATAGTCAGACAAAATTGTTTGGATAATAATTACTAGAAGACTTGATTTTAGAAGACTGTTTGTCAACGTCTTATATGCAACCATCAAACAATCTAGCTATCAAACAATTTTGTCCGATTACTTATCTTTCAGCTTGCTTTGTAAACTTAAGCGTTTGTTGCTGTTGAGCGGTAGTTACCTGAATAAAGTAAATACCTGCTGGATAGTTACTAATATCAATTTTTTCCGTAGTACCAAGTCCACGAATAACTTGCAACTGCTTTCCTGAATTATCAAAAATAGTCGCCGTTATTTCTTCTTGATCAGCTCTTTGTACTAGTGATAAGTTGATATAATTAGTGGATGGATTTGGAAAAACTTGTATTCCATCCAACAAAGTTTCTTCGGCTGGAATAGGAGCTATTGTAGCCACTACAAATTCCGTTAAATCCTTTGAACGAGCAGTAGAAGCTAGTAAATTACTACTCTTATGGTCTGACAAGTAAACTGCGGATGCGCCTGCCAACGAAAGGTTATAAACAGGACCAACATTACCAGAATGAGTAGGTAATACAAATCCTAAGACTCTTCCTCCACCATTAGCTCTTTCTGCTATAAATACGACACTGGAGTTGTTGTCAAAGGCTATATCAACTGGATTGCCTAGGAACGTGTGACTACCTGCAATACGAACTTGTTCCTGCTTACTAATAAAGCCATCTGCACTTGCCGCATTAAAGCCTCGAATTACAATAAATGCGCCATCACTATCACTACCAGCATCCCCGATGTCTGTTAGCAGCATCATGTCTCTATCCGCTATATACGTTAATCCATGCGTTCTAACCAATCCTTCTACGGTAACTATTTTGTTTGGACTAAGGTGACGGGCACGTTGCGAAAAGAAGTGGTTGAACACAGCTAACTTATTAGAATTGTCCACTACTGCATAGAGGGTTTCTCCATCTGCATGAATCCCCCATAGATTTATATCTACTTTAAATTCTCGCTCAAAATTGACCTTGCCATTATTTGTATTGAATACCACCAATTTATTCTGTTGTCCGTTCGCATCATTAGCATCTTGCGCCACTACCAATCGACCGTTACTTTCTGCCATTTCTCGTCCATTACTAAATTGAGCGGCAGAGCTTCCTGTTAGAGAAGTCGGTAGTTGCCCTTGTTGCAAGCGGCTAGATACTTGTCCATAAGAGTCCACTTGTCCCTTTTCTCTATTTACTTGATAAAGAATATCCTTATTTTTATCATAATAAATACCATCTGCATCTGATGCCATATTCTTAAAAGTGCGAATCGTTAGTTTTTTACTAAAAACATCGAAAGCACCAATAAAATTTTCTGTATTGGAAGAAACAAATAACTTAGCTTCCGCTTTAGCTTGTACAGGAGGATTATTTTCCAATTTACTAGCTGCATGAATGGCAGAAGCACCTTCAAATTTGAGATTGTAAATAGGATGTTGATCTCCTGATCTTGTCGGCATTCTAAATCCTAAAATTCTTCCGCCTCCATTAGCTCTTTCTGCAATGAATATACTATTATTG
>Ga0115031_1002563_pt1 | contig 13527 bp, 13 predicted proteins | sample Maine_Asex4_meta_FD_87301 | JGI IMG/M metagenome (GOLD analysis project Ga0115031, IMG submission 87301) | Marine algal microbial communities from Maine, USA - Maine_Asex4_metaG | ecosystem: Host-associated > Algae > Red algae > Unclassified | place: Maine, USA | collected 2015-01-05 | reverse complement strand
GCTTGTTGCCGTGCTCGTCTCGTTCGACCTTGCGTGCCATGAGGTGATCGGCTCGTTGGACGTGTCAGTACCTGAGCGACATTGTCGCCCAAACACCCCTACTTGTTCAGACTTTCCCTAGCGGGAACCTGGGTGTTCACCGACGGCTACTGGTGTCGCACCCTGACCGCAGGTTCGGCGTCGGCGATGCGACGTCCGACCGACTGCCAGGTGCTGGAGCGGACGGCGTCACAGCTGTTCGCTACCCGGGAACGCGGCACCGGCGTCTCGTTCGCCTACGACATCGAATGAAGGGCCGGCGCTGTTTCGGGCGTCGCCTGCTTCCGGCAGCGGCCGCCCCCTCCTGGAGTACCGGGTTCGGCGAGGTGCGCACCTTCCGGATCCACTACGACGAGGGGCTGCAATACGACCATGAGCCGGTCGCCGTGCGACGACCCTGATGCGATCGGCCATCGTTGTCGTCTCGCTCATGGCGCTGATGGTGGCGGGCTGCGTACGGCGTCGTGTGTCGAACGTGACGTGCACGGATGTCGCGCCGCACTATCTGATCGGGTAGTGCAATCCGCGCTGACAAGGACCTGACTTGTCCTATAGTGACGGGTAGTCGTCAGTTTGCCGGCCTACCTGGATGGATCCGACATCACGTCACGAGAGTTCGACGCGGAGCTTGTACTCGATATCTACACCGCTGCCACGCAGCGAAGTGCGTGGCTTTCCGTTGTCGATCGACTGGCGCAAGCGGTCGATTCCGCAGGCTGCATCCTGTTGCTCAGCGACACCGACGCAGAGGTGCCATGGACGATCTCGGCCGGGAGCGAACTCTGGCGCGGATGGCCACCGGAGAAGCTGGTTCACTACCAACGGTACCTGTCGCACCACGAAGCCCCGGCCTTTGCCGCCCTGCGCGAGTTCCCGGAACAGGTCTTCAAGGGAACCTGGGACGAGGATGCGCGGTTCCGCTGCCCGAACGATCGCGAGGATGCGCGGTACCTGATCGAATATGCCGGTGTTCATCACAGGGCCGCGGCACGCTTGAACGGCAACGCGGCCTGGTACTACAGCGTGGCTTTCCAGTTCGGCGCAGGCACCGAGCCGGTTTCGCACGATCGCCTCGAGCGCGTGCGCCCCTATCTGCCGCACGTGGCCAAGACGCTGGAGTTCGGCCGATTGTACGAGCGACTGTTCCGGTTGCACGCCGCGGTGCTGACCGCGCTCGACCATGTTCGCATCGGCATGGCGATCGTCTCGGCGACGGGTGACGTGATCGTGGCGAACACCGCGGCGCAAGCCATCCTCGATCGCGGCGACGGCGTGCGTCGCGATGCGTCGGGGCGGATCGCCCTGGTCGACAATGATGCACACCGTCACCTGCGCTCGTGCTGCGCGACACTCGCGTTGACAGCGGCAGGCGCGCCCGGTGACCCGGCCCGCCAGCTGACGGTACCGTTGGACGATACGCGCCTGCCCCTGCTGATCGAGGTGACCCCGCTGCGCGATGGACTGGCAGAACTGGATCGTTCTCTTGCCGCGGTGATGGTCATGATCATCGACCCGCAATCGGACCGGTCCGTGGACACGGCGAGACTGGCTCTGGCCTGCGGGCTGAGCGGAGCCGAGTCCGACGTCTGCCGCTTGCTGGTGCTGGGGCTCGGCATGCCCGCGATCGCTGCGCACCGCTCGACGAGTGTCGATACCGTCAAGACACAGATCTCGCAGGTCTATCGCAAGGCCGGCGTCGTCGGACGAACGGCGCTGGTGAGGCTTGCCGTCCGGATGGATCCCGTGGTCGACTGACAGGGCCTGCTCCGCCGTTTTCGGCCAGGCGACGAGCCGACGCCGTCTACGCCACCCTGACGTCGATCTCCAGGCCCGGGGTGCGACAGACCGGCTCGCTGCTATCCTCGTGCGCTGCCGTGACGGGTGCCGAGGCAAGGGGGTGGGTGTGGGGCGGTCATCGAGCGGCTCGGCCCTGATCGATGTCGACGCCTTCCGGCGCATCAGCGCAGAGCGCCTGCCGTTCGCGGCCATGATGGGCATCGAGGTCGATGCGATCGAGCGGGACGTGGTGCGCCTGCGGGTGGTGTACGCCGAACACCTGCTGCGCCCCGGCGGCACGATCGCCGGCCCGATCATGATGGGGCTCGCCGATGCGGCCCTGTACGCCCTGGTACTGGCGCAGATCGGGCCGGTGGAGCTGGCGGTCACCACCCAGCTGTCGATCAACTTCCTCAGGAAGCCCGCCCCCGGTGACCTGATCGCCGAGGCGCGCATGCTCAAGCTCGGCAAGCGCCTGGCGGTGGGCGAGGTGTCGATATGGAGCGAGGCGAACGGCCCCGGGCAGGCCGTCGCCCACGCCACCGGGACCTACTCGATTCCGCCGCCGGTATCCGGGAGCGAGCGTTCGAGCTGATCGCCGGTGCCACCGTGCCTCACCCTCCGGACCGATGCACCCGTTGTGGACTGCGATTCATGAAAGTGTTGTACTGGCGGAATCGGTCGGTCACGCCCCCGTTATTGCCGGACGTCGAGACGGCCGCGATCCCTTCAACCGCTCGCACCGGACCCTCTCCATGCCGATCCGTCGTTCTCTCGCCGCCACCGCCGTCGCGCTCACCCTCGGTAGCGCCGCGTTCACCACGCCCGCCGCCGCCGCCGAGATCCAGTTCTGGCACGCGATGTCGGGTCGCCTGAACGAGCTGCTCGACGAGCAGGTGGCCAAGTTCAACGACTCCCAGGACGAGCACACCGTCGTCGCCACCAACAAGGGCAACTACTCGGAGGCCCTGAACGCCGGCATCGCAGCCTTCCGCGCCGACGAGCAGCCCACGCTGCTGCAGGTGTTCGAGGTCGGTACCGCCACCATGATGAACGCCAAGGGTGCGATCAAGCCGGTGCACGAACTGATGAAGGAGACCGGCAAGGACTTCGACCCCTCCATCTACCTGGCGGCCGTCGCCGGCTACTACACCACCACCGACGGGCAGATGCTGTCGCTGCCGTACAACAGCTCCACGCCGGTGCTGTACGTCAACGAGGACGCGCTGGCCGCGGCCGACGCCGCCGACATGCCGCTCACCACCTGGGACGAGGTCGGTGCCGTGCTCGCCAAGCTCAAGGACGCCGGCAATGACTGCCCGATGACCACCGCCTGGCAGTCCTGGATCCACCTGGAGAACCTGTCCGCCTACCACGACGTGCCGTTCGCCAGCGAGGACAACGGCTTTGCCGGCGCCACCGCGGAGCTGGGGCTCGCCGGCGAGGCGCAGACCACCCACGTGGCGACTCTCGGCGAGTGGGCCCAGGACGGGCGCTTCGTCTACAGCGGCCGCCGCAACGAGGGCGGCGCCCGCTTCAACTCGGGCGAGTGCGCGCTGTTCACCGAATCCTCCGCCGGTTACGCCAACACCAAGGCCTCGGCCGAGTTCGACTTCTCGATCCGGCCGCTGCCCTACTACGAAGGCGTCGGTGGCGCCCCCCAGAACACCATCATCGGCGGTGCCTCGCTGTGGGTCATGGCCGGCAAGGACGACGACGAGTACGCAGCCGCTGCCGATTTCCTGAACTTCCTGTCCACCGCCGACATCCAGGCGCAGTGGCACCAGGACACCGGCTACCTGCCCATCACCATGGCCGCCTACGAGCAGACCCAGGCGTCCGGCTTCTACGAGGAGAATCCCGGCACCGACATCGCCATCGTCCAGATGACCGGCAAGGCACCGACCGCCAACTCCAAGGGCATCCGGCTGGGCAACTTCGACCAGATCCGCGGCGTCATCGACGAGGAGCTGGAAGCGGTGTGGGCCGGCGACAAGACGGCCGAGGAGGCGATGGCGTCCGCCGACGAGCGTGGCAACGAGCTGCTGCGCCGCTTCGAGCGCACGTCGCGCTGAGCGGATCCGGCACGGGCGGGCACTGACGGTGCGGATCACCGGATCCGTGCCGCCCCTGCCGTCCTGACGAGCCGTCCCGAGCGATGGAAAAGCGCGTCTATTTCGAGCACCGCTGGCTGCCCTACGCGCTGGTCGCGCCGCAGCTGATCGTCACCGCGGTGTTCTTCCTGTGGCCCGCGGGCCAGGCGGTGGTGCAGTCCGCGCAGCTGCCCGACCCGTTCGGCCTGTACACCGAGTTCGTCGGCTGGGAGAACTTCGAGTACCTGTTCTCGGATCGCTACTACCGCGCATCCTTCGTCACCACCGCCATCTTCAGTGCGCTGGTGACGCTGGTGTCGATGTCGGTGGCGCTGCTGCTCGCGGTGCTCGCCGACGGGGTGATCAAGGGTTCGGGCGTCTACCGCACGCTGCTGATCTGGCCGTACGCGGTGGCACCGGCCATCGCCGGCGTCATGTGGCTGTTCATGTTCAACCCCTCGATCGGGCTGGTGTCCTACTGGCTGAAGGCGATCGGCATCACTTGGAACCATGTGCTCGATCCCGAGCAGGCGATGGGCCTGGTGGTGCTGGCCTCGTCCTGGAAGCAGGTCAGCTACAATTTCCTGTTCTTCCTGGCAGGCCTGCAGGCCATACCGCGCAGCCTGATCGAGGCGGCGGCCATCGACGGGGCGTCGCCCTGGCACCGCTTCCGCACCATCGTCTTCCCGCTGCTGTCACCGACCACCTTCTTCCTGCTGGTGGTGAACGTGGTCTACGCCTTCTTCGAGACCTTCGGCGTCATCCACACCATCACGCTCGGCGGGCCGGGCCAGTCGACGATGATCATGGTCTACAAGGTGTACGCCGACGGATTCGTCGGCCAGGATCTGGGCTCCTCGGCGGCGCAATCGGTGGTGCTGATGGGGATCGTGGGCCTGCTGACCGTGGTGCAGTTCCGCTTCGTGGAACGGCGGGTGCACTACTGATGGCCTCGCTGATGGCCATGACCATGAGAATGGTGACGGTGCGCCGGTGGTAACCAACAACCGCTTCGGCACCATCGCCGTGCACGCGCTTCTGATGATCGGCGTGGCACTGATGTGCCTGCCGATCTGGCTGACCTTCGTCGGCTCCACCGTCACGCAGGCCGAGATCGTGCGCCCGCCGCTGCCCATGCTGCCGGGCGGGCAGCTGGTGGAGAACTACAGCGCCGCGCTGTTCGGGCACGAGGGGCGCACGCCGGTGGCACGCATGCTGTTCAACAGCACCGTCATGGCGCTCGGCATCGCCATCGGCAAGATCGTGATCTCCCTGCTGTCGGCATTCGCGATCGTCTACTTCCGCTTTCCCGGACGCATGCTGTGCTTCTGGACCATCTTCGCCACGTTGATGCTGCCGGTGGAGGTGCGCATCGTGCCGACCTACCAGGTGGCGGTGAACCTGGGGCTGCTCAACAGCTACGCGGGCCTGATCCTGCCGCTGATCGCCTCGGCCACCGCGACGTTCCTGTTCCGCCAGTTCTTCATGACGGTGCCCGACGAGCTGGTGGAGGCGGCGCGCATGGACGGGGCCGGGCCGATGCGCTTCTTCCGGGACATCCTGCTGCCGCTGTCGATCACCAACATCGCAGCCCTGTTCGTGATCCTGTTCATCTACGGCTGGAACCAGTTCCTGTGGCCGCTGCTGGTCACCACCGACCCGGACATGAACACCATCGTCATGGGCATCAAGCAGATGCTGCCCAGCGCCGACGACTACGGCGACTGGCCGGTGACCATGGCCACCGCGATCCTCGCCATCCTGCCGCCGGTGTTCGTGGTGCTCGCCATGCAGCGCCTGTTCGTGCGCGGCCTGATCGACTCGGAAAAATAGAAGGTTCATCCGGACATGGCGACCGTCACGCTGGACGCTGTCAAGAAGCGCTACGGCCGTACCGAGGTCATCCACGGTGTGGACCTGGACGTGGCCGACGGCGAGCTGATCGTCATCGTCGGGCCGTCCGGCTGCGGCAAGAGCACGCTGCTGCGCACCGTGGCGGGGCTGGAGACGGTGAGCGAGGGCGAGATCCGCATCGACGGGCGGCGCGTCAACGAGGTGGAGCCCAAGGACCGGGACATCGCGATGGTGTTCCAGACCTACGCGCTGTACCCGCACATGACGGTGTTCGACAACATGGCCTACGGGCTGAAGATCGCCAAGGTGCCCAAGGTGGAGATCCGCGCCCGGGTCGAGGAGGCGGCCCGCCTGCTCGCGCTCGGCGACTTCCTGGAGCGTCGCCCCAAGGCGCTGTCGGGCGGCCAGCGCCAGCGGGTGGCGATGGGCCGTGCCATCGTGCGCCAGCCTAGCGTGTTCCTGTTCGACGAGCCGCTGTCGAACCTGGATGCGCTGCTGCGCGTGCAGATGCGCCTGGAGATCAAGCAGTTGCAGCGCCGGCTGGGCATCACCTCGCTGTACGTCACCCACGACCAGGTCGAGGCGATGACGCTGGCCGACCGGCTGGTGGTCATGAACGCAGGGGTCGCCGAGCAGATCGATTCGCCGATGGGTATCTACGAGCGGCCCGCCTCGACCTTCGTGGCAAGCTTCATCGGCTCGCCGGGCATGAACTTCATCGACGGCACGGTGGGGGCGGGCGGTGCGGCGCTGGAGCGCAGCGGTGCGGCAACGATCCCGTTGCGCGTGCCGGGTCTCGACGCGTTCGCCGGGCGCAAGGTCAGGGCGGGCGTGCGCCCCGAGCACATGACGCTTGCCGACGGGCCGGAGGCGGACTTCAGCTTCGAGGTCGTGACGGTGGAGACGCTGGGCGCCGACACGCTGCTGCACGGTCTGCCGTCCGGGGATGCGGACAAGGGAGCCGCCGGGGCGGCGACGGTGGTGGACGGTGCGCGGCACTCGCTGGCGGTGCGGGTGACCGGCAAGACGCGGGTGGCCGAGGGCGAGCGGGTCGGGCTGCGCGTGGAGCAGGGCGGGTGGCACCTGTTCGATGCGCAGGGCGGGGGGCGGATCGAGCCGGACTGACCGCCGAACCGTTGCCCGGCATCAGACGGGCAGGATGCGCACCGGAGCCGCATGGACGGCGGCGAGGGCCGCGATGTCGTCCGGGTCGGACGTGACGACGATATCGCCATCGCGCACCAGGGCGACCACCGCCGCACCGACGACGTCCTTCGTGTCGGCACGTGACAGCAGCAGGCCGGCACGGCGCCCGAGTTCGTCGTCGAGCGCCACGACCTGCACACCCTTCAGGGCTCTTGCCAGCATCGCCTGCCGACCCGTTCCGCCGCGCCACACCCGTGCGATGACACCGCCGTGCGTCACGGGTGCGGTGCCGCTGGCCCGGGCGGCATTCAGACGTACCCACATGTCGCGATCATCGCGCTCCAGCGCGATCAGGGCCCCGGCGTCCAGAACGAGCGTCATCCCGCCCGGCGCTTGCCGGCACCCGCCACCTGCATGGCCAGGCGATCGCGATGCTCCAGGTCCGCCGTCTCCTCCGGCGTGATCTCGCCGTGCGCCGTCTCGTAGGTGGTGAGCGCGTCGCGCAGGGCGAGCAACCGCGCATCGTTCTCCAGTTGCGCGCCGAGTGCCTCGCCGACAAGTGCGCTGACCGATTCGCTGCGTCCCTGAAGCACCGATGCCTTGGCGGCCTCGACCAGCGATTCATCCAGCGTCACGGTGACTCTGAGCTTGGGCACGGTGAGTGGTCTCCATCAAGTATGATTATGATCATATCATCGGCCCGTGCGCGTCGGACCGTATCGGTCGGTACGAACGACCCCTGCCGCCCACGGTCCATTCCCGCGTGCCCTACGTCCTGCTCATCGTCCTCGTCTCCCTGCTCTCCTGGGCGCCCAGCCTGTGGGTGCGCAGCCGCATGCGTCGTCACGGCGCCGACCGTGCGGACCTGCCGGGCACCGGGGCGGAGCTTGTCGAGCATCTGGCGCGCCGCTTCGAACTCGAGGGCGTCACCGTCGAGCGCACCGACGCCCTGAAGGATCACTACGATCCCGCCACGCGCACCGTGCGTCTCGGACCCGACAACCACGACGGCCGATCGCTCACCGCTGTCGCCGTCGCGGCCCACGAGGTCGGGCACGCCATCCAGTACGCACGCGGCGAGCCCGTGACCCGGTTGCGCCAGCGCTGGGGCCCGATCGCGGCGGCGTCCACGCGGGCAGGCATCCTCATCCTTGCGCTGCTGCCGTTCGTGGGCCTGCTGACGCGCTCGCCGGGGGCCATCGTCGCGATCGTGGCACTGAGCATCGCGCTGCAGCTGTTCGGCGCGCTCGCGCACGCGATCGTGCTGCCGATGGAATGGGATGCAAGCTTCGCGAAGGCGTTGCCGCTGCTGGTCGAGGGCGAGTACCTGGACGATGCGGACCTGCCCGCGGCGCGCGAGGTGCTGCGGGCCGCGGCGCTGACCTACGTGGCGCGGGCGTTGTCGGACCTGGTGAACCTGGGGCGTTGGGCGGCGGTGGTGCTCAGGCGTTGACGGTTGCACGAGCCAGTGCCGTCAGGTTCGATACACTGAAGTGATGACAGGCATCGGGTGGGAACAGATGATCGATGCCGCGGGCATTCCCGAGCGGTACCCGCGTGGCGACGCCGGAGGCCACCGGCAGACCGACGTGACGCTGCACCGGGCACCCTGGCGATGAAACTCGGCGCGATCGCGAAGGCGCTGGACGGCGAGCTGCTGGGCAGCGAGACGTTCGAGGTGGCCCGGCTCGCCTCGCTCGCCTCGGCGACCGAGAACGACCTGTCCTTCATCGTGTCCACCCGCCATGCGGACGCCCTGGAACGCTCGCGGGTCGGTGCGATGATCCTCGGTCGGGACCTGGCGCACCTGTTCGCGGGGCACCGGATCGTCGTGGCCGACCCCTACCTGGCCTACGCCAGGATATCCGCCGCCTTCGAGGAACTGCTCCACGAGGCACCGTCCGTCCACCCGTCGGCCTGCGTCCACGCATCCGCCGAGCTGGCGGAAGGCGTGTTCGTCGGTGCGAACGCGGTCATCGAGAGCGGGGCCCGGATCGGTCCGGACACCCGCGTGATGGGCGGCTGCTTCATCGGCAAGCAGGCGACGGTGGGTAGCGACTGCCTGCTGCACCCCAACGTGGTGGTCTATCACGACGTGCACATCGGTGACCGGGTCGTGGTCCAGGCGTCGGCGGTGCTGGGCTCCGATGGCTTCGGCTTCGCGCCGGACGGCGGACGGTGGACTCGCATCCATCAGCTCGGGCGCCTCGTGGTCGGCAACGACGTGGAGATCGGGGCGGGCACCTGCGTGGACCGGGGGGCGCTGGACGACACCGAGATCCACGATGGCGTGATCATCGACAATCTGGTGCACATCGCGCACAACGTCAGTATCGGTGCGGGAACGGCGATCGCCGGCTGCGTCGGCATCGCCGGCAGCACCACGATCGGCGAGCGCTGCACGATCGCCGGTGCGGTGTCCATCAACGGCCACATCGACCTCGCCGACGGCACGCGGGTCAACGGCGGGTCGGTGATCACCAAGAGCACGCAGCCGGGTCAGGGGTACGCCTCGGGCACGCCGATGCAGGAGGTGGGCGCCTGGCGACGCACCGCGGCAAGGCATGCACGGCTGGACGAGCTGCACAAGCGGGTCGTGTCGCTGGAGAAGCGAATCGCTTCCTGATGCCGGATGCGGCCCGGACGGTGTCCGGCCGGAGCGTCCTCGTCACGGGTGCCACGGTAGTCGAAGCCTGTCGAGCGGTGCGTGGCACCGATCGGCCCGGCCAGCGATCCGGGCACGTTCCGTGCGACCTCGATCCCGTACCGGTGTCGGCTTGCATTGTCGGACACCGCAGGCCTGTCGACCGTGCACCCGTCACTCGCGAGTGATCTGCTACCCTGACGCAGATGAATGGCCAATATATTGACGGAGTCTGCATTCCGTCCAGGGAGAAACGTATCTCACACGTCACGGTGCTGCCACAGGACAGGACCTCGAGCGGACGCGGCACCATCTCGTACCTGGTCGTCGCGCTTCTCCTGCTGTCCTCGCTGCTGCTGGCGGCCAGTCCGCCGGCGAATGCGCAGGCCGTCACGCCGGTCGAGATCGGAAGCGGCTCGCTGGACCGCGACAATGTCACGGGTCCGCGCTGGGAACGGATCGCGTTCGATCCGCTCGTCTCCGGCACCCAGGTCATCCGTGTCACCTGGGACGGCAATGCGGACATCCGCTTCAGCCTGTTCGAGGCCTCCGGCACGACGCCGTTCGCAACCCCCGCCGACAGCGTCGACGGGGTGTGGACCGGCACGCTCGACGGGGCCGGGCAATACGTCCTGAGCGTCTGGGCGCGTTCGGGAGCGGCGAACTACACGGCCACCATCGAGACGGCGACGGGTGGTACCCCGGGACCGGTGAATGCCGCCAGCATCGGACAGGGAACCCTCGACTCCACCAGGGGTGTCGGACCCCGTTACACCCGCCTCAGGTTCAACTCGCTGGCGAGCGCTCGCCACACCATCACCGTGTCGTGGAACAGCAGCGCCGACGTCAGGTTCAACGTGTTCGGATCGAACGGCACCGCCATCAGCCAGACCATCCGAGGGTCGAACCCCGGTGTCTGGTCCGGCGAGCTCGACGCGAACCAGCGGTACTTCATCGGCCTCTGGTCCACCGACGGCGTCGCGAACTACTCGGCAACCCTGGAGACGGCCCCCGAGGCGACTGTCCCGCTCTCGCTGACCCGTCAGCCCTCCGGTCTGAGCGTCACCGAAGGGGAAAATGCGACCTTCACGGTCGAGGCTTCCGGTAGCGGCGCCCTGGTCTACCAGTGGTTCGCCGACGGCTCGCCCCTGTCCGGCGAGACGGCGGACTCCCTGACCGTCTTCTCGGCATCCGCTTCCGATGACGGCACCGGGTACACCGTCGAGGTCGGCAACGGCGTCGATACCGTCACCTCCGAGGTGGCGACCCTGACGGTCGAGGGGCCCCCGGTCATCGGGCTGTTCTCGGAGTCTGCCGACACGTCGGCATGGATGCTGGCCGGACCCGCTCCGACCCTGGACTACCTCGCCGGGCCGAACACCGATGCCTTCGGCGATACCCTCCTGCGGGTCGGCGACGTCCTGCTGGTGGGTGGCGACTTCACGGGCATCAAGCCGCGTCGCGCCGGTCCGGTCACGGCACGGCCGTTCCTCGCCGCCCTCGACGCGATCTCCGGTCAACCCGTGACGACGTTCCAGGTGCCGCCCGAGGTCGACAGCGTCGTCCGGGCGCTGGTCATCTCGCCGGACCGCAACCGGGTGTACATCGGTGGCGACTTCGGCCTGCTGGTCGTGGACGCCGTGACCGGAGAGCTCGCGTTCGCGGTGGATGTGGCGGACGGGACCGAGAGGGGGCGGGTGTTCGACATCGCCGTGACCCGATCGCAGGTCTACATCGGCGGCGACTTCAACCGGGTGAACGGCAGGTACCGGGTCAACATCGCGCGACTGTCGCTGGACGGTGACCTGGATCCCTCGTGGGCGCCGAGGGTGCGTGGCGGGGTCTCGAAGGGCAGGGCGGCTCCCGTGCAGGTGGTGACTATCTCCCCCGCGGAGGATGTGGTCTACGTCGGCGGCAGCTTCGCCAGCATCGATTCCACACCGGTGCAGAGGCTGCCGGGGGGCGGGCGCAACTCGATACTGACGCTCGATGCGAGTGACGGTGCCGTCCGGCCCGAACGGTTCATGCCGAGCCTGGGTAGCTTCAGCCTGTCCCTGGCGCCGTTCGATATCGCGGTCACCGATTCCCACGTCATCATCGTGTGTGGCGCTCCGAACATCCTGACCTTCTATTCCACATCCGGTGTCGTGCTTCGCCAGATCTTCGGTACCGGCGACACGCAGGCCCTCCAGATCGCCGGCGATTACGTCTTCGTGGGCCATCACGGCGAGTACTTCTTCGACGATACGTTCAGCCCGATCCCGTCGCAAGCCGTGCCGAGCCTCTCCCCCCGGATCGTCGTGCCGTACAAGTTGCACAGTTTCCGTATCAGCGACGGAAGCTTCGAGCCGGTGCAGGCATGGAGGATCTCGGGGGCCTTCGGCGTGTGGGGCATCGTCGCCGACGAGGATGCGATCTGGGTCGCCGGGCAGATATTCGAGGCCGGTGCGAACGAACGGCGCGTGGACGGGCTCGTCAGGTTCCCGGCCCTGCCGTAGCGCGGTGGCGGGCCCCGCCCCTTCCGGAGCGCGAACGACGCCGTCGGCGCGTCAGTGTCTGGCCGCCCGCTTCGAGACCTGCTCGCTGGCCAGGTACTCGTCGTAGGTGCCATCGAAGTTGACCAGCGAACGGTTCTTGATCTCGATGATCTGCGTGGCCAGCGAGGACACGAACTCGCGATCGTGACTGACGAAGATGATGGTGCCTTCGTAGTGGACCAGTGCCAGGTTCAGCGCCTCGATGGCTTCCATGTCCATGTGGTTGGTGGGTTCGTCCAGCACCAGCACGTTCGGTGACGCCATCATCAGCTTGCCGAACAGCAGCCGGTTCTTCTCCCCTCCCGAGCACACCGCCACCTTCTTCTCGAAATCGTCCGCGGTGAACAGCAGCTGGCCCAGGGTGGCGCGCACGATCTGGTCGTTGTGCGAACCCTTGCGCCACTGGCTCATCCAGTCGAACAGGGTCAGGCCGTTGTCGAAATCGGCCGTGTTGTCCTGCGGGCAGTAACCGACCAGCGCATTCTCGGACATCCGGATGTCGCCGCTGTCCGGCTGGATATCGTCGAGCAGGCAGCGCAACAGGGTGGTCTTGCCGACACCGTTCTCGCCGATGATCGCCAGGCGAGCGCCGGCTTCGAGCATCAAGTTACCATCCTCGAACAGGGGTTCGAACAGCGGGCCGTCACCAAACCCCTTGCTGATGTTCTCCACCGTCACCGCCTGCCGGAACAGCTTCTTGTCCTGCGAGAAGCGCAGGTAGGGGCTGATGCGGCTGGAGCGCTTGATGTCGGTCAGCTCGATCTTCTCCAGCTTCTTCGCACGCGAGCTCGCCTGCTTGGCCTTGGAGGCGTTGGCCGAGAACCGGCTGACGAACTGCTGCAGGTCCGCGATCACGACCTTCTTCTTCGCGTTCTCGTTGTGCAGCAGCTCGCGCGCCGCGGTGGAGGCGATCATGAAATCGTCGTAGTTGCCGGGATAGACGCGCAGCTCGCCGTAGTCGATGTCGGCGATGTGGGTGCAGACGCTGTTCAGGAAGTGGCGATCGTGCGAGATGATGATGATGGTGCTCTTCTGGCGAGCCAGCACGCCCTCGAGCCAGTTGATGGCGTTGATGTCTAGGTTGTTGGTGGGCTCGTCGAGCAGCAGGATGTCGGGGGCCGCGAACAGGGATTGCGCCAGCAGCACGCGCAGCTTCCAACCCGGCGCCACGTCGCTCATGGGGCCGTGGTGCAGGGACTCCGCGATCCCCGCACCGCTCAGGAAGTCGCCGGCGCGACTCTCGGCGGTGTAGCCGTCCATCTCGGCGAACTCCACCTCGAGTTCCGCCACCCGCATGCCGTCCTCGGCCGACATGTCCGGCAGCGCGTACAGCCGGTCGCGTTCCTGCCTGACCTTCCACAGCTCGGCGTGCCCCATGATCACGGTGTCGATGACGGTGAAGTCCTCGAAGGCGAACTGGTCCTGGTGCAGCTTGCCG
>Ga0115031_1002555_pt1 | contig 13558 bp, 9 predicted proteins | sample Maine_Asex4_meta_FD_87301 | JGI IMG/M metagenome (GOLD analysis project Ga0115031, IMG submission 87301) | Marine algal microbial communities from Maine, USA - Maine_Asex4_metaG | ecosystem: Host-associated > Algae > Red algae > Unclassified | place: Maine, USA | collected 2015-01-05 | reverse complement strand
GGGGGGGGGGGGAGCGGGGGGGGGGGGGGGGGGGGGGGGGGGGGTTAGTTGGACCGCGGTCCAATTATGGACCGATTGAGAAGCGATTTTTGCTTGGGTGGCCGCGATTCCTTGGGATTGCGGGTATCTGCATCATTGACCACCGCCACTCTTCACGGAGATTGGGGCCACTGCGTTGCGCGCGCGCACGTTTCTCGGCGGCCGCCGACTGAGCGCTTCGTGCGCACCCGGCTCGACCACGGTGGGGTGGTGGGTACACCGGATGGCGGGCGCGACGGGATCCCGGTCGGCTTGCAATGCCGTGACTGGCGGTGCCGTCGCCTGGTCAACCCTATGGGTGTTGGTCGTCCACTACGGCGGCCGAGGGCGTGGGGAGTGCGGGGGGTTCCCCCGCCTTTCCCCACGTGACTTGCACGGGTACCATTCGGGGGTGGTTACGTGTGATGCGATCAAGGTCTTTTTGGGGCGTACGTTGCATGTCCGTTCGGGTGTGGAGCATGTGGGGGGTGCCGCGTGTCGTCAGTGTCATGTGCCTTGTTCTTGTACTCACGCCCCCGCTTCTTTTTTCTCTTTGTGTGTCCTATGCTCGGCACTGTTTGCTGTTCTTTTTCTTTTTTGTGTTGTCGTCTATATAGTTTCTTCATGGAGCCGGTTACCAACGCCGCCGAGCAGCGGCTGTACCTCAAGTTCTTTGAGCACCTCGGCATCTCGGAGCAGAAGAAACTTGCCTTCCTCTGCACTCTATTGCGCAACCTGTACGACGCCGCGTCCAAGCTGGATCTCCACCTCGCCCCCTACGGCGCTACGCTGCATTGCGCCGTCAGCCGCATGGTCGTGTCCGATAACCCGGAGGAGGCGCCCACGCACCGGTGGATCCGGGTCGTCGACCGATTGGGCTTCTTCACGGACGCGAACACTCACTCCGAGCGCATTGTCAACCTCGGCCTCGCGTATGCCTACCGTCACCTCGAGGCGGACGCGCTCGCGGAAGCCAATGCGCTGCTACTGCGGAAGGCCCAGCCGAGCGCCGGCCGGAAGGAGGCCCCCGTGGTGGAGGATGTACCGCGTGGCGGAGCGCTTGTGTCGACAGGGACCGCCAACCCAGCGGCCGGCGCTGCTAGTCGCTCGGAGCTGGAGCCCGGGCGGATTGACGGGGGCGATGACGAACAAGAAGAGGAGCTTCCCGCGGGTGGCCTCGTCGTCTCCGCCAACGCGCAGACGCCTGGTGACCCCGAGGGCGACAGCGGTGACAAGGAGACGGCGGGGGGGGAGGTTGAGGGCGCGCTGCCTCCTGGGGGGCTTGTCGTATCTGCGCTGGCGCCTCTCGACGGTACTGTCCATTTACGTGGATCCGGCACTCAAGGGGAAAACGGTGTGGCGAGCGACGAGACCGACTCGGGCAAGCGTCAAGCGGCGGCAGCTGCTGATGCTGCTGCAGTCGCAGACTCGGCTGATCTAGATGCGGTGGACGACGTTGACGCTGGATCTATCCCGTCCCACGTCCTGCACGACCACCAACCAACTGTGCACCCCCCTGCGTCAGCCGTCAAGGTGGTGGCGTCGGTGTTGCGCACGGTCATGGACAAGCCGGACGGGAAGGACGTGCTACGCAAGCTTCTTGGAGACGGGGTACTTTGCCTTGCTCGCTCGCGGCCGGAACCTCCTCCCGCGGCCGGCACCGCTCGCCCAACTGGAGCCAAGGCGGACGCCGCCGCAGTCCAGCGCATGTGCCGTGCATGGTGGCCGCATTGGAAGGCCCCGCAAGATCTGGGGAGCACCAAGCCGCCAGACGGTACGTTGGCGTGCCTGCTTAACCGTAAGCGCTTGTCCGCGTCCTCCCGATGGGCCATCCTCGTCAACCTCGCCGGTGGCATCAGCGCGCTGGAGGACATGAGCTTCAAGTCGTCGCCATTGTTCAAAAAGGACAAGCTCCCCGTGATCGAGTGCGTGCAGCGGGTGAGCGGCAAGTCGCCGATGAAGATGACTGTCGTGATCGCCTGCATGCTCCTGCTGGTGACCAAGGAGGAGCAGTTTGCCTCCATCTTGACGGACCTGGCCTTCGCAGGGAGAGCGGACGTGAACAAGAACGCGCCTTTGACGAACGCGTCCCGCCACGAGTTCATCACCGCGGGGCTCGCTCCATCTGCCTCCATGAGCAACCAAGCGTCGCAGACCGGGTCGCTTTCAACGGGCGGCGGTGCAAACGCGTCCGTGTTTGATGATGCACCTCCACAAGACCTCGGTGAGGAGTACTTGTCGATGGCATCGGATGTGGCGCTGGACAACAGCAAGGAGGCGAAGAGACGCCGTGCGCAGCGGATGCAAGCCCTCAAGGCCAAGCCGCATACGCGCGGTGCTCGGCCACCGGTTCCCCCCGCATCTACAACGGCGACAGGGCGCGTCTTTGTCGCGAATGGCACGAGGTCGGCGCCCGCCGCAGGCGCTGCAGGTGGTGGGCCGGTTGGCGCTCCAGTCGTCGTTACGGTCGTCCAGGGCGGCAATGCATCGGCCACTTCACATGAAGCCACCAAGACGGCGCCGCGGCAGCGCCCTTCCCGGTCGCGGAAAGCCACGGCAGGTGTGGTCCGTGAGGCCCCTGCTGCGGTCCGCGGCGGTGCCGCCGGTGGTGCCCGTGGGCGTGCACGGGTTCCAGCTGGGAAACGCCCGGCAGCCCCGCCTCTTTCAACCGGCGACGCCACGGCCATGCCAAGTGCTACTCCCAAACCATCTGTTCCTGCTGGAGCGCCAGTCGAGCCGGGCGGTGTTGCAAGGATGGGGGGTAGTGGTGCTCCCAATGTGGTTGTTGGTGGAGCCGTTGCACGATCTGTGTCTGAGGGACTCCTGCCTCTAGCGTCTACTTGCTTTTCTGCTCCTTTGTCTGATCAGCCCATTGAGATGGGGCAGAGGGATGTGGGAGATGTCGGCGTGGCCAAAGGGGTGCCGCAGTCGGGGGGCAGAAGGGTGGGCGGCTTCGAAACAGCCGAGGAGAAAGACGAGCGTCACGCTCGTGTTGCTGCGGAAATAGGTGCAGCTCAAGATTCTCTTGACCACTTATTGAAACTGAGGTACCCCGGGGATGCTCCTAGCAGTAAATAAGATTAACATGTGTTCCCAGAAGAATAATAACCTACAAGCGACGCCACTCCCCATATAACCTCAAAGCAACCGGGTCAGCTCGCAACCGCGACGCCGCAAAAGACTTGATGTGCAACCCACTCTTGGTTGGCACCCGGCTCAAAGCAGTCTGCACCATGCCCGGCTCAAAACAGTCAGCCAACTCGAGCACTGCTCGGGAGACACTCAAACTCTGGGACATGTGGATGGTGGTGGCCCAACCCAACACAAACGGCACTTGCAAACGTACGGCCAAGGCACCAGGGTAAGCAAGGATGCGAGCAGTGAACTTCACAGGGGGACAAGCAACCTCAATCCACGAGTCACCCGCATCATGTACGCCGGCCTGTCCGCGATCCACCCCAACCGGCAGCGTGTGATTGTCGAGCCGGACAATCGGGGTGCCGTCGGTGTCGTACGAGGAGATGAAGCCGACGCTGCCATGCCACACACCAAGCGCCTTCCGTCGGTTGTTGTTGATGATGACCCGAGCATGAAGACAATGCGGCACCACGGCAGGAGCCACACAATCCACCAACGCCGCCTTCCTCGAATACTCGGACACAGCGGCGAGGACTGGTCGGCGGAGTGTCGCGTCTCGGTCTGGGTCCTCCTCCACGTCGTCAACAGCCACAAACAAAGGAGCATCAGCACCAGACGTGAGGCGCCGGAGGCAGGCACGGTTGTGGGCGAGGACCCCCTTGTGGTGCGGCATTAAATGGAGGACCTCGTACCGCATGCGCTCGTACTCGAGGCCCTCCACCCAGCAGTCCTTGACGAGTTCCTCCACCGCCGGGGAGAAGTTGCCGACCCGCGCATCGCGGACGGCTCGGATGAAGCTGGGGTCCTTCTGCCGGAAGGAACCAGGTAGGTCCAGGAAGGCGTCGCCAAAAAGGAGCCGCCAGCAAGGGGCGGTATAGGCCATGGCCCCTTTCACTGGTCCCAGTTGTAGAAAGTCCCCGAAGGCAAACCATAAACAGGGCCGGGAGGAGTCGGACCGCGACTGGCACAGAAGCTCGTGCATGATGCCCAGCTTGTCTGCACCTACGAGGGAGACCTCGTCAAGCAGCACTGCGCGAACCCGGCTTAGCCGCGCCTTGATCGGCCGAAAACGGTCGGTCTGCAGCAGACGGGCAGCCTCAAGGCTCGGGTCAATCCGCGTCGGGTCGTAATCACGCACAAAGCCAAAAAAAGAGTGAAAGGTCATGCCGCCGGCCGTCTTTGCCGACGTGCCGGTCGGGGCGAGCACGACCACCTCGCCCTCCGCCGGGTAGCGCTGCTGCAGAAAGACTCGCAGGCGCCGCAGCAGCGTAGACTTGCCGGCACCAGGCCCGCCCGAGATGAAGGCACTGTTGACCCTTGCAAAGAGCTGCTCGCAAACGTCATCCCACCGTCCGGCACCAGCGAGAAGGCCGATTGGCCCGACACCGTTTGGAGACAGCGCGCCGCCGTCGCTTCCGGCACCTTTCAAACGGCGAACAGAGGGGCCGGCTTGTGCTTCAGTCCTGCTACCTCCACGGAGCGGGGTACGACCTTGCCGCGCTGGGTGAGCATCTTGCCCATCCCTCTCGACAAAGGAAGAGGGTGGTAGGTCACAAGGCCGCTGCAGACCAGAGGCAGCCCGTCCCGCGCTTGCAGGAGACCGACCGTCACCGGCGCCCGGAGGGACCACCCGCTGGATTGTTTCCAGCAGGTCACACGCGTCAGAGGCCGACCACTGCGTTGCCCGACCGGCTCTCGCGGCCGGTGGAGTGCGCGGCCGCACTGGGTCATCAAACTCCGCATCCGGCGACCGCCGGCGCTTGGTGGGGCGGCCACCCGTGAGATCAAGCTCGACGATGGGCAGCTCTGTGGCCAGGCGTCGCCCGGGTGACGACGACGAGTTGCCACAAACGCGCCCCTCTGTCGACCCGAGTGGTGCCGTCACCCGAGCACCCGCGCCGGCAGGGGCCGCGGGGCGCTTGCCCAGTAGCGACTTCCCAATTGGGTCCTGCACGACGGCGCCGCTTCGCGAGCCCCCGCTCCACGACGCGCACGAGCTGCTGAAAAACTGCACGTCGACAAAGGTGGATTCCGCCGTCTTCCCGTCCGCCGCAGTTCCAGCACAGGAGCTCGTCGCCGCCGTAGCCGGAGGCAGACCTGGCTGCGGTGCGCTCGGGATCTGCCCGATACGCGGGACACGAGGATCGTCATCTTCGTTCGGCCACCGCAAAATGTCCAGCAAGCACCGCCCAGCGTCATGGATGAGCCACTGCCAAGCGAGCATCTCCGACGCGAACCGTCGAAAGACGCAGGCACCGACATCCGGGTCCCGCACCATCGCCAACGCCGAGGCGACGCCCGCTGCGTCAACTCCAAAGCAGCTCGAGGAAGAGCGGGTCACGACCGCAATGCGTCCGCCGTGGTCGTTGCCGATCGTCTCGGAGCGCCGAGCAAGCGCAGCGGCAGCCGCCATCGCCTCCGTGTGAACGGGGTTGGTGAGCCAACAAAGTGCATCCTTTTGTGTTGTGAAGCACCGCGTGGCGAGCATCCCATTGCTCTGGACCGCGACGACGCGACGCCCAATCTCAGCCGCATCGGTCCAGTTGTGGATGACGCACATCGACGGTGACAGCACGGCGACGTACTTGCGCGCTTTGGTGGACGCGGCGGCCATCTCCGTGCTCCTTGTGGCGTGGAGCTGCTCAAACACCTGCGCTGATTGAGAAACGCTTGGTCACGAGCCCCTTGCTGTGGGCAGAGAAGCGTCCGAGTGTGAAGAGAACAGAAAAGCACGACAACAGGAAAGCACCGCGATGAGAGGAAAAACTGTCAGTGACATAGCCCCACAGGTTTTGGCGACCACAAAGCGTGCAGCCCTGCACAAAGGAAACGAAAATGCGTCCGGGTTGTGGAGTTCGTAGGAAAGGATGGCGCCCACAGGCGTCAACGGCAGAGTGCGACCTCGACGGTACACGTACAAAGAGAGGAACGGCCATGCGGCCACCCGCAAGCGTCGACGGCCAAAGGTGCTATTGACGACACTGGAATGCCCACAAGAGCAAACAAGAAGAGCTGTGGTCGACCGGTCGTGTCTCGGAGCACCAGAGCGACAGAGGGATAAAAACATACCCAGTGGCAGCCGAAAAGAAAGAGAGGACGACCAAGGAGCGTTCGCAAAGGAACCGCGGCGGCCGCGGTCACCAGGATGGCGCCAACGACTCCGTGGTGTGCACCAAACGAGTGGGGGGAGAGCGCGGGCAAGACACTGCAACGTGCGTGGCTTGGTCACCCGAGATCGAACCGTTGCAACAGCGTACATCCGGGTGGCGAACTGATCAGGCTCCGCTTGTTCACTGTCATACCCGGGCTACCTCTGTGACGTGTCAGCGCGGCACACGCGTCATCCTGCCTGCAAAGCGGCATTGCAGCAATGAACGGGGTACACGTCATCCAATTCCACTGACAACTTGACCGCTGACCCGCCGTGTCCCACTGCCAGTCCCTTTCCCGACCGCCCGCTGCCCACCCCCGTAGCAGCCGCTGGGCACCCAGCCTCTATGGAAACCGTATTTAGGCAGTACCTGTGTGTATACAGGAGACCTACAGAGAGGGACGACCGAGAAAACCTTCATGCACGTACACCTGTGTCGCGACAATAGTGAAGGAACGGACGCCCTGTACCGACTGCCGAACTGCTGTCCCTCGGCTGCGCTTGTGCATCTCCTCCAATGTGTTCATGTTTTCCATCCTACCATGCCGCACCCCACTTGGTCATAGATCTTGGCACCAGTTGTCTGTTGATGGAAAATCAGAAAGAAGCCCAGGTATGTGCTGCAGTCTACCAGCACTCGGGTTCCACTAGTACGAATGTGGATGCAGTCCCGTCGGGTGGAAGCTAATGTGGCGCCTACATCTCGGCCAACGCCGGACGGAAGGCACGTTTGGCACCCTAAGGAGTTGCGAATGATGGACCGTGCTATCAGTAGTAGTACACAATATGCTGCCAAACCAATGAGGTGGGCATCGGCTGACACTCAGCTGGCTTTTCTAGGCACCCGCAGTGCAGCTGCTGTGGAGAACTGTCTTGACCCACATCCCTCATGGTGGTGCGGTTGTGCACTGGTCGGCCATTCACTTTCTGCTGCTCGCGCACCCACTGCTCGTTGAGCTTCGTCTCCCAGTCCAGCTGAGCGGCTCGCTAGCTGCGCTGCCCAGAAAAAGTGGATGCTTCTAGTTTCTATGAGCTGCTCTGGTCGTCGGGTTCAGTTCGCTTTTGGCTGGTCATGGTGTCGTGTGGTGCTCAGAGCACCATGTTTGTGCAGTGCTGTCTATCCACAGTAGGAAGGCTATGGGGGGTTGCGTGCAGCGGACAGGTGCTTTCCAGATGCGCTCGCTTTGCTTGTGGGTCAGTGGCGTCGCTATGCCATCGCTGCATTTCCCGAGCCATTCGGCAATTAGTTACCGTGGAAGTCTTCAGCTCCACTTTAGCACTTCATGCTGCACATTCTCCAGTACACACGTGTCGCTCCACAAACGTATAGATCATGTGGCAGGGAAGCCCCCCCTGGGTTCACTGTTACTGTCGAAGCGGGTCCGGATCTTGGTTGAGGATGACAGAGATGAGGTCGTACAAGTCGTCCGCGGAGTGGATGCCCACCTGTGAGCATGGCAGTGTCACACTCACAGTGTTCATTCTTTGCTGACAAGCACTTCCATACCTGAGCATGTGCTCTTCTGTCCCACTCGACATGGCATGAACCAGCACAAGCTGTATGTCTGTGGCAGTGGCGTGCATTCCTGCCGGCCACGTCTGATGGCAGTCGGGCTCGGTAAAACGAGCTCGTGTGTACACAGGCAATAAAAATCATTCTTCTTCGTGGTCCTCTTCTACGTCAGACGCCAGCGGCGTGGCCACGCTCGGCAACACCGACAGCACGTCATCACCCACCTGCATATCATCAAAGAACAATGCAATGGCCATCCGCTCCCGCAGAGTGGAGATGTCCCGCTGCGAAAACAACAAGGGCGCTCCCAGCGAAAAGCAATCAGCAGCCGCTAACACAAACACCCCACAACTTCCTCCATCGGTCTGCCGCGGCCAGCGCGGATCCGCCCGCACCGCCCACGAGGCAACATCCCAACTGGAGGCAGCATCCGGCCCCAGGCGGGAGCGCACCTCGTCACCCAGCCACCGCCGCAAAACGTCCACCACGCCGTTGCGGTCCGCGCGCCTGACCGAGTCGTAAAAGCAGAACAAGCGGTTGGCCACGTCGATGGCCACGACCACCCAGTGCAACCCGTCGATGTTGACCGGCACGATGATCTTGTCGACGGCGTCCAGGTCGAGCCCCATCTTGACGCCCCAGTTGCGCACCCGGTCGTAGCTGTAGCGGGACGGGAGCGGCGCGAGCCGTGAGAAGAAGAAGGAGTTTAGCATTCTGGTCCGTGGCATGAAGCGGCCGCCCGCAGCCGAGAGCGCATCCCCGCCCGGCGCCTCCTCGTGGAGCGTGCCCCCAGGATGCAGTTGCGCGGCGCGCTCGTTGATGAGCGCCACCATGGAGTTAAGAAGCTCGTCGTTGAGCCAGCTCTCCCCCGCGAGTCGCAAGAAGTCGGCGCCCTTGAGGACAATACGGGCCTTGTTCCGCGGGCGCACAGCCTCCGCAGGGGGGTGGTCAATGAGGCGGCGCGCAAATGCGAGCGCCTCCTTGGACAATGGCCGCGTGTCCATCGGCTCGGGGTTGGGGACAGATTGGCCGTCGATCCAGCGCGCATGCTCCACGAGTAGCCACCCGTGCAGGAACTTGTCCAGCGCTTGGTCACCGTCGAGTAGATTGCCGCTCGCGGGCTCCGTCTCATCCACTGCCCCTGTCAAATCCACGAAGGCCTCATCAACGAGACCGGTGGCTGCACCTGCGTCCCCCGCATGGTCTGCAATCGCGCTGGGATCCCCCGCCGCGTCTCCAACCACGGCCGCGTCGGCCACCCCCGTCGCGTCGGGCTCCGCCGCCGCGTTCTGACCCGCGTGTGCATCAACCGCGCGCACCCAGTGGGTCGCGGCCACGCAGTTGCTCGCTCCGACCGCGTCAGCGACATCCATCCGCGTGCCGGCCACGTCCACCGACATGGGCACTGGTACGAGCTGCATCGCCCCTTCGCGCCCCCCCATCGAGTCGGCCGCCACAGCAGAGTCGGTCGCCGCCACGCCGTCGATCACCTCCAACGCGTTGGACGTCCCCACCGCGACGGGTGTCTCTTGATTGGTGACATCGTCGCCGTCGAGCTGCTTGCACGAGCACAAGGAGACGCGCGCGCATTGGTGGGACACCTTGGAATGGAAGAAGGGCGCCAACCACACATGGTCGTTTTCCCCAGGCGAGTTGTCGGCGTTGAGGCGGTACAACTTGCGGATGTTTGCAAAGGCGACTTGCACCATCTTGTGCACCATGTAGGTGGCTGGGGCCATGTACGCCAAGCTGGTACGGTTGACGACGGCGATTGAGTGCGAGACCTCCGCGGCTTGGGTTGCGACGCCAGCCGTGGACCCCAAGCTGTCGTCGGGCATGTAGATGGGAGAGCAGGTGTGCGTGATGGAGTGCGACCGATCCAAGATGCAGCGCACCCCGTGGGCGCGCATGATGGGCCTCACCCGCCGCATCGCGTTCTTGTCCAGCTTACACGCCACGTCGTAAAAAATCACCTGCGGCAGCTTGGGAAACCGCTCCAAGACGATGGAGAGTGCCTCCCCCACGCTCTCTGCCCGGAACAGGCAGCGAAAGCCCAGCGTGATGACGTGGGGGCAAACGACATTGAAGACGCCTTGAGTCAAACCGGCCTTGATGGAGAAGGCCTTGTTGCACGCGTCGCCCTCTCCCTCCAGGTCTGCAACATGCCGGTCCTTACCCCGGTACTGGACCCGCCGCTTGGCCGCCTCCGAGTCCATGATACCCGGGCGCACCCGGGGCAAACCCGCAAAGTACTCGTAGCTGACGAGCGGGTCGTTCTCGTCCAGCGCGGCGAGGTCCGTCTGCTCGAATCTCCAGTCGAGGTAGTCTGCCGGCGTGGGGGTGCCCTTCCATCGTGCACAATAGTTGGCGTTCTGCCAGCCCGCGTCCAGGGTGCTCTTCTTGGACGCCTGCTCTGCGTAGACGTCGTCGACGTACTTCTCGATGGAGACCGCTTTCAGCAGCAGCTCGCCGACCGCCGCGCGCAGCGAGCGGTCCTCGTCCAGGTCGTCCGCAAACTGCCCCAGGAAGCTTGCCACGTACCCGACCCCATCGGCGGCCGCCGTGAATTTTCGCCACTCGTCCCTCCCCCGGATGCGGATGGCGTTGGCCAGCAGCTCGACGGCCTTCTCGTCAAAGCTCTGGAACATGCCACAGATCGTCTCCGTGAGCATGGCGTGCAAGAAGGGGTGTGCGGCGCACCACACGTCCGCGTCCTCCAGCGAGTACGACTCAAAGGCCGGGCGGCACAGCCCAACGCGGTCGGACCATACCTCCACGGGCTTCTTCGGGACGGGCCCCTTGCCGCCCAGCACGAGCTTGCCCTCTTTGTCGACGCGCACCGCGCTCTCCAGTGTGGAGGCCATAGACGACCGACGTCGCTTGGGGCCGGGAGCGGTGGTGGTGTTGGCCGTCGGAGTGGTGCCGGTCGCCCCGTCCTCGTCGCCAGGCGGTGGTGGGGCGGCTTGCGGATTTCCCAGCGGGAAAAAGTGGAAGAACACCTTAGCGGCAGCAGCTTCCGGCGTCGGGCGGCCAGGGGCATCGACCATCTCTTGCCAGGCCCGCAAGGCCGTGATTTGGCCCGCCGTCAGCGCCGTGGAGCTCCGCAACACCTTTGAGATGGCGTCCCGCAATGGAGCTTTCTCAAAGATGCACAGCTTTGACGCCGGGATGTCAAGCACGGGGCAGTTCTCCCCGGGCCGTAGCGGCGTTGTGTCATCGGGATCCGAGCATCCGAGTGCTTGGGCATCAATGACGATGAAGGCGGGATTCGGACCGCACAGCGGGCACCGCCCCGACTCAGGAGGGATCTTAAAAGTCTTGATGACGGCGGTGCCGAGCTTCACCACGTCTTGCCGCCGCAGGGAAAACGACTGCACGTCGGCCGAGAGGTGTCGGGTGGCCGCCGTGTAGGTGGTGCGGCCGGCAATGATGGAAGACACCAACTTATCCACCACCCCCCGAGTGAATAGCAGCCACTGCTTCTTCTTGTTCCGCCGCCGCAGGGAGAAGAGCGCGTCCTCGTTGCCGTCGTACTCAACCGTGCGCTTGCAATCTGCACCATCGCACTCCCATCGGCCAACCCACACCTGCTCAATGCAAAACGGCCGAGATCCACTTGACATCGGAGATGCAAGTCAGTCATCCGCGTGCACAGAGAGCATTGGCGGCGTGGCTCGCCGATCCACAAAGAGAATCACGTGCAAAAAGACATGAGCAAAAAGTGGAGATGAGCTCGGACATGAAAGCATAGAAGACAGCAGCACATACCTTCAAAGACGGCGCAGACGGATGGTGTGTCGTCAACAAGCCCGGCTCCTTGACCACCTCGTGGCGCTCCTCGCGCTTTTGACCGCAGCTTCCGCAACATGGCTCCACCAGCACGTCCCGTACGTCTCGTAGGTGGCCTGCCCCCATCGAGAAGGCAAACAGCTGGTTGTGCATCTTCAAGTCGGACGCCTTCGCTGCAGCAGGTCCCGACACCCTCTTCATGTACAGCGCCCGCCAGTCTGCCGTCCGCGCCCATACTTCTCCTTGATCACATTCCGTCGAGCACGGCAGCAGGTTGCGGGAGGCGCGGGAAGAGAGCTTTGCCTGGTCCGGATCTTGCGGGCCCCGGATCGTATCAGACTCCTCCTTCTCGACCCCCTCGTCCTCCTCCTCGTTATCAAGCACCTTCGCACGTGGAGCGCCGGCATGCTTACGGGCATGAAGGCGCGCCTTGACAGCGACGGGTACCGTGCCGGTGCTTGCGTCCAAAAACCCATCAGGACCCTGTCGGTCACGTGCAACGCGCACGTGACCACAACGACCGCGGAAGCGCCGGCACCCCGGGGCAATGCAGGCGGGTGCGTTGCCGGAGCTGAAGGACACGACGGAAAAGACCGATCGGTAGAGCACCGCCCACAGGATCGTCACCCCGTACTCGTCGGGTACCGCAAAGTCGGCCGCGTCAGCGCGGAGGCGCATGCGCCCGCGGAAGACGTCGATGCCCACGCCCGATACCGCCAGCGCCTTGTTCATTGCCACCGTGTGGATGCACTTCGTGCTACGAGCAGATGCGGAGAGGAAGAGGGCGTTTTGGGTGCCGCCAAAGCACGAGCACAGGAGACCGTCACGGCAGGACACCCACATGATGGCGACGTCTTTCTTGCCGACGCCGCTGCGGAGCACGATCGCTCGCGACCGCGAGTTCTTGTCGCCAATCACCCGAGCAGTGACGGAGGTGCTCCGAGAGACGAGCGGCTGCGACGAGGGCAGCCCGCAGGCGCGCTGGATGCAAGCCACGAGCGCCTCCTGCACAAAATCTTGAACAAACAAAGCGGCGCGCGGGGTGCGCTTGCGTACAGCAGGGCGCAGCGGCGACAGAGCTCCAGCCGAGTCGTCACCTTCATCACCATCTGCACCTGAGGGTCCGGCAGTAGACACCGTCCGTCGATCGGAGCGGTCCTTCGGTTGGACGTCATACCGCTTCTTGATGTGGGTGGCGAGGTCGCGATCTCCTCCTCCTCCACGAGCGCGTTCCATCTGCGCGCTCCATGAGCGCCCGACCGGTCGGCCACGACTAGCGGCAGCGCTGCAATGCACGACAGTGCTTGGACCGTGATGACACGGAAGCAGAGCGACTCTTGCCGCCAAAGCTTTGGCGGCGTCCCGGCTCCCATAAAAGGAGAACTCCACCGGCCTTGCCAAGCTCGGAAGTGGCCGGGAGGTCGACATGGTCGAGAGTAGCCGTGCCGATCACACCCATGTCCGCCCTGCCGCCCGCCGGCGCGCTGGGGTGGCGCCCAGGCCCGCAAAACGATCCGGAAAAAGGCGCTCAAAGCCGCACACGCGGGCACCGGTAGTAAAGTGGGGCGGCGGAGCAACGGGGGAAGCGGCAAACCACCACCAGCCCGCCCAATCCAGCCGCCCCCCCCGCCGCCCGCCGCCGCACCGGGGCGGCGCCCAGGGCGGCAAAACAACACAAAAAGGCGCTCAACGCCGCGGACGCGCCTACCAGAGGTGGGGAGGGGCGGGGAGCAACGGGGGACGCCGCAAACCGCCACCAGCCCGCCCAATCCAGCCGCCCCCCACGCCGCCCGCAGGCGCGCCGGGGCGGCGCCCAGGGCCACAAAACGACGCAAAAGAGGCGCGCAATGCCGCGGACGCGCCTACCGACGGTGATGAAGGCGGGGAAGCAACGGGGGCAGACGCAAACCGCCACCAGCCCGCCCAATCCAGCCCCCCCCCCCGCCGCC
>Ga0115031_1002554_pt1 | contig 13562 bp, 18 predicted proteins | sample Maine_Asex4_meta_FD_87301 | JGI IMG/M metagenome (GOLD analysis project Ga0115031, IMG submission 87301) | Marine algal microbial communities from Maine, USA - Maine_Asex4_metaG | ecosystem: Host-associated > Algae > Red algae > Unclassified | place: Maine, USA | collected 2015-01-05 | reverse complement strand
TGGTCAGCGGCCGGCGCCAACGCGGCCGCTTCGCCGCCGTTCACAGCCACGCCGCCAGGAGTACCGGGCGCTCCACCAGACCCGGGAGACGCGGCCGCACCACCACTTGGAGAAACTGCAGATTCTGGAGATGCGGCCGCACTTGGAGCGCTACCTGCGGCTGCACCCGCCGCTGCCTCAGCGGCCGCGATAGCGGCCGCAGAGGTGCCCGACATAGACGGCACAGTTGTTGTCGAGCGGAAAGCGACCCGTGCCTCCGCGGCCTTGGCCTTGCGCAGTCTGGCGTTGGAGAGCAGAAGCCGCCGCTCCATCTCGTTCTTGCGCCACTTCTCCGCCTCACCCGTCTCACGCACGTTCTTGGCCTTCCAGCAGTCAATGACGGCGCGCTCGAGGCTCCGGCTGTGTTGCCAGATCCACTCCCGTGAGCAGCCGCTGAGGCGGCCGCTTCGTGACCTGATCGGCTGGGCGACGTGGTGCCGCGGGGCTCTGCGTCGCCGCCATCGCCTCGTGCAGCGTCAGAGGCCGGGAGACCGGCGGTGGCTGCCGCTACAGCCTGTTCAGCCCCGCGCACCTCTGCAACCCCTGCACCGCGGCCGCCGGGAGGGCAGCACCCTCCGAGTGCCCCGCGCCTGCCCGCCCTGCGGCCGCGGACTGCAAACCCGGCATCGGCGTCGACGGTAGCATCTTCGACGCAGCGTTCACCGCGTCCGCCGGCGCCGATTGGTACGCCGAGTGCATGTCCACGTCCACGGCCTCGCCCCAGCCCGGATGACCCCCCCGCGACGAGGGTGTATCCGCGGCCTGCGACACTGCAGCTGGGAGGGGCCTCGACATCTCCGTCAGCGCGTCGGTCTGCGGCCATGACGGCGGCGTCGGGGGCCGCCCGGTCGGCGGCCCCGCCGGCCTCGGCCGAGGAGGAGGCAGGTGACCTTGTCTCATCTGCTGCCGCCCGTGCCGCCGCGCCTGCCACCAATTTCTCTCCTCCAGGGAGTCCGGAATGCCCCCCGCAGCAGCCATCGCGCAGTCCGTTCCCCGTTGTGCGCTTTGCGGGCAAGCTCCTGCAGCTTCCGCACTTCCCCCGCGGCCACCGGTGGAGTTGGTGGCCGCGCTCGCTCCGAGAGGCTTGGGGGACCCGATTTTCCGACAGGCGACCACGTCGGCGCAGATGGTCCTTGACGAAGCGGGCTTGGGGGACTCGGCGGCCGCTGGGGCGACGTCCGCCGGGTTGCAGAGGGTGGACCTTGACCGAGTGGGCTTGGCAGCCGCGCCGGGGGCGGCCGCGAGGCGGACCCAGATGCGCCTTGACGAGGGGGGCTCCCCAGACCCAATGATGACGGCCGGACATGGTCACGGGGCGCAGGTGCTCGAGGTGGGCTCGCCGGTGGCTGCCAGCCTCGCGACGGCTGGCATGCGCGAGTGGGACTCGGCAGCCGCGCGGGCGGGGGCCGCCAATCGGGGGGACGCAGGCCTTGACGAAGCAGGCTCGGCGGCTGCTGCGGTGGCGGCCGCCAATCGGGGGGACGCAGGCCTTGACGGGGCGAGCTCGGCACTTGCTGCGGCGGCGGCCGCCAATCGGGGGGACGCAGGCCTTGGCGGGGCGGGCGCGGCGGCCGCTGCGGCGGCGGCCGCCAATTGGGGGGACGCAGGCCTTGCCGGGGCAGGCTCGGCGGCCGCTGCGGCGGCGGCCGCCAATCGGGGGGACGCAGGACTTGACGAAGCGGGGTCGGCGGCCGCTGCGGCGGCGGCCTCCACTCGGAAGAGCGCGGGACTTGGCGGTGCGGGCATGGCAGCCGGCACGGTCCCGGCCGCCTGTCCGAAGGACCCAGGCCCTGACGGGATGGGCTGGGCGGCCGCGTCGGCGGCGGCCGCCACGCGGAGGGACGTTGGTCTTGACGATGCGGGCTCGACGGTCCTGACGGCAGTGGACCGAGGCAAAGAGGGTGTACAGCTTCAGGTGGTGGCGTCTCGTCCCCAGATGCTCTTGGTGGAGCCTCTGATATGAGCCGAGTGCGCGCCGCCCACGGACACGTGCAGGATGCCGCGCACAGGGGATGACCGTCACCGACGCCCAGCGTGCGTCGGCACATACGGCAAAACTGCCGCAGACCGCGCCGGCGCTCCGTTTTTGAGATCGGACGCGTCGCGGAAAGAACCGTGCTGCCGCAACGGCCGGTCCTCGCACAGTCCGGCGCCTCATGGGCAGCGAGCGAAAGGAGGCCGCTTCTGCACAGAGCGGCCGCCAAAAAGGTGAGGCAGCCCGCCTAAAAAAACAGCATGCGATTCATGAACTACCACAACAAAGTAGCCGACTAAATATCATTGGGCAGGCACACACACAGCACGCCTACTCTGGTGCCCGTTGGCCGGCCAGCTCTTGAAAGCTGCTCAAGAATCATTTCAAAAAGCCCTAACCATAGTATGTCACAGGTGTACCCGTGTGTACGTGTAGCGTACAACTCCACGCCTCTTAATACGTGTAGACGGCTAGCACCTTAGTCACTAAGCCTTGAGAGGCACTAAGGAACGGGTGTTCTTCATGCACAGAGCACCATTAATGCGATGCTCTGTACGACAGGAGTGCCCGTCGCCTGGCAAGCGCCTATTGGGTTCCACAAAAACGAGGTCCCGAGGCCCTGTGCAGAAGGTGCAAAAGATGTCCCCGCTACGACAGGACGTGATGATCTCCTCTCCTGTACATTATGCACTCTCGCTAATACGACAGTGCCGCGAGTGGGCCATCCTTCACGCTTCGCGTTCCAATTCATCAACCGCTCCCACCCCACCCTATTCCACCCCACCCCACGCGCTTCACCCAACCACACTGCACTCCACCCGTGCCACCTGCCCCACCCTACCTGTAGTATTACGGGGACTCCTATGTGCCTGGGGACATCGCGGGGGCGGCGGCAGCGCAAAGGGAAGCAAGACCCGGCGGGGGGTGGCGACGCCGGTGGCGGCGGTGACCGGCGGGACGGTGACGTGGGAGCAGGGACGATGGAGCCGCCCGCGCTTTCCGGCCCGAGCCACCGGAGGAGCGTACCTGACCCGCTGCGCCGCGACAAGTGGGCCCCGCGGGGAGCCGGGTTAACGCGCCCAAGAGGGTGCGACGGGCGACGGCTGACCGGGCGCCACGAGGCGAATGCCACGCGTTGCGCGTCGGACATTTACCCCCCCTCGTCTTGTTATGATCGGTTCGGGGGACTTGATACGCATGGAGGGAATTATCTGCATTGGTAGGTGACGGCCCGGGTCAATTCTCATTCGGAGAAATTGGGCCCGGGCGACGGTTTCCGCCCTTTCAGGACGATGGGCGACAACGGTGGGAGGCACGGTCGTCGCCGGCAAGTAAACCGTTTCTGAATGTCTTGGCGGTTCGATCGGCCCGACTTCCCGGACCTCGAGACACAAAGCGGTTGTCGCGCAAGCGGCCCGGACGGCCGTTCCTTCTCTCCTCCTGAGGAATCCCCCCTGACTGTGGTACTGCATGTGGCGCTCCGGATGAGACCCGCTGTGTACGCACGCGGTGCATATCGCGAATCTTCGTCATCTTCCCCGCTCGACGGGGGCGCTCTTGCGTTTGAGATGCCCGGCACTAGCCCGGTGACGGACGCGCCATCAGCGGAAGACCTCGGGGAACACCGGCGTTTGGCGGCGTGGCCCTCGTCGTGGGTGGAAGGGCGGTCTTGGTTGGCGGCGGAGGTACGGTGGCAGGTGATTCGAACTTTCCACCCGAGGAGCCCGGCCGCACGCCAACCACCGGGGCGCGACCTCCTCCCGGCGCGGGACGGACGTCTATGCTGTCAAAGGCCCAGCGCGGGGGCGTGACATTTCACCGCTTGCCCCTGGATAGCCAGCGCGCCGCCGGGTTGCCGCCCTTTGGCCCACCCCGCGTGGAGGCGGTGGGCAGCTCGTCGGGTACCCAGGCTGGCGGGACACGCAGCGGTCTGGGATCGATCCGACCGACGGATGCGCTGTCGCTGGAGGAGGAAAAGCGACAGCGCCGAGTGGTTCTCTAGATACCAGTACATGTCATTAAATCAAACCCATACAGAGATGCATGACAATGGCACAGCAATGGAATTTAGCCAGGCAGTCCGCGGTCACTCCGACTTACTAGCGCGGGCTCGGGGGGCTGCCTCAACGCTCCCCCCAGCTCCCCACAGACCGCTTCATAGACGCGTCAGCGCGGTCCAAACCCGTCTTCACCAGCGCGGCATCTCCCGCCCTCATCCCCAGTCGAGAAAATGCCCAATTCGATCCCTAGGTCCCAGGTGTGACACCTGCAAAATCGACCTCCGCCGAAATCATCGAAAATTACAATCGACGTGAAGCAGACGTCGAGCTGGAAACAGCGCACTGGGGCGCGTCTAGAACGGTGATGATCCGACGCATTGGCGGCCCGTCAAGCGTGGCTCAGAGACTTGGCCGAAAATCGGCTCGACCCGAGGAAGCAGTAGGCCTACTGCTCCATACCACATTCAACCAAAAATCGATTCGCACCAAATCGAATGGGACCCGACCGGCCGACTTGGCCCGAAGCTGGAGACTTCCAGATGCGAGCCCAAGACCACAAAAAAAACGACTTCACCAAAATCGACTCGACCCGCCGGAGCTGTAGGCCTACAGCTCCCGGCCGAACTCGCCCAAAATCGACTTCGGCCAAATCGAGTCAGGCAATCGCCGCGAACCCGCGGCTGCGCCACTGGTCGGCCCCAGGGGCGCCACAGCGACACAGGCCGGTCCCAACCGGCCGTACTCCCGCGGCAACAGCGCCCCATTGCCGGCCTCAAGCACGTGAATGGTAGTGCAACCGTCCACGGCCGGCACCGGCCCGTGGCAAGGTCGACGAAGGTCGTTGCCGCGAATCCGGGGCTGCGCCACTGGACGCATTCACTAGCGCCATGGCGCCTCAGCACTCCCCCAACAGGAATTCGCCGATCCCAGCGCCCCGCTCGGCCGCGCCCAGGTCTTCACCAACCCCGACGGCAGCTCGGAAAGCCGTGAGCGTCGGCGACGGCAGCGGCTTGGTGAGCCAATCCGCAGGCATGTCGGCGCTCGGCAGGAAGTAGAAGGCAACATCCCCGCGCGCCGGGTAGTCGCGAACCATGTGGTAGGCGACGTCGACATGCATGGTCGGCCCCGTCGCCTCGGGGTTGTTGACCAGCGTCAGGAAGGACTCGTTGTCCCGCCCCGTCGCCACGGTCCCGCCGTCGACGCCAAGAGCCAACAGCAGCTTGCGTAGCTACAGCGCCTCCTTGGTCGCCATTGCGGCGGCCACGTCCTCGGCTTCGGCCGTCGAGGAGGCCACGGTCGACAGCCGCTTTCTTTTCCACGCAATCGGCCTGCCATTGCAGGTGAAGACGAAACCGGTTGTCGACCGACGACCGTCCATGTCGCCGGCCCAATGGGCGTCTACAAACCCCTGCAGCGGCTCGCCGCCGCCGAAGACCACCCCCAGGCGCGTCGTCCCGCGCAGGTAGCGCAAAACCCCGTTGGCCACGCGCATTTGGTCCTTCTCATGGCAGGACATGAAGCGTGACAGCACCCCGAAGGCAAAGGCGATGTCTGGCGTCGTCTTGCTAGACAGGTAGAGATGGGCGCCAACCAACTGTTGGACTATATGTCCAACACCAACTCGGCGTAACGGTTGCCTTCCGTGAGACGTCGCGCCCTTGTCTTGGTCAGGTTGACCCCCGACGCCATCGGTGTCTTGTTTGGCGTCGTTTTTTTCATCCCGAACGCCTCCAGCAGCTTAGTGATGTGCCCCGGGTCGCTCAACGTCAGAGTCTTGGCAGCCCGGTTGCGCATGACCTTCATGCCGATCAAGTCCTTGACCTCCCACATGTCGCGCAACTCAAACTTGGCAGACACAAAGCGCTTAACCGCCTCGACTGCGCTCAGCTTCTCGCTCGTCACTATGAGGTCGTCAACAGACAAAGAGATAAAGACGCGCCCGTGCACGGGGTGGCAGCACTCGTAAAGGCCCAGGCCCACCTTGGACCGGACCGCCCCTATCCTCTTGAGCTCTTTGTTGAGCTTGATGCTCAGAAGCCGCCCCGCCTGCTTCGTCCTGTAGAGTGCCAGATTCAGCTGACACATCTCCTCCAACCCCTTCGGATCGACACCATCGGGGAGTTTGATGTACATCTCCTCGTCTATCTTGGCGCTGAGGAAAACTGTCTTTACAAAGACATGATGAGCCTCCTCGCCCGTTGCTGCAGCCACAGCAAAGAGAGCTCGTGTCGTCGCCGCGTTGGGCACCGTCGCCCACGTTTCATCAAAGTCGCGCCGCGGCACTTGGCTGAAACCTTGGGCCATGAGTCGGACCTTGTACCGCGTCATATTGCCATCCGCGTCGTGCTCGATGTCGAACACGAATCGCGTCTTGACGGCCTCGTGCTTCTTGTTGTTGACCTTAATCTTGGACCAGGTGCCAAGCTTCTTTTGTGCTGCCACCTCCTCTTTGATGGCTTGCTTCCACCGCGGCCAATCAGGGCAAGCACGCGCCTCCTTCTCATTTGCAGGCGCCTTATGCAGGTCGCAGCCCGCCGCATCCGCAGACTTGGTACCACTTGCCAGGTACACCTTCCTTCTTCCACCATTTTACCTTGAGAGCTGGCTTTCGCTTTGAGCGACGAGGCACCGGTGCGACGCTGTCACTGGCTGCAGGTGCTTGACCTACCCATGTTGTCGAGTCTCCGTCGCCGTCATCGTCCTCTTTCTCGCTCTCTTCCGCGAGGACAGGAGGACTGCCATCTTCGTTGCTTCTGGAAGTTTCGGCGGGGGTATACTCGTCCCTACGCCCGCCTTTTGCGTCGAGCATGTCCATTTCCCCTTCCGTGCCGTCGACGTTGCCGGCGTCAGCCACCGCACGTAGCCGGGGACCAGAGCTTGGCCTGACCGCCGACGTCTCGACCTTAGCCTGGTTCTCTTCCATCAGCACGTCTCGACGCTCGAAGACTTGGTTCGTCTCGTCCTTGAGGATGCGGTTGGCCTTGCCACCGACAGTGTAGCCAACAAAGTGGCCGACGTCGGTCGTTGGCTCCAGATTACGCGGCTGATTCTCGGGTTTGAGTGCCCACGCCCGAATCTTCCAAACGAGGAATCCCGCGACGTTGGGGCTTCGACTCGTTAGAGCCTCGAGCGGCGTCACGTCCAGCCCTGCCTTGGGGGACCGGTTCAGAACATGAACGGCCGAGGCGAACACCTCAGCCCACAGCTCTCTCTCCGCTCCGGCATCGAGCAGAGCAGCACTCACGCGCTTTATCAGCTTGCGGTTCACCCGCTCCGCTTTGTCGTTCTGCTTCGACTTGTACGGCGCCGTCATCTCCGACGTGATGCCGTTGTCCTCATACCACGCCTTGACGTCGTTGGTGACGTACTACTTGGCACCGTCATGACACACGCGCTTGACCTTGGATCCCGTCACTGTCTCAAGCTGCGTGATACGCGTCTTGAGCACGTCCGGGGCCGTCCCTTATTTCTTGATAGGCGTAGCCGTGATGAAGCACGTGAAGTCCTTTACCGCCGTCGTAAAGAAGATGGAACCTCCCAGCGACTCTATGAGTGGGCAACCATTGTCGATGTGCACCAGGAGTCGTCAGAATACGACTTTTCGGCCGTATCCCGGACAGAAAACGGATATAATCGAGAATATGTCGCAGAAGTTTCGTACATGAGTGTCCATTGAAAAAAAAATAGACCACCTATGGAATGCTCTGGACGCCACAATGTCAATATCCCGAGCTGCTCGGGCAGCATGATGTCGGATGAAGTCGTTTTGTCTGCCATTATAAAAGCCCCGCATATAGGATATTTGTCCTGACAACCCCTGGTGTGCTCCAGCTCGCACTTGGTTGTCGCTGTCGACGAGCGGGGGATCGGCGACTGAACCATCTTTCCGTCCACACACGGCACACACACCGTGCAAATGACGCGCTTGGCGTCTGCCACTGCCGACGGCATGCCGTCGATCACTGTGGCCGCCCGCTTGAGGCTCTCCAACCCCTAGTGGTTGAAGCGACGGTGCCACAGCTTTGCCTCCCCAGCTACGCGCGTGGATGCCGCGTCAGCCGACCCTTCGACCAGCGTCACCTTGAACACATACTGCTCCAGGTCGTTCACCTTGCCGACCACCGAAGCCTTGTAGAGAACCCCGCTCCAGCGAACAGCATCCCTGTCGCTGAGGATGTAACAGGCGTTGTTGACGAGCACCACCGCACCTCGAGTGCGGTCGACCTCTCGAGCCGACAGCAGGTTTCTGGTTGGGTTTGGAACCAGCATGGCCTTGTTGAGCACGATGCGCGTCTCGGTGCTTCCTTTGCCAACGTCCATGGAGACGTGGCCGTGCCCCTTAATGGGCACCTTGTCGCCGTTGGCCAGTTGACCTCGGCCCTGCTTCCCGCCGTCCGGACGGTGAAGCCCTTATCCCGTGCGGTCATGTGGTTGGTTGCGCCAGAGTCGAGCACCCAAGTTGATGCACACAGGGTGCGCCCGTGAGCCTTGCTGCTCCCTGTTTCGCCAGTAGAAGCACTGCAGGCCAGAGCGGCACCCGCGTGGGGCCCGCCGCCGTGGCCGCCTTCACTACCACCACCGCCGGGCTTTCCTTTTCCCTTGACCTCGTCCGCCTTTTTCATGCAGCAGTCGCGCTGCATGTGTCCCTTCTTGTTTCAGGAGAAGCACACCACCGACTTCTTGTCAAACGGCTTCTTAGGCGCCGCTGCCACGAAGGCTTGTGACTTGACATTGCCTGAAGGCTTGGAAGCGCCTAAAGAAGTGTTCCGACACTCGACTTCAAGCAGCCTAGCTGTCATGTCTGACATGACGAGCTTAGTGTCATTGGTCTCCAACACCGTCCTGAATGTGCCATACTCTGCCGAAAGCCCTGCCAGGACACGCAGCGCGGGCGTGATATCGTCCAACGGGTTGCCGAGAACGGCGAGCTTGTCCCGGATCAGTTTGGCGCGCGACGCGAACTCGATGATTGTTTCGTCGCCACCCTTCTTCACGCTGCTCAGCTCGTCCATAAGCCGCAGCAGCTGCGCGTTGTCACGTGTCTCGAACATAACCTTGAGCGCGTCCCACGCCTCCTTGGTGTGACGGTCCGTCACATTGCCCCCACATCCGGAGAACCAGATTCCCCGGTATGCCCCACTACCACATATTTCAAATTGTTTCGTTGGCGACCCACGTATGATCACCTCGTGGCTCATCAACCGCAACCGCAATTTCATTACTTCCCTGGGATTCGTAACCCCCCGGAGCGGGCCCCTACTTAAGGGCCTAATTTTGTGTAAACCCAACTTGGATTATCGACTTATGTTACTCCGCCGCCGTGACCCCGGGGCGCCGCGGGGGTGTCTCGTAGCACTCTTCCCCCGACTCTACTCAAGGAGGTCTTCGAAGCTGTCCTCCGGGTTTTGGGCCCAGTGGGCCCTGAGGGGAGGGTTTTCCGAGGGTCCTGTGAGAACGTCTGAGGAGGGTTTTCCGAGGGTCCTGTGAGCATGTCTGAGGAGGGTTTTCGACGGGTCCGAGTGGAACGGACGGGATAAGAGGGCAAGGCGTGAGTGTCGCCTCGAGGCTTTCGACGCGGCAAAGTAAACTTCCGGTCACACAACTCGTGTTTTTCGCTCGGGGCGCCTTTCCCCGGTCGACGCCGTGCGTGTGTTCGCTTCGGGTTTTTTTTTCCGGGGCGGGTTGTCGCCGACAGGACTACCCGGCGACACGGTTTGGTTCGCCCTCCCCCCAACTGGGTGGGGTGGGCTGAGCGTGTCGTCATTTTTGGTGAAGCAGCAGTGCAGGAAGGCAACTCAACCTTTCTCGGGGTGGTGAAGGTGCGCCAACCCGCCTCGGCGGGAACCAAGTTGGTCCTTCTTCCCTTCGTGCCTTGCGCTGCGGGCGGCGCCCTGCAACGCCAGGTTTGGCTGAGTCAGGCCGGGTCGATGGCCGATGGTGGGCGGAATGGAGACCCCCCTTGTGTCGAGGTGCCTGGTGCCGGGGCGGATGAGATTACCCCCCTCGGAGACGGATCGTCGGTTGACGATCGCCACACCAGTGCAGGCACCACGGATGCGGGTGCCCGCGGGCAGCGGACTTAATTCCAGTTCTTGCCCCCTGGTCTCGATTTGACTGGGACTCGCCCACCGGCAGGCGCCCCCTCGGGTAGCACTCACCCCGACGCGGTCCTGTCGGGTGCTGGCACTCATTTCGGCGTAGGGCAGCTGCCCGACGTTACCACGTGGGGCCGGGGGTCTGTGCCACCACCGGCAAGGAAACCTGCGGGTAAGAGCTCAAACCGTGCTCCCCCAGTTTCACGGAGTGTAAAGGGTGCCCCGGCGCTTGCGCACAGCGCTGCAGCCCATGGTATCGGTCCCCCGGCCCTCGGGCCCGGTGGGAGATCCTCTCTCGGTGCTTGGGAGGGGGGGAAGATGCCAGGTTCGGCACGGTAGCCTGCAGGCAGGAGCTTATGTCGTGCTCCCCCACGCTCACGGGGTGCCAGGGATGCCCAGAGTCTCGAGTGGCGAGACGCCGTGGCCGAGGTCGTTCGGTCTGAGGTTACCCGATTGCTAGTTACGATGTTGCAGGGCTCCACGCCCAGGCCCGCTGAGCGGCGGGGCCGAGCCCGACGCTCTGCTCGTCGGCGCCGACGCGACAACTAATCGTCGTCGTCGACCACTGACGTCTCTCTCTCGGGGTACGAGTCCGCTGGTGCGGCCCTACTTGGTGCGCTTCACGCTACCCCCACGCTGTCGACGGTAAGGGGGGGCACTCGGGGTATTGAACCAAGGACCCAACCGACTCCCGACTCGGCGGAGGGTGAGCAAGGCGGGGGAGCGGCGCGAGAGCTACCCTGGGGCATTCAACCGGGGTTCCCGACGCAACTCTCCTCCGTGACCGGTCCGGGGGCCGAGGGGTGGCCGTCTCAAGCCACCCCGACATCTCCAACTCGGGTGGTGCCGCCTGAGATTGTGGTGAACAACCCGATCTACCGGGTGATGTTCGATTGTGAGACTTACGCGCTAGACAACAAGTCGGTTGTCTACAAGCGGCTCCAGGCCCATATTTTGGGCCTGCGCAAGAAGGAGGTGGCTCAGTCCATTGGGGTACACGACGACTGGGACGGTTCCCCCCAGGCCAAGGTCTTCCAGCTCTTGCGCAAGTTTGTCAAGGCCCGTGACGACAACGACATTTCCGAAGGCGAAGCCTTCTACATCCTTCCAGAATTTACGAAGGAGCCTCTTGAGTCAGTGGTGATGATGGTTATGCCATCTCGCCGGGCGGGTCACCCCTACGAGATCACTTTTTACCTCGAGCACATCAACTGGATGATGCGGCGTCACGTCGACGAGGCCTCAGTGGCTACTCAAGTCGAGACTCTTAACGTCGTCGTCCAACGGGATGACGAGGACGAGATATCCTCGGCCGAGCGCCTCCGCCGCCTCAACACCGAGTGCGGGCTCATGTTCGGGGAGGGCACCCTCAAGGGGCGCTTTGTGGAAGGTGTCCACCGCGCGGCGCGCGCCACTGTGCGCGAACGAAACACCCCCGGCATGACAATGGCGGAGCTGGCTCGCGTCGCCCAGACTGAGGGCGACGAACACGGCTGGCTAAGACTTGATCAGCAGAAAGAGCGGACCAAGGAGCGAGAAGCGCTCGAGGAGGACGCTCGGCTCTGGCGGCAAGCTCGTGCGGCGACCCTTCCCCGGTTCATCTGGGGAACGCGGGGTTACCAACCACGGGACGCCCTCGTCCAAACCTTCGGGGCCGTGGGTGCTCCAACTCCAGGCCCCCGGTACGATGGGTCCCGTCCCAAGGCCCCGAACGGCTCGACTCCCGGGGGCGGCGACAACCCGCGCTACCGATCCCGACCGAGGGAAGAGCTTTCCCGACCATACACCTGGGCGGGAGAGTACCCTTGCTGGCAGTGAGGCAAGGCGGGTCATTGGGCCTAGGTGTGCCCCGACTTGGACGCACGCCTACGCGACCGACTGGCCATAGCCAGTCGGCGGTCCCCTCTCGGGACATCCTCGGGCACCCGGGATACCAAGCGAGCGGGCCGGCGAGTAGCCGTTGCCACTCCCAACGAGGACTCCAGCTCAAGCGGCGAGGAGTCGACGCCGCTTGAGAAGGGGAAACCGCAGACCGAGCCCGAGTGCGGACCCGCCACATCCTCTGAGTCCGAGGAGAGAAAAGAATAACCGCCGGTGTTGGGCCCTCCCAGCGGCAATCGGTGGACCCAACCCGGGACGTGGATGTGATGCCAGTACGCATCCTATCCCGTCCCAAGGGGTTCCTCCCTCGGGACGCACCCCTCCCGAAGGGGGGAGGCGGCCATAATGTGGTGGCCATCCTGACGGGGTCCAACAACCAGGTGGCCAGTCGCGTGTGGCTGGACGCGGGGCGTGAGTTAGCCCTCCGCGTCATCGTACACACAGGGTCGTGCGTCTCTCTAGTACGGGCAGCGCTACTCCCCCCGAAGATGGAGGTGGTGCCCGCAGACGCGGCGACCGCCCAGTTGTTCGGCGTGAATGGGGGACTTTTTTCCATCACGGGTACCGTGACTCTTACGGTGCGAGTCGGCACTTACTCCACCCCAATCACGTGTGGGTTAGTTCGCGGCATGTCATTCCCTCTACTCCTAGGAACCGACTACACTGACGCCCATGTCCCGAACATTTGCGGGCCCAAGGGGTACATCCGGTTACTAAACGGATGTAAGGTCCCCAGCCTCCTTCAAGGTAAGACGGTGTCGTATGCCAAGGCGGACCAAATAAAGTCCGGGGCCGCTACTGAGGCCGACACCAAGGTGCACCTGGCACACTAGGTGGTCCTACCCCCGCTGTCCTGGGAATACGTCCCCGTACAGAAGGCATTCCAAGGGAATGGGATCAGCACCCAGCGCCATCGAGTTTGTAAGCGCCACCGCGTGCATCTTGCAACTGGCACCATGGATTGCACCGCCAACCAGACGTGGTGGGTGTATGTAGCCCATACGGGGAACACGAGTAAGCGATTCTCAAAAGGCATGGTCATGGGGCATATGTCGGCCTACTCCGGTACGGTAGCTGCCATATTTCGAGAAAACTGGGCTGCACTCAGTCCCAGTCCGACCACCGCGCCTTGCGTGACGGACTCCGTGGAGGAGCCCCACGTTCATACCTCAAACGTGCCCGAGGGGCTGCGGCCTCAAGTGCTCGCCCTATTGGCGAAACACCGAGCCCTCTGGAGTGGGAACTCGGGCTCCATCAAGGCCACGGAGCACCGGATCGAGTTGAAACCGGGCTCCAAGCCCGTCCGGCTCAACCCCTACCGGATGGGTCCCCGAACTAGGGAACTTATCATGGCCCAAGTCGACCGAATGCTCAAGTGTTGGACTGTGATGCTCGTCGCCGGCTCCACTGGCGGTTCGCGGATGGATGATGGTCGGTGACCCTTATGGGACCCCACATGGTACATTTGCAAGACGTGGTCAAGTTGCACACATTCGTGTTGGGTGATCTTGGGGCGTTACTTTTGGCATGTTTTGGATTTGATCTTCGCTTTGCTCTAGTGGCTTTTGATTT
>Ga0115031_1002552_pt1 | contig 13564 bp, 20 predicted proteins | sample Maine_Asex4_meta_FD_87301 | JGI IMG/M metagenome (GOLD analysis project Ga0115031, IMG submission 87301) | Marine algal microbial communities from Maine, USA - Maine_Asex4_metaG | ecosystem: Host-associated > Algae > Red algae > Unclassified | place: Maine, USA | collected 2015-01-05 | reverse complement strand
GTCTGGTTGGCCCGGCGGCGGCCGCCGGCGGTGGCTCGCCAGCGGGCGTGCGTGGCGGAGAATGAGCTCGACGAGCACGTCATGTCCTGCTGCACCAACCCCCCGCGGGCCCACCTACACGGAGCAGGACCTAGCACTGAGCCGGTCCTGGTCATACTCTTCTAAGAGCGTGCAGGGCATGAACATCACCGTCTTTTGGGAAAAGACGGCCGACACGTTCAAGACGCAGCCCGAGGTCTTCCGGGCTCGGTTGGTCGCCAGACTGCGATCGCGGTGGTCGGTGATCCGGCGCATCGTGCAGAAGTACGTGTCGGCGGACAAGCAGTACAGGAGCAGCGTCCCCACTGGGGAAGTTGAGGAGGACACTGTCGCCAGTGTCATGAAGCTGTACTACGGAACCAACAGGGTGGCGAAAAAGTCCGGCGAGAAGGTGGACGCGCCCGTTTTTTGGAGCGTTGAGGCGGCTCTACTTCTTTCTGACTGCCCAAAGCTTTCTCCAAAAATCGGGGAGCCGTCCAGCACCAACTTGGAGTACCGACCGGTCGCGATGGGGGCGGGCGGGGGCGACGGCACGGCCGGTGGTGCCGGCGCGCGGGCTGTCGGGGACGTGGACGGCGACGAGATCGAAGAGAACACCAACAGCGACAACCAGGGCGCGGGGGCCAAGTTGAGAATGAGCTTGCGACCCTTGAGTTCTAAAGTTGTGACAGTTCCATCGCAATGCTTCTCATGAACACAGCAATGTCCTGGAATTAGTTGGATGCAAGTGTACCTGATTGTCGCGGGCCTTCTTCCGAGATTTGTTGCTGACTCGCTCGACGAATCGTTCGTGAGACAGTCCATCTGTCCGGTCCCGAAGAAAGATGCGGCTTCTCCACTGAGACAGTAGGACACGAACACAGTGCTGTTAAACACAGGTAGGGCGCACCATAAAACGCACGGAACGAAGCCAAAAAAGGCTGCCAATACACATGCCAAAACGTGGTTGGGCAAGCACCCATTGTGCTTGTCAAGGAAGTCGTCGTGCAGGCATGCGAACAAAAACGTGGCGCGGGCATTACATCAAAATCGCAGTGCAGGAATGAAGACAATACATGGGGCAGTCAACGTCACTATGCCAACGACAGAACTGCCGGGAGCCTCCGGGCCAGACACCGAGCAAGGTGGCGGTCTCCTCGCACCGACAGCTCATCGGGTAAGTCGTCAAGAATTATTCTGTTCTTGCCTACGAAATGATACGTAGTCTTCATTGAAAAGAGATTATGGATACTGAGCGCGAATCGTTAGTGCCATGACGCCTCTGACAGACTCTGAAGAAACTGAGATATCATACCATTGGAGAAGACAGTGAGAGTGAACAATGAACAAGAATGTATTTTTACTCGGAATCCGGCTCGTATAGGTCCACATCGCCGGCAAATTAGTCTTCCATCTCCTGCTGGAGGGTGTGGACCACCCCCTTGCGCGTCTCCTCACTCTCAGGTCGGAGCAGCTTTGGAAGCTTGTCAGCCTCCATGTAGTTGAGGATGCAACGTGCCCCGCCGGCGACCACGCTCATCCGCACATCTCCAGAATAGAGGGAGAAGAATTCGGCAATCAGGTCCGCAGCGGCGGACTTGGCGTCAAGCACCCGCTTCATCCGTCGACCACCGACGTAGACCAATAGACGTTGACCTTGGGAGGACGTTGTAGAACCTTGGGACCCTTGCTCGATGGTGAAGTGCTCCACCGCCGTCTCGTTCACGGTAGAATCAAGGAAGATACTAAGCGTGCGGTACGCCATCCAACGGACCAAGTTGCGGCGCCGGTTGCACATTCGGCGGAGCCCCTTCCTGAGAGACCTCTTGACGGCGACGACCTGGCCGAGTAGTGCCGGCGTCGTAAAGTCCAGCAAAGAAGCTGTCGTGCCGATGGACTGGCGGATGACAGTGCGTAGGTAATGAGTGCTGGCCTTGTTTGGCCCGTCGAGATGACCGATCGGAACAAGCAACTGCAGGGAGTCATGCTTTGGTGTGCTTCCCGGTGCCGCGTTGGCGATGGCCTCACCCGCAGCAATCTGTCGCGTCATGGCCTCCCCGTACTTAGCAAAGATAGGCAAGCAGACAGCCTGTGGAATGGCAAAAAGCAAGGCAGCAATATTACAACGAAGCGGTGGTCAGTACAGTACGAAGCGGAAGGAGGACAAGCGCGTGTGTAGCGGTGACCAATAAGAATAAACACAGCACAAAAAGGAAGGAAGGCAGCAGAAATGACAAGAAGCCGTACCCTGTGCGCCATCCACAGCGCGTGATCTTCATCAGTGGCAGCCGGGGAGTTGACCGAGGAGGCAGGGCTGCCAGGAGGAGATGTCGGCGGGCTAACCATTGGCCGTATCGAAGAACCGAAGACAGGAAGACTCGTGAAGTGGAACGAACCCTCGTCCCACACGTGATGACACAAGTGGCCTTGGCACGGGGGAATCGTCTGCTGACAAGGTGCGATGTCAACCGGGGATTGCTCCCAAAGTCACGTCGCGAGGGCCAGGCCAGTGCGACGCGGCCCAGTGGTGAGGTGCAGCCGAGCGGCGGTGAGGGAGACTCCGCGGAGATCTCGGGCTTGTATCACCGGATGGCGTTATCTGAGTCAAGGAGTTGCATCTCGCCAGGTGCATGATCGCCGCCATCCGTGTCGGCTGGATAAAAATTGATGAACTCTGTCCAATTGACCTCAGCCATAGTATTTGAACTATACTGGACGCATCTGGAAATTGTCCCTGGCCCTTGTTTTGATTATGTTAGCACCTTGTCCTTTGTGAGGCATATGTTCTCAAATCACGTGGGCTCTCGAAGCGCTGTTAACCAGCGAAGTTGCCGTTTAAGTCTCCAATGCGGGCGAAGCCCACATCCTCAGATTCCGCGGTCGCCGGACCGAGCGGCACATCCGCTGGTGTTTGGTTGGCGCGACGCACTCGTACGAGTGCGAGGTACGTAGCCTATCGCCACGTTTAGTATGAGGGGTTTGGACTAGTAAAGTCTCGTGCAGTCCCAGGTGCTCGCGAATCCGGCGGCTGGTCGAATTCATCTTGTCGTCTCCGTGTTCATGCTTTCGTGGCTCGTTTCGAGAACGCGTTCAATCCGACGGCCTCGCGCTGCGCCGCTCTTCGCCCCTTTAACAGCCTCGGGCTTCCGGCTCAAGTTCCTCTCCTGCGGGGACGAGAGGGTCTTTCCCCCTGGACCCCCCTGCCCACCGCACGGCGGTCACCCCACCCCCTCCCCACCAACCCAACCCGCGGTTGGGAGGGGCGGCTACTCCCCGCGTCCCCACACACCACCCCACCCTTCGTCACGGTGGTCACGCACTACCACGGCCCAGAGGGGGGGGGGGCGGCCATCCCCCCCGCGCCCCCGCTCCCCCGTCCCACCCCACGGCAGTCACTCCACCCCCTCCTTCGTGCCCAACACCACGCCACCCCCCCCACCCCCCCGTGCCACCCCAACCCGCCGTCTGGGACGAAGGAAAACCCCTATCCTGCGAGCTGAGGGTGATGCTGTGGTCAGGGATCGAACCTGGCCGCGCTGGCGTGTCCTTAGAATGGTTTGGGCGTGAGGTATCCTGAAAATATGCCCCGTCTCGCAAGTGTAGTTCCGAGACCCTCGCAGTCACGGGATTGGCTGTTTACAAAATCTACGGAACGGTCCAACCTGTGGCCCACCGAGAGCTTGTATATATGGAGGTGTCCTTCTGGATGATGATCCGCACTATGCTGTCGTCACGAGCTGGGGAGTCGTTGCCGCTGAGCAGACCAACTTGACGTCGTGCGTGTCGGCTGTTTCGCGTTCAGTCAAGTCACTTACAGCTTCTCGCACCGTACTGGCGTGGCCGATGCACTGCACCCTCCCTACCGTGCCAATTCCCTGTCACCACTGCTCACCCGTTCATTTGTGCGCCACTCCTGAGCATTCAGCTGGTCCCTCCACCGCCCCCGGTCTCATATTCCGACGCCCACACCCCGCCCCTCTCCCGCGCTCCCCTCGGCCCCCCAGTCCCTCCCCGTGTGTTGTTGATCTCAGTGATTTTCTTGTACCCAACTCTGGTGGCAGGTCGATCGAGCGACCAGCAGGAACCCCACAGGTGCCGCCATTCGCCGACAGCCCGCCGCTTCTCGTACGCTGTTGCCCTCATCGCTGTTGAGGCAGGTGCTTGTCGTGCAAGGTGCGATCTTGCTACCCAGCACTGACTGCCACAATCGAGGGCCTTGCATGCTACATGCGTGGGTGCTGACTTCCGCATGCTGACTCGATGGTGCATCAGCAAGGAGCAACGTGATTGGTGAACTTAATTTTCCTCTGTCTGTCGTGAAACGCTCGCCTGGACGCGACGCAGAGCCATGCTGAATCGTGGTGCATCTTTGCGTATGCGAAAACCAACATAAATGAAAAAGGCTGATGCCAGTAGACAGCCACAGTGCTGTCATAGTCATCCCCAAGCACGTTTTCAAGCATTTTGATGGAGTATCCACATAACCGGAAAGCAACTATCTTTCTTTGCAAACGCCGCAACGCATGCACCACACTTTGATGATGCTCGCGGACGTCCCCCACCCAAGCGCGACCACACAGCCACCTGCAACTGCAGCGCAACAAAAGCGCCACACCACACTCTCCCAATGTGCCCAACTAAACGCTCGGGCAGGTGCCCTAGCGTGAGCCCCCCGGCCGATGGCAGCAGCACACTGGCCAGCGGCAGAAGGCAAAAGACGCCGACAACGACGCGGCGTCGGGAGTTGCGGCTGCCGCGCGGTGGGCGTCGGCCCACCCGAGGGTAGTCACGCCGCCGCCACCAACCACCTACAACAACCAGGGTGAAACAGCCACCAAGGGTCAGCCGCCGAGCGCGACGCTGGTCAGCGACCTGGCATGTGCCGCCCGGCCTGAGGCAGCCCGAGCCGCCGCCGCAGACCGACGCCGCGTCCCCCGCCCCCTCGCCGCGCGCTGCCAACATGACAGCGGCGTCGTGATAAGTTAAACACAAAAAAAAAAATGAGCGCGACGTCGGCGGATGCGGCAGTGCCGAGGGCGTCGGTCTGCCCGAGGGCAGCCACATAGCAGCTGCCGACCGTCGCCAACAACCACCACGTAACGGCCGCCTTGGCTGCGTCGCCGAGCGCGACGCTTTCGCGCACCCACTTGTGCGCCGCCCGGAGGCGACCATCGCCCAGCCAGCAACCGCCGCCGTGTCACCTGCCCCGGCAAAGGGCATGCCACGGCCAGCAGCAGCGACGCCTCCGACATTCGGCGAAAAAGAACGACAAGGGCGCGGCGTCAAAGGCTGCCGCGGCCGCGCAAAGGGCGACGGCCCGCCCGAGGGCAACCGCACTGTCGTCGCGGACCGCCGCCCAGGATCTCCGCGGAGCCCAGGCCTTGCAAATGGTGCTCAGTGGCGGGCTGGTGGGCAGGTTGGTAGGCGCCCGGGCGTCCGCCCCCCGCCCGAGGGCGACCACGTCGCTGCCGCTGACGGCCCGTCACTGTGATCGAGGGTCGGATGCCTTGCTCGCCGCTCCCGGCGCGAGTCTTGAGGGAGGTCCCCGCCCGGGATGGGCCTCGCTGCCGCCAAGGACCGTCGCCCCGTCGCCCACCCCAACACAGTACGTACCCCAGACAGCGTTGCCGTTGCCGGCAGGATAAAAAAAAGGAAAGGGAACGACACAGCGTCGGCGGCCACCAGGGCCGCGCCGATGGCATCCGCCCGCGCGAAGGCGAGAACAGTTCTACCACTTACCACCATCCAGAGGCACCGCGTTACCGCAGCCGAGCGCACCCGGCCTAGCACAGTGCTGATAGGCATCCAAAGGCAGTGACCGGATAATCTACGGCCGGTTTCTACTACGCACACCTTCCTGAACCAGAGAAGCAACGGGGCGCTGTCGTCGACGGCCATGTGAGACTGCCGGCAACGAATGGTGTGCATAGAACAGGTGACCGAGGATGGCCCTTGACCAAATATTTTGTTCTCCAAACGTGCCATCCCGTCACAGTACACGATAGAATCCGTGCTTCAGGCAGTGCATGCACTTCCCCGCGTAGAAAAAAACGGCCGACCTGACATGAGGAGCCTCATACGCGTCTATGACCGCTTTTCTGTGCCGTGTGTCTTCGTCTGTTATGATGGCGCTCCGCGATTTATTTTTTGTGATGAACCACGAGGACTGCGGCGTGGCGATCACGAGCTATGGCAGCTGTGTGCGGATCGGATTGTGACAACCGACTCTTGGGTATCGAGCGCCTGTGCCGCGCGCGCAAAATTTCTGCAGCCTTGCACAAGGCCCAACTGACGCCATCGCTACAGCTGACAGCTGAACTCTATCATGAGTTCTCGAGTTTCGCGGTCCTTGCAGATTCCGTCGATCCGGCTTCAGGGTGAGCGGTCCATTCAGGCTGGAGACGCGAGGGGTCGCTTGCAGCCGTCTGCCTTGTTGGCACCATCAGTGAGAGACCTCGCGTCATCGACTCTTGCCAGCAAGGCCAGCAGAAGCGCTTCACGTGGGCCCAGACCGTCATCAGTCGTAGGGCCAGGGACGGCGAGACACGGCAACCACACAGCACCGCCGCACACCGGCACTATGCCCTTGCTCATCTGCGCCATCGGACGGCAGGCTACAGTTCCTTACTGCCTGCGCACCCCACATTGCTGGCGCTGATGTCCGTACGCCTCACGCCACCATGTAACCGGACGTCGGCGTCCAACCCGCGGCATAGCGGCATATCAAACCCCGTTGCACTGCGGGCGCCTCGAGACCACATGAACGGTGTGGCAGGCGCGTGGGCGCCGCAGCGACGCACCACTTGCGCCGCGGCCCGATACGTGCCACACACCCCCACCACGAGGGCTGCAGCACCGCTGTCGCCTCCGGTCCGCAACCGTACAGCTATTCTGTCTGCACAGCACCTGCTACTGAGCAGCCGGCGGCGCTGCCGAACCTCGCGGTCGACCGCATCGTGGATTGATGATGAAGGCAATACGGGCATTGACGGGCCGCTGTGGCGTGACCGCGCGGGTGACGGTGTGTGAGGAGACTGTTGGGCGTAACCAAGGGTACTGCCCCCATCGCGTGTGGTGCGTCCGGCTGCTCTACTCGGTGGCTGTCACCCCCGCGGTGTCAGTCTTAGTTACATTCGCGTCACCCCCCCCTTTTCCTATCCACTGAACGCCCTTGCCTGGCTGGTCACTATGGTGTGTACACGGCGAAAGCGTTCGTGGCCCGAGACTCGTGCCCGTGCCCGCGGCTGTGCATCACTTGTTGCAATCAACCGTCCATCGGACGTACCGCCCGCCAGCGAGTAGGCGCTGACCGACACGGGGTTCCACTTGCCCTTCGACGACGGTGCGCTCATAGATCGGCTGAGCTTTTCCAAGTCGGGCTTGGTGGTTACTCGTCGCGTCGTGGCTCCAACTACCGCCGCCGAGTGTCATGGCGCTCTACGCGCTCAAGCTCCCAGCTTCACGTGCCACGTCTTCAACCAGCGGAGCGCCGACGACGAGAAGCACTTTGGCGTCGCGCCCAAGTAGAGGAAGCGTAACCCTGCGCGAAAGCAGACGGTGTACCACGTGGATGACGCGTCATCAAGTCCGAGAGGCGCGGCGCTGTGTCAGAAGCAGGCGTTCGCAACAATCAAGGACCTCGCCGGCGCAGCAGCTCGGCAGCTGTCGAGGTCCTCGGGCCATCTTGTACGTGCCAAGGACATGGCGTAACTGTATGCCACGTAGGGTACACCGCAGCAGAACGCCCACACCGATGCGCATCGCCCGTGGCGTGAGTCTAAGAAGTACGCCAACGCCAGTGGGTGTGTTGCAGTCCAACGGGACACAACCTTGCAAGTCTCCGTGAAGTCGCATCAATTTCTGCGTCGCCTATCCTCCTCGGTCGCGCCGGTTGGTGCCTTCCCGCTGACCACCCTCTACCTCGAGCCGAGCGACGTCGTGTTCTGGCGCCACGACCTCGTGCACTGCGGCTCGATGTACACGAAGCGTAACGACAGGCTGCACTGGGTGCTGTCGACTCTCTTTGCGACAACGTCGAAAAACACGGGCATCGTCTCGTCTTTGCAGACGAGGAGGACCATTGAAGGTGCACCACTCCATTGCTGCGTCGGCAGTAGTGCGGGGAGCGCCGAACAAGCGGATGGAAGCGTGCACGGGTCGAGCGACGATGAGTAGTACTGCGGCCGGGCTACCGCCCAGATCAACGCATGTGCGGGCGACAACGCGCTTTGTGTACCGTGGGCTCCACGAACGGACCTCACCCCAGCGCAGCAATCCAAGGAGCTGCGCCTGGCCCGTACAGACGTTTTGACGCACCTACTTTGCAGAAAAGAGGCCCTCCTCTTCCACAAGTCCCCGACCTTTACGGAGTGCTCTGATGCGCCCAGTCCAGGTGGCCGGCTTGGGGCTCCCCCCCCACGGACTGCCGTGGAGACACGGGCTGTCGGCACCCTGCGGCGCGTAATTTGCAAGGCTGTTGTCGGAGATTATTCCACCACCGAGCGTCTTGTCCGTGATGTACGTGGCGTGTGGAAGTACTTCTCGTCATTTGAAGACTTTTCTTCTAGGTTGTGCGCCAAATCCATTACCGAGCTGGAGCCATACTCTCAACGCGATATGACTGGCATGTCTGCCGCCTTTTAGTTTCTTCGTAAATGCGCACGCGCTCTTTTGTTTTTTCAACGGTAGGGTAATGAAGGTAAAACCACTCATCTTGGATGAAAGCGAGTGCCTGTTGTGCCCTTCAAGCACCAGCGCTTGCTGCGTCACGCTCTCGGCACAAATGAGAAACATTTTGCTATCGAACATGAGCTTGACGCGCGCAGGTTGCCCGTCCGTCTTCAGCGTCTCTTCTTGATCCACCTCCCAGTGCCGCGCAGCGAACCAGGCATTGCCGGCGCAGCTCGCGATGGTATCTACTAGGAAGTACTTCAGGCGCTTGTCGGCTTGCGCGCTCAGGTCATTGACGGCGTGCAGATCTCCGTGAGTCAGCAGCACTGCCACGGTACTGCCGTGCTTTACGGTGAAGCCGCTGGGCAAGCTGGATGCCTCAGCTCAAAATGTGGGAGCGCCGGGCTCAGGTAAGCGAGTCCAGCAATCACTTTCACTCATCTGGTTGACGTGTAGCTCCTTTTGCACGAGCCATACTGCACGCTGCCGTCTAGCAGCCGACATAAACCTTGTCCTTGAAAAGATGGTGACCTCCTCTCCGTTCTTGTCCTTCATCCACTCCTCCCCAACTCCAAACCTTGTCGGTTGCTGAACGACTCTTTAAAGCAGCTCAGTCTCCTTCCACCGCTGCAGCGCAAAAACTGCAGGGTATGACATGTTGCTTGATTCGACCTCCCTCTTGGCCGACAAGTGGAAGCGCTCTAGCATCATCTCACACACGGCAGGGCCAATCTCAACCAACGGAAGCGTTCGATGCAGCAGCTTTAGCAGGCGATGCACCTTGGGCTTCTCCCAGATCCCGTCCGTAATAGAGAGCTGCTTCAACATGCGCATCAGCTTCAGACCGGCGCCTTGAATTTCGGCTACAGTTGGCCTTGCTCGTACGGCATGAGGTCCGTCAGCAGCCTCCGTAGGGAGGTAGAACAGATTTTTTCAGAAGCCACGGAGCAGGCGAAGGTCTCTAAGGTAAGGACAGTCCAAAGTGGACGCACCGCCCGACGAGTACGCGTCGGCAACCGCTTCTGGTGCCGTCGCCAGCAGAGCAGCGTAGTCGGACGTTGAGAGCGTCGTACCTCCCAGCTTGTCAGGCTCAAAATGTTTCAGCAAGGACCGCCCGTGGCCACACACCGGCATGGCCCGAAGCTTGCGCAGGAAGACGTCTTTGAGGCGTCCGTTGAGGTTGTTGAATGTAAGCCCGAGTGAGGATGACGTCAGGCCGTGGTAAAGAAATTGGGACGGCGCGACAATGACGTGATCGTGGATGTCGAACGAGCCTGGACCTCTTGCACGCCACAAGTCAACTAGCGGGCTTTCCTCTTGCGACAAAATTCCGTGTTGCAGTTAAGCCGCGGCCTTCTTCTTCGCAGACAAGGAGGGACAGCTCTCAATGGCGGACCGCCCTGCCATCGTCCTATCTTGGATTCTCATGTGCCTTACGTCTAGAACGTCGAAAATGCCGCACGAGCTTCTCGACTGGTCTTTCCTGGCTCCCTTGCACTTCTTTAAAACAATTTTACAGCTTGTACAGTGCTCCGTTCCGGACGGTCCAACTGCATCGGCATACTTGGCTGCCATCGGGAAGGCGTAGACGCCCACATACGGCACGATGTACACGAGCGCATCGCACTTGGCGCAGGCGTCGTACACTCCAACTCCGTCCGTCGCCGCACGAATGACATCTTTCATGATGGCCTTCACTAGCGGTTTCGGATCAGCTCCGGGAGGTAAGAAGGCAAGGGGGCGAATAGACGATGTCATCAGGTGCAAGCGGACGTCATAGAAGCCGTAGTGGCCGTCCAAACTCCCCCTGCGACGTTTTGCGACGGAAAACTCATCGTAGTACCACCAGGCACACACACGATAGGGGTATTTTTCCGGCAGAGAGTCTCGGGCTGTAGCAGCGGGCTCTTGGAGGCGAAGGGCGTCAGGCGTCCAAAGCCGCTTCCATCGAGGCACATCTGCGTTGTCCACCTGGTTCTTGATGTAGACAGTTCCCACACGAGTGATGCGCAGGCAAAACACACCGGAGCTGGTGAAGTAGCCGCGCATGCAACCCCCGACCACTGCTGCCAGTGCTTCAGTTCAAGCTAGCACAGTGAAGTCCCCCACGCGTACCGGAGATGTGCTTATGTACGCAGCTGCCGTCAGGGTGACGTCGCCATCTCCTGCGATCCCAAAGCTGTTCAGCCTCGCAGAGAGCGTCATCATATTGGAGATTTGCACTAGGACCGCACTTGACAGCGGAAAGAAGGTGTTGCGGAAGCGGAAGCCCCGTCTATAATTTGAGAAGGACCGCCGTCGAGCAGCTCTTGTCAGGAACACCTCCGCTGGCGCCTCCACGGTCCCCAGAGCCGCGTCACCTCTGTCATGGAAGAGCCGTGTCGTCACCGGTTCGGAGAAGTCTCGCTTGACGTGCTGCGAAAAGGTGATGCAGCGAATCCTTGCGTCGGAAAGTCGCCGCGATGGCTGCCCTCTTCGCGATGGGACAGTTCATTGCGCTGCGACGACTTCGTGCTCCGCTTCTTCGGCGGAAAGATTGTCCCTGATCTGTCGGAGCCGCCATTACGATTGCCACCGCTCCGCACCAGGAAACGAGTTCTAGACCTCACGTATGGCGTCGTACTGCCGTATGGACAAGCGGGCTTTACCATAGAGATACAAGTAACACATGAAGACACGTCGTGAATCGAAAGGAGACGCATCCGAATCGATGTCAGAGCCCCGCGACTCCGACTCACTCGAGGAGAGCGAAGCGGTGTCGCTCATGTCCTCCTTGTCCTCCTCCTCGGAACTGCTCATTCGCGGAAGGACACGTCCTCCGTCTGCTGCTGCAGCTCCAGTCAGGTGCCGCGACAGTTGTGCTCATCCCAAACGCCCATCGTAGTCGTACTCCGACGAGCTGCTGCACTGCATGGCACGGGTTGAGGCATAGCTCGAGCTGGCTGCTGCGTCGCGCCTGCCGTCCTCATCTCCCGGGGAAGACAAGAGAGTGTCTTGACCAATGGCTGGCATCGGTGCAATCCCAGCATCTTGTGCACGACGAGCGTCAGCATCGTGCGACAAAGCATCAGCTTCATCAAACCGAAAGTAGTTGGACCTCCGCTTCCGACGACGCGGTACAATCATTGTGCGACTGGGAGGGAGCGACGTGCAGGCCTTCTGTCCTCCCGGCCGCGGACAGACCTTCACCCGAACTAGTCGCGTCAAGGGTCAGAGCGGGCCCGCGCTCAAGTCCGCTTCAGTTGCAACCGCCCAGGTCGACCCCGCTCCACCCCCGCGCGAGCTGGCGACACGCCGCACTCCTTGGCTGCGCCACACACTCTCGAGGCCGCCGCGTGCGGGCACACCCACGGTACTGGTGTGCGCGTGCTCAAACTGTCCCAGACGCCGTCTCCCCGGTTGACTGCGCTCCACCCCCGCGTTTGGTGGTGACACACTCTACTCGCCGGCTGCGCCACACGACCTCGAGGCCGCAAAGTGCGGGCGCACCTACGGTACTGGCGTGCGCGGGTGCACCCACAGTACTGGCGTGCTCATTCTCAAACCTTCCCAGTCGCCATCGCCCCTGTCCACCGGGCTCCACCCCCAGGAGCAGAGGCGCCGCGCAGCGCATTGCGTGTGGCCACACGCATCAGCACCCGTCGTGCCTATACTTGCCGTCGGCGCTGACACGTTCAATGAGTCGCACAACACTTTTCACAATCGTCTTCTGGAGTCATAAAGACCGACAAGCCCAAGACCCAGGCCCAGTTCTCATAATGCGCTGCAGTCCTTCAAAGAAGGGCTCCAGAAACTGTTCTGATGAATATTCCTAGGACTGTTCTGCAGACTATTGCGAATCCCCGAAACTTGTCCTGGGGGACAGAGACAGAGACTGACTGTGAATAACAGCACACTATTGGTCTAAAACGACAATAAGAAGGCATCGAAGCCAATAGAAAGCCCGCATTCGGTGCCAGGACCTTGCATCCGGAAGAACTCACTGTTTGTTGCCGCTTGATCCGATTTTCTTGGCACAGAGCAGGCTGCCCACGTGAGATCTTGATATTTCCTACTGTCTCCCTGCCAGAAGTGCAGACAAAAAGAGCAGCTGATGTTGATTTCCTGGCTGGATGGGCACATGTAAGCAATCAGGACCACCACGTCAGTCCCAGGGGCGCATCTGATTGGTGGAGAGAGTCGGTCCGCAAGTCAGTCTCTGTACACCAGGACAAAATTCAGGGATCAGCAATACCTTGAGCTGCAGGAGAACTATCCTTGGTATCATCCGTGTGAGCAATTCTTGACATTATTCATCGTGTCGTCGAGGACCCTCTCCGAAATGCCCTCATTTGATTTGGGACTCGGTTTTTTAGCTTCTGACGCGAATTGGTCGAATAGCTCATTATCTTATTCCTGCAGCGGCCATGCACAATCTGAGAATTTCTCACAAAGCACGGTGTGCAAGACACGGTCATTGGCTTGCAAGATTACTGGCGGAAACTCTCAGCCAATAGTTTGATCGTGGCTGGTCGAATAGCCAACCAGACTTCATTTCTACGCTGTGTCGTCGGCTCTGCCTACCTTCTCTCTGCAACAGTCTTTGTTGTCGGTTAGCAATAACGGGAGCGCATTGTATTTCCCATCGACAACCGATTTTCGATGGCTGCTCGATGGAGCCTTTGCGATGGACGTCGATGGGAAGCGATGGGACCGTCGATGGAAAATCTCCGCAACCGTTGTGGACATCCAGCGCTGACAACCCGCGTATCTGAGAGCATTGTTAACAATGAGATGCTATCCCCATATTCAAGCCACGTTGCACAACGTGTCCCATTAAGCACCTCAAGTCCGACGTAACACCACTTTTTAGACGAAGAAGCCCTTTTTTTGTTCG
>Ga0115031_1002546_pt1 | contig 13572 bp, 9 predicted proteins | sample Maine_Asex4_meta_FD_87301 | JGI IMG/M metagenome (GOLD analysis project Ga0115031, IMG submission 87301) | Marine algal microbial communities from Maine, USA - Maine_Asex4_metaG | ecosystem: Host-associated > Algae > Red algae > Unclassified | place: Maine, USA | collected 2015-01-05 | reverse complement strand
CATAAATCCACAACGCATTTTCCTTGCAGGTTTCGGTGCTGGTGCAACGATGGCATTTCGCGTCGCCCTTGAGCGTCCGGAGCTATTTGCAGGTGTATTGGCCATGAATGGTCCTCTGCCCACCGTGGGAACTCCACTGTGTCACTGGGATCGCGCGCGAAAACTTCCGGTCTTCTGGGCACAGTGTCGCAATTCAGATCAGTTTGATCAGCAACAGTTGTGTCAGCAACTGCGTCTGCTGCACATCGCAGGTTTCTCTCTGACGCTTCGCCAGTACCCTGGCGTCGACAAGATCTCCGATGCATTGCTGGGCGATGTGAATCGGTGGATCATGGAGAGCGTCAACGCGACGCCCACCAATAATCCGCCTCACGCGAAGTGATTGTCTAAAGCGGCGAACCTCCAGCTTGCGAATTATTTTGATCGCAAGCTGGAACCTTACGCCACATTGCTATGCGATATCCAACAGTGCATCGACGTAAGTCGCGACGTCGAACTTGGCAAAGTCTTCGGGGGTCTCGCCAAGCCCCACAAACTTCACTGGCAGTCCAAACTCTTGCCGGATGGGAATTGCGACGCCGCCTTTGGCCGATCCATCCAGTTTCGCCAACACGATTCCTGTGCAACCGGCAGCTTCGCCAAAACCTCTGGCTTGTGAGATCGCATTTTGCCCGGCGGTAGAGTCCAATACCAAAAGAACTTCGTGGGGTGCATCGGGAGATACCTTTTGCATCACCCGCCGGATGCGGCCTAATTCGTCCATAAGATTGTTTTGCGTTTGCAAACGGCCTGCGGTGTCGACGATGCAGATATCTGCTTCGGCCTTGATTGCCGCATCGACCGCTTTATAGGCCACGCTGGCGGGATCGCTGCCTTGGCGTCCAGTGACAATTTCGGCACCCATTCGATCTGCCCAGATGGTCAATTGTTCCACAGCAGCGGCGCGGAAGGTATCGCCAGCGCCTAGGACAACGCTCTTTCCCTGCTGCTTAAACAGTTTAACCAGTTTCGCAATCGACGTTGTTTTCCCCGCTCCATTTACACCGACGACCATAATGACGGTGGTGCCGGAGGAGGCGAAATTGATATCGGCGCTATCCTGATGCATGATTTCGGTGATCGTTTCTTTGGCAGAATCGATCAACTGGCTCAGCGTCATTTTTCGCGCGCGATATTTCGATTTAATGTCGTCGCGAATCTTTGCCGCAGGACCGTTGCCCATGTCCGTTTTGATTAGAAAAGAATAAAGTTCATCCAGAAACTGATCGTCTACTAAACGCCCGTCATCTTTGACCAAGTCGCGGATGTCCGTGTTGAGCACCTCCATCGTCTTCTGCATGGCTTGTTTAATGCCGCCGAACAGGCCTTTTTTTTCGGCAGTGGGGGCGGCAGCGGCGGAGTCGTCAGCAGCGTTGTCTTGAGGCTGAGTCGAATCAGTCCTTTGAGTGTCTTGGGTATTTTTGTCGGATGATCCGAATGGGTTCCAGCGTGCCATAGCAGTTGTCTTATTTGAAAAAAAATAAACGGAGAGGTTTATTGTGCGTCAGTCGAATTTTCAGGGGAGGATTGCGTTTGCGTCGATTGTTCATCGCCGGTTTTACTGCGCTTCAATAATCGATCCAGCACGCCGTTGACAAATTGAGCCGATTGGTCGGAGCCGTAACGGCGCGCCAATTCGATCGCCTCGTTGATCACCACCGGTGGCGGTGTATCGGTGTGCAGAAGTTCGTAGGCTCCCAAACGTAGGACGTTTCGATCCGTCGCTGCCATCCGGGAAAGTCGCCAGTTATCTGTGATTTTGGAGATTTTTTCGTCAAGTTCGTCACGATTGTGTCGTACGCCGATGATAAGCCCATCCGCGAATTTGACCAGTTCTTTGTTATTTTTCAAACGAGAATTAACGAACCGGATCTTCACATCTTCGGGTTGTGTAGGATTGAGATCGTCTTGGTAAAGGATCTGGAGAACAATCGCTCGGGCGCGGCTGCGACGTGACATAAACGGCTTCGTGAGGGGCAAAGAATAATCGAAAAACACATTTAAAATGTGCTTGGCTTGACAACGTGTGCTCGTGAGAGGCAGACTTGGGTGCGACCATCTCAACAGCCATCATCTTAACAGCCATTATCGTAATAGCCATCATATTAAGCGATGACTTCATGATCGGAAATTAGGGCAACGCGTCAGCATGATCGAGTTGTCGTCTCAGCCTGTTACTCTTTGAGCGAAGCAAATTCAGCGAAGACGCGTGACATGTGAACTGCCGCCTCTGCTGCTTCGACCCCTTTGTTTCCAACGGACCCACCCGAGCGATCAAGGGCTTGTTGCAGCGTATTGCAAGTCAACAATCCAAACCCGATCGGAACGTCGAATTGCAGCGTAAGATTCGCGATCCCGTTACTGATTGCGGTGTTGATGTGCTGATCGTGGGTCGTTTCTCCCTTGATCACGCAGCCTAAAATAACAACACCATCGAACTTTCCAGACTTCAAAACTCGCAGCGTCGCGGCCGGTAACTCCCAAGACCCCGGTGTCCAAATGGTCACGATGTTGGATTCGGCAACCCCCGCAGCAACCAGCGCCTTGATCGCGCCTTCCAACAGGTTGTGCGTAATGTTTTCGTAGTAGTTGGAGACGACGATGGCAAATTTTTTATCTGCTACCGAGGCGGTTTTGCCAGTGAATTCTTGCATGGAATACTAAAAAGTCAGAGAAAGTGTTTGCAGAGAATCGCAGGTGGCGGTCCAGGAATCCAAGCAGGGCAGGGGGGGCTAAATCGATTCAGGTTTTATTTGCATTAAGAATTCGGCGTTGGTCTTCGTCTTCTTTAGCCGCGTCGTCAGTTTGTCCATTGCGTCAGAAGGGCTCATTTCAACAAGCGTCCGTCGAAGAAGACAGATTCGATCGTACTCATCTTCCTCGAACAAACGTTCTTCGCGGCGAGTTCCTGACGAAGCAATGTCGATCGCAGGCCAAATTCTGCGTTCGACCAAGGCTCTGTCGAGCACAATTTCCAAGTTTCCAGTGCCTTTGAATTCCTCGAAGATCACTTCGTCCATTCGGCTGCCGGTGTCGATTAAGGCGGTGGCCAGAATCGTGAGCGACCCACCTTCTTCAATTTTTCTGGCTGAACCAAAAAACGCTTTGGGTTTCTGCATCGCGTTGGCGTCCAAACCACCGGAGAGCGTCTTTCCCGATTGCGGGCACTCAGAATTCCAAGCGCGGCCCAGTCGAGTGATCGAATCAAGGAATATGACAACATCGGTGCCAGCTTCGACCATACGTTTGGCTTTTTCCAAGACCATTTCGGTTACTTGAATATGACGTGAGGCCGGCTCATCAAAGGTTGAACTGATGACTTCGCAGCGTTTGCCTTTGACTTCCCGTTCCATGTCGGTGACTTCTTCAGGCCGTTCATCGATCAACAGCATAATGACATAAGCATTGGGATGATTGGTCAATGTGGCTCGCGCCATTCGCTGCATCAAGACCGTTTTGCCGGTCCTCGGCGGGGCCACGATCAGCCCACGCTGACCGAATCCTATCGGCGTCATCATGTCAACGATGCGGGTGGAGACATCTTTGGCGTCATGTTCCAAACGAATTCGTTCATTGGGATGTAATGGTGTCAGATCATCGAAACTGACTCGGCGAGAGTTGTCCTCAGGGGAATGTCCGTTGACCGCTTCGACTCGCAACAATGCAAAATAGCGTTCGTTTTCTTTCGGTGGGCGGATTTGCCCACGTACAATGGCACCATTACGAAGATTGAATTTTCTGATCTGGCTGGGCGATACGTAGATGTCGTCAGGGCAACTGAGGTAATGGTATTCAGGGCTGCGTAAGAATCCAAATCCATCGGGCAGGATCTGCAACGTGCCTTCACCAATCATCAGACCTTGGCGTTTGATCTGGTGCTTTAATATTGCCGATACCAGTTCGTGTTTCTCAAGGTCGTCAAAGTCCTTCAAGCCAACGCTCAACGCATGATCGCTCAATTCTTCGAGCGGCATTTTCTGCAATTGATCGACGTTGATTGCTTTTTCGGGATTGGCCTTTGATTCCGCCGACACTTCCGAAGGCGAATTTTCGCGCGAGATCGTTTCCGCTAACGACATCGGTTCGCCAGAACTCTCGATTTCTTTCAATCGTTCGCTGACTTCTGGTTCGAGGTCTTTTTCGTCGCTTCGTCGCCGATTAGGGCGATGCGTGGCGCTTCGCGCTTTTGAACTTCGGGCGTCCGTCATTGTTCTCTCCCATAACTAGCAATATTAAGGTGGGTAATGCCAGTGTTTTCATAAATTGCGTTTCAAATTCGCTCAATCAATCACGCAACTGCCACATCTTCCATAGCGATTGTACCTGTTCCCGCGTATTGTCAGCCGTTGATGAATTTTCGATCACATCATCAGCACGTTTGCGTTTCTGATCCAAGGGAAGCTGTTGCCGCTCTCGGCGTTGCAACTCTCCCGCTGGCCAGCCACGCAAAGCGGCCCGCTGTTGTCGAATTTTCAAATCGGCATGAACAAAAACGATGCGGTCGCAAAAACGATCCCATTGCGCTTTGAACATGACTGGAGCATCTAAGATTACCGCCTGTGCTGAATTCGATTGTTCAATCTCCAAAATTCGGAGTTTCATCCATCTTCCGATTTCCGGGTGGGTGATTGATTCAAGCAATTTCAGTTCTTTAGATGGGGCATCGGCATCCCTTGGAAAAACAATGGCTGCCAGAACGCGTCGATCGACTTCTCCGTCGACGATCGTTTGGTTTCCAAACGCTTCTCGGATCTTTTCAACCGTTTCCGGCAGTTTCAGCACTTGATGGCCGATTAAATCTGCGTTGACGATCTCACAACCTAACTCGGCGAAGCACTCAGCGACAAAACTTTTGCCGCTTGCGATTCCACCCGTTAGACCAATAACCAACATCTAATTTTCTTCACAGTGGTAATGAATGATAATATTCTCCGCAGTCCGTCCGATGGCTGGCCTTGGCGACCGGCCCTTAGCAACAGAAGCGATGATTGAAATCAAACGACACCCTTTCTCATACTCAATAAGTGACGGATTTTAAGTCGTCACTCGACTGTTCAAGTGGTTGAAGATTGAAGAATGATTGACCGTAGATGGCAAATATTCAGTAAACTATCAACCTAAGGCTGCTTTTGGAAATCGAGATTGATCCCAGCAAGCGACCCTTTTCAAAACGGTTACAGAAATGCACCGCCGTCTCGTATATCAGGATAGTCATTTTGTCTCGATTTGCATACAATTATTCGCTGAAAATTCAGACGCAATGCGCTATTTATTGCGATAATTTTGCAGAAGACTGCCAGATTGGATCCCGTTTCACCAAGAAAATCGCCAACAGGCAAGATTTTGGTGGCATCCCGTCAGTCTTGAAACAACTACCTCACTGCCCAAGCCTTCAGGGAGTCGGCAAGTGCGGCAGCTGAATGCGACGATGCAAATTTAGAGGCACGGGATGCGTCAAATAACTTTTCCCTTGGTTGGCTGATGACCGCCGCCAATCCGTCGGAGAAGCTGACCGGTGCTTCGGTGTCGACTGTGATCCCCAGTTTTTCGCGTTTCACCAATTCACCCATCAGCCCGTAGTCCGAAGATAAAACTGGAACTCCCGCCAACGCCGCCCGGATCAGCGCCGAACTCATCCCCATATGCCTTTGGTAGGTCGTTAACGCTACATCGGACAGTTCATAGTAACGTTGGACCACCGTATCCGAAACGTAAGCATCCTTTAAAACGACTTGAATTGACGTTTTCTCTTGAAGGTCTGCAACTTTTTTAACGACTTCGTCCTTTATTTCGGCGTGAAGACTTCCGACTAATAACAAACACAGTTTCTTCTGTAAATTTTCGGGCAGCAACTGAGCGGCGTCGAGCAATTGAATCGGCCCCTTCCTTGAATCCATCACTCCCAGCAACATACAAACCTTGCGATCGGATTCGATCTGCAGCTCGGATCGAAGCTCCGCCAGTTGCTCCTCCGTCGTTTGGTACCGCACGAAGGAATCAGGCAGCTGGCGGACCGACGCCGTCGTCGAAAAATTATTCTTAATAAAATCTACAGCCAGAGAGTCCAACGAAAACAGAACGTCCATTTGCTTTAGCTTAAGCAACTGTTTGACGATCGTTTTTTTTCGCCATGCTGCCAATCTCTGTTTCCAAGTTGGATGATAGTTCTCTAAAACGCCGTAGTGGAAGGTAGGCCGAAAATAAATGCAAGAGACAGGGCAGGGCGATGCTTGACCAATCAACATCGGAATTTGAAAATGGTCAGAGTACATAAGTAAACCGCGATCAACTTTCAGCTGCGATGCATATTTGCAGAACAGATTCCAACCCTTAAAAATTCGATTCAGTCCGCCTTTAAGTTGGTCATTTTCCGTTAGTGTGATGGCGTGAATCTGAACAGCCTCCGTCTGCAAGGACTCGATCAGTTCGACTACGTCTGAGTGTTTCTGAAAAAAATCAGGTGTCACTACAAAGTGAATTTGATGCGGTTTTAGATTCTCTGACCACTGCTGGGCGAAATTGCGAATGTAACTGGCGTGGTGACCGCCCGTTTCAATCTCAAAGGCCATCGTTTTCTGAGGCCCGCCGTCTGTTGTTTGAAGATTGCCCGACGACTTCATATTGCGTGTTTTCAAATTCATCTGGATATAATATGTGAAGGCTCGGAAGAATCAGACGGAAAAGTAATCACTGGATAAATGACCCGTTACCGGGCGGTAGCTATTTTGCAAGGGTAGGGGATGTGAGCAACGCCGTGAAGAGATTGTCGTTTGACAAACGCAAGTAAGTATGAGCCGTTTCGTCGATAGGGGCTTGTTGATTAAGTCGGCTTTCGATTTTTAACGTGAGCCGTTTGGGCGTTAGCCCAAGTTTTGCGATGACTAAACCGAGGCTAACGCCTTAACGGCTCACTTAATTAACAGGCCCTTAGCCACGGTTTCGCTGTGCAAAGGAACCGTGGCTAACGCCAAAACGGCTCATTAAAAAATCGTTCACGGCGTTTAGCGTAACTCCTTGGCACTCTGCCGCCAACCAAAGGCGGCAGCCTATTGCCGCCAACGATAGGAAGCAGCAGTCTTCTGCTCCTTTAGCGGATGCATCACTTACTTAATAAACGGTTTTTCGCAAACGCCGTTTCAAATTAGCGCGCTGCTTCTCACCGCTTCGACAATCAAGATTCTGTTCGACTTGATCGGAACCAGCTACCAATACAACACCTTTGAATTGGATTTCCTCCAAGTCCGCCAACTGTAACAAAGGCGACGAGGCGGACATGAAGTTGGCTTTGGGCTAATGCGGAATTTATAGAAATCATTACAATAACAGTCCGTTGACTTCACGAAGTCCGTTGACCTCACGCACTTAAGCACCAACCACTCCCAACAAACTTTCCAAAGACCTACTAATGGATGACCAGCAGCTCGATTTTTTAAAAACCTTGGTCGCGACGCCCGGCGTCTCTGGGTACGAACAACAGGTTCAGCAGGTCATCCGTGATTACGCTGCACCATTTTGCGACTCGATGACGACTGACTTACATGGCAATCTTATCTTATGTCGTAACCCCGACGCAGACGTGCGACTGATGCTGGCCGGCCACGCGGATCAAATTGGACTGATCGTTTCTTACATCGACGACGATGGTTTCATTTACACACAAACCGTTGGCGGCTGGGACCCTCAACAATTGATCGGGCAACGGATGACGGTATGGGCAGAATCCGGTGCCATCCCGGGCGTCATTGCGCGTAAGGCCATCCACCTCTTAGATGATTCGGACAAAAAGAAAGTTGTCAAAGCGAAAGAGCTTTGGGTCGACATCGGGGCTAAGTCTCGCAAACAAGCTGCGAAGATGGTTCAAATAGGCGACCCGATAACATTGCAATTGGGATTGCAATTGATGTTGAACGATCGTGCTAACAGTCCTGCGATGGACAACCGCACGGGCGTGTGGACGGTTGTCGAAGCACTGCGACGATCAGCGGAACTAAATCCGACGTGTGCTTTTTATGCCGTGGCCACCGTTCAAGAGGAAGTCGGCTTACGAGGCGCACGAACGGCCGCTCATTCGATCAACCCGCATATTGGCATCGCCGTCGATGTCACGCACGCCACGGACTGCCCGACGGTGCGGAAGCAGCAGCATGGCAACGTGTCCCTTGGCCGCGGACCAGTGATCGCCCGGGGGCCTAATATAAATCCGGAGGTCAACGCGCGACTCAAACGTTTGGCAAAAAAACACGAGATACCTTTCCAGCAAAAAGCGATCGGCAAAGCCGCCCCCAACGACTCCAACGCATTGCAAATCAGTCGTGGAGGCGTGGCGGCAGGCGTCGTGGCGATTCCCAACCGTTACATGCACAGCGCGGTCGAAACGATTTGCCTGAACGACTTGGATCACTCGGCAAACCTACTGGCTCAGTTTGCCGCTTCGATTAAAAGCGCTGACGCGTTTATCCCTAAACTTAGTTGATGCGTCGGGATCGGGCTGAAACACTGCGGACCTCATCCGGAGCGTAAGGCAACAATCAGTCACAAATTTCACTGCGCGTCTTGGTAACCGTTTGGATTCTGGCTTTGCCAACGCCAGCCATCGGCGCACATTTCTTCGATGCCTCGTTTTGCCGTCCAAGACAGCTCTTTGGTGGCCAAGGAAGGATCGGCGTAACAGGCGGCGATGTCTCCAGGTCGGCGATCGACGACTTCGTAAGCGATCTCCTTTTCTGCGACATCTGAGAAAGCATTCACGATCTCCAAGACACTATAACCGTTACCTGTACCTAAGTTGTAAGTCACCACGCCAGGATTCGTTTCCAATTTCTTGAGCGCCGCGACGTGTCCGATCGCCAAATCAACGACGTGAATATAGTCACGTACGCCCGTGCCGTCTTTGGTGTCGTAATCGTTGCCGAATACACGAAGTTTCTCCAGCTTCCCGACGGCGACTTGAGATACATACGGTAACAAGTTACACGGGATGCCGTTGGGGTCTTCGCCAATCTGCCCCGATTGGTGAGCGCCAACCGGGTTAAAGTACCTCAACAAGGCAACGTTGGTTGTCTGGTCGCAGGCCTGCCAGTCACGGAGAATGTATTCCATGATCAACTTTGAACGACCGTAGGGATTGGTAACCTCTTGAATCGGCGTATCAGACTCTTCGGTCAATGGCAATGTTTTGGGGATGCCGTAGACGGTCGCACTGGAACTGAACACAAAGTTCTTAACACCGTGCTCACGCATTGCAAAACATATATTCAACGTTCCTGTGAGATTATTTTCGTAATACTCAAGCGGTTTAGCAACGCTTTCCCCAACGGCTTTTAGAGCCGCGAAGTGAATGACGGCGTCGAATTTGTCCGAGCCAACGATCTCCAACATCGCCGCTTTATTGCAAAGATCAGCTTCGTGAAATTTAATCGTTTTTCCCGTCAGTGCTTCGACACGCGCGAGTGATTCCTTAGAGCTGTTGACCAGCGAATCAATGACAGTGACTTGGTGTCCTGCATTGAGCAGTTCTAAGCAAGTGTGACTGCCGATGTAGCCTGCGCCGCCGGTAACTAGAACGTTCATAATAGAATCTCAGGGAAGGGTCAGAAAGTAGTTGGTTTATTCGCTCGAATCCGCTACCCAGAACCTACGTTTTTGACGCAAAGATGCAAGCGTTAATCAAACGATGCGAGAAGAAAGCGGGAACCTTAGCACCAAAAATTCGAGTTACCTAACGGCGTCGGACCGACAATACGATTCGCCGTAAAAAGGCGTTGCAGAAAGGGGACATGTTCCAGCCAATTCGAAAGCCCGTAATTTAGCTCGGCTCGGTCTACCGAGCCGCCTTAAAATCTGTTTAAAAAAAACGATCCTCAATGAGCGTCGGCAACAACACAGCCCAGCACACGTGCACCGTTGAGCATCAGTTCATCGACAGCTGATTTGGCCAGCGTTTCGTTCGAATTCTTGAGACTGACGACAAGGTAACTTCCATCGCAGACGTCGCACCAAAGTTGTGCTTGCTTGGTATGGGCATCCCCTGCAGAGACGCAGATAAATTGAAATTCCTGCTTCATCTCAGCGGTCATCTTGCGAAGTAGCTCGTCTGAATTCCATCGGTCGGCAGGACAGACCCCCACCGGCAAGAATGAAAACGACGCAGAACCTTCGGAGACAATCAAAGATCTCCAGTCTTCACTACGGTTTATGGCTTCACTGAGTCCTGGCTGATGGTTCATCCCCCCGGCAATTGTTAACTGCCGCCCGGCAACGTCACTGTCAATCAACAGCACATTGCCTACATTGCAATTGGCTAAAGCAGATGCCACCTGGGCACATGTTTCGTCAACGTTGGGATTGGGTTCGCCACCGACAAACAACAACACCGTGGGTGACGCCAATGGGAACCGATCTATAATTTTCTCTACCAGAATCCCGACTTCGCCACCGGCAAATTTTGGGGCACCGGTTGAATCATCGCTTGGCGAATTCTCAATCGCTGATACCGGTTCCCTCTCAATTGCATGTGGGTTTGCTTGGGAATTAGGTTGGGGATTAGGTTGGGCTTGCTCTACCTGCCCCGCAGCAACGGTCGCGAATGCCGCCGCCACCGATGCGATCGCCGCTGCATCTTTGGGAAGCACCTCGAACTGGTTTGCCGGTTGCTGATTGATGTTTTGATTCGTTTGACTCGCGCTTTTTGCGTGGTTTTTCAGTTGCTCATTCAATGCTTTCTCTTCGCCAAGCTTAGGTATGCTAACGAACACGATCTCATGATTGCAACCGCTGGGGTCAATATTGTTCATCTTAGGAATCTTGAGCTCAGATAAGTCGGACACCGCAGGACGGCCGATGCCCTGTAGCTGTTGATGAAGAGATTCAGTATGAAAATTCTCACGGGAGGGTATCGAAACTTCGATCACTTCCGCAACAGGGATTTTAGGTAAGCTCTGTTCCGCGACAAATTCATCCAGCTTCCCTTGCGAGGCTTCAAAGGACGTGGAGGCTGGCGTTAGGTTTGACAACCACTGTCGTCCCTTTGAACTGGTTACCGACTGATTCATTCTTCAATCCTGAAATGATCTGTGTTGGAGTTTCGGCTTCGCGAATAAGCTGATTCTGACCAACGACGTTTACGTACACGCGGTTGTTAAGTTTATGACTCTACTCTTTGGGCATGTTTCGCAACTGCTCGAACAGTTGACCATAGTCCATCCGCTGTGCTTCACCGGTCGATGGTTGCGCGTCACCAAAAGGCGTTGGCTGCGGCGGCTCTGGCTGAGGTGTCTGCGAATAGTGCGATTCGTTGACTCTTAGCATGTCTCGATCGTCTTTAGTATTGGAATCTGCGGGAGTCTGATAATTGTCATGGTCGGTGATCGGATACTCCACAGAGACTGAATCTACTTCCTGATGGCCCGCCTGTGCCGGGTCAGTGTGTGCACCTTGATCATTGTTAGCGTTGTTTCCGCCTTGAATGATTTGCTGCTGAGCCAATATCTCACGAAGCACCTGTTGCGATTCGTCCAAGGGTGGCTGTTGCGGATACTGGAGGGATTCGGGAACCTGCTCGGCCACACCCAAAGGCCGAACGTCGGCACCAAAGGCCGCATTTTCCTGGCTTTGTTCTGCGGGTGGTTGGGAAAACGGATTTCCAGTTTCCTGCGAATGATCGGTGTCTACCACGTTTTGCAGGTCTCGAACAATATCCAATGTTTGCTCGCGAATTTCACCCTCGACCGCCGCCCCTTCTCCCGGTATCGACGGGTCAAGCAACTCATTCGGTTGCACGACCGCAGGCATTTCTTCGTCGAAAGAAAAGTCACTGGTAAGTGCGGCTAAATCTGGGTCAATTTCCTCCCCAATTTCCTCCCCAATCTCCTCGGCATTCTCATCGGCAATCTGTTCTTTGGGTGGCAACGATTGGAAAGCGTCAGGATCCGACAATTCAGTGGACACTGACTGAACGGGAACATAAGTCGCATCCGCCTTCGGGGGCACCTGAAATTTTGATAACGCATCCAAAGCAACCGAATCATTGTCGGACGTTACCGATTGATTGACATCTTCTTTTGCTTCATCATCATCGCTGGGGTGAAGGTGCGACAACTGCTCCGATGTAACCGACAGAGATGACTGATTCTGTTTCGCCACAAAAGGCGTGTAAGCGTCTTGCAGTAAAATTTCCTCCTCGAAATCTTCATCGAAAGGATCAGCAACAGCATCTACCGGTTGCAAATCCTGATCGGCATCCGCAAGAGGAGCCATAGGAGCCGGCGGTGAATAATTCTCGGCAGAACGGGCCTGATCAATTTGCTCCAGACCGTCAAACGCCGCCTGTACCTCGTTGGGAACATCGGGTTGCGACGTATGCTGATTTAGTAGATCGCCGGACATCGCTCCGAAGGGAGTTTGAGTATCGAAAGGGCTGGTAGCAGCATCAACTTTCTCAAGCAGATCCTGTTGCTCTTGTTCAAGCGCCTGGATACGTTCGTCTGTGGGGTCGGTAGAATATCCGTTGGTTTGCTTGGGCGTTGGCTCGTTGTAGCGGTCATGAGAATATTCCTCGGTTGAAATACTATCGCTGAACTTCGACGAATCGTCCTGAAGGTTTTGCGAATCGCCGGCTTGAGAGTTCGTCTCCTCAGCCGGTGCATCAACCGCGCTTTGCGATCCATACTGAAACTGCTGCTTGGGCAAGGCGTCTTCTTGCGGCGCAAAGGGATCGACACCGCTGCCGTAGGGCGGCACAGCATACCCCGCCGATCCAGCATCATACGAGCGATAGTCCGCGACGCCCAAATTTGTTGGCAAGCGTCCGCCCCAAGAATCGGTAGAATCGTCCGACGATGATTCATCGCCTGTTTGAGAATCCCAAGACGACGGATTCAGGATGGCTGATTCCGATGCTTCGGCTTCTGTCTCCGCATTCCCAAACTCACTGCCAACTTCACCCCCGTAATCAGATGAAGGTTTATCGTCCACAGCATCAGGGCCGTCAAAAGATTCAGGGTCAGATCCCTGGCTTTCTGAAAGCTGATCGTCGGATTGCAGAGAATCCAACTCAGATTCGTCCTCACTGGCGTTGGAATCGGTCGTCGTCTCGAACGACTTACAATCCGCGTCGGCTTGATTTGAAAAAGCGTCATCCGCCTGCCCGCCATGTTGCGACGTGAATGCACTAGAACCCTGATCATCATCGTCTAAAGAGCCAAACTCAATCACGCTCTCACCCGAACCGCCCTCAGATAGATCTGAACCTACCTTGGCGGCAGCATCAGCGCTCTTGGGGATTGGCAAATTTTGTAGCTCAGCCCATGCGTGTTGGACGATTTCCTGCGTCACCATCGTACTTTGCTCTTTGGCGGCACGGGTAAGGGCCCGTTCGCACAGTTGGTTGATAACACGCGGACAGCCGTCGGAGTTTCGCGCGATTTGCTCTACTGCCTCTTTTTCGAAGACGTTGTCTGATTCGCCGCCCACGCGGCCAATGTGGTCTGCAATATAGTCACCTACTTCGTCGCGCGAAAAATTTTGCAGGTAACT
>Ga0115031_1002545_pt1 | contig 13573 bp, 10 predicted proteins | sample Maine_Asex4_meta_FD_87301 | JGI IMG/M metagenome (GOLD analysis project Ga0115031, IMG submission 87301) | Marine algal microbial communities from Maine, USA - Maine_Asex4_metaG | ecosystem: Host-associated > Algae > Red algae > Unclassified | place: Maine, USA | collected 2015-01-05 | reverse complement strand
GAAAGGTGGATTGGGTAACATGATGAAGCAGGCGCAAAAAATGCAAGAAGATGTGCAGCGCGCTCAAGCCGAAATCGCGCAATTAGAAGTAACGGGTGAGTCAGGTGGGGGGTTGGTATCCGTAACACTAAATGGCCAACACGACTGCAAGCGCGTCAAAATTGACCCTAGCTTGATGGAAGATGACGACCAAGAAATGCTGGAAGATCTTATTGCTGCTGCAATTAATGATTCAGTGCAAAAACTAGCGGCAGAAACCAAATCACGAATGTCCGGCGTGACGGCGGGTATGAACCTGCCAGCTGGCATGAAAATGCCGTTTTAATCGATGTCAGAATCTTCATTACTCAATGAGTTAGTTGATGCGTTTAAGTGCTTGCCAGGGGTTGGCGCTCGCACCGCGCAGCGCATGAGTTTTCACCTGCTGGAACATGACAGGGCGGCGGGCTTAAAGCTGGCAAGTGCCATGCGCGAAGCGATCGAAAAAATTACACATTGTCAGCGCTGCCGCACGCTGACTGAGCATGATCTTTGTCGAATATGCAACAACGCGATTCGTGATGAAAGTTTATTGTGTATCGTTGAAAATCCGTCTGATGTTATCGCTTTAGAGCAGGCGACAGATTACAAAGGTTACTACTTTGTGCTAATGGGCAAGCTATCGCCGCTTGATGGGATTGGGCCAGAACAGCTCGGGCTAGATTTGTTGGAGTCGCGTTTAAAAGAGGGGCTCATTAAAGAGTTAATATTAGCCACCAACCCAACGATTGAAGGTGAGGTTACGGCGCATTATATTCACGAGTTAGCCGCCAGCCACAATGTCGGCGCAACTCGCATTGCTCATGGCGTGCCAGTAGGGGGTGAGCTTGACTATGTGGACAGTGGAACGCTGTCACATGCGTTTGACGGTCGAAGAGCTTATTAGCGGCTACAAGCGGGCCAATTAACTTAATGGATGCACTGTATGACTGATGACTGCTTGTTTTGCAAAATTTTAGCCGGCGATATCCCATCGGATGTGGTTTATGAAAATGAACATATCTATGCATTTAAAGATATCTATCCTAAGGCGCCTTTTCATGTGTTAATTATTCCCAAAAAACACATCGCAACACTAAACGACCTTGACGATAAAGAGTCAGAACTTGCAGGTCGCTTGTTTGTTGCCGCTAAGACAATCGCGCAGCAGCAGGGGTTCGCTGAGGATGGTTACCGCATGATGATGAACTGTGGGCAAGGGGGCGGTCAAATTATCTTTCACCTGCATTTGCATCTCATGGCTGGGAAAACCTTTAGCGCCTAGATCACCCTAAACAAGGTGCTAAAGCAATCAATCGATAAAAATAGCATCCTTATCATCATTTAAGTGGGTATTTGCCCTAATATTATTTATTAATGTGTCTTTTATGCATAAAAAAATTCTTATATATTAAAATAATGTGGTATCTTTACAAAAAGTCTGCGAGGGAATGTTTATAACTGATTAGGTAGGTAATCAAGACATGCAGACCAAACTAGAGCAGCAACGACTGCTTAATTGTACTAAATTGAACGAAATTACAGGTTGCTTTATTTGGATTCGTAAAAAATCTATTGATGGGTTTGGGCAAACGATGATCAAAGAATCGTGTGGCTCAGTGCATCTAGAAACGGCGCATCGTGCAAGCTATGTGGCTTTTTACGGCGATGTACCGTCTGGTAAGCGAGTAAAGCAGGGTTGTGGGAACTCACTTTGCATAAACCCCGACCATTTAGAGTTGACCGTTAGTTAATGTTCATTTGATGTAAGCAATATTCGGTAATGTAAGGTACTAGGAGTATAAACCTAACGCCTTGCTTACCGATAATTAATTCCGAAGGCGCTAAATTCCACTATACTATTTAGTGTAGATTTAGATAAGACCTGCGTCACTCATCCCCTCAATCTAGTTAGCTGAGTGATTTATTTAACGCGATTCAACGGTGAATATTTTGCGCCTAGGGTCGCGTTTTTTTATCTGCTAATACTCCTGTAATTCCGGCCGTCGGGCACCTGTTTCCCTTGATCATTACGATCGATTACACGGCAAAAAAAATCAAGAATGATAGATACTCATAATAAAGCACTGAAAATGGTGAGTATAATGAGTAAAGCTAAATGGTCTATTGTATTGACGTGTCTGTCTGTTGTCTTCATGTTTACCGGTGGCAACGCCTTGGCTGCTGAGTTTTGTGATGAGCAATATTATATTGATCATACTTTTGAAAGCGGTGCAAAATGGGATATGTGCTGGTCTCATAATAAAAACCAAGGCATCCACTATCATCACGTGCATTACACTCCTAAAAACGACAGTAGGCGGATGGTTTTATTTGATGCGTCAATCGCTCAAATACACGTCCCCTATGATGATAATGGCGCGCGCTTTCACGATGTGTCTGATTTTGGATTAGGTGATGACGGATCAAATAATAACAATTTAGTCGGGCTCAGTGCTGCAGAGTGTCCTCGCGGCAGGCTTTCAAACTACAACGGCAAGGCGGCTGTGTGTCATCGAGTGATAAACACAGGCAGCGCCTATCGCAAAGACACTGATCGCGCAAACAGCCAAGCATTGAAGGTATTGAGCGCGTCTAAAGTGGGTCAATATGTCTATGGTATTGAATGGGACTTTTATGATGATGGCGCTATTAAGCCGTCTATAGTGGCGACAGGGGCTCTTCAGCGCTTTGCTTCGACTAATGATCAATCCAACGGTTGGGTAATTGACTCAAATGGTCGTGTTGGCTTGTCACACATGCACAATTTTTACTGGCGGCTAGACTTTGACCTTGATAAAACTGGTGAGAATGACATTGTTCAAGAGATTAATTACAACAGCTCACAGGGAAAGCGTTATAGACAACTCACAACCCTTACCACGGAATCTGCTCGCTCTGTTAACCCAGATGCTTTGCGCTCTTGGATCATTAAAGATGGAAACACGACTAATCGTAAAGGCCATAAAATATCTTACGAAATTCGTCTGGATGAGGCAGGTCAGCGAGAAGTGGGGCCTGCATTTGAACCGTTCACTAACAATGATTTTTATGTGACCCGCTCAAAAGATTGTGAGTTATTTGCCTCACACAATGCGTCAGTCAATAACTGCAGCACCAATAATTTGAGCGAATTTGTCAATGGTGAATCTATCGTGAATAAAGATATAGTCGCTTGGGTTGGTGTGTCGTTTTATCATATGCCCCGTTCAGAAGATGCGCCAAAAATGGACGCTCATGTTTCAGGATTTCAATTAATACCAAGAGATTGGCATACAACCAGTCCTGCTTTGGACGTAGCGCCACCGATATCGTTACGTTTGAGTGCTTCAGATGACTTTGTTACGACAGCTTCAAAACCTATTACTATTGATGTGATGGCAAATGATACAGGCCAGTCTATTAAGATCAACTCACTAGACAATCCTAGAAATGGAAAGGCTGTTATTGTTAATAAAAAAGTGCTTTACACGCCTAACTCAGGGTTCATTGGAACAGATGTTTTTTGGTACACCATAAACGACCGTGCTGGAGGTGTTTATGGAACAAAGATTCACGTTACCGTGACAGCGGCTGTCGCAAATGAAAGTGTCAGTACCGGTGGCGGCGGTGCGCTAACGCTGCTGGAGCTGTTAAGTATTTTGTTAGCCGCGGTACTTGTCAGGTGCAGCCATACTCGCTGTCGGTCTGTATATAATAATGTGAGTAATCAATTGTAATTGTTATTAGTTGCTGGCACCATCTTGTGGTACCAGTAACATGGTTTTTTGGCTTAATAATGACGCCAACAATTCTCGTAGGGCATACCATTGAAAAGTTTGTGGAATCGTTTAATCAAGCTTGATCGTAGCAGTAGTAAGAGCTTACAAATTCAGATTCGCGAAGGAATTGTTACCGCAGCACTAGAAAAGATGTTGGAGGTTGATAAGCCGCTTCCCTCATCAAGGGAGTTGGCTAAAGAGCTCAATGTCGCTCGTAACACCGTGGTATTAGCTTATCAGCATCTCGTTGATGAAGGTTTTTTAGATTCTCATGAAAGAAAAGGCTTCTTCATTAACCCTCAGGTCTACAGTGACAGAATAGACCAGCCTAAAAGCGATACCCGGTCGGTGCGGGATACCCCGGAGTGGTGCAACCGGTTATTGCTCAAGCAGCCGTCCCTGCAAAGAAACATCCGCAAAAACAAGAATTGGAAAGATTCTCCCTATCCCTTTATCTTTGGCCAGCTTGATTTTAACTTGATTCCAATTCACGAATGGCGTGAGTGTGTGCACTATTCGTTAAATGTTGGAGAAATGCGTCAGTGGGCAACAGATCAGGTTGATGAGGATGATCCCTTATTGATCGAACAAATTCAAAAACGCGTTCTGCCAAGAAGAGGAATCTGGACTCGTCCAGAAAACATCATGATTACGTTAGGGGCGCAAAATGCGCTCTATATTATCGCGAGCTTACTGGTAGGAGAAGACACCAACGTTGGTATTGAAAATCCGGGCTATCCTGATGTAAGAAATATTATGCGATTAAAGACCAATCAGTTAGTGGGCTTGGATGTTGACCAAGAAGGGGTTGTCGTTAATGAGAAACTACTTGATTGTGATGTGGTTTATGTGACACCGAGTCATCAGGTCCCTAGTGGTGTGACGATGACTCAAAAACGCAGAGCGCATCTGCTAGAGGCGGCTGCACAGAGGGGCATTGTCATTATTGAGGATGATTTTGAAGCCGAGTCTAATTTCAAACACGAGCCGCAGCCAGCGCTTAAAAGTTCATCCGATTCGGATCAGGTGATCTATGTTGGCAGTACCTCAAAAACATTTGCACCTGGTTTACGATTAGGTTACATGGTTGCGCCTGAAAAAATGATTCATGAGGCGCGCGCCTTGAGACGATTAATGTTTAGGCATGCGCCTGCTAATAATCAGCGCGCCGCAGCTTTGTTTATTAGCCTGGGTCATTACGACAAGATGATAGGGCGCCTACATGGTATCTATAAAGAACGTTGGCAAGCGATGAACCACTGCATTGAAAAATACCTTCCCAGTTTACAATGTGTGCCAAATTTTGGGGGCTCTTCTTTTTGGTTAGAAGGCCCTGTAGGCTTGGACGTGGACGAGATGGCGATAGCGCTAGAAAAGCAAGGGGTCGTGCTCGAAACGGGTAGCGTTTTTTTCATGGGTAAAAATGCACCGAAGAACCATTTTAGATTAGGGTATGCGTCGATTCCTGTCGATAAAATAGAGCCGGGAATATTGATGATTGCAGATTACCTTTATGGGCGTAACCCTGAGCAGAAAAATCATAAAAGTCCATTAAGTACGCATTAAAGTTCCATTAAACGGTGTTTTTTGCTCGTATCTACTCTTAAGTGACCACTGGTACCACCGTTAAGGGCGTCTGGTTCTAGCGTCGGTCCTGTGATTTTTTTAGCATCCCTTCAGTTACAATGTACGCATCTTTAAATATTTTACAAACAGGAATGACCAAATGACGAAAATGACACCCAGTGAAGCCTTTGTGGAAACAATGGTGGCCAATAATGTTACTGAGATATTCGGTATCATGGGCTCCGCTTTCATGGATGCAATGGATATCTTTACCCCTGCTGGAATTCGTTTGATTCCTGTTGTTCACGAGCAAGGCGCTGGCCACATGGCTGATGGTTTTGCTCGCGTTTCTGGTCGTCATGGTGTTTGTATTGCACAAAATGGCCCAGGTATCACAAACTTCGTTACAGCGATTGCGGCAGCATACTGGGCACATAGCCCGGTTGTTTGTATCACGCCTGAAACAGGTGCTTCAACGACAGGCTTGGGTGGTTTCCAAGAAGCTGAACAGCTACCGTTTTTTGAGACAATTACTAAGTACCAAGGTCATGTCACTGTGCCTAAGCGTATGGCAGAATTCACCGCTCGCTGTTTTGATATCGCGATGCACGAAAATGGTCCAACACAGCTAAACATTCCTCGTGACTTCTTCTATGGTGACATCGAATGTGAAATCCCACAGCCAATGCGTATTGAACGCGGCGCGGGTGGTGAGAAGTCACTGCAAGAAGCGGCTGACTTAATCGCACAAGCTAAGAACCCAGTCATTGTTTCTGGTGGCGGTGTGGTAATGAGTGGTGCGGTTGATGAGTGTATCGCATTAGCAGAACGTCTAGGCGCACCTGTTGTAAACAGCTATCTACACAACGATTCTTTCCCAGCAAGTCACCCACAGTGGTGTGGCCCTCTTGGGTATCAGGGTTCAAAAGCGGCGATGCGTTTGATCTCTGAAGCTGACGTTGTGATTGCGTTAGGAACACGTCTTGGACCCTTCGGAACATTACCGCAGCATGGCATGGACTACTGGCCAAAAGATGCAAAGATCATTCAGATCGATTGCAACTCACGCATGCTAGGTTTAGTTAAGAAGATTTCTGTTGGTATCTGTGGTGATGCAGGTGCAGCGGCTATCGCGCTATCTCGTTTACTTGCAGATGCAGATCTTGCTTCTGATGCAACTCGCGATGCGCGTATGGCTCACACGGCTGAGACAAAAGCGGCTTGGGAGTTAGAGCTTGATGAGTGGATCCATGAGAAAGATGATTTCTCTCTAGATATGATCGAAGAGCAAGCGGGAGAAGCTGAAAGCTATCTTCACCCACGTCAAGTGCTTCGTGAGCTTGAAAAAGCAATGCCTGAAGACGCTATGGTGTCAACTGACATTGGAAACATTAACTCGGTAGCTAACAGCTACCTACGTTTCGAGAAGCCACGCAGCTTCTTCGCGCCAATGAGCTTTGGTAACTGTGGTTACGCACTACCAACGATCATGGGGGCTAAAGTTGCAGCACCTGAGCGTCCTGCGATCTCTTACGCAGGTGATGGCGCATGGGGAATGAGCATGATGGAAACAATGACCTGTGTTCGTGAGAACATCCCAGTCACAGCGGTAGTCTTCCATAACCGCCAATGGGGTGCAGAGAAGAAGAATCAGGTTGACTTCTACGGACGTCGTTTTGTTGCAGGTGAGCTTGAGAACCAAAGCTTCGCCGGTATCGGCCGTGCAATGGGCGCTGAAGGTGTCACGGTAGACAAGTTAGAAGAGGTAGGTCCAGCGCTGAAAGCGGCGGTAGAGCGTCAGATGAAAGACGGCGTGACGACTATTGTTGAGATTATGTGTACACGTGAACTAGGCGACCCGTTCCGTAAAGATGCCCTTTCAACGCCAGTGCGTCATCTTGAGAAATACAAAGACTACGTTTAATGGGTTTAATTTAAGGTCAGACCTTTTGATCTAATTGCATCCAAGGCACGTCAGGATTCTGGCGTGCCTTTTTAACTGCTCAAAGGCTCCAAGCTCGTTTATAATGTGTCCGCAGATTTGCAACATTCACATGACTAAAGAATGTATAAATAACAGGGGTTTATTTTGAGTGTACGTAATATTTTTGTGATCACGTCTATTGTTAGTGTTTTAGCGGTGATCATTATCAGCTTTTTTTGGAAATCCATTCTTTGGAGTTTCCTAATAATCATTCCATTAATACTGATTGGTATTTGGGATATTACCCAGACCAAACATGCTTTGTTACGTCTCTATCCCGTGATTGGGCACATGCGCTATATCATAGAATCCATTAGGCCTGAGATTCAACAATACCTCATTGAATCAGACATTGATGGTCGTCCTATTAGCCGCGAGTTTCGCTCACTAGTTTACAGACGTTCGAAAGGTAATCGCGACACTATTCCCTTTGGCACGTTATTTAATACATACGATGACGGGTATGAATGGATGGGCCATTCTATTTATCCGGCCCATATTGAGATGCGTAACCTAAGGGTTCGCTTTGGTGGCACCGATTGCACCCAGCCTTACGAGGCATCACCGCTTAATATCTCTGCTATGAGCTTTGGTTCGCTTAGTAAAACAGCGATTAAAGCGTTAAACCGTGGCGCACAAAAAGGCGGCTTTGCTCATAACACGGGCGAGGGTGGTGTGAGCCCGTATCATCTAGAGCCGGGTGGTGATTTAATTTGGCAGATTGGTACCGGCTACTTTGGTTGCCGCAATAAAGAAGGCGGTTTTGACCCAGATGATTTTAAGCAGACGGCTACGCTCGATAATATAAAAATGATTGAGATAAAGCTGTCCCAAGGCGCTAAACCTGGTCACGGTGGAATATTGCCGTCAGAAAAGTTGACCGATGAGATTGCCAAGATTCGCAATGTTCCGATGGGAGAAGATGTTCTCTCACCCTCTGGACACTCTGAGTTTTCAGACCCTAAGGGATTGCTTGAATTTGTTAAGCGATTGCGAGAACTCTCTGGCGGGAAGCCGGTAGGCTTTAAACTTTGCGTTGGCCGTAAAAGTGAGTTTTTATCCATCTGTAAAGCGATGATAGATACGGGCATCAGACCTGACTTTATTACCGTTGACGGTGGTGAAGGTGGAACGGGCGCAGCGCCGGTTGAGTTGACCAATTCTGTTGGCACACCGCTCAGAGAGGGTTTGAGTTTTGTTCATGCCTCACTGGTAGGTTTTGGTTTGCGCGATGAAATACGATTGATTGCGGCAGGAAAGGTCTATTCGGCGTTTCACATGATTCGAACCATGGCCTTAGGTGCCGATACTATTAATATGGCACGTGGAATGATGTTAGCACTAGGTTGTATTCAGTCAAGAAGCTGTAATACCGATCACTGCCCCACGGGCATCGCCACACAAAACCCAGATCGCTATTTGGCGCTTGATGTGACAGATAAATCTGAAAGAGTCGCACGATTCCACGAAGCTAATATCACACATCTCATCGAACTGCTGGAAGCTGCAGGCATTCATACACTTGAAGAAATTAAGCCACATTTACTAATGCGGCGTATCGATAACCAAACCGTTAAGAGTTTTGCCGAACTCTATCCTCAACTTACCCCCGGGTGCTTGTTGGAATCTAAAACCACGCCAGAGGATTGGTGTGCAGATATGGATTTAGCTTCTGTTAATAGATGGTGATGAATACTCAAATGACGCTATTAAAGACTATTATCGAACGGGCAAAGGCCCAACCTAAGCGAATTGTACTGACCGAAGGAGAGGATGAGCGAATCCTCAAAGCGGCCGTGCGGCTCAGCGCTGACAATGTTGCACAGGTCACTGTGTTAGGCAATGTCACGGCCATCACAGACAAAGTGTCTAGTTTAGGTTTGGCGCTTGGCGAAGTTGCTGTTATCGACCCGACCGAGTCTCACTTAAGAGAAAGCCTTGCAACATTGTTGGTTGAGTTACGGGCTAAAAAAGGCATGACTTACGAAAAAGCCTATGAATTAGCCGGCCAGCCTCTGTGGTTTGCCAATTTATTAGTCAAAGCAGGACACCAAGAAGGGGTTGTCAGTGGTGCAGTGCATACCACCGGAGAGGTGGTGCGTGCAGCGATTCAAGTCATTGGGGTGGATAAAGCTTTTAAGATGATATCTAGCTTTTTTCTCATGGTGTTAGATAAGCCGCACCACCCTCGACAAGGAGGCATGGTATTTTCAGACTGTGGTTTAGTCATTGACCCTGATGCGGCTCAGTTAGCACAAATTGCATCCGCGGCGGCTAACAGTTATCAAGCACTAACAGGAGACGCTGCGAAGGTGGCGATGCTGTCATTTTCTACCAATGGCAGTGCCAGTCATGTCGGTGTAGACAAGGTCTCTGAGGCAACCGCATTAGTGAAAGCGGCGAGACCTGAGTTAGCCATTGATGGCGAAGTGCAGCTAGATGCAGCCATTGTCCCAGCCATCGCGTCAAAAAAGATTGTAAATTCAGAGGTGAATGGTGAGGCTAATGTACTGGTATTCCCCTCGCTTGAGGCCGGTAATATCGCGTATAAGTTAGTTGAACGCTTTGCTGGTGCAACGGCCATTGGACCTTTATTACAGGGCTTAGCACAGCCTGCCAATGATTTATCGCGCGGTTGTAGCGCGGATGATGTTTATTACGTCGCTGCAGTGACAGTGGTACAAGCGCAAGTAGAAACTTGCTAAATAGTTAAGTTGATAGACCAATATGGGGTTGATGTGACAAATATTCTGGAAATGAAACCTGATCAAATGCTTTCGGTGCGTGAGTTGTTTGGCATTGATATGGATCTTAAAGTCCCTGCTTTTAGCGAACGCGATGAGCATGTTCCTGAGATTGATACGGCGTATCGTTTTAATGCAGACGTGACCTTGGCTATTCTTGCAGGTTTTATGAACGATCGCCGCGTCATGGTTCAAGGCTTGCACGGTACGGGAAAATCAACTCATATCGAACAGATCGCCGCGCGCCTGAACTGGCCTTGCACTCGTGTTAATCTCGATGGGCATATCAGTCGATTGGATTTGGTGGGTAAAGATACGATTGTATTGCGTGATGGCAAGCAGGTCACCGAATTCCAAGAGGGGATCATCCCTTGGTCGCTGCAGCGTCCGACGGCATTGATATTTGATGAATACGATGCAGGACGTCCTGATGTTATGTTTGTTATTCAACGCATTTTGGAACGCGACGGTAAGTTTACGTTGCTAGATCAAAATAAGGTGATTCGACCCAACCCTTATTTTCGCCTGTTTGCAACGGCTAATACTGTTGGGCTAGGCAATCTAAACGGTCTGTACCATGGTACTCAGCTACTAAACCACGCTCAGGTAGACCGCTGGAATATAGTAACTACTTTGAACTATCTCCCTCATGCAGAAGAGGTTGAAATTGTTGCAGCTCGCGTACAGTCGATGGATAACGACCGGGATCGTAAAGTGTTAAGCGGTATGGTTGCATTAGCAGAGCTAACGCGCAATGGATTCGCTGCCGGTGATCTCTCCACCTTGATGTCACCGCGAACGGTTATTTCATGGGCAGAAAACTATGAAATCTTTAAAGACCTCGGGGTGTCATTTAGACTCTCTTATCTAAATAAATGTGATGATGCTGAGCGTAGCACGGTTGCTGAATATTATCAGCGCTGTTTTGATGCAGAACTTGAAGAGTCCTATGTACTAAGCATGGAATCTTAAGGAGATATGGCGCGTGATTGAAATCGAAATAGCGGCGCACCAGCACTCAAAGCACCATGAAAAAATGGAAGCGTTAAGTAGCGCTAGTGTGCGTGCTGTTTCTGGGCAGCCACAGTTACAATTTCGTGCGCGCAAATTGTATAACGGCTTACAAAAGCTTCCGATCAATGCCGCGCATTTACAGGCCGACCCAGATAAAGACGGTTTTTCTGGCGAGCGGGCGATCAGCGATGCGATGGCACTTCGTTACCAGCATCACAACCCTGTTATTCACAATCAGTATTGCCCAGTGGACGCGGTTGAACGGTTGGTATTTGAGCTGTTAGAACAAATTCGTGTTGAGAGTTTAGCGCCTGAGCGGTTTTTAGGACTTCGCCAGAATTTACGTCGCCGCTTCACTAATTGGTCAATGGATTTTTATAAATCAGGACTTACAGAAGGCCAATTTGGGATTTTGTTGTTCACCATATCTCAAATTGTCTGGTCAAAACTCAATAGATGGCAAGTCATAGAAGAAACGGAAGATCACATTGAGTCGATGCGGGCAAGCCTGGTGCCTTCAATGGGTAACGATTTGAAAGGCCTAATGGTCAATGTTGAAAACCAAGAGACATTTGCTCAGCATGCTTTAAATATAGCGCAGCTAGTAACCCATCACATGGAGGCTATTGATCAGGGGCCGGGTAACCGTAATCGTGAAAACGAGCCTGAAGAAATTGATGAGAGTAAGTTTAAGTTACTGCTTGATTTTGATGATGAAGATGATGACATTATTGCGCAAGCCAAAAGTGGGCAAAGCCGCGTATTTGAAGAGGCCGAGGAAGGGTATCGAGTATTTAACGATCAGTATGATCGCGAGGTAGATGCTTTAACGCTGGTTCGATCAGATAAGCTTAAAGAATATCGAAGCCGACTTGATCAAATTATTGCAGAACAAAGCGTTAACATTCCTCGCTTGAGCCGCAAACTATCGGCATTGTTTGCCGAACCAGTTCGAGATGGCTGGAATTTTGGACAAGAGGAAGGGTATTTAGACGGTCGTCGTTTGACGCAGCTGTTAACGTCACCTACAGAGCGTCGACTATTCTTAAAAGAGCGCCACGTGCCAAACGCTGACTGTGCGCTAACCTTCTTGCTCGATTGCTCAGGTTCAATGAAGCAGCACATCGAAACAGTGCCTATGCTAGTTGATATTATGACGCGCGCACTTGAGCAAGCTGGTGTAAAAACTGAAATTTTAGGGTTTACCACCAATAGCTGGAACGGTGGCAACGTTATAAAAGACTGGTTTAAGCAGCAAAAACCTGAATCTCCTGGCCGGCTCAATGAAACGTGCCATATGGTGTTTAAAGAGGCTGATTCAACGTGGCGGCGTTCTCGCGGTGCCATATCAGCACTATTTAAACAAAGCCTTTATCGTGAAGGAGTGGATGGGGAAGCGCTTCAATGGGCCTGCAGCCGCTTATCGCTGCAAGAGAGCAAACGTAAAATTGTTGTGGTTATCTCAGATGGTTCACCGATGGATTCTGCGACAAATCGCGCTAATGATGAATATTATCTAGATAACCATTTAAAAGCGGTTGTTGAAGCCATCGATACTCAAGGTGCTATTGATGTGGTAGGTTTAGGGGTTGGTTTGGATTTGAGTCCGTTTTATCGACGTTGCTTGGCGTTAGACCTTGAAAGTGGCTTAAGTCATGAAGTATTTACTGAAATTATTTCATTATTATCGCGCAGGCACTGACTTTATATTGTCGTAATAACTTGTCCACAGAAACTGTGGATAACTCTGTGCATAGTGTTAAAAAACACCTCCTAATCCCAATAGATCACCGTGTTGATACAGATTGATTGTTTATTGTTCATTATTTAATTGTATATATAAATCAGTGAGTTACAATTTATAAAATAAATGCAATTTTGATGATTAATTTTCTTGACATTTCATTTCTGATAAACGGTACATGTGCATAAGTCGGCACAATTGCCCTTTCTATCCCTTCAAACCCCGGTACGACTAATGACAGTTAGGCTTCAACATGAGACACTTTGCCCATGATAAAACGCTATACTTTAATTGCGACGGTGCTGTCCCTGATATTACTGGGTGCATTTTACTGGTGGTTTCAAGGAAGCTTAATTGCTACCGGCATTTATGCAGGGGTTGCTCTATTGTCATTGCTGAGTGTTCCGCTACTGTATCGATTTGCTGGCTACTCAGAGGCGGATGATACTGAGTGGTTAGAAGAGCGCGAAGCAAAAGAGCACGCTGAAATGAGCCAGCATCTTGCAGCCACACAGGCCGAACTTGAGGCCTTGGGTTTAACAGAGGGTGTGCGTCAGGCGAATCTGTTGAGTGATATCATCGATGACTATCATTCTGTGGTAGAAACACGTTTTTTTGGTAAAGCTAATGCCCCATTAACGTATCTAGGAGCCTCTCGCACCGTACAAAAACACGCGGTACAAAATTTAGCCGATGCGGTTGCAGTCGGGCACAGCTTATCGTCATTATCGAGAAACTATCG
>Ga0115031_1002531_pt1 | contig 13611 bp, 21 predicted proteins | sample Maine_Asex4_meta_FD_87301 | JGI IMG/M metagenome (GOLD analysis project Ga0115031, IMG submission 87301) | Marine algal microbial communities from Maine, USA - Maine_Asex4_metaG | ecosystem: Host-associated > Algae > Red algae > Unclassified | place: Maine, USA | collected 2015-01-05 | reverse complement strand
TGGCTGTACGTGCCCCCGTGCGCGCTCGCGGCCATAGAGCCGGCCGGCGTGCCCGGTGTCAATGCGTCGCCGAGCGCGCCACGGCCCTGAAGGCCAGGGTATTGTACGCACGTGCCTGGAATGTTTCGTTCAACCAATGGGCAGTTGACCGCGACCCTGTCTTGACTTCGACCACATCGGCCAAAATTGGGAAGACAGCAATACTTGTTTTTTTCTGTCGGCAGATCGCAGTGTATGGAAAACGGGGACGGTGACGTTGCTGAGTTGATGCCATGCAAACCGAAGCCTGCGAACGGCTTTCCTGTGAGATGTCCACATTCTGTCCGTCCAATGCTAGAATTCAAGTAAACATGCCATCGATCGACCTCGCGATCACGCTGATCTGGGCCCCAATCGGCGGCAAAATTCTTGGTCAAGGGAGACACGCAGCGAGATAGGCTGCAAACTTTGGCGATCGAGTAGACACGAAGACGTCAAACGCAGAAATGTCGGAGACACGTTGGCACTGCCTTTCATGATCTCGCGCCACGGTCGCATGTCGCGACCGACTGCAGTGCTTTGTATTGCTGACCTCCAAAAAATGGCGGTTGCAGAGTGGTTGCAATCATTCAACAGCGTACGTGGACCAATGGAAAGGCTAGGAATCATGCGAGTTCCTTACACAGTCTCCTCATGCAGCTCTGCGCGCCGGAAGCGCACATCAGCATCTCAAGAAATCTGAAGAAATTTGTTGATCTCATAACAAATCACAGGTCTGGCGCAGAACCCTCTCCATGCCCTCTTCAGGCCCGAGGAAGCGGCCCAAAAATCTCAGGAAATCGCTTTATGGGTTGCAATGGCTCTGCGTGACCCCTGCAAGACACGTTGATTGGCTTGCAAGATTACTGGCGGCAACTCTCAGCCAATAGTACGATTGTGGCTTGTCGAACAGCCAATCCGACTTCATTTCTATGCTGTGTCGTCGGCTCTGCCTCCCTTCTCTCTGCAACCGCCATTTTTACGAGGATAGCAAGAAGTCTCTTATTGGTCCGCTCCAGCTGGCAGACGTACAGCGTGGGTGCAATTTGGTGGCGATTTCACGTCGATCGAGAGTGCAGCATTCTGGAACGTCGCGCGCAGGGGAGAGATGCTCGTGTCAGACGCGCTGCACACAAACACAAAACGTAGGCACACCGCCCTCCTCAGTAAATGACTCTACTCTCCAACTGGCTCCACTGACTCCGCAACTGACTTCACTGACTCTCCAACTGACTTCACTGACTCTCCAACTGACTCCACTGACTCTCCAACTGACTCCACTGACTCCACTGACTCCACTGACTCCACTGACTCAGATCGGGAGTGCAGCAATCTGTTCTGGCGCGCCTGTGAGGCGGCCGCGTGGTGTCTGCCAGTCACCGTCGCCACGAGCGGGCCCACGCGGCCGCCTGCGGTGGTCGGGTGGCCTGGCCTGCGAGTTTTCCGAGACCCGGCAGGGGCCACGTACGATGGCACCCGTCGCAGAGCGGCAGAATCGTGCGGCCACATCCGATTTTTGTGTCAGCGATCCGCATGCTCATTGGTCAGACGCGCTGTTCATATGCATCCCGCCGGCCACACCCTCCTGCTGTCCAGCGCAATACTGCGCAAGGCCAAAGCAGCGTAGTAACGCCTCGCGTCCCACTCGGCAACGACGGCGCCGTCACCTCTGCAGCCGCTACTGCAGCCGCTGAGGCGACGGCGGCTGCGGCCGCAGGTGGGGCTCCTGGTGCGGCCGCATCGCCTGCATCTGCGGCTTCTGCATGTGCCGGTGCGGCCTCGTTTCCTGAGTCTGAAGGAGCACCCGCTATGCCCGGCGCCGCTGCTGTGAGCGGCCGCGAAGCGGCCGCGCTGGCTTCGACCACGGGCCGCACGGTCGAGTCCCCGGCGTCAGGCGCGGCCGCGAGTGCGGCCGCATTGCTTCCCTCTGCACCTTCTCCCACTAGCGGTGTCTATGCGTCGCCGTGTGCCGGCGCATCACCAGCCACGGTCGTCAGCGCGGCCGTCGTCTGCCGCGCTGCGGCCTCGGCTGGTGTGGACTCTGTCAAACGGAGGAAATCGCGCGGCTTGGACTCGCTGCAGACAAAGCAGGCCCCTTTACGGCGGGCGGGGACTCCGTTCCGGATCCAAGTCGCTTCATGACGCCGCGGCCGCAGATTGCGGCCGCTGGCGCGTCGGGCAACGACGAGTGCGATGCTTCCTGTTGCAATTGTGGCAGCGATGTCGCGGATGGTGACTTACCTTGAATTGCGACTCTTTTAATTTTCGTGACGGAGTCCTCTCTGCGCGATTGGAGTTCTCGACTAGTGCACCACAATGATACACGGTTCCATTTTTTCCCTTCGCCGGGTTTTTTTTTTTCCTACTCTCCGACTCTGTCCGACTCACCGACTCTGTTCGAGCAGCGAGCACGGCGCGATCCATTCACTCATACACCAGATATATTGCAGCATGATATTATACGACGCTGGCAGACATCCGCCCACGCCAGAAAGAGCGGCGGCCTCGCCTGTCTTTCCAGAGAAGTGGAGGCCGCCCACGGGTCTCTACTATCCTAAGTCGACTTGGTGGCCGTGGCCTACCTGCAAATATGTGAGGAAGAAAAAGCCATGACCGCAAAAAAACAGTTAAGGACTACACATGCGGCTCCGGAAGGGACCCGCGTTCAGTGAACATATGGTCTGCCAGATCGTCGCCGAGAGACCTCCTACTCGATAGGAAGCCGTCAGTAGACAGGTTCCCACTCCTCAACGGTAAACGCACTCAGCTGCTTGGTCGCCACGTCAGTTGTACAATTGGACAGCCTAACATACTCATCCGCGCGATTGTACGACCCCCCGTACGCGACGACACAGCTGGCAGTCACCAGCGTCTGCGAAAAAAGAGCTCGTGGCCACCCCGTCACATTGATGCTCTGCCGCCCAAACTTCCCGTCGCGGATGGCCTCGTAAACGCGTATGAAAAGAGACCGTCGCACACGGAAGCGACGCTCAAACGTCTCTTCTCCATACACAGGCGGCTGTCCATCCACACCAACGTGATCCCGCATGATGCCGCGCATACCCTGGTCGAAATCACGTGGCCGGTTCGCACGCCGCCCGGCCACAGACCCGACAAAACGCCGTCTGCATGCTCGTCCGAAGAGCCCTCCAACTGCTCGCGGCCGTCATCGCTCGACGACCCAGACCCGTCATCAGTAGACGCGTCCATCTCCATACACGAGAGCAACCGACGACAGGAGAGCTAGAACGGCCGCAGAAGCGGCCCCAAAGGCCGCCATAAACATGGCCGCTCATGGCCGCTCACTCCCACGGCCCCGGCGAAAGCGATGGGCAGATCCGGAAAACAGGATGGACGTCGCCAACGACGACGGTGCCACCATCGCGCTCCCCCTGACGACGACGGTGCGATCGACGCGCCGCTGGTGGCGGGTGCACCTCGACGATCCGTCGCTCCACGCCCCCTGCCCCTCAGAAAGAGAATTTGGTAGGTCCCGAGAGCGTGTTGCCACATTCGGTGGCGGCCGCGTGCCCAAAAGTTTGTGCTGCGCGGCGCGGCCTGCAAACCCCCGTGCAGGGCTCGTTCCTGCGGGTGCGGCTGCGCGCGGACAGTCACATGCCCGCCACACAATGATGCGCTGCGCGGAACCCCCCCCCGATCAGCTCTGAGCGCAGGACGGGGGCACCAGCAGCGTATCAACTGAGGGCCGCCCCGCCAAAGTGTTCCGCTGCACGATCGCATTGCGGCCGCGCGCCCATCCATGCGACGGAGCTTCTAGGCGCCCCCCCCCCCCAATCACACCGTTCAGACGTGGAAAGGCCGACCCAGAATCGGGCGTGGCGGCGGATGTCAACCAGCAACAACGGGGTCCCGCCCCCCCCTCCCCCGACATGTCCCGACAATGAGCGCCGCCTGCGCCTCGCACGGAATCTGTGGCCACTCGTGACCGCATGCTCATGAATTTCAGATCTTGAGACGCCTGTGCGATCTTCAACGCAACGTGTGTTAGTCTGCGATCGTCCCGATTTGGGTGTTTGACCCCCGTTTAAACACAATTGTAGACAGATTCGGTTCGCAAAACGTTGGAAAATGCACAAACGTCAGCCCAAACTACAGTGGTGTGGTCGGCCGATGGAAATATGCGAGCCACCTGCGAACCAGCGAAATGTTATCCTGTTGGACTTATATCTGGCCCACCAGTGGCCCGGTTCGCAGACCTGGTTCGCGACGTTGGTGGGATGACGGGTTTTCCCATACCTCTGCCCATAACTGGCAAATATGCCCCGTTTAACGAGTAACACTCCAAAGCGGTTCGCAACCGACGTTATTGGGTGTGCTCTTACGACCAGGAGACCGCGTTCAACGAGCCGTGTGGCTGCAACTGTAATGATGAGTGAACAGTCATGGCCAGGCACCACGCTGCTGTCTTCTGTCCGTGACGGCCATTGTGAGCCAATCAAACAGCCATCCATCCGGAATTTATCCAGGTTCCCATCGCGGCCCAATGAGTCTGTCACTGCGGCGGTGATCTGGGGTTTATCCTGCGTTTTTTCCCATAGGGCGGTGCCCGCCGGCCTGCCGCCGCCGCGGCGGTCACCCGCGACCGCCGACGCCGCAGAGGTGGAGCGGTGACGCGGCCGTGGCGACGGCTATCGCCGTCATGGGCACGCCGGTGGACGCCGCGGTAAAGGCGATGGCGGCGCTGGCGGCGGGGCGCGGCGGCTTGGGCGCCGCCCATCCGTCGGGGGGGCGAGCAGCCTCTGGCGGCCAGCCACCCCGGCGGCCGCCACACTGCAGGCGGCGGCGGCTGCGTCGCCCCCACGGCATCGGCGGCTGCGTATCCGACGGCGGCAGATGTAGGTGGCGTCAGACAGTTGGCGCCCGCGCGCCGCCACTACGGGCGTCACGACCGCGGCCGCCGCCGCCGCAGCCGCCAGCGCTGTCGCCAGCGCCGCGGCCACAGCTGCAGCCCGCTGCGGCGTGCGGGCGCGCGTCGTGCGTGCGGTCATTCACCGCCCACCGCCGCGTTAGCGGCAGTCGCGGCAACAACGCGGCCAGCGGTGGTCGCCGCCGCCCTCACTGACCGCACGCGGGTGTTGCGGAAACGGACGCGACGACCAGGACCGCCGCGCATTCAGTGCCGACAGGACCCCCCGTTTGAAAACTCAAGATGGACGTACCCTACAGGGCCCCCAAAGCCCGATTCTGGCCAACTACGGCGGAAACGCGACATCATGGCCATTCGAGGCCATGTCCACCTGCCCCCACGACCCTAAAAACGCCGCACCTGCCCTCGCGTACCTTTTTACCCACGATTGTGCTTCCGCAGACCATATGGACGATGAAGACGCCGCCACCTCCACAATTTTACAGAAAGATGCGGACAGCCCCGGCACATGTTCCCATTGTCAAGGAAGCGCCGGGGGACGTCCTTCAACGGCGCAGGGTTGTGCATCACGCCCCTTCTTGCGTGGCGGGGTGGGCGATGCACACCTGATCACGCCCTTCTGCACGCCCCCAACATAGGCACGCCCCTCTTTACTCCCCTAATGTAGCCTCTATGTTTTGACACTTACTTGATAGGCGATTCAAAGTACCCAAAAAATCTTGCAACTCGGATGGTTCAAAGGACCACAAAAATGCCAGAAAACATGGAGGAAACAGCTGCATGCGATACAGTCTCTTGGCCTCTGCCACTCTACGTCAAACATGCTGTGCAGCATCACGGGACGTCTGCTCGCCTGGCCACCACCGGCCGCCTCACCGCCCGCAGTCCCACCCTTCTCACCGCGCACAAAGCGAGAGCGGATGGTCATTACAGCATTCTCGATCATGGCTGCGGGGGCGTCCTCATCGCCGAGACGACCAACGTCCTGTCCAGAGACGCCGGCGCCGGCCGTGGCGCATCAAGCGACCTCCTCGTTCAGCAGGCGCGTAGCTTGCCGCCGGCGCCCCCTCCATCACTGCCGTCGGCCTGGTCGTTGCCGGCACGCGATGCGTCACATTCAACGTCCTCATTGCCGCCCGTGTCGAGGAGCTTCTCTGCGTCCTCTCTGGCTGATGACAGCAGGTGGCCGTTGCTGCGCCTATCCCGCGCAGATGGTGCCCGCGCATCATGGCGTCGAGCACGTTGTTTGTGGGCACACGACGAAAAAGTGGTCCCCACGCCTCATAGCGTCCAGCACCTTGTTTGTGGACGCGCGACGGAGCAGGAAGACACCGCGCCCTGGAAAACTGACGAAGGTGGCACGGAACTGCACCAAAACATATTTGGTGGACTGGCGCCCCAAGAGCGCATTTAAAATGATGTACTATTTTTGTCAAGCACGCCCCAATCACTCCCCAAAACTTCTGGGCGTGCAGGAAGTGACACGCCCAAAAAAAGTGAAATTGCACGCCCCAGGCGTGCATTATAGCACGCCCCGGGCGTGTTGCACAACCCTGCAACGGCGTAGGGAGCCAAACGGACCGCCAAAAACATATTTTTAAGTACACCCGCGACGTGCACTAGAAAAATCGACGTTTTTTTTCGACGTGATGGGTGTGGGAAAGCACCCTAGATTACGGTCCAAGGAATTATTTTCATCTTCTTTTTTTGCGTACAGCTAAACCTATACCCGCAGCGTTCCTTCGGGTCGGCCAAGAAGGACTCGTTGAGCGATGGAAGCCCAGCGTTGGCTCCCTCTCCGTGCCGCAGGATCAGTTCCCGCTCCTTGGCGCAGACTCGCCAAACCGCAAGTCCGACGCCCCACGCCCTCTCCTTCGCTTGTCTCAGCCTCTCTGACACCGCCACACAGTGTTTCGCTTCGGCGAGGATGGTGCCATCGTGCTGGAACAGCGGCCTGCTTGCAGCGTTCGCGTCGGGCAGCGCAGTCGCCCGCGCCATGGGAGCTCTAATCAATCGTCGCAGATGTCCTGCCCGAATCCCAGCAGTGGTCTGACAGCTGCATGTTCTTGGCTGGCGGAGCGTCGGAAGCGACACAGCGTGCGGGCGAGCAATCCCGTCACGCCAGAAATGGACGAACCCCAGCCTAAGCTGGCGTGTTCGGAGGCTGGTGGGACTCTGTTACAGCGCGCAATTGAGCACCCCAACATGCTTTTTCGGTCAACATCGCCCCACGGTCGCATCAGCGCCCCGCCTCTGCGGCGTCGGCGCTCGCGGGCGACTGCCGCGGCGGCGGCCGGCTGGCGGACTCCGTGATTGCCGGCCGCCACCGCCGCCCGCGGTGGGGCACCATCGGGCCTCCCATTGCGGCGCTGCCGCTGGCCTTGGGTGCCCTGCCGGACGCCGTGGCGGGTGGCTACGGTTGGGGCACGCCCGACCCTGCCCCCCGCCGCCAGTGGTAGTCGCACCCGCCGGCAGCCGCCCCCCGCCGACACTGTTCATGTGCGTACGAGGGGGAAAGTCCTCGTCGGCCGCCCCGTCGGCCTCCGGTGCCGCAGCGTCGGCACCCTCGCTCTCCGCACGGCAGTGGCGGCGGGCACTCGTCGGCAGCCCCGCCAGCCGATAGGGCGGGACATCCCGGTCGGGCGCAGCCCGAGCCGCGCCTTGCACCAAGGCGCCGCGTGTGTGCGCTCGGGCGCGGCAGCAGTGGCACGCCGCGGCCGATATGCGGCCCAGCGCTTCGTGGCTATAGCTGATCTGCAACGTGCCAATGGTTGGCCGCGAAAGGGTCGAATAGCCAACGTTGATCGGCCGCTGTCCAATAACATTCCACAGTCAGACTGCTATGGTCGGCGGTTGCCTGTCATCGATCTCGACGGCGGGGCAGCGTCGCCATGCACGCGTGGTTGAGAGCAATCCTTACAAGGTCGGTCACATCTTCAATTTGGGGAACCTAGAGGCGCAACGTGTGGCACGCTGAATTGAAAGCCCATTCTGGGGGCGCTCTTTGGGGCAATGCTCGATGTAGTTGGGGATAGACCCGTCTGAAACGAGCCACCAGGCGGTCTGAGTGGAATCATCATTGATGGGTTGTGTGCAGCCTCATTCCGGTACACCAAATCTGATTGAGAGTGAAGGTGCGCTGAAGGATCTTTATCAATGGTTCATAAAACGAATCCCCTGAAGCAGTGCCCACAAACCGTGTTCCAATGTCGCAGTGGAATAGCCACGTCCCTATTCAGAGGTTGACATGGCGGTTGTATCTTTCGAAACCCATGACAATGTCGAGCAAACGGGAATTCCATGGGACGACTGGGCCGACACCTGGCACGGCCACAACACAAACTGGGAAAACAGGAGCTTCAGCGGCGCCGGCTAGCGTCTGATCACCTCGCGCTGAGTCTTGTTGCATGCAAACGGGTCGTATCGGGGCACTCATGATGCGGTGGACAGCTAGGCGGGCCACCCAGCCGACAGGTGCCGTCTGTCCCGCGATCCACATCGTGCGGCAGGCGTGTCGCGACATGTAAAAAGGTCAGACACTGTCGCCGTGCACACACTTGGGAATTGTTTTGAAACCGTGCAGTCTCGAGCGAAAGGCTGAGATTGGCTGTAGAATTGAAAGAAGAAAATTCGCCAGCGTGGATCATCTCTTTTACTGAAAATCAGTCCGCGTCATCGCGCCAGATCGTGCGTAAGCGGTCCAACGGAGGCTGCAAACAGCCAGACGCAATTTGTGGACACGGCGGCGCCCGCGAACAGACGGCCACACGGTCACGTGACGATCCATCATCTGAATGTGGTTAGAACCGCCCGCGCGTCAGGGCCTTCCCTGGCTATGGAGGCGTGATCCATTTCTTCGCTGGGGCTCGTTAGGGGCCGCCTCGCGGCCCCTCAGGCTGAGGACGTGCGTTGCGCGGTCCCTCAGCCGTCCGATGTGGCTCGCGCGGCCCCTCCCTCGTCCAACGTGGGCCGGGCGGCCCCTCAGCCGTCCGACCCGGACCGCGGGGCCCTCCAGCCGTCTAGCGTGTGTGGCGCGCATGCGTATGGTCCCCGCGTTCAAGCGGGTTGGCGTGATCAGGCTGTGGTGGCGTGTCCTATTGACTCGTCCCACCGGGTCATTTCACATTGTGTCGCGCGGACGCTGTGTCGCTGCGGACACGCTCCACGTGGGGCGACAGCCTTGCTGTGCACTTGTCGTTCTCCATGGGTGACCAGTTTTTGGCTGTCAGGGCCTCTGTGGGCGGGCCGTGCTGAGGGGCACTTCGCACACTGACTTTCCATTTTACAGCTCGTGAGATTATGTGGGAGGAGGCGACGTGCCTCGCCTTTTTGCACACGCGCGCCGGCGTGCTCGATCGCAGGACCCTCTCTCTCACGCGCCCACGCCGTCTGCCATCCCGCCTCTCCTCCCCGCCCACCTCAACCGCTCGTATGACGCGTGTTAAGGGCGCTGGCGTCACGCGCCGGCTCCAAGCGCAACGATTCTGCAACGGTCACTTGGCCGCCCCGCCCTCTCCGGCCTGCACCAACACGGGACGGTGCGACCACGGGACCGCGTACGACCCCCCCTCCCACCCCACCTCCTCCTGAACGGTGCGCTCTAACCCGCCACTGCTCCCTCCCCCGGTCCTGTGGCTGTATCGGTCCTTGCGACCACGGCGCAATGGACGGGGGCCCCCCCCGCCCGCCACGAGTTATGCAGCCGCGCTGCACCCCACGCCTCCCTCAACCCGGCCCTCCTCCAGTGGTATGGCGTAACGGTCGGCCGCATTCGGATTTTTGCCGGGCTCCTCTACAGGACTGGTCACTCGGTCCTCTCTGCCTTGGCCGCTGCCATCCTGATGCGGACCACGGCGACCCTTACGACTGACGCGTATGTGCACGGCACGACGACGGGCGTGACGGCTGTCCCCTCTCATCATGCGATCGGCGGTTTGCCCTTCAAGGTGGGTAAAACTACCTTCTTCGACCGAGCCCTCCGCGAGGACCGCCGGGCCCCCCGCGCGGTCCCCCTCGGTGGAGCTCGCCGAGATGGCTGGCGGGCCCCCCACCAGGTCCCTGTCGGTGGAGCCCTCGTCGTGGGCCGGCGGGTCCCCCACAAGGTCCCCCCCGGTGGAGCTCTCTTCGACGGCCATCGGACCCCCCACGCGGTCCTCGGCGGCGGAGCTCGTCACGACGACCGGCGGCGGACGATCAGTGCGAGTATGGCGGCCTCCCCCGCTGTGACGGACATACCACTCTGCACCCCCCACCAAGCGCGTGGGCTCCCGCGTAACGGCCGCCGTTGCACCCGCCGTCTATCCCTTCGACGCTCGGGAGCTGCGCGTCACCCACCAATTCCCAGGGCGGGTTCTCCTACGAATGGGCGTTGAAGCCCGTCCAACAGCCGAGCACATCCTTGCCGTCGATCTCGTTGCGCGTGCCGCCGCCGCCGTCGCCGCGGCACACGCCGGCGGAGGCGTTACGGCAACCGCTGTACGTCATCGGCGGTAGTCAAGTCTCGCCTCCGCAGCAGACGACGCAGGCGGCGGCGCTCCAGCCCCTGTACGTACTTAGAGGGAGCCAAGCCCTGCCCCACCAGCAGACGCTGCCGGAGGCGGCGCCCCAGCAACTCTACGTCATCGGCGGGAGCGAAGCCCCGCCCCCGTTGTCGTACATGCTTGTGCCTGCTCACGGCCAGGCTCCCCACCAAGACCTCCTTTATCCTCCCCCCCCGTTTCGGCAGTAAGTAACCACAACGTGCCGAAGTCAATGGGGACTAGCAAGGGGTGGACTGATGAGGACCGCGTGCCGCTGTGTCGCTCGTACCTGGAGGTGAGCGGTGATCCTGTCATGGGTACCGAGCGGTCCAAGGACGAGCAGTGGGCGGCTGTGCACAAAACGTGGACGGAGCTGATGACCGAAAGGGGTCCTTTGCGCGTCAAGCGCAACGTGCGCGCGATGGAGAAGCAGTTCAAGAACATTCGCAAGGGGGTGAGCACATTTACCTCTCACTACCTGGTGGTCAAGAGCATGCAAAGTACTGGTAACTTGTCGGAGGAGGACATCATCAGTGAGGCCGTCGCTCGGTACTACTCGCTCGACATCTACGAGGCCATTTGCAAAAACTGGGAGCACGACAAGCGCAAGGGAAAGGCGGCAAAACGAAAGGCTAAGCTCGCGCTTTGCAAGTGGGTGGCATGCTGGCGGGTGCTGCGCACGTCGGAAAAGTTCAGCGGCGCCGCCAACAACACGGATGACCTGAGCGTGAACGTGCATGCTTCGTCGGACGAGGACACCGAGAGCGGCAGAACGAGCAGCCCACGTAAGCGCAACAAGGGCTACTAGCGCCGACCGTGTGGCATTTAGGCCGTCAAGCTGATGAGGTCCGAGGACGCGGGCATGGAGAGTGAGGCCAGGGCGATCACAGCGGCTGTGGAAAAGCCGACGGCGACGCAGCAAGAGCGCACTGCGCTGTGCTTCTTTGGCTTTCCTGCAATGCGCAACACCCCGGAGGCGGCCAAGTATCGCCGAGCTGTGATGCAGAAGTTGACGGCAAGTGCCGGCCTGGGGAGAACTTTGCGCCGCCTGCCCCACCAAAGCCGGCCAAGACCAAGCCTTTTACGAATGTCCTCGTTGTCGAGGTCGACCGCGGCGTAGCCGCCCTGGACGTCTCCTCAATCCCTGCCGATGCGACGTCGTCGGCGCCGCCGGCGCCCGCCTCAGCCGCCGGAGCCAACTCGCCGCCGGGGGAGGACCCACCGGCGGCGTCCGTGGCAGTAGATACCACTGCAGTTTCCACGGCTGTAGAGTACAAGACGACGACGCCGGCGCCGCCGGCGACCCAGCGGAGCGGGGCGGGCGACAACCATCGCGGCCGCAAGTCCCAAGCCACGCAGCAGCTGGCCGCCTCTGCGGCTCTCAACAAGCTGCTCCAGACCGCCCGCGGTCTCCAGCACAGCAGCGAGGCAGACATGACGACGACTACCACGACGGACAATGAGTAGAGTATCGAGTGTGTTTCTTTGTTCTTTGTGCCGCAGCTCCATGTGACAACAGCTCGATGACAATGAAATGGGTTTTTTTCATCCCTCTTGGGATTTTTCTTTTTCCTACACTTGTGTCCACGCCCATCTCGGTGCACACGGCTACCAGCGCCCCAGCGCACGCAGCAGGCCGGTGGGCGTCAGAGCCGTCCGCAGTCGCCTCTCCCACTAGCTTCACGGCGGGCGCGTCGTAGAGTTGCCCCCTGAGCTTCACCGAAACCCACCATTGTCCGCATCTCTCCCCTCCGCACGACGCACCCTGTCCGCCCTGCCGCCGACAACGACACCGCAGCAACGGTGGCAGCGGCGACGGCTGCTGCGGCAGCGGAAGTGGCCCACGCAGTCGTCGCCGCCGTTATTACAGGAATGGTAGACAGTGCAGGGAAAAAAGCTGTCCGGCAGGACAGCTTTTGACTGGTGTCCATTCTACTGACAGCCTCATTTGAGCCTCTCAGGCTCATTTGAGCCTATTTTTTATGCCTCTCTGTGACCAGGTTCCGGCTTCGGCTGCTCTTTCTGAGAATAGATCTGGACTCAGCGCAGTCCACTTACCTATGGGCCAACTCGGCGGCTTTGTACGATGAAAACTCGGAGGGGGTGCCCCAGACACCCCAAAAAGGCCGCGTTACCAGGCCATATGAGAGAAAGCCTCATTTGAGCCTCATCTGAGGCTCATTTGAGCCTCGGGAGCATTAGAATGGACACTAGGTACCACCACCCTCCCCGCCCGTCTGCCCGACGAGCGGCTGCCTGCCGTCACTGCCGTTCCGCCAGGCGGCACAGCGGCCACATCGGCCCGCCTTGACGCCCGCATTGGGGCGCTGCCACAGGGAACCGGGCGAACCCTCGCAGCCGCGGCGCTGGGGGCGCGCCCCCCAACAAGGGTGCCCCCCGCGCGGGGGCGCGCCGCGCAGCCAGGCTACCCGCCGTTCTGGGGGCACGCCGCCTAGCTAGGCAGCGTGCCGCTGGGGCGCGCCGCCCTGCCAGGCTGCCCACCATGGGGGCGCGCCGCCCTGCCAGACTGCCCGCTGTGGCGGGGGCGCGCCGCCCAGCCAGGCTGCCCGCTGTGGCGCGGGCGCGTCGCCCAGCCAGGCTGCCCGCCGTGCGGACCGCCACTGTAGCTGACGGCCACTAGAGCTCTCGCCGCGGGCGCGGCCGTGCGCCGCGCCGAGATCCTCCCGGACTCGCGCGCAATACTCACACTCCAAACTCGCCAACAGCACGCCTGCCGCATCGGAACGCGTTTGGTTTAGCCAACCAGAATCCAAGAGATCGAACACGCTTTGTCAGCGTGGCCTTGCGACTGGGAAACATATCGAATCCGCATTCGTCGAGCACACTGGTTCTTGTTAGGGTAAACTTAGGCTTACTCAAACGATCTGTTTGATTATTGGCCCCGCATGACCCTTCACTGCGTTTTGTCCCGGATTCCTTACGACTGAGATCTGCCAGATTCGAACACGCCCACCGACGGTTCGCAGAACTGTCGCACATTGATCATGGGATCACATTAAGCCCACTTTTTGTTGATCTTGGCGACAGAGCCCGCATTGGAGTTCAGAAGTGCTCGAAGACTGTCTGCACCGATATTCAGTGGGAATCATCCTCATACCAGCACCTACAGACTCGGCAATTTTCCGGCCAAGTTACTACCAAATTCTCATGAAGGATCATTCCGAT